>Ga0075163_10011794_pt1 | contig 11380 bp, 7 predicted proteins | sample JI1023141ADNA_FD_71478 | JGI IMG/M metagenome (GOLD analysis project Ga0075163, IMG submission 71478) | Wastewater effluent complex algal communities from Wisconsin, to seasonally profile nutrient transformation and Carbon sequestration -... | ecosystem: Engineered > WWTP > Effluent > Algae... | reverse complement strand
TCACCGCCGCCGGCGCCCCGCTCCAGGTCACGCTGCACGCCCGCGACGCCTGCGCCGACCAGGCGAGCGAGATCGGCTGCCGCCGCGGTGCCGCCAACATGGAGCCCCTGCGACTGACCGAGCTCAGCCGGGGCACCCACTTCCTGTTCGCCGAGCAGGGCCTCGTGCCCCCGCCCGGCGGCATCATCGCGCGCGTGGTCGTGCGCAGCGCCATCACGGCCTGTAACGACTTGATCGACAACGACAATGACGGCCTGGTGGACCTCGCCGATCCCGGCTGCGAAACCGGCCGCGACGAGAACGAGCGGGACCCCGCGGTGCTGCCGCAGTGTGCCGACGGGGTGGACAACGACGGCAACGGCCAGATCGACTGGCCCAACGACGACGGCTGCGTCGCCGCGGGCGACCCCGAAGAGACGCCGCCTTGCCAGGGCACCTTCTTCGGCGATGTGTGCCTGGTGCACGTCTCCGTCCAGTGCGTGGGCGGCTCCTCGGTGGACTACTGCCGCAACAACGGCGGTGAGGTGATCACCTTCCAGGAGTTCCAGAACATCGTGGCGGCCGGCTGGGTGCGGCCTGACGCCAACTACCACACGATGGCGGTCAGCGAGTACGCCATGTGCGGGGACGGCTTCGGCAACGTGGGCATCCCCGGCTGGGGCCAGTTCAACCTCTTCCAGTGCGGCGAGAACGTGAACTACTGCAACCGCGCCATCGCCTGCGTCACCCGCTGACCGAGCGCGCAGGCGGGCGCCTGCGCCGTCAACCAGCCCAAAAGTTCTCAATCAATTCAAGGGCCTGGCGCGGCAAGCTGACCTCACGGCCAGGTGACCGAGCGCTCCACCGTCGTCTCGCGCCCCGAGCGATCCCGGGCCTTGATCGTCAGCCGGTGAGGCCCCGGCTTCACCGGGCTCAACGGCAACCACACCACCCGATCAAAGGGCTTCTGGCGCTCGGTGTAGATGGCCTTGCCATCGAGCGTGACATCCACCGTGGAGACGCCCGCGCCCTCGTCCTTCACCGGGATGATGAGCCGCGGGCCCGCCGGGTGGGGCGTCACCTCGGGCTCGCCGATGACCGGCCCGGCCAGATCCCGCATCAGCGCCGCGTCCGCCGTGTGCACGCTGCCGCCGAAGGTGTAGCGCGGCTCGTCCTTGCCGCCGATGTACCACCAGCGCCCATTGTCATGGATATATACACCCACGTGGCCCACGCCGCCGGGCCGCAGCAAGCCCAGGCGCGCCGCCCCCAGCGCCGGCACAAAGCGGTTGCTCATGCGCACCAGGGGGCCCACGACCTCCAGGCCTGGACCACCCGGGTTGGTTTCCTTTGTAATTTCAGTAGGATAGGGGAAGAACAGCGCATCCTTGCCCCCGACCTCGATGCGCGCCTCACCCTCCTCAAACGCCGCGCCGGCCTTCATGGCGTGGCTCTGGATACGGAAGCGATCCGCCGCGCCCCCGTTGGCCACGGCCACCTCCACCAGGGCGTCCTCCTCGGCGGGCACCTGGAGCGCGAGGGCGGGCTGCCCCCCCAGCCGGCTGACCCGCCAGCCCTTGGCCGCCTTGCCGTTGACGTGCACCTCCACCTGGGGCGTGTCGCCGCACAAGCCGGGCACCGGCACCACCAGCAACCGCCCCCGCCACAGCCGATCGGCAGGCGGCGCGATGTCCTTGCGCTTGCCGGCCTTCAGCGCCGTGGGGACGCAGGGCGGCACCGCCGGACCCACCTCCAGCGTGAAGCGCGCCTCGCTCTGGTTGCCCGCCGCATCGCGCACGCGAATCACGGCCGGATGGCTCCCCTTGGCCAGTTTGGCCAATGATTTTCCAGGCTTGGGATGCACCCCCATTCGCTGCCCCCACGAGAAGAGGGCGTTGAAGCGGCCCGTCTTGCGGGCCTCGCGCTCCAGGTGAAAGTCCAGCTCGGGCAGGCGCTCGTCGGCGTAGGAGACCTGATCGTAGCGGGTGGTGTGCCACACCGCGCCGTCGATCAGCAGGTCGAGCTGGTAGGCCGTCAGGTCGCGCGCGCTGCCATCGATGTGGTCCGGCGCCTCCACATACAGCACCACATCCCCGCCGACCTGGATGGGCTTCGCGAGCCGCCCATCGGCGGGCACCTCAAACGCCTTCTCGTCGTGGGCCTGGTCCACATGGGCATCGGGGGTGCGGGGCACCGCCAGGATGGTCCGGATCTGGGGAGCCTGGGTATCGGGGATGACCAGCCCGTTGGTGAGCGGATTGACCGGTTGGCCATCCACCCGCACCTCGAAGTGCAGGTGCACCAAATCGGTGCCACTGGTGCCCACATAGCCCAGCACCTCGCCCTGCGTCACCGCCATGGGTTTGAGGTTGAAGGCCAGGAAGAACTGCTTCTCGCGGGCCTCGCGGGCCTTGATCTCCGCCGCCAGCCGGGGCCCAAAGGCGGACAAATGGGCGTAGACCGTCTGCCGGCCATCGGGGTGGCGGACGTAGATGGCCCGCCCGTAGCCGGCATCGTTGCGGCGCACGCGGAAGATCTCGCCTGCGGCGGCGGCGCGTACTTCCACCGCCTCGCTGCCGTCCGTGGTGAGGTCGAGCCCGGCGTGGTGGTGGCCGATGCGGTAGGTGCCGAAGCTGCTGGTGACCTGCGGCGGGTGGTTGAGGGGGTAGATGAACGTGGGCGCGGCGAGGAGAGCCACCAGCAGGGCGCTCACTGGGTGATCACGAAGTCGGCAAAGGCGCCCGTGGCGTGGCCCCATTGCCTGGGGCTGTGCGCCACGACTGCGCGCGGCGGCCCCCCGCGCTCCACCCAGGCCACCAGCGTCTCCAGCGCGGCCTGCGACCCTTCGGCTACCAGCTGCACCGAGCCGTCGGGCTCATTGCGGACCCAGCCCGTGAGCCCCAGCCCCTGCGCCACCCGCTGGGTATGGGCGCGGAAGGCCACGCCCTGCACCTGCCCGATCACCTGCATTGCCAATTGATTCATGCGCCAACCCCGTCGAAACCGGCGGAAATTCTATAATGGTTTCAAGCACATGTCGATTTTTCTGCGACACGGGCCGCCACTGGCCGAAGTAAGAACCGTGCCCCAAAACCGGAGGTCGCCATGTTGCTGTTTGAGTATGCCCCCGTCGCCCCGTGGTCCTGCCTCGTGCTCGCGCTGCTGGCCGTGCCCATCGCCCTCCTCATCCGCCGCTTCAGCCCCGCCACCCGCCGGTGGTGGCTGCCGCGGGCCTGGAGCCCCCGCCACGCCATGACGGTGGCGCTCATCGGCGTCCTCGCCCTGCTCGCCGCGCTGATGGCCGGCCCGGTGCTGGAGTGGGCCACGGGCCGCCTGCTGGTGGGCGCGGGCATGGGCGAGGACCTCGGCGACGCCGCCACCTGGACGGCCGCCGCCGCCGCCCTTGAAGTCTGGCTGAGCCTCCAGGCCTGGCGCCTGCTTCTGCTGACCTGGCCGCTGCTGTTCGCCCTCGGTCGCGTGGCGGAGCTGCGGTGGACGCGGGCGCCCGCGGTGATCCTCACCCTCACGGCGGCAACTCCCCTCTTTGGGGCGGCCATCGTGGCCGCCTTCCCGCCCTTCACCCCCGCCAACGGCCTGGCGGCGGCCGCCCTGCTGTGGACGCTGCCGCTGCACTTCGCTCTGGCCTTCTGGGCCTTCCGTCAGGCCCGGGCGCGCTTTCATGCGTGGCGCGCGGCCCCCAGCGGCGAGACCACCCGCATCTCCCCCATGCCCGCGGCGCTGGCCGCCTCGCTGGAAGTGGGAGAAGGGCGCACCACCGGCTTTGTCCGCGTTCGCCGGCAGAGCTTGTAGCACAACACAAATGGTTGATTTGACTCGAATTTTCCGACGACCGAAGCTACCGCACCCACCCCTCGGCGGCGTAGTGATAGCGCTGGGGCTTCTTCTCTTCCCAGGGCATGGGCAGGGGCTGGAAGGGCATGTTGGGCGGGTCCACCGAGGTGTAGTTGCCGGGGTTGAAGCCCTTCACCTCGGCCGGGTGCACCTCGATGCGGGCCGCCTCCCGCTCGCCGCCCACCAGCTCGATGCGGGCCACCGCCTCGCCCCCAAACCCGGGAGACCGCTCGGCGATCTTCTGGGCGAAGAGACAGCGCAGGATACCGCCGGAAAAACCCCAGATTTCAGCCACTTCCACCTCGGTCTCGCCGGGCACGGCCCACTCCCGGTGGACCACGTAGAGCTCGTCACCGGGGCGACCATCGAGGTTGCGCAGCTCGGCGGTGGTGAGGGTGGGCGAGGCCCGCCAACCGTGGGTGGCGAAGGCGTAGCCCATGCCCGCGGGCAGCTCGTGGCCCAGCAGCACGATCTCCTGCGGGCTGATGCGGATCTCCTCGGGCAGCGCGGGGTTGCCCACCAGGTTGCCGGTGAGGGTGCGCATGGGCTCGGCGTGCGGCTGCTCGGCCTCGAAGCGCGCCCACAAACCCGCGGTGGCACTGAGCTGCAGCGTGACCGCCTGGGGCACCAACGCGCCGTCCACCGGCGCCGTCGCGCGCACCGCCTCGGCCTCCCGCCCTTCGTCGGCGTCGTGGATGACCGCCGCAAAGGCCACCGGCTCGCCCACCAGGCCCGGCAAGGCCGCCAGCGGCACCGCCGCCTCCACCGCCCAGCCATCCTTGCGGTAGGTGCCCTGGGCCTTCGCCCCCGGCACGTCGCGGCCATCCACGCGGGCGGTGGGCGGCGGCGACTCCAGGTCGCGCAGCACGATCTCGAGCTGGTGGGGCGGGCTGCCCCACACCAGCGTCAGGCGGTCGCCGAGCTGGCCATCGCCGGGCTGGTAGCGGTTGTCCACCACCTGGGCGGCCACCAACAGCGACTCGGTGGTCCAGGCCACCTGGATGCGCGCGCCCAGATCGGCGGCGTCGTCCACCCGGCCCCGGACGGCCTCGTCGAGGCGCATCACGGGCCGCCCCTCCCAGTCGTCGAAAAAGGCGTCGATGCGGATGGCGTCCGGCCGCACAGGGGCCAGCGCGAGAGGGACGGCAAGGGCAAGGGCGATCATGGCCCGCATGGTGGCCAAGGGGAGGCCGTCGCGTCCACCGGGCCGTGGAACATCGCGGGTTTGCCCGACTTTCAAGCGCGGTGCTACAAAACGCTCATGCGCCTGCTCAACCCATTGGTACTCTCGTCACGCGTCGCCCATCGGTCGGCGCCTCGTCTGGGGTCGGGCTGGGGCCGCCTGGCGGGCCTCCTCCTGCTGGCATTGGTAGGCTGCTCCGACCCCCCCGTGGAGGGCTGCACCACCGCGGCGGACTGCGCCGACGGCCAAATCTGCCGCGTGGACACCTGCGTCACGCCCGCCCCCTGCATGGGCGACGTGGACTGCGCAGCGGGCACCGTCTGCCAGGGCGGGCTGTGCCTGACCACCCCCTGCGACGACGCCAACCCCTGCACCAGCGGGCGCATTTGCGTGGCCGGCCAGTGTGGCCCCGGCCAGACGTGCAGCCGCGACGCGGAGTGCCCGGGGAGCCGCTGCGACCAGCTGACGGGCCGGTGCGCCCTGCCCACCGCCGACTGCGGCGTGGGGTGCGCCGATGCTGGGGGCTGTGCCACCGACGAGCAATGCGCCGAAGGCCAATACTGCGGCGCCGACGGGTGCGCGGCGGGCTGTCGCGCCGACGGCTGCGGGGCGGGTGAGCGCTGCGGCGTCAACCACGCCTGCGTGTGCGCCGAGGACGCCGCCTGCCCCGCGGGCCAATACTGCGCGGCGGACGGCGCCTGCCAGCCCGGCTGCCGCGACGGCGACTGCCCTGCGGGCCAAAAATGTGAAGCAGAATCGCGTGCTTGCGTGTGCGAGGGCGACGCCGGCTGCCCGGCCGATCAGTTCTGCGCGTCGGGCGAGTGCCGCCCGGGCTGTCGCGTGGATGGCTGCGATGGTGGCGAAGTGTGCGACCTGGAGCGCCGCACCTGCGGCCCCGCAGGCGGCCCTTGCCAGCGCGACCTCGACTGCCCACCCACCGACTACTGCCTGGAAGGCGCGGGCTGCGCCCCTGGCTGCCGCGCGGATGCCTGCGAGCGCGGGCAGACCTGCGATTTGGCCAGCCGGCAGTGCCAGTGCGCCGACGATACCGGCTGTGGGGTGGGCACCTGGTGCGACAGTGGGAGCTGCACCCCCGGCTGCCGCGTCAGCGGCGAGGGCTGCGCCACGGGCCAGTGCGACGCGGCCACCCACCAGTGCCGGTGCGACACCGACGGCCAGTGCGTGGCGGGCGCGTATTGCGGCGAGGGCCTGTGCACCCCGGGCTGCCGCACCCTGCCCGACGACTGTGAAGCTGGCCGCTGCGACCCGGCCACCCACGCCTGCGCGGTGGGCCCCTGTGGTCGTGACGCCGACTGCCCCAACGGCCAGGCCTGCTTGTTGGTGGTGGCCGACGGCGCGCCCACCCTGCGCTGCGGACCCGCTCTGGCTGAGGGCCGCGCCGAGGCGCCCTGCCAGGTGGATGTGAGCTGCGCCAGCCGCCTGTGCCTTGAGGCCGGCTACTGCTTCTCGGCCTGCGAGCGCGATGGCGACTGCCCCAGCCGTCGGTGTGTGACGGTGAGCATCCGCGTCGATGCGGGCGAGCCGGTGGAGTTCCAGAGCTGTGCGCCCGCCCAGGTGTTGTGCAACGCCGACGTGGACTGCCCCATGGGCCAGGCATGCCTGCCCAGCGGCGACGACGCCGTTCAGCCCGCCCGCCCCCTCATGGCCTGCCGCCCGGGGGTGGGTCTCGCTGCGGGCGCGGCCTGCCAGCGCGGCGCCCAATGCGCCAGCGGCGTGTGCAACGATGGCACCTGCTGGCGCCCGTGTGCGGTGGGCGGGGTGAACCACTGCCCGGCGGGTGAGACCTGCTACCCCAATCAATTCCACTTTGTGGACGATCACGGCACCCCTGACCTGCCCGCCGACGACCGCTTCTGGGGCATGGCCGGCTGCGAGCCCTCCCACGGTAGCGACGCCGCCTGCCCGGCGGGCCGCTGCGGCGCCGGCGAGGTCTGCACGCTGCGCCGCAACCAGCTCAACCAGGCCTTCGATCAGGTGTGCCGCACCCCCGCGGGTGCCTCGCCGGGCGGGGGCGCCTGCCGCGTGGCGGCCGACTGCCAGACGAACCTGTGCTTCAACAACGGCGTGTGCCTGGGCCTGTGTGATCCGCGCAACCCCGCCGGGCAATGCGCAGCGGGCACCCAGTGCGGCCTCGCCAACATCGTGGTGTACGATCGGGATCCGGCCAACCCGGACGACGATCTCCTGGACGAGGTCAACGCTTGTTTTCCTTAAGGGTTTTGCCTCTCCTCCTCCTCTTGGGCTGCGACACCGCGGCCCCGCGCTTCGTGCAGGTCGAGCCACCGAGCACCACATCGGACAGTCGCGGGCCCTACCGCGTGACGGCGGCGGTGCGCGGCGCGGTGGACTCGGTGCAGGCGCGCTATGCGTTGCTCAGCGCCGATGGGGAGGTGGGCGAGGCCCAAACGCTGGGCCTGCGCGCCCGCGGCGATGGCCGCTACGAGGCCGACGTGCCCGGCCAGGTGCCCGGCAGTGTGGTGACGCTGACCCTGGTGGCCGAGGGGCCGGGCGGCTCGGCCCAGTGGCCCCCCGACGAGGCCTACCTCTTCCAGGTGCTCGCCCCAACCCCCTGCGGGGTGGACGGCGACTGCCCCGTAGGCGCGCTCTGTGACCGCGAGACGCACCTGTGCAAGGTGCCGCCGGAGCTCTGCACCACCGATGGCGACTGCCCGCAGGACCGCGTCTGCGATGCGGAGACGGGCGTTTGCCGGTTCCGCCCCTCCACGTGTGCCGCCGACGCCGACTGCGGCCCCGGGCGGGTGTGCGAGGCCGGCCTGTGCGTCAGCCGACCCGAGTGTGTGGTGGACGCGGACTGCCCGGTGGGCGCCTCCTGCCTGCCGCCCGGGCGCTGTGGAGGGGCGGCGGGCTGCGACCGCGACGCGGACTGCCCACCGGAGGCGCCGCGGTGCTTCGAGGGCGCCTGCACCGCCGAGCCCTGCCCCGGTGGCTGCCCCGATCCGCTCCAGTGCATCGAGGGCCTCTGCCAGGATGTCGGCGCGTGCGGGGGGCCCTGTCCTCCAGGCTTGCGCTGCGCCGCCGACCTGCAGCGCTGCGTGGCGTGCACCGCCGACGGCCAGTGCGGTGCAGGTCAGCACTGCGATGTGGGCAGCAGCTTCACCTGCCAGGGCGGCGCGCGCCTGGGGGACTGCACCCCCTGCGGGCCAATGGGCGAGTGCGGCTTTGGCCAGGCATGCATTCTTGAGCAGGGCTTGATGTGCGCCACCACCTGCGAGAACGACCGGGGCTGCCCGCGCGGCAGCAGGTGCGATGCGGGCCTCTGCCGGGCCGATGTGCTGTGCGGCGGCATCGAGTGCCGCCGGGACGAAGAGTGCGAGGGGGCCTGCCTGGCCGGCGTCTGTACACCCCGTCAGACCTGTGGTGGAGACGCCGACTGCGCCGCGGGCTGGCTGTGCCGCGACACGCGCTGCCTCCCCGAAGGCCCCCCCTGCTTCGGCCCCAACGCCTGCCCAGCCGGCGAGCTGTGTGTGGGCGGCCGCTGCACCCCCGGGGCGCCCGAGGCCGCCTGCCAGCCCTGCCAGGGCTTCGGGAGCTGCCCGGGCGATGCACTCTGCCTCGATGTGGACGGGACCGGCACCCACTGTGTGGCCTTCTGCGGCCGCGAGGGGTGCCCGGGGCAGCTGCAGTGCCTGGATGCCGGGCCCTTTGGGGTCTGCCTGACCCCCGACGCCACCTGCCAGCTCACCGGGTGCGGCCTTGATGTGTTGGAACCCAATAATGAGCCGGGTTCGGCGACGGCGGTGCCCGTGGGGGGCACGGAGCTGCTGGTGTGTCGGGATGACGCCGACTACCTCATGTTGCCACCCCTCCCCGGCGGTCGCGCGCGCCTCGAGGCCCGCACGGGTCGGGTGGATGCCCAGCTCTTCCACCCCGATGGCAGCATCGAGCGCGGCCAATACGGCCCGGGCGAAGGGGCGGACTTTGTGCTCGCTGCCCAGCCGCAGATCCTGCGAATCACCACCAGCGAAGCCTTCGAAGTCCGCTATTCGATTGGGGTTTTTGACGAGATGCCCGCTTGCGACGACGACTTCCTCGAGGACAACGACAGCCGGCCGGAGGCCACCATCCTGGGCAATGGCGCCGACGTGAACCCCACCGCCTGCGCCGGCGACGCCGACTGGTTCCGGCTGCGCATGCGGCCGGGCGAGCGGGGCTCGGTGCGCATCGAGGTGCCGCAACCGGTGGATCCGGGCCTCTCCTGGGCCCTGGAAGATGGCACGGGCATGGCGCTGGGCCAGGGGTTGGTGCGCGACGGCGCGGCCGATCTGCGGGTGACCTACCAGGAAGTTCTGCTGCTGCACATCGACTGCGACGGCTGCAACGCCGCCCGCTATCGCATCACCACGCGCTTCGAAGCCGGCGTGGCCTGCGATCCCGATGCCCTGGAGCCCAACAACGCCCCTGATGCGGCCCGCGCAGTGGGGGTGCCCTTCGACCGCAGCGAGCTGACCGTCTGCACCGGCGATGAGGACTGGTACCAGTTCTCGGTGCCGGCGGGGGTGCGCGTGCGCCTGGATGCCGACTTCGCGCACGCCCGCGGCGACGTGGAGGTGGAGGTCTTCGACACGAACGGCCAGCCCGTCGATGCGTCCACCGGCGCCACGGACAACGAGCGCATCGACCTGCCCGTGCGGCGGCGACCCACCGACTACCTCGCCCGCATCTATCTGTTTCCCAACCGCGGCGACACGAACACCTACCGGCTGCGGCTCCAGCCGCGGTGAGCCCATGAAGCCCTCCGATCTCAAGGCCCCCACGCCCTGGCTGCCCGCGCCACCTGCCGCCCACGCCGGGGGCACTTCGACGGTGTGGGTGCGTGGTTGCATCGGCCTGGGCGCAGCAGCGGCGTTTCTTGCCCTTCATTTCAAGATCTTGGCGGTGGTGGTGGCCAGCATCGCTGGGGTCACCACCCTCGCCTCATTGGCCTCGCCCGCTGCCCGCCGCGGCCTGGAGCGCGCGCTCGGCGCCTTCAGCCGCCTCGTCGGTCGCCTGCTGTCCTGGCTGGTGCTGGCCCCGCTGTTCCTGCTGGGCTTCCCCCTGGTGCGGGCGCTGCACCGCCTCTCGGGTCACGATCCGCTCAACCTTCGCCCCGACGACGCCCCCACCTTCTGGATCCCCGCCGCCGAAGAGCGCCGCCGGGCGCGCCGCGTGCGCTCGCTCTTTGCGGCCGAGCCCATCCGCCGCGGCCGCCGCTGGCCCGCGGTGCTCGCCGGCCTTTTCGTGCTGGCGTGCCTGGCGGAAATCACCTTGCGCATCATGGGGTTTGGTGATCCGGTCCTCTACATCGACGATCCGGTGGTGGGCTACTACCCGGCCCCCAACCAGGCCGTGCACCGGCGGGGTGAGGACATCCGCATCAACGCCTTTGGCATGCGCTCTGATCCCGTCACCGCCGCCAAGCCCGCCGGCACCTTCCGGGTGTTGGTGTTGGGCGATTCCACCGCCTTTGGGGGCACCTACCTCGATCAGGCGGTCATCTACACCAGCCGGCTGCGCCAGGCGCTCTCCGAGCGGGCGGGGGGCCGGCCGGTGGAGGTGCTCAACGCGGCGGTGAACGGCTGGGGGCCCTTCCACGAGCTGGGCTACCTGGATACCTTCGGCGACTTCGACTGCGATCTCGCTTTGATTACGCTGCCTTACGGCGATGTCTTCCGCCCCCTCACCGGCCTGTCCACCAAGCCCTTCCCCAGCGCCGCCCACCCGCCCTTCCTGGCGTTGCAGGAGGTGCTCTTGCACCTGATGTGGCGCATCCGCGAGGCCTCAGACGGCGCGACGCCCGAGGCGCGCAACGACGTGCAGGGGCAGCGCGGGGTGCGGGCCTACGCCACGCTGGCCCAGCGGCTGGCGGCAGGTGGGGCGGATGTGCTGGTGGAGGTGCTGCCCACCCCGCCAGCCGGGGTGCGCAGCGAAGTGCGGCCCCGGGAGCGCCAGTGGGTGGATGCCTTGACGGCGGCGGTGGGGGTGCCGGTGGGTTTCCCAGTGGGCCTCTTTGCCGAAGTGCCCCGACCCTACTTCGACTTCATCCACCTGGACACCGCCGGCCACGCCCGCTACGCCGAGTGGCTGGCCGATCGGGTGAGCACCCTCAGCCCCGCCTACCAGCGCTTCGCCCACCCCTGACGGCCTGGCTCAGAGGCCCAGGTCGGGCAACCCAGCAGGCGCCTCGGGCGTTTCTTCTTTGGTTTCAGGTACTTTGACGCCCTTCTTCTTGGCCGCCTTCTCCGCCGCCGCCTTCTCAGCGGCGGCCTTCTTCTCGGCCTTCTCGGCTGCGGCCTTCTCGGCAGCAGCCGCCTTCTTGTCCGCCTTTTCGGACGCCGCGCGCTCGGC
>Ga0075163_10011791_pt1 | contig 11380 bp, 10 predicted proteins | sample JI1023141ADNA_FD_71478 | JGI IMG/M metagenome (GOLD analysis project Ga0075163, IMG submission 71478) | Wastewater effluent complex algal communities from Wisconsin, to seasonally profile nutrient transformation and Carbon sequestration -... | ecosystem: Engineered > WWTP > Effluent > Algae... | reverse complement strand
GCATTGCGACCGACCAGCACTGACCCCGCTGCAATGGAACGCGCACGGCCCAGCAAACGCACCCAAACGGCACGCAGAGCCTGCCAGCACCGCTAGGTGTCCACATTCCCACCCACGCTTTGAACGCGGCTCTTGCTGCAAGCCGGGCCGCGTTCTTCGTGATCCTCGCCTCTACGACTCGCCATGCCGAGGGGGCGCATCGCTCCATGCAGGGGCTCGCGCTGCAGGTATGGCCGCGTAGGCTCAGTGGGGTCGCTGTCGGAGATTTTTAGCGGGTTTGTGAACCCGCGGAAAGGTTAAACCGCCCGCACTGCTGACGAGAAAAAGCCAAGGGTGCGAAGTTGTGAAGGAAGTTTGGAACCGTGTCAGTCTCGGAGGTAGCAGCGGGCTGCCCGCGCCGGTCCGGACATCCAGCGAAACAGGTGCTAGACTGTCGGGCCATGTAGTCATGCCGTCCGCCCGTTTGAGGCGATCCCTTATGTAAAGGGGGTGGGAAGCTGCGCAGCTCGCCTTACCGGGCTGTGCAAGACAGCCAGTGACAGTGATGAGTGGCGGCGATAGCCAGCCAAGTCTATTGCTTATATAGTGCGATTCGAAAGTTTGGCAGCGGCCCCCCGTTACACGAGATTCGGTATTCATCATAACCCGTGTTTCCCGGCGCAATAATCGCAGTATTGATCAAGCCGCTGCCAAAGGCTGTCATGTTGCTGGGACCAACCGAACGACCGCAGCTATCCATTCCATCGCGGGTCACAAAGAACTGGGTTGTACCCCACCAAGTTCGCGTAAAGAAGGACATGGTGCCTCCCACATAACTTCTAGTCGGCCACGACGTCAGCAGCGGCGTGTTGCTGGCAACAACATCTTCAACGACGTTCACGCCTGACGAATCGAAGACCCGTACACGAAGGTTGGTCGAATTCAGGCAATTGTCGATGAAGCCGGATGTAACGTCATCGCTCGCGGTGTTGATGAATCCAGCGCACTGCACCCATCCCGGCGGCGGCTTCGAATCATAGAACTCGCTTCCGCCCAGAGTCGTGCCTGGAACGTTGCAATTGGTCCGCGAACCATTCGAACAAGCGGTCACGCATGCAGAGTTTATGCAGCGACCGTTGCAGACTGATCCACAAGCACCGCAGTTGTAGTTGTCACTTGTGACATCTCGGCATGTGCCGCCGCAGAATGCCTGACCCACGGGGCAGGCGCAGACACCGCCCTGACACCGTCCGCTAGAGCACTCCGAATTCTGGGCGCAGAACTTCCCGATGGCGCAGGAGGGACAAGCCCCGCCGCAATCGACATCGCTCTCTCCGCCATCCTTGATCCCGTCTTTGCACATCGGCAAAGGGGTCGCGCATTTCCCCGACTGACAGCTGTTGCTCAGGCAGTCGCTGCTCTGGATGCAGGACTTGGTATTCACGCACGGTTGGCAGATACCTCCACCGCAGTCTATGTCGGTCTCGGTTCCATTCTTGATGCCGTCCGGCGGACACATGGGCTCTGGCATTGATTCAGGCACGGGCTCGCAGCCGGGGGCGAGGTCTTGCGGCGTGAGCGTCACCGACAGCGTGTAGCGTGGCTCGCCGTCCACGTTGGTCTCGGCATAGCCCTGCGCAGCCACGCAGTCAGCAGAATTGAGCCCCTCGACCTGTACTCCATATTTGCCACGTGTACCAATCGGAAGCCGAAGAGCGAACTTGGCGAGATCCGCAAAAATTTCTTGGATGCTTCCTTCCTGGCCGTTGAGCCCCGCTGTAATGCGTAGGCCGTGAATTTCGTCGGAGAGGCCCGCCACCGTCACGAGAACCAACGTCTCCTGGCTCCGTCCGCAGCTGGAGAGCAGGACCCCAGACAGTAGCATCCAAGCAGCAAGCAGCACATGGGCGCGCGTGCGTCGGAGCGCGCTCATAACAATCCTATAGATCAATGTTCCAGTCATCTTATACTCCCTTCACAAGTTAGAACGCCGCCGGTCGTAGCCATGGCGCTGCACACTACGTGTCCCCCGGCATCGATAAAGGCCGCGACACCACCAAGCGCGGCCCGTACCGATGGAACACCAGCCTCCGCACTGCGTAGCGCCAACGCCCCAAGACTCTGGCGGATGGCAATTTCACTGCCGACATAGGCCAGGTCACTGGCCAGCACCGCGATCAGTGTGCCGCCATTGCGCCGGCCACGTGCCACCAACGCACGGTCGAACACCTCAATGCACAGGAGCGGGATAATCTTCCATCCTGCGGCATTTACGAGAGGGAGACTCTGTCCGGGCATGAGTTCCTCACCGAGGGGGCCTAGACCGGCGAAACGACGCTCCCCAATTGGTGCCAGCGTGCTCTTGGCGCGCGCCGCGTCAATACATCCATCGGAGCCGACGTGCAGGACGCTGTTCTGCAGGCCAACCCGAGAACGGGTTAGCGCGCCGAGTAACTGCTCCCTGCCCCGCGGCAGTCCTGGCCAGCACAGCGGCGTCAGCGGGCCTTCTTCGACCCCTGGAATACGGTCAGGAAATACACCCTCCGGCCAGATCAGGAGTCGGACGGTAGAGCGCACGTCTCGAGAGCGGCTGGGCTCGGCACTGTCCGCGGACTCTGATGCAAGGCTCACTCCTATGTCTGATGGAGGTTGGGACAGTTTACGTCCTGGCAAGGTCAGCAGCAGCAGGAACGCGATGGACGCGGGTAGTGTTCTCCAGCCTACCCGGCGGCACAAGATCGCCTCGCCAAAACTCATCGAGATGTGGAGCAATAGGAGTAGCGTCGGCGTCCAGCCAACAAAGGCCAGGCAGCGCAGGACTGGCTCGGTCTGCCATTGGGAATACATATAGTCATCCTGTGAGAAGCCGCTGAGGACTGCACGCAGCGCCTCTCCTATTGCAATGGCCGGCGGCAGCCAGAGGGTCAGTGACAGGCGTGGGCAAATGATAGAGGTCAGCGCGGCTGGCCCCCAAACCACAAGCGTACATGCCGTCCAACCGCCGAGGGCGGCGCCTAGCGCGGCTGGCAGCGAGAGATCAACGTCTTGGTAGCGCATCGCTGTGAGCACGAACCAATGAAGGGCAATTGCGTGGGCAAACAGGCCAGCCAACATCAACCCGAGTGCGCGAACGAACGGTGCTCGTGCTTCGCTGAGCGCCCAAGGCAGTGCTGCGGCCCCGAGCCAAGCGAACAGCGACAAGCGCGGGTGGATATGCGCGGCGCCGATAGCGATGCCGGCCAGAATGAACCGGATCATGGGCGGAACCGATAGGAGGGCACCGCAATGAGAATCTCCTGACTGCGTGAGTCCAGCGGTGCACGTACGAGATTGGGATGCAAGGAAACTACATTGGCTTCAAGCTCGGTCGACCCCATCCTTAGGATTTCAGCCTGCGCGTCGATCATCTCCTTTCCGTTCAGCTGCCAGCGGACGAGAGGAGCACCGCTATAGGTGGCGACATGCCTGGCACGCTCCTCGGCAGGCCCCGGCGCAAAGAACGCCGCTCCGTAGCGGAGTCCCTTGGGAGGTACGTCATCGAGGGCACCAACAATCACCGGCGGAGGCATGCTCTGTGGCCCCCATGCGTCGAGAAACGCCTCGATAAGCGGGGCGCAGAAACCACGGCAAGTATCAAGGACGACAAGGCCAACCTGCCCGCAGTGCAGCGCCTGTGCGATAATTTCCGGCGGCTGGCCGAGGAAGCTACGCGGACAGTCGCTGTGTCCGGTGACGACGAGAGTATCGATTGGGAACGGCGGGCAGCGCAAATCCCGCACAGGTTGATCTAGAGTCATGCTCACGCACTCGCCATTGGGGCAGACGAAACGGTGGACCTCCTCGGGATCGGCTCGATTCTGGAGCGACAGGATATGGACCGAGGTAGATGCCCTCGGCCGAGCGCAAGCTGGCGCCATGGCGAGCAGGAGCGTCAAGGCCAGACCAAAGTAGTGTCTTCCGAGCATACCATCCTCCCACTGAGGCGTTGGGTTGGTGATGAACGGGGCAGGCATCCACTCAGCGGGACGCCTGCCCCATCGCAGGCTAGAACGTGCGGCCCACCTTCACTCTGATGCCCTTGTCCAGGATCCACTGCACCACCTTCACGATCGCGCGTCCCACTGCCTTCTTGCTGGTGGGAGCAGGTGCCTCGCCCAGGAGAGTCATCGTTCTCTGCGCGGCCGTCAGGTCAGCCACCGACATACCCAGGAAAGCAGAATGCTTGAACAGCTCTCGGGCGGCATCCTCTGGTGTCCGATATGCCTTGCCATTGACGATGAAGCTGCCGTCCGCTGGCATTCCGATCTGAACCGCTCCGCCAGCGCCGGCGATAGAACAGGTCGCCTTCGCATCCGAGATTGCGAAGGTGGTCACCACCTTGGTCCCCCGATCCATGACCAGCAGCCGAGCATCACCCGACATGCCCTTCATCATGGGCTCGGAGAGGTAGGTATCCGAATAACGCGGCGCCTGCTGCTCGACCTGGGTGCCCACGTAGCCCGTCCGTACCCAGGTATCGTTCTCCAGAACGGGCGCGCTCAGTTGGCTGTCCAGGATCGAGACACCGGGCGGCAAGTCGTCGGTGGGACCACAGCCCATCCCCAGGCCGAGCGCAGTCGCAATTCCCAAAATCTTGACGAGGTTGTTCGTTTTCATAATCTGGCTCCTTGGTGCGCGCATCCCTCGACAGGGGGCGCGGGTTGATTGGGGGACGCAAGTTGGTCAGGCCCTTCCTGCAAGCGCCTGGTCTTTGCAGCCATTCGCTTGCGGCCCCCAAGTACAAGTAGTAGAGCCCTGAGCGCGAAGTTATTTGCAGCGCAGCTGATCAGCCCCGGCCAAACCAACAGGGACTGCAAGAGCTCCGGGGCGATGACCCCTTGTGGCGTTGCCATGTCGTCGATGAGGGGCTGCGCCAGGCAGCCGGGGCCCGGTTCCGGCGCGAGCTGCGGTGGCGGCGTGGTCGAGCCGGCGCGAGCCGGCGCAAAAGGTGAGGGACGAGCGGTCTGCGGCTCCTCGAAGTTGGGACTCCCCATGGCTTGGCCTCCCGTGGGCTGCGCGCTTCACGTGATTGCGGGCGCGTCCGCTCCTTGGATGGGCCGGAGGGCGTTCTGTTTGCATGGACCGCGGGGGTCTGGGGCCGTGGCGGAGTACAAGAGCCGGCGAGCGGTTGCGGGAGGGCGAGGCGTGGAGCCGGAAGCGGCTGCCTCAGGGCATGGTGTTGCGCAGGTAGGCGATGCCGACGTCGGTGGCGAGCATGATGTCTGGCTTGCCATCATCGGTGACATCGCCAGCGGCCAGATCGAAGATGGTCCCGATCGGGGTGGGCATGGAGCCCGTCGAGTTCAGCATGCTGGACCATCGCTCCTTGTAGCTGCCATCTACCTGGCGCAGCAGGATCTGCACGCTCGGCTGGGCTCCGCCGCAGCCGATGATGATGTCGGCTTGCCCATCGCAGTTCATGTCGGCGATGGTCGCAGCGCGTGGCGCCGTACAGGCATCGATCTGGTGCGGCGTCCAGTTGGGGCGGTCTGTGCTGAGGAAGATCTGCAGGTTGTTTCTGGACTCGATGGGCACGACCAGGTCGTCCAGCCCATCACCGTCCAGATCCCCGCGCACCAGCGGCCCGGCGGGCCCACCAAGTTCATGGACTGGCGCGTTGATGTCGTTGGCGGGGAACGCCGCGGTCTGCCCATTGAGCAGCTGTGGAATCTGAACCAACGAGCCGGTGAGCCGATCGGCGACCACGACGTCCAGATAGGCATCGGCAGTGGTGTGCAACACGGCCACCCGAGATGGATTTTGGATCTTTTTGATCGCGATATGCGTCGGAATGCGGGGAATCGAGCCCGTCCGGTCGTTTAGATAGATGTTGACCGTCCGGGCCGTCTCATTGACGGAGGCCACGTCCGGGTATCCGTCCAGGTTCAGATCGCCGACCGAAATCGCGATCGAACCGACCTCGCCGGGCACGAACGATCCACCGAGCGCGAACCATCCCTGGCCGTCGTTCTTCCACATCACGACGCCGCCCATCGTGCGCCCTGCGGCGACGATATCCAGATCCCCGTCCAGATCGACGTCGCTCAACTGCGCGGGCGACCAGTCGTCGTTCTGCAGGTCGCGCGGCGGGATGGAGCTCGTCAGCTGCGCCTTGAGCACACGGTAGATGTAGTTGGTCGGACTCTGATTGGTGGTGATGACAAAGTCCATCTGCTGATTGGGGTCAGAAAGCGGATCGAGCTGTCCAAACGTGATCGCGCGAATGCCGCCTGGGTAACCATACAAACCGGGCGCGAACGACAGCGCCGAAGGAATGTACCGGTATGCGGCGGGCAGCGTCCCTTGGGTGTTGTCCAGGTTGACTACAGCCAGGTTGGCCCGGCCACAGGCAGGACCGGGCGGCATGGTCACCTGCAGCCGGGATGCGGACTCGTAGGTGGCGTTCGGTGCGGCGATCGCGTCCACCAGGACCTTGGCGCCCGGTTTGAACCTCCAGCCGATCACTTCGCCCGTGGTGCCGCCATCGGAGCCGCCCTGACCCGGGGCGACTGCGAGCACGCGCGGACCAGCTCCCTCGCAGGTGTGATCGGTAGGCGACGGAGTCAGCGTCACATACATGCTGTCATCCAATGGAGTAGGCATAAACACGCGGTCTTTTTCACCGAGCCCGATGATGCAACCTTTCAGCCCTGGGTGGTCAAAAGCAGCAACGCTCACCGTCAACTTCCCCTGGTAGTGCTCGGGAAGGTTGAGTACGAAGCTGGTCCGGCTGGTCGTATCATCTGGAATGTCCCATGGCTCGGGATCAATCTGCGTCGGGCGCGGTATCACCTCGGCCGAGTCTTGGCTGACCACAAGGACCTGCAGCGACCGCGCCTGCTTCGGAATTCCGTCCACCTCCACCTTCAAGGCTGGTCGCCGGGAACAGCTCAGGGCCGCGCAAGACAGCAACGCGATGGTGAGTGCTTGGTAGCGCATGGCAGGATCTCCCTAAAAGTTGATGGTTCGGCTTGGGAGATCGCCGACTGGTGGAGTCGGAGGTTGATTCTGATAAACGACGTAGCTCAAGGTCGGTACCCCGATCGCGACGGCAATCCCCACGCCTACCATGAGGCTGATAAACCAGGGCCGTTTGCGCAGTGGCGATGGCGGGGGAGGTGCAGGTGGTTGTCTCAGGGTGACCTCGATGGCTTCTAGCTTTTTTTGTGCCTCTTCTATTTTCTTCCGATCATCGTCAGCTTGCGCCTGGAGCTTCTTAAGTTCCACCTGAGTAGCGGCACTGTCGAGTTCCGTCGTAGGAGCACTGTCGATTTCTTTGCGAATCAATTTGGCTTCGGTATCGGCCGAGCCGCAGGTCTTTTCCTTTAGCTCCTCCTGCGCGGGGGGAACTCGCCAGTGCTTGGCTTCACTCAGGACCCGATCATATAGCGCCAGCGCTTCCTCTAGATGCTTCCCTAACTGCTTGGCGCGGGCCATCTTGTAAAGCAGCCGAGGAGTGTTGGATCGCTGATAGGCGCGCTCGTAAGTTTTGTAGGCTTGCTCGGGTGTGCCCGATACAAGCTGGTCATCCGCTGTCCTAGATAGCGCATTTACCTCATCAAGTTCTGTTCGAACCCGTTTGGCCTCTTTTATCGCATCGGCGCAGGTCTTTTTCTTTTCTTCTTCCTCCTCTGGGGCAACCTGCCAGCGCTTGGCTTCACTCAGGACCCGATCATATAGCGCCAGAGCTGCCTCTGGATTCGTCCCCAACTGCATGGTGAGGGCCATTTTATAAAGCATGTAAGGGTTGTTGGAGAGCTTGTAGGCACGCTCGAAGTTCTCATATGCTTGCTCGTAGGCGCCTATTTCGAGCTGCTTATGAGCTTTCAAGTATAAAGCCTTCACTTCCTCAGGCACTGGGCTCGTTACCGGCTCGGTGGCGGCCACGCGAGCTACCAGTAGGAGGGCGATGGTCAAACTAATGCTTAGGATCCGGAAGTACATCGATACCATTGAGCCTCTTTACCTGCTTGACCTTCCGGCGTTTCGATTTGGTTGAGTTCTCAGCAATCTCGTCGGAAGGCTGCTCCGAATCCGGTTGCGGCGGTTTTGCGGTCCTCGTGGGCTCCGGGCTCGGCTTGGCCGGTTGTTTTTCAGTGGGCGCGGCTGGTACCCACACTGGCTCCTGGTTGCGCACAGGCTTGGGCACGGGCTCGGTGGGCGCTGGTAGCTGCACAGGTGTGGGGTGTCTGAACGGCTGGCCAGTGAAGTTGAGGTAGCCCACCGCGCCCAGTGCAGTCAGACCGCCGACTACAGAGAGCGCCCGGGCCCGCTGCCCCCACCGTGCCTTGGCTGGGGAACCGGGCGCGCTCGCCTTCAGCAGCGCATGGTGGAACTCCTCGATGCTCTGCCAGCGATCCTCGGGTGCCCTCTGCAGCGCCTGATGGACCGCGGTGGCGAGCGCTGGCGGCAGATCGGGAACAAGCTGCAGCAGTGGCTCCGGTGGCCCGTCCATGATGATGGATGCGAGCTCCATCACATCGTTTGCATCGAAGGGACGCTTTCCGGACAACGTCTCGTAAAACACTGTCCCGATGGCCCAAATATCGGTCCGGGCATCCGCCTGTTGACCACGACGAAGCTGCTCGGGTGCCATGTACAGTGGCGTGCCGACCGTTGCACCGCTGCGGGTCAGGCCCAGAGCCTGGCTCTGACTATCGATGATCTTGGCGACCCCGAAGTCGATGAGCTTCGGTACGATCGAGGGCTCGCTGCCTTTTGCGAGGAAGATGTTGGCCGGGGTCACATCGCGGTGAATGATGCCGTTGACATGGGCGCAGGTCAGCGCGTTCATGATCGGAACCAGAAACTCGATCGCCAGCTGCCAGGGGAGGTGGTGGTCGGCCTTCAGTCGCTCTCGGAGGTTGCCCCCGCGCAGGCGCTCGAGCACCATGACCAGGATGTCGGTCATGTTCTGGCGATAGCTCACCATGTCGATCACAGAGATGATGTGGGGGTGTTGGAGCTTGCTGATAACCTTTCCTTCTTGCCAGAAGCGAGCGATGACGTCAGACCGGCAAGCGTACCTGGGGTGCAGGATCTTGAGGGCGACCACCTTGCCGAGTTTGCGGTGCACCGCCTCGAACACCGCGGCCATCCCGCCTTCTCCGATCAGACCGGTAATCTCGTACTTGTTATCGATAAGCTTGCCGACCAGCGCTGCCGGCTGATGGGTACTGACGCCAAAGACGGCATATAGTGCCTCAAGGGGGCTCTCTGGCTCGTCCGGTCGCGCGCGCCGTGCCAGAGACTCCCGGTAGCTCTGCAGCCATGGTTGACAGAGATCACAGCGCACGACATGTCGCTCGATCTCCGGGAGCAGCGGGCGGCCACTGGTCAGCAGCTCGGAAAGGATATTCTCGTCTGGGCAGTCGTCCATTTGACCCTGGTGGGCCTGGCAGCTCCATCGCTATTATTACATGAATGCAAATAAAGCGGCGACAATCGCTCTAAGGGACGGGGAGGAGATTGCAGCATGGAGAATGAACAACGACGACAGCTCATAACCCTGGAGGTCATGACCGCGTGGCCAACCGAAAAGTGGACGCAGTTTGAGATCGAGACGGATGACTTCCTGCGTTATCTGGATGAGAAGTGCCCCGGTGATCCGTCTGGGCTTTACATTGAGGACCTCCTTTTGGTGTTTGCGTGTCTGCAGGCGCCTGGCAAGGGAAAGCGGGCCGCTCAGGAGCTCTTCGCCAAGATATACTTGGCGCGCATACCCACGTACCTGTTGCGCTGCGGGTTCCCGGAGCCGATTTGCGAGGATACCGCCCAGAGCTTGGCCGAGAAGCTGCTGCACCCGCTAGACGGTAAGCCGCCCAAGCTGCAGAGCTTTAACGGCACCGGACCGCTCTTGGCCTGGCTCAAGACGGTTGCTTCGCGTGAGGCTGGGCTGTTGCGGCGAGGGTGGCAGCGAGCGCACGGCACCAAGCCGGCCGGTCAGAACGCTGATGCGCCGCTCGAAGAGTCTATCCATCGAGAACCCAAGCAGCCGCTGGCTGGTCAGCGGGGCGGGCTGAGCGAGCCAGAAAATGCGCTGGCCCGCCAGGATTTCGCCGAGCTTCTCAAGCCCGCCCTGGAGTGCGCGATGGAAAAGTTGCCAGCCGAGAAGCGCGATATCCAGCTCAAGGCTCTGCACCGCTACTTTGTGGAAGAGCAGGACATCAAGGCCATCGGGGTCGCGCTCAAGGTCCACTACTCGACCGTATTCCGTTGGATCGAGGTCTTCCTGGATACTGCCTATGGCGAGGTGTGCCGCATGGCTCGGGAGTCCGGTATTGCTGCGAGTGAGCCTGATGACCTTGCAACGCTCGTCAGCAGCCAGCTCGACCTCAGCCTGCCCCGCATCCTGAGGCTGCCCGCCGAGCGCAACCCGCCCCAGAGCATCCAGCTGTAGCACGCCTGGGGGCAGGCTCTGCTTGCTTGTCTCTGCTTCCTGCTGTCTGCAGCGGACGCTGCGGCGCTCGATCCCATGGCGCCGGAGTTCGTCTGCCAGCGCATCGGAACGCAGCGCGGCGAGGTCGAGTGTCTGCGCGCCATCGAAGGGCTTTACGTCGACCGGCTCGCCGCCGCTGCTTGTGATCGCATCCCGACGAATAGCGCTCCGGTGGACTGCATGCGCGCCATCGCGGGCCGACGCATCTCGCAGGCGCTGACCCTTGCCTGCGATGCCTTGCCCACGGATCGGGCCACGGTTGGCCCTCCAGCGTATTGCTTGTTAGGAGGCCGCGCCTGGTTGCGGCTACGCAAAGGAGCCAACAATGAAAGTTCTCGCCCTCGATCGCCCGCTTCCCGGAGCCGCGCCCGAGAAGTATCAACCCCACATGCTGAACGAACTTCGCCACACCTGGCAGTCGGTCAAAAAAGGACTGATCCGAGATATCTACTTTCGTCAGGATCGTCCTGGCGTCGCCCTCTTCCTGGAGTGCGACAGCGTCGAAGAAGCTAAGCAGGTCCATGCCGACCTGCCGCTAGTCAAAGCAGGCCTTATCGACTTCGAAGCGATTCCGCTCGGCCCCTTCACGAACTGGGAGTTCCTATTCGCTCCCGAGAACAAGTAGCCTCGCTGATAGTGCTCGGCATCCAGCACGGTCGCCCAATCCGCTCTCACCTCCAAGCACGGACTCCGTCTTAAACCTCCCGCGTAAGCTCGCCCCGATTTGCATGTTCTAATGTGTGCTGCGCAACCTCCTGCAAGGTGTCACATCCACGCCGCTGCAGCTAGCTTGCAACTGGACCCATGACTCTGTCAGAAGCGTCACAAAGATGGGAGAGATTCGGATTGCTCTTACTGCATAGAAGAAACCGAGCACAAACTTCCCGAGCAAATTCATGCTCATGCCGTTTTCTCGTCTGTCCT
>Ga0075163_10011789_pt1 | contig 11381 bp, 8 predicted proteins | sample JI1023141ADNA_FD_71478 | JGI IMG/M metagenome (GOLD analysis project Ga0075163, IMG submission 71478) | Wastewater effluent complex algal communities from Wisconsin, to seasonally profile nutrient transformation and Carbon sequestration -... | ecosystem: Engineered > WWTP > Effluent > Algae... | reverse complement strand
GATGCAAATGGATCGCCGGTTGTTGCGCGCGCAAATACAACACCGACTGTGATATTGTTGTAATCACCGGGCTCAAGCGTGAAGGGTCCTGCACTTTGCATGAATCTTCTATCACTTGGAGGGTTGCCGCTACTTATTTCAGTCCATGGTTCGGTTACCAAACCGTTTGTGCCAAAGTGATATGGATCGGTGTCACCGGGGAACATAAAGTCTGCTGGTATGCTTAAGTCGGCGCCACTTGAAGCGGTAAGAGCATTGCCGCCGTATGCCATACGTTGGCCGTTTTTCCAATAACCACGCAAATAGTTGTAGTAATGGACGGCTTGCTCTGGAGGGCCATTGATTGCACTCCCTGATATATGATATAAGAATTTTCGCATACCAAATCGTTCATTGTCAACAATGCCATCACCATACCCGATACCAATGCCTTTGTAAGGAATTCCTTGAAGCGCGTTGGCAATGTCAATATCTGTGGTGAGGGGATTATCGATGCTGTCTTCATCTTGATATGGTCCTTCAAAGAAGTCAACTCCGATTGCAGGAGGATTTTCACCATAACCAAAAGACAAGGCAGAAGGTCCATCGAATGCATCGCCGTTATAGCCATAGCCGAGACCACGCTGCACGTCACATCCTACGTAATCATCTACGTGACCGCCAATGTCGAGGTCAATCCATGTTCCGAAATAAGTGTCTTGCAATGTTTGTGAACCTTGATTGATGAGCACATAATTATAGAACGTCATGTTATTGACTTCATCATTTGTGCTAAATGCAAAAGCTTGAGCGCGTATTTCCATACCTATGGCTTGTCCGCCTGTTTCCGAATGGATATTGCCTTTGTCATTAAAAACCCAGTAATATGTCTGATCACCGTATAGCGGCACAATGTCTTCGCGTTTGCGTGCTGCGCAGTCTATTTCTCGTGTAAGATCGTACCAAGGATAATCGCCTTGAGCTGGGTCATAAATGCTGTTTTTGTCATAGTCATAAAATGGTGCGATGTAGAAGTCTTGTCCTTGCGCGATGTTGCCATGAGCAGGATATTCGAAGAAATAGCTAGGGGTAGAATATCCGTTCGGAAAAATATCGGCCATGTCACAATTTGGGTCTGCCAGACAGTCGAAGTATTGGCGATGAACAGCTGCATCTGAACGCAAACTGACAGCGAAATTGTCCCATTGTTCGCAGGTTTCGGGAGTTGTTTCTGCCGCGCCATCATTGGATAGTGGGCCCGGCCAGAAGTCATTGCCGGTGTATCTATAGAGCAGTGCGGCAAGTTTTAGTTGTTGATCGGGAGAAACCCCTCCGAGCCACAAAGCTCCAGCAAAAAGTGTTGATACATTTTCACTTTTTGGAGCGTAATAGTGTGATCGTCCATTTGCCCTGTCTTGCCAAAGAGAACCACCCGTTTCGATCAATGCATCGATATTGTTCCACTCAAGGTCGCGCAGTGCTGTGGCCGGTGCACAGGCCGCAGCGCGTGTTTCATAATCATCATGAACTTGTGGCAAATGAGATACTTTCCCTGAAGTGATGAGTGGATGATTGTTTTGAGCGGCGCATATTCCAGCAACAAGTATCAACAATATTGCAAAGACAGGTTTCTTCATGAAGATCGGAGTAAGGTAACTGTGCTAAAGTAAGTATAGCAAATGAATGCGTAAAGTGCATTCACGAAAATATTCGGCGTTAATAGCTTGTCTAAAGTCAGAATAGTTTTCCTTGCAACGGTGAGTTCTTAATTTCAATCAATTCGAGTGATTGAGTGAACAACAAGTATCCTTTTACAGGAAGATCGTACATCTCGTTGAGTTGAAGCATGTATTGTTTGACCTGAGCTTCATATTGCTCGTGAAATGCTCCGGTTTTGTAGTCGATGACGACGACTTCATTTGATCTCACAACCACACGGTCCGGTCGGATTACTTGGCCGCCTTGAATGCATATTTCTCTTTCACAAAATACGGTTTGATTTTTTTGAAACCACTCTGAAAAATTAGTGTGACTCACAACATTGAGGATTTCTGCCTCCAGAGTTTTCAGCATTTCTTTATCCTGAATTCCATTTCGCAAACAGACTTTATGAATGGCCTTTTTTGTATCATCTGCAGTGCGGATTTCGCCCAGACATTCGTGAATCAGCTCGCCATACTCACGCACTGAATTTTGATTAGATCGCGACTTCATGATGCGTAATTCAGGAAGGAGCATTTTGTTTTTTTCCAAAACAATTGTTTCTGAATTTGAAGGTGAATTTTTTGAGATGTAAGGTTCTTTAGCGCCACTCTCCCAAATACCGGTTGTCGTTATTGTTGGGAACAAATCGCTTTCTAGAATTTCTTTGATACATTTCGATAACTCTGTTTTTTGTGGTGCGTTTTCAATGAGCATATAAAGTCGTTCTTCTGCTCTTGTAGTTGCGACATAACAAACATTTGCCTCGTCGAGCAATCTTTTTTCTTCTTCATTTTTAAACTCTGGTGGCGACGTATCATCGTCCATTTTGCTGCGCAATTTGACATATGCTGCAGGAAGCCCAACCTCTTCCTCATTCATTTCAATCCAAACATATTCTTGAGGAAGTCGAGTTGAGATTCTCGGATAAATAACTACTGGAAATTGAAGTCCTTTTGATTTGTGAATGGTCATGATTTTTATGGCTTCGGTACTCTCGGAAGCAGCGGTGTACAGGTTCTCTCGATTGTCGTGCCACCATAATATGATGTCTGGTAAACTCATGTTGAGTTGAGTGCTGAGGTGTTTTATTTTTTCCAGCAGATACTCAAGGCCTGTATCGAATTTTAATTTAAAGTATCCGATCAAAGCCATAATTTGTTGGTATGGGTTTGATGAAAGGTGCTGTTGATCGATCTCGCCATAGTTCAGTTTCAGAAAGGCTCTCAGATCAACGACGAATGAACTTTTGTTCTTCGTGACATGATTGCTAAGAAATGATTCGAATGACAAACTCTGATTTAGACAACATAAAGATTGAACGCAATCGATTGCTGCGAAGTGCTTATTTGGATTTGTTTCGAATTCTAGATATCCAATTACGGCGCGAACAGCTGGCGAATTTTGTAGAAGAAAACTTTCGCGTGTCACAACATCATATCCTTTGTTCACAAGGTACTCGGCTATTTTTGTTCCTTCCTGGGGGCCTTTCCTAACGAGTATTGCAATGTCTCCGGGTTTAAAACCGTCATTTAAGCATTCGACGATTGTTGCTTGAATTTCCTTGAGTGGATATTCCCATTTGTCGATTTCTTTTTCACGATTAAAAGATTTGATTTGAACATATCCAGTATTTGACTTCGTGTTCTTTTGCTCAGCGTCGGCATAAACTTCGTTGTATTTGCCTAGGTATTTAGCAAGTTGTGAGTACAACAAATTATTAAAATCTACAATGCTTTTTGCGCTGCGTCGGTTATACTCGAGATTCTTAATGCTTATGTTATTGGTGAAAACAGTCTCTGCATCGCTATAATGAGTTTCGTGCGGCACCTTCGGCAGATGTATGAATTGGTCGGTATTGCCTCCTCTCCATCTGTATATCGATTGTTTTGCATCCCCTACAAGAAGATTGAGGTTGTTTTCGGAAAGTGAGTTTGTGAGGAGTGGAATTGCGTTGGACCATTGCAATTGGGATGTGTCTTGAAACTCGTCAATCAGAATGTGTTTATATCGGTTGCCAATTCTTTCATAGATGAATGGCGCATCGTTATCTTTAACTATTTCATTCACCAAACGATGGAAGTCTGAAATAAGTAAGATGTTTTCTTCACTGCGCAGATCGTTTGAAAGTTCTGTTATCCGACCAAGCAAACCGATTACATCAAGTTTGTCGAGGATGGATTTGTATAGCTTGAATTTATTGAAGTTTTTTTCAGTGTAGATTTCAATGATTTCTTGAAAGTGTGTCGATATTTTTTCTCGCAACTCCATCACTTTGGCTTTTACTTCTGAAGTTGCTTTGCCGCTGAAAGGGTTTTTGATGAGCCAGTCTGAGAATCGGCTGCCGAGAGGATCTTCTATTTTTTGCTCGCTAATTTTTTCAAGAACACTAATGTTGCCACCACCATTGTATGCGAAATCAGTGGGAACGAGGCCATATTCGTTAATGATTGAAAGCGCGGCATTTGCGGGTATAAATAATGAATGTTTGAAATTTTGAATTTCTGCAGAAATATTTTTTCTTATTGTTCGAAAATCTTCCAAGGTAAATTTTTCGAATTTCTTGAGCGAGGAAGTTGTGGTGTCACTCAAGATCAGTTTTGATGTATCGATAAGCTTGTCTCTTAACTGTAGCTTGTTTCCTTCTTCTAAATTATCAAGGACATAAGCCTCCAGATAGTCGGTCAGTTCTTGATCCAAGCCAATAAGTTCGAGGCATTGATCCGCTAATTTTTCAAGAAAAAGCGTTGTGTCTATCTCAATACGAAAGTCATGATTTAGCCTCAAGTCACGCGCAAAGGATCGAATGACTCGGTGTGTAAAGCTGTCGATCGTAAGGATGCTTAGCTGCCCATAATGATGCAGCATATCCTTGTAAGTAAGTTTTGCTCTTTCTTTTAATTTTTCAGGATCGATTTTTAGCTCTTGAGAGATCTCTTTCGCAAGCGAAGAGAAATCTTTTTCAATCGCAAAATTTTTAAGACTCGCCATGACGCGTTCTTTCATTTCTGCGGCAGCTGCGTTAGTAAAGGTTATAGCGAGTATGTTTTTATAGTATCCCGAATATTCTGTTTTCAGGGCAAGGAGCAAATATTGTTTAACCAACGCATAGGTTTTACCACTGCCGGCGCTGGCTCGCATCACTATAAACTGTTCGGTGGACATGGTGGAAATATACTCTTAAAGTAGATTGGACCTCAATAGAGGGTTATTTGGAAATGCAATATTTTGTGGTTTAAAAACATCAAAAGTGCATAGATCTACTCGTTTTGGTGGGGTTTTCAGTAACTTTGTAGTATTATCTGTTAATCATGAAAATTCGAATTGCATTGATTTTAAGCTTGGCCATGATCAGTCTGTGGTCTTGCAGACATAACGATTCTGGATCGGAAGGACAGGGTGTAGCATCTGTTAACTTTACTTTCAAAACGTCATGGCATGATGAGCCTTTCGTCATGCAGGCAGTGTATACAGATGCTTTCGAGAATAGAGTGAGAATTGATAGATTGATGAATTATTTTTCTTCGCTGAAATTGATCAAAGATGATGGCAGTGAAGTTTTGCTGAAAGATTTTATGCTGTTGGATTATGCCAATGAAAATGTTTTCACCTATGAAATTCCTGAAGGGAAATACAGTAAGGTAAAATTTGACGTGGGTATTCCAAGAGATTATAATAAGGATATGGATCCTGCTCAATACCCGAGTTCTAGTGCACTTAGCGTTGCTGGATCACAGGGCATGTTCTGGTCATGGAATACGGGGTACATTTTCGCAAAGGTTGAAGGCAAAGCCGATACCACGGGTACGGAAGGTACAGAATTGTTGTCACCTATTGCTATTCATGCTGGAGACGACAGTTCGTTTCGTGAGTATGAAACATCTGAACAAATCTTTGAAGTAAAGAAGGGTCAAACGCATGAGATTGTCGTCAATATTGAGGTGGATCGTTTGTTTGGTTTTGGCACTACTAATGGCATTGATATAGCAGAAGAGGCTATTACGCACACAAGCACCAATCCTGAATTGGCAACAAAGTACATGGAAAATCTAATGGCCGCAATTGAAGTCATTCGATGAGATGGTTCGCTGTCGTTTCGGTTTTTGTTCTCCTTTTTCTTGCCTGTAGAAATCAATCAGAATTTCAAGATAAGCCCGCATCGATTCGCGTGCCAGCGCGTTTTCCGCCTATCAATTTTCCTAAAGGGAATGAATCTACTGAACTCCGTATTGCACTTGGAAGAGTGTTGTTTTACGATACTAGGTTATCGTCAAATGATAAAGTTCATTGCGGCACATGTCATGTTTTGAGTGTTGCATTTACTGACAGTCGTTCTACTAGCCCAGGTATATCAGGTATTCCTGGAAAACGTAATGCACCCACATTGGCTAATGTTGCGTGGATGCCTAGGTTTATGATGGAGGGAGGAGTTCCAAGCCTTGAAACGCAGGCACTGGCGCCTTTGCACGACACATTGGAAATGGGTCAGAATATGATGTTGGCAGTTGCTAAACTTAACGAGGATGAAAAACTAAGAGCGCTATCCAAAGCTGCCTATGGCAGAGACTCAATTGATCCATATGTAATAACCCGGGCCCTGGCAGCGTTTCAACGCACCTTTGTTTCGGGTGATTCTCGGTATGATAGATATTTGCTGGGTATGAAGGATCAAATGAACGAACAGGAACTTCGCGGAATGGAATTGTTTTTTTCTGAAAGAACGTCTTGTGGTGACTGTCATCAGGATGTTTTTATGACCGACTTTGGATACTACAATATTGGATTGTATGTTGAATATGCTGATCCAGGAAAGGCCAGAGCCACCCATGAGCCGTCAGATATTGGGAAATTTAAAACACCAACATTGCGGAATATAGCATTGACTGGACCCTATATGCATGATGGATCGATGTGGAGTCTGGAGGAGGTTATCGCATTCTATAATAAGGGCGGTGAATCCCACGCAAACAAAGATGAACGAATCAGACCTTTGGGACTAAACGAGGATGAACAAAAGGATTTGTTGGCGTTTTTAAAAACCTTGACAGATTGGAATTTTGTACAGAATGAACATTTGTTACCTTTGAGTCGATGAAGAAATATTTTCAAATATTTTCCTTGTTAACTTTATTCTCAGTGCTTCTGTTCTCTTGTCGACCTGATGAAAAGCAAGAGGAAGTTGAAGAGGAGTTTTCTGCAACACCTTATAATCTTGTGATTCCGCCGTTGTTTCCACCAATGGATATTCCGGCAGATAATCCACTGACTGTTGAGGGTATTGAGTTGGGAAGATATTTGTTTTGGGAAAAAAAATTGAGTGGAGATAACACACAAAGTTGTGGATCATGTCATTTTCCCGAACATGGATTCAGCGATCCTGCTCAGTTCAGTGTAGGGATCACAGGCGCAGTGGGTAATCGTCAGGCAATGGCGTTGGTTAATTTAGGATGGGCATACAATTATTTTTGGGATGGACGCTCGGCCACGTTGGAAGATCAGGTGAAAGAGCCGGTAACAAATCCAATAGAAATGAATGAATCTTGGGAGAATGCCTTAGACGAATTGCGTGCTGATCCAATTTATCCCCCCATGTTCAAAGCAGCTTACGGCACCGAAGAAATTAATCTTGACAGAGCTGCAAAGGCGATGGCTAGTTTTTTAAGAACTATGATCAGCGCGGATTCAAAGTTTGACAAGGAGCGCGCTGGAACCTACACTTTTACAGCTCTGGAAGAAGAAGGGTTTAATTTGTTCATCATGGAAGGTGGCATAAATAGCAATACTGGTCAGCCATGGGGTGGTGGGGATTGTTTTCATTGTCATGGACATGCAGGCATGCAAATGGGTGATTTTCTGATGCACAATAATGGATTAGACGCGACATTTCAAAATGATCCTGGAAGAGCGGGCATAACTGGTAATCCGCTTGACAGCGGCAAATTCAAAACCCCGACTTTACGCAATATTGCGCTGACAGCGCCTTATATGCACGACGGAAGATTTGCAACCCTTGACGAAGTGCTAAATCATTACAATACTGGAGGACAAGTGAGCACTACAATTGATTCATTTATGGAAGCAGCTGGTGGTGGTTTGTTTTTGGATGAGGTAGATAAACTCGCTATCATCGCATTCTTGAATACTTTGACCGACACTACTTTCGTCAGCAATCCAGCATATAGCGATCCTCACTGATCATGGAAAAATTACCGGATAATTTTTCGAAACTTCTTGACAAAGCAAATCGTCTGAAGAAGGAGAATAAAAAATTCCTTTTATCGTCATCGAAGAAAAGGGATCTTGATGAAAAATTTCACGCGTTACACGGTGAAACATTTGAGAAGATTGATTGTTTGAAATGCGCTAATTGCTGTAAAACAACATCGCCAATTTTTCGCGACGTGGACATAGAAAGAATAGCAAAACATCTGGGTGTGCGTCCTTCTCAACTCACTGAAAAGTATCTGCATATTGATGAAGATAACGATTGGGTGCTCAACTCATCGCCATGTGTTTTTTTGGGTGAGGATAACTATTGTTCAATTTATGAGCATCGTCCTAAAGCTTGCAGGGAGTATCCTCATACTGATAGAAAAAATATGTCACAGATTATGGAGTTGACTTATAAGAATACTTTAGTTTGTCCTGCGGTCGCGTCCATGGTCGAGCAATTGAAGGCTATTAGATAAGTCGTTCGGAATATTTTGTTCGGTTTATCTACAAATATTCGGATATGGAATATTTGTTTTTTTAAAGTGATCTGAATTTTGCTCCTTTAATAGGATCAAATGAGCTACTTCGCTGACCTCACGTCATTGTTATTCCCTGACTATTGCGCTGCCTGTTCATCGAGCCTGATGCTCGGGGAAGAAGTGATCTGTTTTAATTGCCAACTTAAATTGCCAAGAACAGACATGCATAATGAAAGCGACAATCCAATTGAACGGTTATTTTGGGGCAGGGCAGATGTAAAGTCTGCTGCGGCATTTCTCAAGATGCCTAGACAAGGAATGGTACACCAACTCATACATCAATTGAAATATCATGATCATAAGGGAGTGGGCATTCGACTTGGAAAGTTGTTCGGTCATGAGTTGAAGCAAAGTGAAAGAATGAAAGACTTTGATGTGATAATTCCAGTTCCATTACACCCTAAGAAGTTATTTGCACGAGGTTACAATCAATGTGATTGTATTGCGGACGGTTTAGTATCTACGCTAGAGAATGATGTAATGAAAGATAATCTTCAAAGGATTCATCACAACGCAAGCCAGACGAACATGTCGCGCTATGCGCGATGGAAAAATGTTGAGACTATTTTTAGTGTAAGATCTCCGGAATTGCTCGAAGGCAAACGTGTGTTACTTGTTGACGATGTGATAACAACCGGATCAACGATAGAAGGATGCGCAAATGTGTTGAATGCCATACCTGGATTAAAGCTTTCTGTAGCATCACTTGCCATGCCCGTTTAGAAGTGGATAAGAGAAGATGAGGAGAGACACTTATCTTTGGCTGCAATGAAGATAATCATTAAGTTAATTGTCGTGATCATACTTTGTCAGCAAAGTGGCTCCATGTGCGGGCAGGATACCTTGCTTTTGATGAACGGCAGAGAAATGCCTTGCAAAATTGTCAATGATACCGGGACCGTTTTTGTTTTTGAGATCAAAAACAAAAGAGGCAAGACCAAGATTCACGAGATTCATAAGAATGACGTATTTAGTTTTACCAAAGCGGGAAACGAAGAATATATTCTTTACACCCAGAATGAATTTTTTGGGGACATCTACAGTGTCGACGAAATGAGATATTATTTGGCAGGTCAAAATGATGCGCGCAATAATTTTCGAGCATGGCCAACATTTTTGGTTGGTTTTGTGACTTGTGGTACTATAGCTTTTTTAGGTCAAGACGGCTATATCACGGCCATGGTGCCGCCGCTTTTGTATATGGGTGTTCAGCTAATTCCTTTAATTAAAATCAGGGAAGAAACTATGAGTCATCCGGAATACAAATACAATGAAATTTATGCTGATGGATATGAGCCACCTGCTAGGTCTAGAAAGTTGTTCCGAGCAATGGAAGGAGGATATGCCGGAGCAGCGACTGGAATTCTGGCGTGGTTAATTTTGGTGAAAAAGTGACGGTAATTTCTTTTTTTGTTCGGTCAAAAATTTGGGTGGCGCTTGCTGCCCTTGTGATGAGTCTTGAATCTGGTTGTTTGTTGCAAGATGATTTGCAATGGTTCAACGCTTTGCAAATCTTTTTTATTGCGCTCGTCGGATATTTGTTTTTGGATCATGCACACATTGGAAGTCGCAAGCCGATCGTCTATTTTGCACTTACAGGTACAGTTTTTTGCTTCCTTATAAAACCAGACCAAAACTATTTGCTCTTACTACTGAGCGCGACGATTGTCGCTACCTACAGTCTTGATTGGTTTCCAGAGTCGAAAAGAAAATTGAAGGTATTAGAATGGCGAAAAATACCCATAGTTAAAAATATGGTAATTGCGATCTGTTGGACAATACTCACAATAGGGTTAAACTTGAATTACAGTGATTGGTTTGAAGTCAATGTGTATTCATTTGCGATTGTTCAGTTTTTGCTAGTGTTTTCACTTTCAATTGCTGAAGATATTATTGATCAACCCTTGGATCGGTTTAAAACAATTCCTTCCATGCTCGGAACTAGAATGTCGAAATTTCTGGCTTTTTCGATTGCGGCGTTGGCTATGTTTTTTTATTTCTTGAATACACAAGATGAAAAAATTCAATGGAGTATCCTTATTGTGACGATATCGTTGGCGCTAGTAATCGCGCTTATTTCCCCCAATAAAAAAAGAGACTTGCAAAGTTTCGCCATTGATGGAATCATCATTTTGAAATCTTGTTTGATCTGTTTTTGGTGTTAAGCCTTTATTCAGCTATCGAATTCCGGTAGTGCACAAGATCACCTCAAAATCATATATCTCCTCGATTTTATGCTTCAAAATAACTTTGTTATTCTTTCATCAGAACAAATGGTGGAAATACTTGAATTTATTGCGCTTGAGCGTTTCGTTACTTATACTATAACTAAATGCGGTTATAAATAGTTAAAGTATTTTATGCATAAACAATATCCAAGGCCTCTTGCATTGCTTTGATCGTGTATTGAATGTCTTCAAAACTGTGCGCTGCAGATATAAAGCCAACCTCATAACCACTTGGACCGAGATAGACACCTTTCTCGAGCAATGCGTGGTGAAACGGTGCGAATTTTTTCATGCCAGTTTCACTTATTTCATCCATCCGATGTATTGACTTTTGCTCACTGAAAGAAACCCAAAAAATGCTGCCAACACTAAACATGTTGAACAGATATCCTTTGGCTCTCGCATGTTGGAGCACATTATTTACAAGCAGGTCTGTTTTTTCTTTAAGCTCTTCATAAAATCCCGGACGTAAACATTCTGTGAGTTGAGCAATACCAGCCGCCATAGCAACAGGATTTCCGCTCAATGTGCCGGCTTGATATACAGGGCCATCAGGAGAGATATAGCTCATCACCTCGGCTGACGATGCGTAAGCACCAACGGGCATGCCGCCACCGATGATTTTTCCGAACGCAATGACATCAGGTTGTATGCCATAATATGCCGATGCACCTTCAAAACCAACACGGAAACCGCTGATGACTTCGTCGAACAGCAGCAG
>Ga0075163_10011788_pt1 | contig 11381 bp, 8 predicted proteins | sample JI1023141ADNA_FD_71478 | JGI IMG/M metagenome (GOLD analysis project Ga0075163, IMG submission 71478) | Wastewater effluent complex algal communities from Wisconsin, to seasonally profile nutrient transformation and Carbon sequestration -... | ecosystem: Engineered > WWTP > Effluent > Algae... | reverse complement strand
GCATGTGCAGTTAAGGCAATAATCGGAAGCTGCATGCCTGTATCTAGGGTTGACTCTAAGGAGCGAATCGCTCGGGTTGTGTCGATTCCAGACATCACAGGCATTTGAATGTCCATAAAGACCAAATCAAATGGTGGTAATTTTTGTTGTATCCGTGCTTGAATGATGTCGATGGCTTTTTGTCCACTTAAAGCTTTTGTGGTCGTGACATTTAATTCACCAAGCAATGCTTCAAGTACGATTAGATTCGGTAGGTGGTCATCCACAGCCAGTACATGTAATCCTTGACCATTAAAGTTTTCTGGTTCTGGCTCAAAAATCGGTTGATTTCCTAACAGTTGCACCAGTTCTCGGCGACTCAATGGTTGATAGAGTGGACGCGCACGATATTCATTGAGCATGTTTGGTTCAAGGCTCATTTGATAACCGTAAACGGCTAGATTTCCTTGATAGCGCTGACGAATTTCTTTGAGTAAGGCTTCTGTATCACCACTATGATCAACAATGAGCCATGTGTTTTCTTGTTGATTCAAATGATTTAAACGACTAAATAAGTCCAAAATGGACTGCGTTTCAATATGTGAAACACGATAATTTTCTAAATATGAACGAAGTACGCTCGCCGTCGCAGGGTGAGCGAGGTAAGACACCACTTGTAAATGATCGAAATGTGGGTGCTCAACAAACTCATCTTGTTCATCCACTTTGAATGAAGCCGTAAACCAAAAGGTTGAACCTTTTTCAGTGGGCGCACGTTCTTGGTTGTCTTCAAAACCAATTTGACCATGCATCAAATGAACCAGTTGTTTCGAAATTGCTAGACCTAGTCCAGTACCGCCAAATTGACGGGTAACCGAAGCATCGCCTTGAGAGAATGATTCAAATAACTTTTTACGGTCAGTACCACTGAGACCAATACCACTATCTTGTACACTGAAATGTAAGAGACATTGTCCAATTTCATCATCTTCCATACGTACACGAACAATGATTTCACCATCGGGGGTAAATTTGATGGCATTAGAAATCAAATTAGTGAGAATTTGTTTAAAGCGTAAGGCATCACCAATCACATGCTGTGGAATATTTTCGGCATAGTAAAATGCCATACTGATATGTTTTTGTGCCGCAAGTGGAGAAAGCATATCCATCACATCAAAAATAGCTTCTTCCAAATCAAATGGTGCAGTTTCGAGTTCTAATTTACCTGCATCAATTTTAGAGAAATCAAGTACATCATTAATCAGTGCCAATAGGTGAGCAGATGATTTACGAATAGTCTGTAGGTATAGGTTTTGTTCATTGCTGAGGTTCTGCTGACGAAGCAATAAATGAATAAAGCCATCAATACTGTTGAGAGGTGTTCTTAGCTCATGGCTGATATTGGCTAAAAAGACCGACTTGGATTGATTCGATGAAATCGCTTGGTCACGTGCTTGACGATAGGTAATGTTCTGAACTTCGAGTGTGTCTAAGGTACGACGTAAGTCTTCTTCAGTTTGTTCAGTATGTTCTTTTAATTCTAAAAAACTAAAGTGCAAGCGTTTGACTACGTTGGCGATATCACGCTGGAGTAAACGTAACTCGCCTGTACTGTTGACTACAATATGCTGATCAAGCGTATCAGCATTGAGTCGTTGCATTTGCATCCGAATTTCATAAAGTGGTGCAAGCCAAATCCGCGAAAATACGTTTAAACAGAGCAATAAAAGTAACAAGGTGATCAGCCCAGTGACGACCAGTGCCAATAGAATTTTATAGCGAGCTAATTCTAATGGTTGATTGTCTAATTCAATCATTAACCAAATAGAGCCTGTACTGCTGTTCGCTAATTTTTCACCATAAATACTGTTATGGTTGTGCGCGATTGGACCAAAAAAATTACTGTTATTCGGAAAAGTCGGCCAAAAACGATTATTTTGATAGCCAATACTTAAGTATGTTTGCCCTTGATTATCAATAATGACCGCACGTTGTAAGTTTTTTTCATCAAACATTTTTTGCATGATGTTTTGAGCGCGATCATATTGATCTGGGTGCTGTTGCACCAGTTGGAGCAATTTTTCTGCTGTTTGATGATAACGAGCTAAGATCGCTGAAGCATCAGAATGCTGTTGTTGTTTGGCTGCACTGGTGGTTTCAGATAAAACCCATAAAATTCCAACACCTGTCAGTACGGCGATCGGCACTAAAATAAGTGCAATCAATTGTCCATAGGCATGATTGAGCCGTAAGCGTTTAGAGAGGGTCTTATTGAAATTTGACATAGTGCGGTCAGATTTATCATTCTGCGAAACATCTTATCATGTCATGCTTTGAGAAAGGCAAGGGATTTACTAGTTAAAATCAGTTTCAATTCACCAATCTATAATGCGATAGTAAGTTTAATAGTCTTCAGGTTTACAAATTTTAAAAGCGATTTCTGCTTGGTTGTATCCATGCTGCAATGATAACTTATCACTATATTGGGGATTAGCAGAGTTAATTGCTATGAGTCTTACAGCAAGCTCTCTTAAATCGCAGTTCATCCTATAGTAACGACTCTCAAAGCTTCTCGGGACAGCGTGTTCACCGATACCATTAATTATAATTCCAATTTCTTTTAATGTTGCAACTTGGTCGGCCTTGTTTAAAATAATTTTTTCTTCTAATTCATTTTTTTTCTTTTCAAAACTTGCTTTTGATTTAAAAGGGTTATTTAAATAATATTTTGCTATTTGAGTCTCCTCTACTTCTGAAAGGTTAGCGTGTACTGAGCTATAAGAGCATAATAATAGTAGTAGAAAAGAAAGTTTTTTCATATTAATTGGAGTTTAAAATAAGATTTAGTATAGCAAAGTAGTGTCGAATTTTTAACTTATTCATCAATTAATAAAAAGCATAGTGAAAAGGTGCAGTATTTCTGTTTTTTCCATACAATAGTCGCCACCTTAATATCGGTGTCGATCATGACGAATACGCAAACTGATTTTTTAGCAGATGAATTTTTACTAGACTATTATGTCGGTAAAAGCCCTTTAGTGCGTTTGCAACGTTTAGCAAGTCATACTCAAGCTACCGTATTAGCGAAATTGGAAGGCAATAACCCTGCGGGTTCAGTCAAAGATCGTCCAGCTTATAATATGATTGTTCAAGCAGAGAAGCGTGGGCAAATTAAATCAGGTGATACTTTAATTGAAGCCACCAGTGGTAATACAGGCATTGCTTTAGCTATGGTTGCAGCCATGCGTGGTTATAAAATGAAGCTGATCATGCCAAATAACATGAGCCAAGAACGTAAAGATGCAATGTTGGCATATGGTGCAGAGCTGATAGAAGTGACTCAACAGCAAGGCATGGAAGGCGCACGTGACTTAGCTTTACAAATGCAGGCGGAAGGCAAAGGTTTTGTCCTCAATCAATTTGGTAATCCTGACAATGTAGATGCGCATTACCTCACAACTGGACCAGAAATCTGGAAGCAGACAGGTGGGAAAATTACTCATTTTGTCAGCTCAATGGGGACGACTGGAACGATTATGGGCGTCTCTAAATATTTGAAAGAGCAAAACCCAGAGATTCAAATTGTGGGTTTACAACCTTCTGATGGCTCAAGTATTGCAGGGATTCGTCGTTGGCCTGAAGAATATCTTCCAACAATTTTTGATCGTCGTCGTGTCGATCGTATTATTGATATTCCACAGATTGAAGCAGAAAAAACCATGCGTAAGTTGGCGCGCACAGAAGGTATTAGTGCTGGAACTTCTTCAGGTGGCGCAGTTTGGGCGTCGATTAAGATCGCTGAAGAACATCCCGATGCTGTGATTGTTTGTATTATTTGTGATCGTGGTGACCGTTACTTGTCGACTGGATTATTTTCGGTTCAAGATTAAAATCTCCTTTACGGAGCTAAAGCACCTCACCTCTTATAAAAGAGGGAAACTCCTCCTAGAGATGCAATCAAAGCATCATAAGGAGGGATTTAGGGAGATTTCAAGATGAGTTTACGCTTTCCGACTTTAGTTTTTGATATTGAAACACTGACCGATTTAAAGGCTGGTGCCCATCTTCATCATCTCGATTTACCAGAGGCTGATGTTGAACAAGCATTAACGAAGATTCGCCGTCAAGAATCAGGTAGTGATTTTCAACGTTTGCCACTGCATGAAATTGTTTGTATTTCGGGTTTGTGGATTGATGAAAAAGGTTTTCGTTTGTTTTCATTTAGCCGTGAACAAAATACCGAAGCCGAAATGTTGGCGAAATTCTTTTCGATCTTTGAGAAAAAGCAACCGACCTTAGTGAGCTGGAATGGTTCACAGTTTGATTTGTCCGTTATTTTGTTTCGTGCCATGTATCATGGGCTGTCTGCACCAAGTCTATTTGATCAAGGTGAAATTGATCAGCAAAAACGTTTTAATAACTATCAAAACCGTTATCACCATCGTCATGTTGATTTGATGGATGTGATGGCCATGTTTAATGGTCGAAACTTTCAGAAACTTGATGATATTGCGAGCTTTCTAGGTTTTCCTGGGAAACGTGGTGAATCAGGTTATCACGTACCAAAGTATGTTCAGACTCAGCAGTGGTTGAAATTGACCAGTTACTGTGAGGGCGATGTCTTGAATACATGGTTGGTTTATTTACGATGGTTATTGTTGAAAGGTCAACTTAGTCAACAAGATCATCAGCAATGGCTTCAGGCAACGATTGATTATTTGCACACTCAAACGCAACAAACAGAATTCTTACAGGTATGGCGACAAACATCGCAATATACTGTATTCACCGCACACACTTTTGCAGCAAAAAATTAGGTTGATCTTTTGAAACATAAAGCGAAACAGCGTCCAGCTCAATATCCAACATATACCTTTCACATCGAAGCTTTTTCTCATGAGGGGCGTGGAATTGCGCATTATGGAACGCATCCAGATCATCCTAAAGAAAAGCATGGTAAGAAAGTGTTCATCCGCTATGCCTTAGTGGGTGAGACGGTTCAAGCCAAGATCACCAATCAAACTTCACGTTTAGAAGAAGCAGACATGGTCAAGCTTGAAAGTGATGCTGCTCTTGAGCGAGTTGAGCCTATTTGCCCACATTTTGGTGTGTGTGGCGGTTGTAGCTTGCAGCACATTCATCCTGACGAACAGATTCGCCTTAAGCAGAATGTTTTACAATCCCATTTACAGCATTTTGCTGGTTTGCAACCAGAGCAATGGTTAGATCCGATCCGTTCTGAAAAAATAGATTATCGTCGTCGCGCTCGAGTAGGCGTTCGCTATCTTGCTAAACAAAATCGTTTGGTGATGGGATTTCGGGAACATCACAGTAACCAGTTAACCGCAATTCAGCAATGTCGTGTTCTTGATCAAATCTTGTCTGATAGTTTGGTTGAGTTAAAAAAACTACTCGAAAGTCTAACAGGCAAAGCCCACATTGGTCATATAGAATTGGCAATGGGAGACACTGAGGTTGCATTATTGATTCGTCACTTAGGTGAATTAAATGTGTCGGATGTCAACCAATTGCGTCAATTTGCGTTACTAAAGGATTGGCAGTTGTATTTGCAACCTAAAGGCGCAGATAGTGTATATCGAGTAGATGATGCTCAGGCACCGATGCGTCTGCATTACAGTCTGGACGAGTTTGCGATCAAATTTGCATTTTCACCATTAGATTTTACTCAAGTAAACAGTGGTGTAAATGCAAAAATGATTCAGTTGGCATGTGAATTGCTACAGTTGCAGGATGGGGAAAGAGTACTTGACCTATTCTGTGGGTTGGGCAATTTTTCTCTCCCTTTAGCACGTTGTGTGGGGGAGACGGGTCAAGTGGTGGGTGTTGAAGCAAGTGATGAGATGGTACAGCGAGCAACTGACAATGCGAAAGCAAATCAATTGTCTCAGGCTGTGTTCTTTTCACAAGATTTAACAAAAGACTTTTCGCATCATTCTTGGGCAAAACAAGGATTTGATGCATTATTAATTGATCCTCCACGGTCGGGTGCGTTTGAAGTTATGCAATATGTACCTAATTTCGGAGCAAAAAGAATCGTTTATGTTTCATGTAACCCATCAACACTGGCAAGGGATGCGGGTGTACTGGCACAATATGGCTATCGACTCAAGAAAGCAGCAGTGATGGATATGTTTACCCATACTGAACATGTTGAATCGATTGCTCTATTTGAAAAAACTGAGCAGGCAGTTTGATAAGCCCCACGAGATAAACGATTAGAGAATGAGTTACATATCCAGAGGAGAATGGTATGGTCACAGTACGTGAGCAGTTACCAGGACGACTCCACGAGTTGTCTGAGGAAACGACTGTAGAACATGCCGCTGAAGCGCAAAGTGGTCTGGTATCTTGGCTAGATCGAGTGCGTGATATTTTGGATGGGGCGCAGCTAAAGCAACTTCAACAGGTTGCAGAGCTGACCTTGGCAAAAGAATTAGAAACTACGGTGAATCGTCGTAGCAATACCTTTAGTACAGGTATTGGTATGGCTGATATTTTAGCGCATTTACATGTTGATGAAGACACATTGTCAGCGGCAGTGTTATATCGCAGTGTGCGCGAAGGCTTAATTACCTTAGAGGATATCCAACAACAATTTGGCGAACAGGTGCTGAGTCTTGTACAAGGCACGCTTGCAATGGGTAAGCTCTCCGAGTTGATTGAAAAAAATAAACGTTTAGAAGACCATTTCAATAATAATCAACGTGAGCATTTAAACGGCATTTATAAAATGCTGATTTCGGTGACAGAAGATGTACGTGTCGTTTTAATCAAACTGGCTGAACGTACTTATGCCTTGCGTGAATTGGCAACGGCGAGTAAAGAACGTCAAGAGCGTGTTGCACGTGAGATTTTAACGATCTATTCGCCACTTGCACATCGCTTAGGCATAGCACAGCTCAAATGGGAGCTAGAAGATCTTGCTTTCCGTTATTTAGCACCAGAACGCTATAAAGAAATTGCATCGTTACTGAACGAAAAACGTTTAGAGCGTGAGCAATATATTCAATTTGTCATTGATAAGTTGAAAACGGAATTGGGTACGCATCATATCCAAGCTGAAATCACTGGGCGAGTGAAGCACATTTATTCGATTTATCGAAAAATGAAAAGCAAAAACCTGAGTTTTGATCAGCTTTACGATATTCGTGCAGTACGTGTATTGGTAAAAAGTGTACCTGATTGTTATCACGCTTTAGGCATTGTGCATCAATTATGGCGTCATATTCCCAACCAGTTTGATGACTATGTCACCAATCCAAAGGCAAATGGTTATCGCTCATTACATACTGCAGTGATTGCAGAAAATAAATCTTTAGAAGTGCAAATTCGTACCTTTGAAATGCACAATGAAGCAGAGTTAGGTGTTTGTTCGCACTTCAATTATAAAGAAGGTGCAAAAAATACCGATCATTCATTTAACCATCGATTGCATTCTTTACGTGCCGTACTTGAGCATTATCAAGAGCGTACCGAAACGACGCCACATGGCGAAGATGAAGAGTCAAATGGCATAGATCAAATTCAAGATTTTGAGAATTTTGAAAAGATTTATGTATTTAGTCGTGATGGTGATATTAAGGAATTACCACGAGGTTCAACCGTTTTAGATTTCGCTTATCATGTGCATACTGAAGTTGGAAACAAGTGCTACGCAGCACGTGTCAATCAGCGCTATGTGCCATTAACCTATACCTTGAAAACAGGTGAGCAGGTTGAAATCTTAACCAAGAAAGACCGCGAACCTAACCGTGATTGGTTAGTCAATTCTTTAGGCTATATCAAAACGGCGCGTGCGCGTGACAAGTTACGCCATTGGTTTAGACAGCAAGATCGCAGCAAAAACGTTGAAGTTGGACGTGAGTTACTGAATAAAGAATTGTCTCGTTTAGCTATTCATCCAAAAAGTATTGATTTAAAAGATTATTCATCTCATTTCAACCTGAAAGCGGGTGATGATATTTTAGTGGCTTTGGTGAGTGGTGATATCAGCCTTCATGCCTTGATGAATCAAGTCAATCGTCAGATGCACTTGGATCAAGATGAGCCTGAACTGGTTTTAAAACCTGCGTTAAATCCTCGTGCGAGCCATACGCTCTCAGCACACGGGATTTTGATTGATGGTTTGGATAATGTTGAGCTGCATATTGCGCAATGTTGTCAACCTGTGCATGGTGAGTCGATTGGTGGTTATATCACTTTAAACCGTGGTGTCAGTATCCATAAGATCGCTTGTCCAGATTATTTACGCATGACGACACAAGAGCCTGAGCGTGCTGTTGAAGCGGATTGGGAAATGCAACCGACCCGTGGTCAGAGCGTGCAAATCGTGGTTGAGGCTTATGATCGCCGAGGTCTACTTAAAGACCTCACCCAAGTGATTTTTTCAGACCAAATCAATATTCGTCAGGTGAATACCATTTCTGAGGCAGATGGGATTGCCAATATGAAGTTGTTGATTGAAGTGAAAGGTTTGGCACAACTGTCTCGTTTATTGGCTCGTTTAGAGCAGCAACCAGGCATTATTAGTGCAAGACGTTTGGTTCAGGGTAGTTGATTGACATTATATTTATAAAAAAGAACACTTTAAATGAATTTAAAGTGTTCTTTTTTTGCATCAACAAAAAATCATAAATTGAATATACACAGATTATTCGATCACCAACGAATCGGTTTTTCACTCGAACCTGGTGTGAGTTCAGCATCCGAGAGTGGTTCTGAACTCTCTACTTGTGTCGAGTTTTGTCGAGAGTAACTGATCGGCATTAAAGACAAGCCATTTAAGACATCATTACTTATTTGTTGTGCGAGTAAGTCTGATGAGGTTGTAGATTGTGAATTATGAATAAGCTCTCCTAGAGATTGGCGTTGCTGTTGATTTACAGTTCCTGCAGCAGCAACTTTTCCTGTATTCACTTCAATCACTCGCCAATTTAGACGGATTGCTTGTTGCCCAGCTGGAACAGCGCCATAAAATGAACGTCCTTGAGTCGTTTTTGCTTCATTGATACGTCCAACTAAAATATAGTCAGCGCCCACTTTTTGCCCAAGTCTTGCCATTTCTGCTGGTGCACCATCCCAACGAAGAAAGGCATTTTCACTTGCCATTTCCTCAATATAGTCACGACTCACCAAACTTAACTGACGTGAGTTTGCCAGTTGAGTGCCGACCAAATCAGCAACTTCTGTCACAAAGTCATCAGCATCACTGCCATCTGTGAGTTGAGTTTTTGAATAGTTATATTGAAATGGCATAACCGCAATACGGCGTAAGTGTTGATCCGCTACACTTGATTGAAACTTGCTGACATAAGCACGCACTTTGGCGCGGTAGTTCTTGCCCGAACCCGAAACGCTTAACACCTGAAAACGATTAATCGCATTAGTGCCCTGTGTTTCAACACTGAACACAGGCGAGGTTTTTCCTTGGTAGCTCCAATGGTTGTTGCTGACCACCATGTTCACTTCTTCCGCTAAGTCAGTGCGTGAGCTGACACTGGTGCCATTTACAGACTGGGCTGCAATCAGCAAGGCTTCTGCAATAGCCTGTTGTTGGGTTGGGCCGCTACCTGTGGCTTCTTTCATGACTTCTTGTAGGGCGGCGTTAGCTGAGTGAATTGTTGTTAAGCAGAACAGGGCTGCACAAAGTAAGGATTTCATCATTTTCTATCATTCTATATGACCCGATGTTCAGCAGGTGCTGAGCATCGGGTTTATTGTTGTTGTGAATGGTTTATAGACCAAAAGCAGCACGTTTAGCCGATTTACGAATTTCTTTTTCGCCTGTCCATTCAACAATACCTGTTTTCAGGTTTTGTAATTTGAAAGTGAACTTGTAGTACACATCACTCTTACCGCCTGAATTTTTGACGATGCTGGATAAGTTACCATTCAGCATGTATTCAGCGGCAATTTGAGAGCCTGTTTTCACTGCTGTACGTTTGTCTACCATGCCACTTTGCTGTTGATAAGCTAACTGGTCTGCCATTGCGCCCACAGAAGTCATGTCAACGAAACGGAATTTTCCAGAATTAATCAGTTTATTCTGGATGGTGTCAGTGATAGATTCAGTATCAATATGCTCTTGGGTCTTGTTTTTGATACGGTCAACAAACAGTACTGGACGGCGAGCCTGAGTCATTTCAATCACGGGTGGAAATGCCAGCATGTCATCAACCATCTTGGCTGCAATTTGTTGCAGGTCGGTTGAACCAAAATCTTTGGTTAAGGTCTCGGTTGCCTGTGCATCGCCATAAGATACAGCCTGGGAGGCACAGCCACTGAACAATGCCATGCTGCCAATTGTGGTTGCTAAAGCCAAAGTACGGAATTTCATGTTTTACCCCTTATAAATAAGCTGTTGATTAGTCTTTTTTCATGTAAATAAGTACGTCTACACCACGTGGGTTTGGTGCGACCGACTGAACGGTTTTAACTTCACGTCCCTGTAATGTAATCGGTTTCCAGGTGGCCCCCTCTGGATTGATTTCAGTGCCATCGGCATCAAACCAAACGATCTTGTATTCAAAAGACTGTGCATAGAACCAGCCATTCTTTAAGGCCAGTGACGCTTTTTTAATATCTCCAAGGCTGACCATATTGATTCGATTGACACCAATACGGGTTGCGAGAATAGGATTGCCTGTCATGGTTCTGACATTACTTGCACCAGTATTTGGGTCTGTTTGTGTACGCATCGCATTTGGTGCTGTACATGCAGTTAAGCCAAGGCTAAAGCTACACAGAATTATGGGTAAAAGGCGTTGTTTCATTATGTTTTACTCAAGTTATTATTTAGCGATACTGAAGCTATCAGCGACAATTTGTTGGTTGGTTTCGATACCATGAATGAAGGTCGTCTGATTAGCTTTCACTTCAATATTGATCGATTGATTTGCATAGTTGTTTTTAAGTTGGATGGTATGACTACCAACAGGGAGTAAAAGGCGAGTGACTTGTGCATTGCTTGGGAGGGTATTCCATGCACGAACATCTGCTTTTTCTGTGGCAGTGTTATAGATATTGCCTGCAAGTTGTCCAAATACGCCTAAACGATTGCCCAGTTCTTTTTGTACAGCGTATTTCGCTGTAGAACGTGCAATTTGAGTTGTGAGATTAGCGGCAATCTTTTCTTTTAGTGTTTTGACAGCCAACGCACCAATATCAGTAAGTAATGCTGTATTTGCAACGGTTTTCCCATTTACAGCCACATCAACCTGACTTGGTGCAACATAGGTTGAAGGGTCATAGCTTGCAAATGAGATATTCACTAATCCATTTAGTGTTGGAATTGCTAAGGTCGAAGAAATTTTTTGAGGAACTAATCCTTGCTCCAGAAAAATAACAACTGGATATTGACCATTTGCTTTCTTTGCGGC
>Ga0075163_10011787_pt1 | contig 11382 bp, 10 predicted proteins | sample JI1023141ADNA_FD_71478 | JGI IMG/M metagenome (GOLD analysis project Ga0075163, IMG submission 71478) | Wastewater effluent complex algal communities from Wisconsin, to seasonally profile nutrient transformation and Carbon sequestration -... | ecosystem: Engineered > WWTP > Effluent > Algae... | reverse complement strand
GCCGGTCGGCCGGATGCGGCCCGAGCCGCAGCGCGCCGGGCAGCGGCAACGAGCGCTGCAGAACGTCCTCGCCCAGCCATTCGGCCGCACGGCGGGCGCGCGCAGCCACCACCGGCAGTGGCAATCCCTGGTAGTCGTCGTTGAAGACCTCGAAGCTGTAGTCGCCGCGGTAGCCCAGGCCATCCAGCCGCATCACCAGGTCGGCCACCTGCGCGCTGTGCACGCCCTCACCGGGGAAGACGCGGAAATGGCGCGCCGTGGTGATGCGCTCCTCTGCGGTGCGCACGTCCTGCCACATGAAGTCGGCCAGCTGCACGAGGAAGATCCTGTCCGGATCGACCAGCTCCAGCGCGTCGAGCGCGGTCTCGGTGGCCAGCGAGTGGAACGAGTCGATGCCCAGGCCGAGGTTGGGCATGTCGGCGCGCAGGACCACGTCCCAGGCGCTGGTGAACTCGTTGATCGTGCGGCCCCAGCTCAGCCCTTCGAACGCCACCTTCAGGCCCAGCGGCACGGCCAGCATCGCCAGCTTGCGCAGGTCGCGCGCGATGGTGTCGAGGTCTTCGCTGGCGTGCGACGAGACCGACGAGCAGGCCAGCAGCAGCGGCGCGCCGACCGCCTGCGCCATCTCGAGCATCGCTTTGGCGATGTCGACCTTGTAGTCGTGCAGGTGGCCCGACAGACCCTCGAAGTCGCGCAGCACCTGGAAGCCGGTGACCCGCAGCCCGCTGGCCTTGACCTCGGCCACCGCGGCCTCCAGCCCCTGTTCGTGGCCGACCAGGTCGCGCGCGGCGAGCATGATCTGCGTGAAGCCGGCGTCCTTCACCGCCCGCAGCTTGGCCGCCAGCGGGCCGGCCAGCGTGATGGTGTCCATGCCGAAGTCGCGGAAGTTCGCTGCAACCGGCATGTTCACCGCGATCCTGCCTCATCAAGCGGACGCCGTGGATCCGGCTCCGCCGGTCCACCAGCGTCGCCCCCTCGAGGGGGAGCGCCGAAGGCGCTACGGGGGTGGGTCATGTCTTTGACGAGTTCGAACATCACGCCGCCGAGCCAGCTGTTGGTGATGGCGCCCTTGTCCTGCGTGTGCAGTTCCGGCGACTCGACGAAGTCCACGCCGCGAGCGCGCAGCGCGGCCACCGCGGCCTGCACGTCCGGCGTGCCCAGGCCCATGCGCTGCAGGGTCTCGCCGACCGGGAAGTCGATGATGTCGGCCTCGGGCTCGATCAGCTGCAGGTAGAGGCTCTTGCACGGGCTCTGCACGATGCGGCCCTTGGGCAGGATGCCAAAGCGCTGCTCGTCGGGCAGCACCGTGAAGCCGAACAGCTCGCGGTAGAACGCGGTCCAGTCCTCGAGCCGGTCGACACCGACGTACTGCACGATGCCGAACCAGTGCATGCCCATCAGCGCCGGCGGGCGCGGGTCCACCGTGGGAATGGGCACGAAGTCGACGTCCCAGATCGAGAACTCGCGGAAGCGGTCGACGAAGTACAAGCGGCTGGTGCCGACGCCGTGCACCGCCGGGATGTTGAGCTCCATCACCTCCACGTGGGTGGGCACCGCCCAGGCCCCGCGTTCGATGGCCCGCTGATAGGCAGCCGCAGCGTCGCGCACGCGCAGCGCGATGGCGGCGATCACCGGCGTGGCGGTCGGCTGCGCGCTGCGCGGGCGGTTGCTGGCATGGGCGTTGATGACGACATTCATGTCACCCTGGCGGTACAGCAGCACCTCGCGCGAACGGTGCCGCGCCACCGGCCGGAAGCCCATCAGCTCGAGCACCTGGCCGAGAGCCTGCGGGCGGGTGGTCGCGTACTCGATGAACTCGATGCCGTCCAGGCCCAGCGGGTTGGGCGCCTGCGTCGAGGCTTCGCGGTCGATCGTCAAGGGGGTGTTCATCGCGCCATTCTCCTGCAGCAGTCTCAGGCCGTCTTCGCAGCGGCGGCAGCATGGGCGCCACCGAGGAACAGCCGCTCGATGTCCGGGTCGTGGAGCAGCTCGTCGGCCGGCCGCTGCAGGACCAGGCGGCCGGACTCGAGCGCGATCGCCTCGTCGGCCATCTTCAGTGCGCTCTTGACGTTCTGCTCGACCATCAGCACGGTCGTGCCCTGGTCCGCCAGCGTGCGCAGCAGCCTGAAGACGTCGGCCACCACCAGCGGCGACAGGCCGATCGACGGCTCGTCGATGAGCAGCACCTTGGGCCGCAGCAGCAGCGCGCGGCCGACCTCGAGCTGCTTCTGCTCGCCGCCCGAGAGCGACGAGGCCGCACTGTGCAGCCTCTCCTTCACGCGAGGAAAACGCTCCAGCACCTCGGGGATGCGCTCGTGCGCGGTCTTCATGCCCAGCGTGATGCCGCCGAGCTCGAGGTTCTCGATCACCGAGAGCTGCCCGAACAGGTTGCGGCCCTGCGGCACGAAGGCCACGCCGTGTTTCGTCAGCAGGTCTTTCGCGCTGGCGCCGGTGATGTCCTGGCCGTCGAGCCGGATGCGCCCCTGGCGCACCTTCAGCAGGCCGAACAGGGTCTTCAACACCGTGCTCTTGCCAGCGCCGTTGGGGCCGAGCAGCAAGGTGATCTTGCCGCGTCGCGCCTTGAAGCTGAGCTGGTTGAGGATCATGAACTCGCCGTAACCGGCGAGCACGTCCTCGAATTCGATCGCGGTGTCGTGCGCGGTGTCGTTCATGTCAGTGGCCCAGGTAGGCATCGAGCACCTGCTTGTTGGCGCGGATCTCCGCCGGTGTGCCGATGGCCATCACCGTGCCTTCGACCATCACCATGATGCGGTGGCACAGGTCCATCACGAAGTCCATGTTGTGCTCGATGACGACGAAGCTGCGCGGCTTTTCCGAAGCCGCGGTCCGGTTCAGCTCCTTGAGCAGGCTGCTGAGGCCGCCGACCAGCGACGGATTGACCCCGGCACAGGGTTCATCGAGCAGCACCAGGTCGGGCTCGCTCATGAAGGCCATCGCGATGTCGACCAGCTTCTGCTGGCCGTAGCTCAGCTCGCCGGCCTTCTTGTCGGCCACGTGGCGGATGCGGAACTGGTCGATCAAGGCGTCGGCCTTGATACCGAGGCCGGAATCGCCGGGCGCGAACAAGCGGCTCCACATCGAACCCTGGTGCTCCTGGGCGGCCACCAGCAGGTTGTCGCGCACGCTCATCTTGCCGAACACCTGCAGCGTCTGGAAGGTGCGGCCGACACCACGCTGGTTGAGCTGCATCGGGTTCAGGCCGGTGATGTCGCGGCCCTTGAGCTCGATGCGGCCCTGGTCGGGCGTGATCTGGCCGAGCACGCTGTTGAACATCGTCGTCTTGCCCGATCCGTTGGGACCGATGACGCCGAAGATCTCGCCCGGCCGCACCTCGAACGAGACACCGGCGACGGCCTGGATGGCGCCGTAGGACTTCTTCAGGTCGCTGACCTTGAGCAATGGACCATTCATCGCTCAGGCTCCGATCTTCGCGGCGGCGGCAGCCCGTGCCGCGGAGGCGTCGCGCGCCCGCCGCCGGCCGCGGATCCGGTCGGGGATGCTGAGCAGCCCGTCGGGCAGCCACAACATCAGCATCACCACCGCGCTGCCGAAGACGAATAGGTACCAGCCCTGGGCGAAACGCAGCCATTCGGGCAGCAGCACGCCGACCGCCGAGCCGAGCAGCGGGCCGAAGAAGTAGCCGGCACCGCCGACCACGACCATCAGGTACATCATGATCGACGCGCCCACCGTGAACGGCGCCGGCTCGATGAACTCGACGAGCGACGCGAACAGAGCGCCGGCAATGCCCGCGTAGACCGCGCCGATGGCGAACGCCAGCAGCGTGTAGGCCTGGATGTGGATGCCCAGGCTCTCGGCGCGGATCGGGTTGTCGCGCAGCGCCGTGAAGGCTTTGCCCCAGGGCGAGTGCAGCAGCTTCCACAGCAGCGCGCCGAGCAGCACGGTGATGCCGAGCACGAAGTAGTAGTAGGGCAGCGCCGCCGTGAGCGGCAGGCCGAAGAGCGCCGGCCGCGCGATGTTGTTGATGCCGAAGGTGCCGCCGGTCAGCCACTCTTCGTTGCGCATCACCAGCCACACCAGCGTGTTGAAGCCGAGCGTCGCGAAGGCCAGGTAGATGGTCTGCACGCGCAGTGCCGGGAAACCCAGCGCCAGGCCGATGCCGAAGCAGCCGAGCATCGCCACCGGCAGGCCGAACCACCAGCTGAACCCGGCTTTCATCAGGATCGCCACCGTGTAGGCGCCGATGCCGAAGAACGCCGCGTGGCCGAGCGACTTCTGCCCGGCATAGCCGATGGTCAGGTTCAGCCCCATCGTGGCGATGACGAAGACCAGCCAGGTGGTGAACAGGTAGATGCCGTAGTTCTTCAGCAGCGGCGGCACGGCGAGCAGCAGCAGTCCGATCGCCAGCAGCACCCCGAATCGGAGGTTCTTCATACCTTGCGCTCTACTTTTCTGCCCAGCAGGCCCTGGGGTTTGAACAGGATCACCGCCATGAAGATCACCAGCGCCACCGCGTCCTTGTAGGCCGGCGAGATGTAGGCCGCGGCCAGGTTCTCGCAGACGCCGACGATGACGCCGCCGAGCAGCGCGCCGCGGCTGTTGTTGAAGCCGCCGATGATGGCGGCGAAGAAGGCCTTGTTGCCCAGAGACTCGCCCATGTCGAACTTGGCCAGGTAGGTGGGCGTGACCAGCAGCGCCGCGGCGCAGGCCAGCAGCGCATTGATCGCGAAGGTGTAGAACACCATGCGCGGCACGTTGATGCCGAGCACGGTGGCGCTCTCGGTGTTCTGCGCCACCGCCTGCATCGCGCGGCCGGTGACGGTCTTGCCGAGGAAGGCCTGCGTGCCCAGCACCAGCGCCAGCGCGATCGCCAGCGTGCCGAGGTCGGCCAGCGTGATCGTTACGCCGGCGATGTTGAACAGCTTGTCGGCGAACAGGCTCGGGAAGGAGTGGGCCTCGGCGCTGTAACCGGCGCGCACGCCGTTGCGTGCGGCAATCGCCAGGCCGATGGTGGCGACCACGATCGGCATCAGCCCGAAGCGCAGCAGCGGGTCGGCGATGCCACGTTTGAAGGCCCAGCCGAGGACGCCGACGGCCACCACGCAGGTGAGCAGGAAGGCCACCGGCAGTGGCGCGCCGAAGGCGGCGAACCCGAGCATCGCGAAGGCCGGCAGCATCACGAATTCGCCCTGGGCGAAGTTGATCGTGCCCGAGGCCTGCCACAGCAGCGTGAAGCCCAGCGCGGCCAGCGCGTAGATGCCTCCGGTGGCAAAGCCGGAGAAGACGAGTTGCAGGAAGTCGGTCATGGTGTCTGGGCTGGCGGCCGGCCGTCGCGAAGTGGGCCGTGCCGGCTCACTTCCTGTTCAGCGGGGGCAAGACTTCCTTGACTTCCTGCTTGCCGGCCTTGACCTCGACGATGAAGCTCTCGCGGTCGAGGTCGCCGTTGTTGTCGAAGCTCAGGTCCATCAGCACGCCCGGCACCTTGGCGGCACTGATCGACAGGCCGTGCAGCGTCTTGGCCACTGCCACGCGATCGAGCTTGCCGGCCTTCTCGATCGCGGCCTTGAGCGCATAGACCCCGGTGTAGCCCTTGATGCCGTTGTGGTCCGAGATGTACTTGTAGTTCTGGTAGAAGTTGGCCTTGAACTTCAGCATCAGCGGGTTCGGCGCGTCGACCGTCAGGCCCACGTGGGCCACGGCACCGTTGGCGGCGTCGCCGGCCAGTTCGATCACCTTCTGCCCGGTCAGCGTGGTCTCGCCGACGATGGGCTTGTTGTAGCCCTGCTTGCGCAGCTCGCGCAGCGCGCGCGCCGACTCTTCTTCGTTGGTGTAGACGAACAGCGCGTCGGCATTGGCGCTCTTGGCCTTCAGCACCGGCGCCGAGAAGTCGATCTGTCCCGAGTCGGTGGAGATGTCGGCCACCACCTTGATGCCGGCGTCGGTCAAGGCCTTGGTGATCGAGTCGCGCCCGCCCTTGCCGAAGTCGTTGTTGACGTACATCACCGCCACCGTCTTCGCCTTCAGGCCGCCTGCGATGTAGCGCGCCACCTTGGGCATCGCGGTGTCCTGTGTGAAGCTGGTGCGGAAGACGTAAGGGTTGCCCTGCTTGGTGATCGCCGCCGCTTCGCCGCCGGTGAAATTGGGCACCTCGGCGCGTTTGGTCTCGGCCATGCTGACCATGATCGAGCCTGAGAACACCGGGCCGAAGACCGCGAACGCGCCGTCGTCGACGGCCTTGGTGGCCAGGCCCTTGGCCACGCCGGGATTGGTCTGGGTGTCGGAGATGCCGTGCTCGAGCTTCTTCCCGAGGATGCCGCCGGCCGCATTGATCTCCTTGACGGCCATGTCGACGCCGTTCTTGAAGTTGGTGCCGGCCGAGGCGCCGGCCCCGGAGAGTTCGTACAGGCCGGCGATCTTGATCGTCGCCTGGGCTTGCGCCAGTGTCGGGACGGTCAGCGCCAGCAGCGTCGCGGCGGCGAGCAGCGTGCGGCGCAAGGTCTTGGTCGTCATGGTGTTGTCTCCAGGAGTTGTTCGGGTCGTCGGGGTCGGGAACTAGGTGTCCATCAGCAGTTGGCGCACCTCGGCAGCATCTTCCTGCAGCGCACCCGCCAGTTCGTGCAGGCCGAAGAAGGCCAGGTACTCCGGCGCCTGCTGGATCATCATTTCGTGGCCTGGCCAGGCGCGCAGCCCGCGCGCGCGGCAGGCGCGCAGCAGCGGCGTGGTCGTCTGCTTCATCAGGATGTCGACCACTGCCGCCCGGGCATCGATGCGCTGAGGGTCGAACGGGAGCGCGTCGTCAGGGTTCAGGCCCAGCGGCGAGGCGTTGACCACCAGGTCGAATCCGGCCGGGTCGGCCGAAGCAGCCACCTCGACCTCCAGCGGCCATGCTGCATGGATGCGTGCCGCGACGGCTTCGGCGCGTGCCGGGTCGCGATCGTGCAGGGCCAGGCGCGCGATGCCGCGTTCGGCCAGCGAGGCCGCGATCGCCACGCCGGCGCCGCCCGCACCGACCAGCAGCGCGCTGGCACCGGCCGGTGCGAAGCCCCAGAAATCCAGCGCCTTGACGAAGCCCAGGCCGTCGAACAGCGCACCGTCGACGCTGCCGTCGGCGTTGCGCCGCACGGCGTTGACGGCCTGCGCCACGCTGCCGAGCCGGTCGCAACGGTCGAGCAGCGGCAGCATCGCCGCCTTGTGGGGGATGGTCAGCCACAAGCCGTCGATGTTGCGCGCCTTCAGCACCTGCGGCACGAAGGCCGCGAAGTCGGCCGCGGCCACCTGGGCTGGCACCAGCACGGCGTCCACGCCGTGGCGTTGGAACAGGTGGTTGAACATCTGCGGCGCCCGCACCTGGACGATCGGGTCGCCGAGGATGAGGAAGACACGGGTGCCACCATGGATCTGCATGGGCGCGACGATAGAAATCAGGGGCCGCGTTCACAAGCACTTTCAACGAACGATGCGCGATAATCGCGCAACTTGCGCGCTGATCGCCCGTTTTGAGGGTTACTCCCCATGCATGCTCCCATGGCTCCCGAGGCGACCTTCAACCGCAGGGACCTCATCGAAGGACTGGGCAAGGGCTTGCGGGTCATCGAGTCCTTCGATGACGAACACGTGCGTCAGACCGTCAGCGAGGCCGCGCGCCGTGCCGGCATCACGCGCACGGCAGCGCGTCGCCACCTGTTGAGCCTGGTGCACTTCGGTTACGCGGCCAGCGACGGCAAGCTGTTCTGGCTGACCCCCCGGGTGCTGCGCCTGGGCCAGAGCTACCTCGGCGCGGCCAGGCTGCCGCGCCTGGTGCAACCCTTCATCCAGCGCATCTCGATGCAATGCGGCGAGACGGTGAACGTCAGCGTGATCGACGGCCACGAGGTGGTCTACGTGGCCCGCAGCAGTCCGCCACGCTATGTCTCGATCGGCTACCAGGTGGGGGTGCGCGTGCCGGCGCATGTGGTGGCGCCTGGGGTGGTGATGCTGGCGACCCTGGACGACGCGACACTCGAGGTCTGGGTCGCGGCGCACGACTTCGTCGCCTTCACCGCCCACACCGTCACCGATCCGGCACGCTTTCGCGACGAGATCCGCGAGGCACGCGCGCAGGACAGCTGGACCACCGGGCAACAGCTCGACCTCGGGTTGCGCGGCCTGGCGGTGCCGCTGAAGGACCGCAAGGGCGTCTGCCACGGCGCGATGGGCATGATCGTGCAGACCCAGAGCTACACCGAAGAGCAGACCCAGGTGCAACTGCTGCCGCTGCTGCGCGAGGCGGCGCAGGCGTTGCGGCCGCTGCTGTGACGGCAGCCGCTTCGCTGACCCTACAGTGCCTTGTAGAACACCGTCGTTGCACACAGGCCGCCCTGCGGCCACAGCGCGAAGTCCGGGATCACGCCGACACGCTGCCAACCGAGCCGCGCGTAGAGCCGCTCGGCGTCGCCGCCGGTGACGGTGTCGAGCACCAGCAGCGCCTTGCCGCAGTCGTGCGCCAGCTGTTCGGCCCCGCGCATCAGCGCTTCGCCCAGCCCCCGCCGGCGGCCGCGCCGGTGCACCAGCATCTTGGCCAGGTCGGCGCGGTGCGGCTGGTTGTCGGGCTGGGCCAGCACCAGCTGCACCGTGCCGACGATGCCCTGCGCGTCCTCGGCGACCAGCAACGCGCGTTCGCCGGCCGCCACACCGGCGGCGACCTTGCGCCAGAAGTTGCACGCGTGCTCGTGCGGCAGCGGCCACATGAAGCTGACCGAAGCGCCGCCTTCGACGCAGTCGACCAGCACCTCGGCCAGCGCGGCGACTTGTTCGTCATTCACGCTCGTCAGACGGCGCAGGGTGAGGCGCGGCGCGGTTTCGGCCATGTCACCTCCTGGCCGCGGGCGCGGCCGGCTCGGCCACCAGCACCACGGCATATCGCGCCGGCTGGCGCGTGTGGTTGTGAAAGCGGTTCGGCTGGTCGAGCTGCAGCGCCAGGCAGTCGCCCTGGGCCAGGTGGTGGGTCTGGCTGCCGACCGTGAAGTCGATGCGGCCTCGCAGCACCCACAGCTGCTGGTGCACCGTGCGGTCGCGCAGCGCCGCCTCGTAGGCCACCTGCGCACCCGGCGGGAACTCGACCTCGACGATCTGGATCGGCGACGGGAAGCCGACGGGCGACACCGCGCGGCGCACGTAGCCCGAGGCCGGGTCCCGCCACACCGGCTGCTCGGCGCGGCGCGCCAGCGGTGAGGCCGGCGCGGGCGAGGCGCGGCCGTCGAACAGCGAGGCCAGCGGCACGCCGAGCGCCACGGCGATGCGGTCGAGCACCACCGCTGTCGGGCTGCTCTGGGCACGTTCGATCAATGACAGCGCCGAGCGGCTGACACCGCTGGCCGCGGCCAGCACATCGAGCGACAGTGCAGCGTCGGCGCGCAGCTGGCGCACGCGGGCGGCGATGCGCTGGGTGACCGGATCAGCAGTGGTGTCATCCATAATTCTGGACATATTGTCCAGTTTTATGGATTGAACCGCAAGCCCCGGCTGTAGCTCAGCCTTCCAGCGCCGACACCTCCCGCGTCAGCCGGGCCGCCGTGCGGTGGCTGTGGATCAGCAGGTTGCGCATCAGCACCAGCGCCAGCGTGGGGCGCTCACGCTGCAGTTGCTGGAAGCTGCGCACGTCGAGCGTCGCGCACTCGACCACGCTGTCGGCGCGCACGTCGGCCGTGCGCACGCCGCCGACCGTGATGGCCGCTTCGCCGAAGCCCATGCCGGTGGAGAGGGTTGCCAGGCGTTGCACGCCGCCCTGCGGCAGGTCAACGACCACGCTGACATCGCCGCGCAGCAGGAAGTACAGCGCGTCGGCCGGGTCGCCGCGACGCACGATCGTCGCCCCGGGCTCGTAGCCGTGGAACTGCAGGAAGCCCCGCAGGCATTGCAGGTCGTCGGCCGAGGCGCCGGCGCACAGGTGGTGGTCTTCCAGCGTGCAGGCGGCGGCGCCGGCCGGCGCCGGGCGGTGCCGGCGCAGGGTCTGCTGCTCGCACCACTCCAGGCCGAGGTCGAGCTGCGGCTGGAAGCTGACGGCGCGCAGTGCAGCCGGGCTCAGCGCCTCGTCGAAGCCGGCCAGCAGATCTCCTCGGCGCACGCGCGTCATCACCAGCTGCTGGCCGCGCGCGGCACAGGCCGCGGCCAGCGCGGCCAGCATGCGTCCGGCGGCCGCGTCGACCAGCCCGACGCGCTTGAAGTCGAGCACGATGAACGACGCCGCGGCGCAGCGGTCGATGATGTCGCGCAGCACCGGCTCGAGCGTCGCGAAACGCAGGTCGCCCTGCAGCTCGAAGACCTGCGTGCCGCCGCCGTGGGCGTCGAGCCGCTGGCCGTCTGCAGCGCTGCGCCGGCGCTTGGACCGCACGCCGGCCAGGTCGTAGCGGGCGCGCACCGTGGTGGCGGCGGTGCGCGGCGGCGACAGCGAGTGCAGCCGCATCTCTCGCGAGACCGTCTCACAGACCCGCACGCCGCGAACACTGTTGCCACGTTCGTCCAGCCGCGGCGACCACACGCCGATGCCGAGCTGCCCCGGCAGCACGGCGATGATGCCGCCGCCCACCCCACTCTTGGCCGGCAGCCCGATGCGGTGCACCCAGCTGCCGGAGTAGTCGTACATGCCGCAGGTGGTCATCACGCTGAGGATGGGCTCGACGAACTCGGCCCGCACCGCGACCTCGCCGCTGACCGGATGCACGCCGCCGTTGGCCAGCGTGGCCGCCATCAAGGCCAGGTCGCGGCAATCGACGCGCAGCGAGCACTGCTTGAAGTACAGCTCCAGCGTCGGCTCCGGCGGACCCGGCAGGATGCCGTGGCTGCGCAGCAGGTGCCCGATGGCACGGTTGCGGTGGCCGGTGGCCCGCTCCGACGCGAACACCGCCTCGTCGACCTCGAGCCGGCGCCCGGCGTAGGTCGACAGCGCCGAGACCACCCGCTCCAGCCGGGCCGCGGCGTCGCTGCCGGCCACCAGCGACGCGATGGCGATCGCGCCGGCATTGACCATCGGATTGAACGGTCGGCCGGTGCCGGCTTCCAGGTTGATCGAGTTGAAGGCGTCGCCGGTGGGCTCGACACCGACGGTCTGCTCGACCTTCTCGCGCCCGGCGTCCTCCAGCGCGATTCCGTAGGCCATGGCCTTGGAGATCGACTGGATCGAGAACGGCACCCGCGTGTCGCCCACCTCGTAGAGCTGGCCGTCGACGGTGGCGATGACGATGCCGAAAGCGTCGGGCTCGACCCTGGCCAGTTCCGGGATGTACGAGGCCACTTCGCCGTCGCTCGTGCGGCTGAAGTGCCGGTGCAGGTCCTGCAGGTAGGCCAGGATGGGCGAGACGGCGGCAGCTGAAGTCATCCCCGCCACGACGCAAAAACCGTGCGGGCACCAGGGCGGGCGATTCC
>Ga0075163_10011786_pt1 | contig 11382 bp, 8 predicted proteins | sample JI1023141ADNA_FD_71478 | JGI IMG/M metagenome (GOLD analysis project Ga0075163, IMG submission 71478) | Wastewater effluent complex algal communities from Wisconsin, to seasonally profile nutrient transformation and Carbon sequestration -... | ecosystem: Engineered > WWTP > Effluent > Algae... | reverse complement strand
GGAGCGGGTGCACCCCCGGCGGCCTCCACCGGCGCCACCGCCCGACGGCTCGGCCAGATCGCCAGGGCCAGCCCCACCGCGAAGATGCCGTAGGCCACCGACCACCACCGGGTGAGGGCGAGGGTGCCCAGCCACGGTTGGAGGGCCAGGGGAAACGCCAACAACCCCAACAGCGAGCCCACGTTGGACCACGCGTAGAGGCGGTGCACCCCGGCACCGCCCACGGCGGCGGCCCGGGCCTGGAGGAGCGGTGCGGTGGCGGCGAGCGCGAGGAAGGGCAGGCCCACCGAGCGCGTGAGCAGGCCCAGCACCGCCACCACGGGCGAGGCCCCGGGCGCCAACGCCTCGGCGGGTGGTGGCGTAATCGGCAAAAAAATCAAGGAGATGGCCACGAGGCCCAGGTGCAGACCCACCCGTTGCCGCGCCTGGTGCGCCCAGGCGTAGCCCACCAGCAGGGCCACCTGGAAAAACAGCATGCAGGTGGTCCAGACCGCGGGTGTGCCGCCCAGGCGGGGCAGCAGGCAGGCGGCCAGGAGGGGCTGCACCAGGAAGAGGAGGCAGGCGCCGAGGCCCGCGGTCAGCGCGAAGAGCTTCACATGGCCAGCTTCGCACGGGCCGAGCAGCAGGCGCACGTGGCCGGCAAGGGCGGCCGCTCCGCCGGTCAAAAACTGCAATGGGATCGGCAGGTTGCTGGCGTGTGTCGGCCCGCAGTCCAGGCGCCCAACAGGGTTGACGGGTGCCACCCAGCGCGCGAGGATGCACCCATGGCAGACCAAGACCCGACCATTGTCCGCTTCCAGGTTGAGAGCGCCATCGCCTCCGCCCGCACTACGCTGTTGGTGGTGGGGGTGCTCGGGGTGCTCGGCCTGGCGGTCGCCATCGGCATCCCGCTCCTGCAATACGGCGCATCGATCTTCGACTACCCCATCGTGCGCAACGCGCTGTTCATCGACGGCGGCCTCGTGGTGGCGTGGTTTGTCTGTCGAGCGCTGGCCGTCCGCAACCCCGGCCCGGCCATCAGCGCTGCCGTGGTGTTGTTTCTGGGGGCCTGGGCGGTCAGCGTCTTCCTGGGCGCCCCGTGGCACGCGGGCATCCTCGTGCGCGGGCTCGTGCTGCTGTTTCTGGGGCGCGCGCTCATGGCCATCGCGCGGGCCCGCTCGGCGTCCGACGTGGACCCGGGCGTCTTCGAGTAGCGGTCGGTCCAGCTATTGTGCAATGCACAATCGAGTCGACGCGAACGCAGTGCCCTGCTAGAGTGCTGCCCATAGAACGCGCGCGTGGAGATTGTGCGATGCACCGTAGACTCTTCGGCTCCCTGGCTCTCCTCCTGGCTCTCAGCGCGCCTGCCCTCGCCGTGCGGCTGCCCAACGAAGTGGCCTGGGCCGCGGGCAGCCGCTGGACCTACCACGAAGACTTTCATGGCCTGACCGGCGCTTGGGTCTATGTGCCGGAGGGCTTCTCCTCGGTGGCCGACCGCCGCGGCCTCGTCTACTTCTTCGTGGGCTGCGGGCAGATGCCCTTCCAGGCGGCCCAGGGCGGTGGCTGGCCCGACGCCGCCGAGGCCTACGGGCTGGTGGTGGTCATCCCCACCGCCACCTCGCCGGCCTTCCCCAACCGCGATGCGCCCAATGTGGAGTGCTTCAACTACGGCTACGACGGCTCCTACGGCGTCTACCGCCCCAGCCGCAACGACCCCGATCACGCCGCCGTCATCGCCGCCACCCGCGCGCTCATCGCCGATCGCGACCTGGCCATCGACCCCCACCAGGTCTATGTGACGGGCCTGTCGGCGGGCGGGGCCTTCGCCGAGGAGGTGGCCTGCATGGCGCCCGATCTCTTCGCCGGGCTGGCCACCGCGTCGGCGCCGGGCATCGGCACCGCCCAGGGCACCGCGGTCATGCCGCCCCAGGCGGGCTGGGGTGCCCAGAGCGAGCGCGACTTGTGCCTGCAGTGGGCCGACGCCTCCCGCGTGCCCAACGCCCGCGAGCTGGTGAGCCAGCAGATCGTGGCGATCTCCAGTGATAACAATGGGTTGCGCGCCGGGGTGGGCGCCCTGGATACCAGCCTCTTCAACGACCAAACCGTGTGGGACGGCGACAAGTTCTGTCCCCACATCTACCAGGAGACCCGCGCCCAGGCCTGGCAGGGCTTGCTGAGCCTGGGGGCACCCGCCGCCGGGCCCGCCATTGCCCAGGGCGACGGCCTGGGCTGCCCCGGGGGCGAGCAGAGCCGCGACGATGTGGGCGAAGTGCACTGTGTCATCGCCAACGGCGTGCGCCGCAACTGGACCACCGATGTGCGGCTGTATCGCGACCCCCAAGGCCGCGTCCGGCTCGCCCAGATCGAGCAGGACACCCTGCGCCACGCCTGGCCCACGGGCCCCCTCGGCCCGCGGGACACCCAGCCCACCCCCACCCGGGACAGCCTGCGGGCCGACGGCTACATCAACGTCCAGACCGGCGAGTTCGACCGCAACCGCACGCGGGGCGCGCCGCACGGCACCTACGGTGTCATTTACCTCAACCACGACGCGTTCGATTACCCCATGTTTCTCGGGCAGTTGTGGGCGGAGAACAACCCGCGCATCGTGGGCGGCGCGGTGATGCCGCCGGTGGATCCGCCCGAAGATCCCATGGATCCGGTGGATCCCGAGGAGCCGGTGAGCGCCGCCACGGTGTCGATCACCAACGCGGCGGGCAGCGCCGATGGGTGCCTGCGGGTGGCCGGTCGGTCCGATGGCGCCGCGCGGGTGGAGGTCATCGTGGCCGGCCTGGGCGCGGCCGATGCGGCGCTCGGTGGCAATGCGTGGACCTATGAGCGCTGTGGCCTGGCCCCGGGCAGCTACCTGCACCTCGTGCGCGGGGTGGACGCCGCCGGGGTGCCAGGTGAAGCCACCGCACCCGCCACCGCCATCGTGCCCGCGGGCGCGGGCCTGGAGACGGTGGAGGGCACCCTCACCGACCACTCCAATGCCGGTCGGGTCATCCGCTTCACGGACTGGTACTACGCCCTGCGCGATGCCACGTGTGTTTTCAATGGCATCATCTGGGACTGTGCCTCCTTCCCGCTGTACCGCTGCGCGGGGGAGGCGGACTGGACGGACGTCCTGCCCGACTGCGGTGGCGCCCCGCCCATGGTGGCGCTCAGCCACACGGTGGACGTGGACGTGGCGGTGGTGGTGGTGGGCGAGCCCGCGCAGGTGACGGTGGGTGTGCGCAACGCCGGGCCCGACGCGGCCTCGGCGGTGTACCTGCGCGCTGCGCTGGTGGGTCTGACGGTGGACGGCGACGCCCGCTGCGCGCCGGTGGACGGCACGCTCTGGTGCCACCTGGGCGAGCTTGCGGCGGGCGGGGAGACAACCGTGGTCCTCAACACCCACGCCGCGCAGCCGGGCCAGGTGGTGTGGGCCGTGGGTTTGGCGGGCGCCCAGCAGCCGGCGGCCATCGAGCTGGAGACCACCTGGCAGGTCGCGGGTCGCGACGCGCCCGATCCGCCGGGCGCGGGGGGCATGGGCGGTGGTGTCGGTGGCATGGGCGGCCAGGGTGGTGCCGGTGGCGGCGGTGGTGCCGGGGGTACGGGCGGCCAGGGTGGCGCCGGTGGATCGCCGGAAGTCACCGACATGTTTGAAGAAAATCCGGGCACCGATGCCGGTGCGCCCGGCGCCGGTGGGCCCCGCGATCCCGGCAAGCCCATCCCCATCCCCAAGGATGGCTGCCGCGCCGCGCCCGGTGAGCCCGGCACCCCCGCGCTGCTGGTGCTGGGTCTACTGGTGGCCGTGGTGCGTCGCCGCCGAGGCTGATCCACGCCGCCGCTCGCCCACGCTCGCCCACGCTCGCCCAAGCCCGTTCACGCCCGCCCTTTCAGCCCACTTCCCTCGGGCGCGGTCATCTTCTCCGCGGGTTGTGCCCGCGGAATACGCCACCCCCACCACACCACATGCCGTGGAGGAAGGGGGAAAACCCTGAAGCTGCAAACGCCGAGCTGGTGGTTGGCTTGTGTGCTGAGTGTTCTGGTGGGATGCAACGACGGTGACGGGGTGGCGGCGCCGGGGGCGCGGGCGGCGCGGACGCGGTGGTCGGCGCGGATGCCGCCGGCGGCGCTGGCGGGAGGCGCTGGCGGCCAGAGCGGGCAGGGGGGCAGGGGGGCAGGGCGGCATGGGCGACGCCGCCGAGCACGCCCGCCTCTGGCAGCTCGTCGAGACCGCCCAGGCCCACGCCCCTGCCCCCGAGAACGAGCAGCAGCGCTGCCCGTGAAGCCGACCGCCAGCAGGCCCTCGTCGACCTGCACGCCTGGTTCGAGGAGTGGTCGACGGTCGCCCACGTCACCATCACCAAGCCGATCCACCTCATCCACCTCGGCCTGGCCACCCGCGCCCGCCCCCAGCAGGCCGAGCAGGAGGACTGAGCCGACACCCAGGCCTCACCCGCCGCACCCGGTCGATCTCAAGCCCGATTTGGCCGACACGAAGCTTCCCCAGCCAAAACGAAACCTCCCCACCCCAAACGAAGCCAGGTTCAGCCAACACGAAGCTTCCCCACCCAAAACGAAGCCGGGTTCAGCCGAAACGAAGCTTCCCCATCCAAAACGAAGCCGGGTTCAGCCGAAACGAAGCTTCCCCACCCAAAACGAAGCTTCCCCAATGTCGAACACCCCTTCGATCGCCGCTGGGGAGACATCGATCCCCGCTGAAACGGCTTCCATGTTGGATGAAGTGAGCTCGCCGCCGATGAACCCGGCTTCGTTTTGGATGGGGAAGCTTCGTTTTGGATGAACCCAGCCTCCCTACCGGCTGAAAAGGCTTCGTTTCGGCTGGGGAAGCTTCGTTGGACCAAAACCTGACTCCAGGGGAGCTGATCGGGCGGCCCAGACCGGCGGTATGGTGTCGACCAGCGCGGTCGGTGGGCGGCGGCAGGCTCAGGGCAAACTGACCCCGATTCAGGCGGCCCGGAGTTCAACCTTGGTAGAAGCGCAGCACTGGTTCGGGGAGGCCGTGGAGCGGGCCGAGGTGCGCCTCGCGGACTCAGAGGCGGCCGATCGGCGCGATCTGGGCCAGTTTTTTACCCACCCATCAGTCGCCGCCTTCATGGCGGAGGTGCTCGCCCGCGGCGCTGGCACGGTGCTGGAGGCGCTCTCCCTGTTTGGCGAGCTGGTTCAGCCCACGGTGGAGGGGGAGGCCTTTCCACCGGGCCACCCGGGGCGGGTGCTGGGGGATCGGGACCAGCTCATGCGGTCGACGCACCAGCGGGGCGGCCAGGTGGGGGTGGAGCAGGTGACGACCGCGGGGCATCGGCTGGCGCTCAGTGTTGGGGCCGGCATCAACCGATCCCGATAGCCGGCTCGCCGACTGGTTCACCGGCGTCAGTTCTGATAGGTAGGCGTCATGGAAAAGCGTCCAGGAATTCGGGGTTTCGAACTGGAAGGCTACCGCGCCTTTCCCGGCCAGGAGCACCTCGACCTCGGTCGAATCACCCTCATCCTGGGCCGCAACAACGCCGGCAAGAGCGCGCTCTGCTTTGCCCCGGTCTACTTTGCCCAGGCCTTTCGGTCGAACGCGCCGATGCCTCTGGAACAGAAGGTGGGCGACCTGGACTTCGGGCCGGTCCGGTCGGCCGTGTACCGGCGGCGCCCCACGGGCATGCGCTTCGCGCTCGACCTGGAGGACTGTGAAGTCGAGCAGGCCGGGCTGGGGTGGACGGCGACCTCCGAGGGCGAGCCCCTGCGCCAGATCGTCACCGGTCTGGTCCTGGCGCCCGGCACGGATCGCGTGGTGGCTCCCCGCACACCTTGGGAGGAGGTGCGCGGCGAAATCGCTCGCCACCCTGCGCTGGGCGCGCTACCCCGCGAGGTCCTGGCGCTCAAGGGGGTGCGGCCTGAGCCTGAGCGATTGGAGACCCCGGTGGGCTACGAGCCCGAGCATGTCGAGGCGTGGGGCCGGGAGGCCGGGCAGATCCTCTGGGCGCGGGGCGAAGCCGGCGTGCAAGAGGTCAACACGTGGTTTGAGCGGCTGGGCGTGCGCATCGGGGTGTCGCCAGTAAGAGACCACTTTGAGATCACAGCCGCCGGTCGGGCGGGCGAGCCGGTGAGCCTGGTTGACAGCGGCGCCGGCCTTGCCCAGGCGTTGCCCCTGGTCGTGCAGATCTTGCTGGCACGCCGCATGCCCCGTCTCTGGTGCCTCGAGCAACCCGAGCTGCACCTGCACCCGCGCGCCCACGTCGACATCGCCGAGCTGCTGATCGAGTGTATTCGCCGGCACCCGCAAACCCGCCTGCTGGTCGAGACCCACTCCGATGTGCTGGCGCTGCGGCTCCGCCGCGAGGTGGCGGCGGGCAACCTCGGTCCCGACGACGTGCGCATCTACTTCGTCGACGACCAGGGGGAAGAGGGCTCGACCGTGCGTGGGATCCGCCTCGACCAAGACGCCAACCCGAGCTGGTGGCCAGATGGGGTGTTTGCGGAGCCCCAGTGGGAGTTCGCCGCCATCCGTCGAGCGGCGCGCGACCGGCGAGCGCGGGATTCCCATTGAAGGTCGTCGTCGAGGACGCCGCGGTTTTCGACTGCGGCGACGAAGCCACCTACCGGTCGCTGCGGCGCCTGATCGACGAGGCGGTTCAGGGCCGTCACCAGCTCGATGTGGGCGATCCAGACGCATTCTGGGCCAGCGACTTCGTTCAACGCCGGCTGGCACCCGGCGACCGGGAGGACTTCGAGCGGGTGGTGGGGCAGGTTCAGTGGGCGGCTCCCAGTCACCGCGTGTGTGCTCGCATTCAGGCCAGCGCAAAGGCCCGACGCGATGCGGGTGGCTACGAGTTGCCTGCACACGAAGCAGGGGTCTGGGCCGGGCGCCCGCTTCAGGTGATTCTCGAGAATGACGTGGATCACCTGCTCGTCCATCTCGCCGCTCGGGTGACGCCTGATCCTGCTGGGGCTCGACTCCGCCTGGCCTTGAAGGAGGGCTGGCTGACCTGGGCGGGCGTGGGCGGTGCGGGAGAGATTCCTAAACGAGTCCGAGGCGCTGCTGTTGCAGAGCGACTCTTTGCGCTCTTCGATTCCGACCGTGATGAGTGGCGCGGCCCCAAAGCCAAGAAGGCGACCAAGGCCATCGAGGCCTGCCGTGACCCTGCCTTCCCTGCGCATTGCCTCGCGGGTCGCGAGCTGGAGAACTACCTGCCCTCGTGGCTCTTCGAAGATGCGGGCAGCCACAAGGCGCGCGGTGGGCGCAAGATCGACAAGGCGCCGCTGCTCTTTCGCAAGCTGCGCGACGAGCTTGCCTTGAACGAGGGTCAGTGGAAGAAGCAATTTGGCGAACAGGCCGTGCGAGAGGCCCTCGACCTGTTGAGCCGCCGGGCGACCCGCCCGGTGACGCCCGCGACGCTGCGGGACAACCTGCGGGCCTGGCGAGCGCTGTCGCCCGAGGAGCGCATGGTGGATGACCTGAAGGCGCGCTTTGGGCCGATGGTGGAGGGCCTTCTCGAGGACCTGAAGCGTCACCTGGAAGCCGGCGAAGACCTCGGGCTGGACGTGCTTCAACGGACAGATTTGGCAGAGCTGGGCGGAAGGTTGGACCAATGGCTGTGAGCGAACGAAGAACCGTCGGCACTCTCAAGACTGATGTCTGGCCCATCGACGACATCCTGGTCCGCGCCCGCCGAGGGGAGCTGCGCATTCCCACCTTCCAGCGCTCCTTCGTGTGGACGTCCGAGGATGTCCGCGACCTCTTCGACAGCCTCTACAAGGGCTTTCCCATTGGCAACCTGCTCCTCTGGAGCCCAGATTTTCCCGTCCACAACACGCGCGTCGAGTTTGGCCCCCTGAGCTTCCCCGTCGGCAACCATCCTCCCCTGCTGGTGGTGGATGGGCAGCAGCGGATGACTTCGCTGGTCGCAACCCTCCTGGGTGGGGGGACCGTGGATGATCGCTTTCGCGTCGGGTTCGACCTGGAGAAGGCGAAATTCACCTCGCTGCGGGCCGGCGAGGCGCCCGAGCCCACCTGGCTTCCCCTCGACCAGACCGCCGACACGTTCGTCTTTCTCGAGTGGCTGCAGGGCCGCAAGCCCCCGCTCAGCCGGGAGCAGACCGCTCGCGCCAATGACGCCGTCAAGGCACTGCGGGACTACCGCGTGCCGGTCTACGTCGTGCACTCGGCGGACGAGGACATGGCGCGGGAGATCTTCGCCCGCCTCAACGAGTCGGGCCACCCGCTCAAGAAGCGTGACGTCTTTGGCGCCCTCCACCGAGATCGCGAGGGCGGCTCTGATCTGGGCCAGCTCAACCAGCGCATCGCACACTTGGGCTGGGGCGCGCTGGACGAAGACTGGCTGCTGAAGGTCCTCGCGGCGGTCGACGGCCTCTTGGAGCTCAAGGATCGAGGTCCCAGCGAGGCGCTGCGGTCGACCACCGAGCGAGCCATCCACGCGTTGGAGCTCACCATCCGGTTCCTGCGCGACGACATGGGCATTCCTCACGGGGATCTGCTCCCCTATCGCTTTCCCATCCTGCCCCTGGTGCGCCTGTTCGATCACAGCCCGGCCCTCTCAGACGAGGTTCGCCAACAGCTCGCCACCTGGATCTGGCGCGGGGTGGCCTCGTTTCGGCACAAGGACACCAGCAAGCCCACGGTGCGCAGCGCACTGCTGTCCGCCGCCGAGGCACCCGAAGAGGCCGCTCGGCAGCTCCTGGAGAGCGTGCCGGACTCGGCCCCATCGTTCGTCATGCGGACACACGATTTCCGAGCCGCCGCGACCAAGCTGACCTGCCTGGTGCTGCTGGGCCGAAGTCCCCGCCACCTGATCACCGGCGAAGTGCTCGAACCCTCGGCGCTGCTCGCAGGCAACGAACCGGCTCACACCTTCTGGCCCTATATTTTTCCCGGTAGCAGCCGCATGGGGACGGAGAACCGCCTGTTCCACCCACCTTCGGAGGAGGCTCTTCGTCCCCTCATGGCGCGGGCCTCGACCGAGGTCCTGCAAAGCCACTTGATTCGGGAGTCGGCTCGAGAGCTGGTAGGGCTTGGCGAGCGAAAGGCCTTTCTCAGCGAACGCAAGCAGGACATCGAGGAGGCAGTCCGGGTGTTCCTGTCGGCCCGCGAGGTCGGCGGGCAGGCGCCACCCCCTCCGGTGTCCGGGGGTGGAGCGCCGCCCCCGCTCCTACCGAGCGATGATCTGAGTTAGGTGCCACCCCGTGGTGCAGGCTGCTTCCCTCCCGCACAACTGTTTGTTCCGATAATCACCCATGGGGAAGGTTCCCAATCGGATGCGACTGACTTTACCCCTGATTCTGGCCGCGCTCGGCCTGTCGGCGGGCTGCGGTGCATCTTCACACCCTGGTGTTTGGGTGGGAGACGCACACGTGCAGCAGCTCAAGGATTGCCTCGGCACAACGGGTTCGGCGTGTGACGCCGTCAAGGGGATTCTCTCCATCCCTCCGTGGCGTTCTTACAGACCTGAGCCAGGAACCTTTGGATACTATGGGAAACCGGAGTTCGATGCTCTGATTGCGGCGGTCTGCCAGTTGCGAAATCTGCCTGATGAGGCTCTGCGGACGGCCATTGGAGTCCTCGATGGTGTTGAGGATGCGTATCCATGGCCCATCGACAGTCGCCTGTATCTTCTCAATCGCGCTCTCATGGATTTTCCTTCGCCTGCGGAGGAGTTGGGTCACGAGTGTCTCTTCGACTGCGGCGAAGGCACGCACCCAGGCATTCGTCCTCTATCGATCAACAAGGGGGGCCGCGTCGGTTTTGCCTATGGATATCCTCTTCTTGTATCCCCGTTTCCCTACAACGCCACCAAGACGTTTGATGAGCTCCTGAAGCAAAGAGGGCGGCGACCGCTGCCTGCCTATCCGGGAGGCTGTACGCCCACATCAGAGCCCAACGGAGGAAGCCAATGAAGGCGCAACGGCCTTGAAGACGACTGAGGCTGAGTGAGGTGCCACGCACCTGGTGCAGCGCGACAGCAAAGGAGAATTGGTCGCTGGCGGCCGTCGGCTCGCCCCCGTCCAGGACCTCGGGGGCCATAAAAGCGGGGGTGCCCATCAGGTGACCAGTGCGGGTGAGCGCGCTGCCAAAGTGCGCCTCGGAGGTGGCTGCCGTGGGCAGCTCGTCTGGGTCAGGGACCGACGTCCGGGCGAGGCCGAAGTCGATAATCCGTGGGCGTCCATCCCGACCCACCAGCACGTTGGCGGGCTTGAAGTCGCGGTGCACCAGCCCCCGGGCATGGGCAGCGGCCAGCCCACGCCCGAGCCGGGAGAAGAGTTGCAAGACCTCGCCCTGTGCCCGTCTGTGCCCGTGGCCCTGCGATCAGCCAGGCGGGGAGATCGCCCCCCTCGACAAACTCCATGGCAATGAAAACACGCCCATCCGCCTCGCCTACGTCGTAGACTTGCACAATGTTGGGGTGGCTGAGGCGCGCCAGGGCCATGGCTTCGCGGCGCGCGCGGGCCTGATCGCGCAGCGCGGAGCCCGCAGCCCCTTGAGGGCAACGCGGCGGTCCAGGGTGGGATCGTAGGCGCTGTAGACCACCCCCATCGCGCCCGCGCCGGCGCGCTCCAACACGTTGAAGCGCCCGAATTGCGGCAGGTTGGCGAGCCTGGCCGAGCCGATGGGCTCGGAGGTGGACCTGACCGGGCTGGTCGCCGTGGGGGGGCTCGACCGAGCTCGCTCAAAGTCCCAATGTGATCGGCGGGCTCAGGGGCTGAAGTTGATCCAGGCGGCGGCCATGACCTGGCGGATCAGCCAGGTCACCTGGGTTTTGGTGGCGCCCTGCAGGTCGAAGCGCACGTCGCCCTCCTGGCCGGTGGTGCTGATGATGCCAGGCCCACCGGAGAGCACCACCACCCGCAGGCGGCCGGTGGCGGGGCGACAATCCACCACCACCAGTGCGTCCCAGCCCTCGTAGGCCTCCAGCGGTGGCAGGGCGCGCCGGAAGCGCTCCACGGGCCAGGTCAGGAAGTCCTCGAAGTCGGGGGCCTCCACCTTCTTGAGGAAGGCCTCTCGCGAGGCCGTGGTGGGCTCGGAGTAGTCGGCCACGACGGCGCTGCGGAAGCGGCCAAAGCAGGCCTTGGCGGCGGGATCGGTGCCGTCGTCGGCGCGCACCAGCATGAGCTTGATCTGGCGGTCGCCGGCGTGGGCCGCGGGTGAAGCGAGCAGCGTCGGCAGGGTGAGCAGTGTGAGCAGCAGCCAACGTCCCATCACTTGATCTCCTTGATCAGCTTGATCAAATCGGGCAGCGCCTCATCCACCAGACCCGTGCCGCTCACAAAGACGACCTCGTGCGGGGGCGTCTGGCGCAGCAGCGCAAAGCCGGCGGGGCGCCTGGCGATGCGTTCGGGCGCGGGCACATAGCGGATCACGAGCACCAGGCCCGCATCGCCCACCGCCTCCGC
>Ga0075163_10011785_pt1 | contig 11383 bp, 7 predicted proteins | sample JI1023141ADNA_FD_71478 | JGI IMG/M metagenome (GOLD analysis project Ga0075163, IMG submission 71478) | Wastewater effluent complex algal communities from Wisconsin, to seasonally profile nutrient transformation and Carbon sequestration -... | ecosystem: Engineered > WWTP > Effluent > Algae... | reverse complement strand
TGCATCGTTGACCCACCAGGCTCCCCATGTGAATTTTGCCCACAGACTTCCTGTTGCCAGTCCTAAAAGTCCAAGGAAGACACCGGTGTAAGCGGCTTCACTTGCCTTTGTGTCAAACGTAATATCATTCGTTGAAAGATAACGAATTCCATAGATCAATGATGCAAGCATCATGATGATCATAGAAAACCACATCGTTACATGGAAAAATAGATTACGAATTGTTTCATGCAGGATAGCCAGACGCGGAACCTCAATCATTAAACCCTGATAAAAAGTATAAAATAAGAGGAGTATGCATAACCATTTCCACCATTGTAATCCGGACAGGAGGTTAATTTTTTTATCGTTCATTTTATTTACAAATCAAATTAGTTGAGTTGAACTATTCCCGCCAAAGATAAGGGAAGAGTAGATATGAAAGTGCAAATACCATTGCAATCAATGCGACCAATATAATTGCGAATTGTTGATTTACTGCCCATGCAATTCCATCCATAGCGTTTTTTGAGAATCGGATCGTGACCATCAAAACTGGGATAAGAATAGGGAAACTAAGTATAGACATTAATGCAAAATTATTTCCTGCTTTTGATGCAATTGCCGAAACCATTGCAAGTACAGCCGAAAATCCTGCGCTACCAAGAACCATCGCTAAAATAAACATTGGCATATCCTGTACAGGATTTCCAATAAATAGAGAATAAAATAGGAGATTGAAAGCAGACAGAACCAGCATCAAAAATAAATTATAGATGATCTTGGCCAGAATAAATGAACGTGCATTTGTGAGAGTGTAGTAGTAGAGCATTCTTCCCCTTCCTTCCTGAAGAAAACTTTTCGAAATAGCATTTACACCGGCGAAAAGCTGGATGATCCAGAATAGTGCATTCCAGGTAGGAAGATCCACAATTCTCTTAAATGAGAGATAGCAGACGAAGACCGTACTGACAACATACAAGAGCAAACCATTGAAAGCATATTTTTGCTTCCATTCAGTTTTTATTTCTTTTTGAATTAAGTTAAGAACTATATTCATTAGTTGATCTCATATGTTGAATGTAATTCCGGAATATTGATCTTAGCAAATCCTGCTTCCATCAATTTCTCTCTCCAATCCACTTGAACTTCGTATTCTCCGTGAACTAAGAACATTTCTTTGACCTTGCTTGCATCCTGGCACGAAAGATATGCAAGCATTTCTTTATAATCACCATGAGCACTATAGCTGTTCTCCTGATATACGTCACATATTACTTCATATTCTTTGCCGAATATCCGCACTTCTTTATTTCCTGCTGCTAATCTTCCACCAAGACTATCCGGTGAGCAATAACCAACAAGCAGTATGGTATTTCTTTTGTCTTTGATATTATTCTTGATATGATGTTTGACTCTTCCTGCGTCAGCCATTCCTGATGCTGAGATTATGATCATAGGTTTATCAAGATCGTTCAGCGCAATTGAATCTTTTGGCTGCTGAATGTAATGCAAATTGTCAAATCCAAAAGGATCCGGATCTGAACGAAGGGATTTTAGTACATCGCCATTGAAACATTCCGGATGAGCTTTCATAATGGCCGTTGCATTTACTGAAAGAGGGCTGTCGACGTAAACAGGAATTGCAGGAAGTTTACCGCTGTTCTTCAAGTTATTCAAAGCATAAACTACCTCTTGGGTTCTGCCGAGACTAAATGCAGGAATTATCAATTTCCCTTTCTTCTCAACACATGTGTGGTACACAATTTCAAGTAATTTTTTTTCTGTATCTTCTGTGGAGTCATGCAAACGATTTCCGTAAGTGCTTTCACAAATAATATAATCTGCCTGCGGAAATTTTTCCGGAACTTTCAGGATCCTGTCGCCAGGTCGACCAATATCACCTGAGAACATAAGTCTGAATTCTTTGCCATCTTCTTTGATTCTCAAATTTACTGCAGCAGCGCCAAGAATGTGGCCACTATCAGTGAAAGTCAATTTAACATCCGGTGCAATTTCAACTTCCTTTCGAAATGGAATGTTGAAGAATAATTCCATTGCTGCATCAACATCTTCAATGTTATAAATAGGTTCAAGTGGAGCCTTATTTTTTGCTTCCCGTTTTTTATTGATGTACCTAAGATCATTCTCTTGAATATGTGCAGTATCGGCTAACATAATTGCGGCAAGATCCTGGGTAGCAGAAGTGCAGTAGATTTTGCCTGCGAAACCTTGCTTGACAAGAAATGGAATATTCCCTGAATGATCGATATGAGCATGAGAAAGAATGAGAATATCCACTTCAGAAGGCTCAAATCCAAAATGTCGATTTAGTTCTTCGGTTTGAGCCCCTAATCCTTGAAAAAAACCGCAATCAAGTAAGATCGTTAGTCCGCTATTTAACTTCAGTAGGTGCTTACTGCCGGTTACTGTACGGGCAGCACCATGAAAGGAGATTTTCATATATTTGAATTAGAATTCTTCGAAATTAAAAAAACTATTTAAATCAAGAGTGATTGTTAATTTTGACAGCTATAAAAATACAAAAGAACTTCCATAATAATTGATATGAAATTAGACATTTTGGCTTTTGGTGCACATCCCGACGATGTCGAATTAAGTGCCTCAGGAACACTTATCAACCATATTAAAATGGGTTATAAGTGTGGAATTGTTGACCTTACAAACGGAGAGTTAGGTACCCGAGGTACAGCTGAAACTCGTAAAGAAGAAGCAGAGGCATCTTCTAAGATCATTGGAATTATAGCCAGAGAAAACCTCAATTTAGCGGACGGTTTTTTTACTAATGACGGCGATCACCGATTGGAAGTCGTTAAAATGATCAGAAAATATCAGCCAAGTATCGTCCTTTGCAATGCTATTAGCGATCGTCACCCCGATCATGGAAGAGGTGCTTCACTGGTTAGTGATGCTATATTTCTTTCAGGATTAGTAAAAGTAGTAACACAAATTGGGGGAGTAGACCAATTACCTTGGCGGCCACAAGCAGTCTATCATTATATTCAAGACCGATTTATTAAACCTGATTTTGTAGTCGATGTTTCAGATGTTTGGGAACAACGAATGGAATCTGTAAAAGCATTTAAAACTCAATTCTATCAGGCTGATTCAACGGAACCAGATACAGCGATCTCATCAAAAGAGTTTCTTGACTTTCTAAAAGGCAGAGCAATGGAATATGGACGTCCAGCAGGATTTCAATTTGCTGAAGGATTTACAGTAGAGCGTTATCCGGGAATAAATGACTTGACTTTGCTTAAATAAAAAAAGCACGGAGAATTTTCTCCGTGCTTTTTTTATGAAAATTGAAATAGTTCTGTTATTGAACTACAATTCTACGAGAAACCTTTTGGTCGCCTGAAATCACATTGTAGTTGTACAATCCGGACGTCCAGCTACCTGTGTTCAATGAAATTGTTGTAACACCTGCAGCAACATTATTTCTTTGTTCTGAATAAACAACTTTTCCTAACAGATCTGTAACTGTTACAGATAGATCAGCTTTAGTTTTAGTTGAGACGTTGAAATATGCCATACCTGTTGTTGGATTTGGATAAGCTTGTGTGATGAAGAGGTCGTTTTCATTTACTGTAGGTACACCCACAACTGCAGCAATGTCATAACGACCAAAAACGATGTCGCTTGAATTTCCTGAGTTGAAATCATCATCACAAGTTCCTGCTAAAGCAAGAGCATGTCCCGGTGCACCATCACGTTGATAAAGCACAGGAAGAATATTTCCGCTTATGCTTTTTGGTAAGGCAGCAAAAACCGCTTCTTGATTTTCACCATCACCACCTTGAGCAATTGTTGGAACGATGTTGTATGGATAAGTCCATGTCTGACCATGATCCGGTGAAGTCATAATGTAAACGTGACGGTGGGCCTGATGATATTGAGCAGTATCTGCTAATTCATTTATTGTCTGATAGGAAAGATAGATAGTATTATTATCCCCTAAACCCAGCGAAGGCAATCCTGTAATTCCTCCACCATAATTACCCCATTGGAAAGAACATGTTTGGTCTTCAGGTACATCAAGAACTCCATTTCCATTGAAGTCTTCAGCAGCAGCAATAAAAACATATCCACCTGTAGCCATATTTTCATTCCAGTATTCCAGTCCGTCTGTCCCTGGGAAATAAGAATAACTTCCTGCAGTTGCGCCATCGCTCATCCATCGAACATCAGAGAAGACTACATGGCAAAGGTCATTTTCATCGATCAATACAGCTGCATCACCACCGGTTGCAAGAAGCGTATCAGGAATTCCGTCTGAATTGGTGTCAGAAGTTTGTCCATTTCCGGTATTAAACATTGGAAGTGGTGATATATAGATCAATTTTTTTGTCCATGTAAGTCCGGCATCAGTCGACTTTAGCAGCATAAGATCTGTGATGGTACTTCCTAATGCAATTGCAACTGTATTTCCTCTTGCATCAATAGAATATTCATCGCCACCGAATCCCATATATTCTGTTGAATCCGTTCCGGGAATTTGGGCTTTTGTACTCCATGTAACACCACCATCAGTTGATCTTGAAAAGAATAACGGTCCTTTTTGTCCAAGCACCGATGTAGTTGAAACACCAGAACCTTGGAATATTGCATAGACCATATCATTGCCCCCGGCAATTGCTTTTGACCAAGTATCATCAGTAGTAGGTCCCCAAGGAAAAGTCGTTGCATTCCATGCACCGGTTCCTTTAGCAGGGCGATACGTTAAACCCATTGCATCTGCAGAGTGTGCAATAACCATTTCAGATCCGCTAGAAGTGTTTACGATATTGGTAAATCCTGTGCGAATATTCTCAACCCGTGTTCCTGGTCCTTGTGATGACCCCGGTACATATGGGTATATCCACGAAATTCCATCCGGCGAATAATTGTATCCGGTTCCACGATCAGGAAAGGCTTCTGCCGCATCATAATTAGGCGAGTAGGTCCATGAGACTGCATACGAGCCATCATCATTATGAACAATACGATTACTGATTGCATTGTTCGTCTGCAGGTCATAAAATGAATAGCCAACTAAATATTCATCGATGAAACTACCACCAAGAGTAGGAGTGCTTGGTTGAGGGTTTGTAAGCCTTGAATTTATCGTTTTGTTAAATGGAGTTCCGGCGTCCTTATTTGATTCACGAACGTCAACTGTAATTTTTTTACTTTTTGCAGAAGCAGGAATTTCCGCTTTCCGGAAGCCTTGTGGCAAACGGGATGCATTCTGTGCTTGTGAACCAACACAAACAATAAATGCAAAAATGGTGAGTAAAGATTTCTTCATTCTTAATTTTAGTTTTAGGTTAGAAATAATATTATCTGGAATTGATAGACCGAAGTTATCTAAACTTTTATTAGGAAAAAATGAATATTTGGAATTTGATGCTACAATGACATTCTGACTGCGATGTTCATCTTCGAAAAAGTTGTTTTTTAATGAAAAATGGATCCCGATAACTATCGGGATAAAGAATAAAAAAGCAAGTTCAGTAAGTGAAATAACAAAAAAAGTCCTGCTCATTTCGAGCAGGACTTTTTGTTATTAATTCAAATCAATCAGATCAATCAGATCAATCAGATTAATCCAGGTCAATCCAGGTCAATCCAGGTCATTATTGAACTACGATCTGACGAGAAGCTTTTTGGCTTCCTGAAGTTACGCTGTAGTTATATAAACCTGAACTCCAGTCAGCAGTATTCAAAGATACTGTTGTGATTCCTGCTGGTACGCTGCTTCTGATTTCTGTGTAAACAACTTTGCCTAACATGTCAGTTACTGTGATCGTCATGTCTTCTGCTGATTTGGTATCAACATTGAAATATGCCATTCCTGTAGTTGGGTTAGGATAAGATTGAGTCATGAAAAGATCATTTGCCGGAGTTTTACTTACACCAACCATGTTAGCGAAGTCAACACGAGCAAAAACGATATCACTTGAGTTACCAGAGTTGAAGTCATCGTCACAAGTTCCTGCAGCTGCAAGTGCATGTCCCGGAGCTCCATCACGTTGATAAAGTACGTAGATCATGTTATCACTGTTTTTAGTTAAAGCAGCAAATACAGCTTCTTGGTTTTCACCATCACCACCGTCAGCAATTGTTGGAACGATGTTGTATGGATATGTCCATGTAGCTCCTTTGTCAGGTGAAGAGATAAGATAAACGTGACGGTGAGACTGGTGATACTGTGCAGTATCAGCTAGCTCATTGATCGTTTGATAAGAAACGATGATTTCGCCATTGCTTCCTAAGCTCATTGAAGGCATACCTGTGATACCACCACGGTAGTTACCCCAACGAAGTCCAACTGCTTCACATGTTTCATCAAGTGGAACATCTAATTCACCATTACCATTTAAGTCTTCAGCGAAAGCGATAGGAACATATCCATTTTGTCCCATAGTTTCATTCCAATATTCAAGACCATCAGTTGAAGGGAAGTAGTTGTAGCTTCCTGGTGTTCCTGCATCATAATACCAACGGAAATCAGAGAAAGTAACGTGACATTCATCATTCTCATCAATTAGAATTGCTGCATCACCTGCGTGACCATCTAATGTATCAACGATTCCATCAAGATCAGAATCTGAAGGCTGTGTGCCATCAAGATCTAACATTGGACATGGATTTCTGTAGATAATTGTTTTTGTCCAGTTCACACCGGCATCAGTAGATTTCAATAACATTAGGTCAGTCAATTGACTTCCTAAAACGATAGCTACAGTATTTCCTTTTGCATCGATTGCGAAATCATCGCCACCGAATCCAAGGTATTCTGTTGAATCCGTTCCCGGTAGGACAGCTTTTTGACTCCAAGTAACGCCACCGTCTGTAGATCTTGAGAAGAACATAGGTCCATCTTGTCCTTCAGTTGGAATTCCTGAAACACCACTACCTTGCCAGATACCATAAACCATGTTGTTGCCACCTGCAACTGCTTTTGGCCAAGTGTCATTGTTTGAAGTTCCCCAAGGGTATGAAGTTGTCCAAGCACCTGTTCCTTTAGCAGGACGGTATGTTAACGCCATAGAAGTTCCAGAGTGAGCAATTGACATCTCAGATCCTGAAGTTGTATTGATGATGTTTGTGAAACCTGTACGAACAGCTTCTGTTCTTGCAGCAGGTCCTTGAGAAGATCCCGGTACGTAAGGGAAAATCCAAGTTGTTCCATCAGGTGAGTAGTTGTAACCTGTTCCACGTTGTGGGAAAGCTTCAGCTGCATCATAAAGTGGAGAGTAAGTCCAAGCTACAGCGAATGAACCATCATCATTTTTTACGACGCGGTTACTGATCGAAGCATTTGTTTGAAGGTCATAGAATGAAAGACCAACTAAGTACTCATCAACCAACGCAGTATTGATTGAATTTGGTTGAGGAGAAGCCATACGAGCATTGATTGCTTTGTTAAATGGAATTCCACTATCCATCTTAGCATCTCTGTATGGCACTTTCAATGTTTTGTTTTTTACTGAAGCCGGAACTTCAGCTTTGCGGAAACCCATAGGAAGACGTGATGCACTTTGTGCAATCACACCAAAACTAAAAGCAACCGATAGACTCAGGAGTAATCCTTTTTTCATTTTGATTGGTAGTATTAAGTTAGACAATAATTTAGGTTCAATTTTCTTCTACAAATTTAGAGAAATGATTCGCTTCTACAAACATATTTTCGTGGTTTAAATCTGTGAAAGTGCGTTTTTGTGTCATTCTGGTGACAGAGTCAAAAAACAGGAAAATAGCCTTTCAAATTCAGCAGAAAATCAAGCTATTGGAGATGTTAAAATTTAGACTTAAGAACCATCTCATAAAATCTACTGTACATCCGAAAAACTGTTTCCTGACTGAAACGAATTTTTACTTTTGAGATAATCTCGTGACTGTCAAATTGCTTGTGATTTTCAAGTAAAAAACGGAAGTTCTTTTCAAGTGCCACATCGTCATCTACATCAATAAGAATTCCTGTTTTATCATCCACAAATTCTTGAGGGCCTCCACAGCGGGTTGCTAAGACAGGTTTCCCGCAACTCATTGCCTCGCAACAGATAAGCGAGAAAGTCTCGAATCGGCTGTTCATGACTAGAAAATCACATCGCAAAAGATAGGAGTAGACCTCCTGGTTCGATTTCAATCCTTCGAAAATTACAAAAGTGTTCAAAACTCCAAGCCCTCTTGCAATTTCCATTAACATCTCTTTGTCCCTTCCTTGCCCGATAATTCTCAAAACAAAGTCATGTTTTTCCTTTGAAATTTTTGCAGCAGCTTTGATCACTGAACTGACATTTTTTATTTCATCGACCAGATCTGCAACGAGTAATACATTGACTGTTGACTCATTCATTTTATTGATCTGATGTACAGTTTCAATGGTGTTTGGGATTACCATTTCATTTGCATTTCCAATTTTACATTCATGCATTTTCTTCAGTAAAAAATCAGATACGCAAATCAATCCCGATGATCGTCGAACCAATTTTTTAGTCAGTGCTTTTTTGAAAAATGAAAAGTTGGAAAATTTTCCGGTCGCATATCCTGACCATTGCTCGTTGATCACATAAGGGACCTTGTAAATAAAAGACAGGTACGCTGCAACCACAGCAGTACGCAGTAAAATGTAGGCATGTATCAAATCCGGTTTTTCAAAAAAGTGTTTACTTTTTTTTATACCTTCTTTGATTGCTTTGTAATATCGATATCCATTAATGAGACCGGAAAAAACGGATTCGTTTTTCTTGAATGAAATAATAATTTCCAGTAGATTGTGTTCCTGGTTAATTTCAAACACATAAGATTCATTTTGATTTGCATTCGAGGAAGCATAAAGTACAGCGACCTTATTTTCGATAGCAATTGCTTTTGCATGTTTTTGAATAAACACACCAAATTGAGGGTCTTCCTTGAAAGGATACCACTTCGCAATCATCAATATGTTCTTCGAACTGTTTTTCAAAATAGAAGTCGGCTGTAATTTAGAAAATCTTCCTGGTTTTCAATCGTAAAGAGTTTCCTATTACGATAACGTCTGAAAAAGCCATTGAAAGTGCACCTATCATTGGACTTAAATAGCCGAAAGCTGCAAAAGGAATTGCAACTGTGTTGTAAAAAAATGCCCAGAACAGATTTTGCTTGATAGTGGAGTAGGTTAGTCTGCTGATCGTAATTGCTTTTAATAAAATCGAAATGTCTTTTTTGTCAAGTAAAATTACTTGTGCCGATTGAATGGCAACATCAGAAGCATTGCTGATAGAAATTCCAACTGTTGCCATTGCCAAAGCAGGTGCATCATTGATGCCGTCGCCAATCATTGCCGTTGGATTGGATTTCATGTGCTCGGCAATTATCTTACTTTTTTCATTCGGCAATTTCTCGAAATAAAATTCTTCAATTCCACATTGTTCTGCAATTTCTATGCAACGATTTTTTTTATCGCCACTAAGAAGTACACTTTTTATTCCCATCTCTTTTAACCGATCGATCATTTGTCTGGATCCCGGTTTTAATTCATCTTCAATATCTACTGTTGCAATAAGTTTGTTGTTTTTCAGAACATAAATATTATGCGTATCGTCAGAGAAAAAATGTTTAACCATCTGGAACGATCCTGCACTGTAAAGATCACCGGATTCGGTCGTTGCATTTATTCCAATTCCTTTGTCTTCCTGAATTGTTTTCCATTTGATTTCATTAACGGATAACGAACTTAATTCTTTTTGAATAGATCTGGCTATCGGGTGCGATGAATGGGATTCCAGTGAATATAAAATACTCTGTATTTCTTCTTCCGGAAGACCTAAACTGTTGATCTTTTTTATCTTGAAGTTTCCTGTTGTCAGAGTTCCTGTCTTGTCAAAGATGATAGTTTTCACCTTTGCCAGTTGTTCTAGTGTAGAGCCACCTTTGATGAGTATACCGCTTTTGGCTGCTCTGCCGATTCCTGCGATCACTGCGGTTGGAGTTGCAAGGCCCATAGCACATGGACAAGAGATCACCAGCACGGCAATGCTATTGAGCAATGCTTTGCTAAAAGGCAGGTCGAATAAAAATGCTGCACTTAGAAAAGTTGCTAAAGAGATCAATAGTACAACGGGAACAAAAATAGCACTGATTCTATCGCCAAGTTTTTGAATTTCCGGTTTATTGTTTTGCGCAATTTTGACAAGAGAAATAATTTTTGCTAAAGCAGAATCTTTAGTTGTTTTTTCAGCTTTGATCCTAAATGACCCATCAATTACCAATGTCCCACTAATGACGTTGTCCCCGGATTTTTTTGTTACAGGCATACTTTCACCTGTTAACATAGATTCATCAGTGATTCCATTTCCGGTAATAATAATTCCGTCAACAGCGATCCTGTCACCGGTATTAAAGATTAAAGTATCATCAAGCTTGATCTTTTCAATTTCAATTTCAGATATACTTTCAATCCCATTATCAGTCAAAATGATCTTCGCTTTTGAAGGTTGCAATGAGGAAAGTTCGCGTAAAGCAGAAGTAGTCTGTTTAACAGAACGCTGTTCGATCATATTGCCTAAAAGAACAAGTGTGATGATTGTAGCACCCGTTTCAAAGAATAAAAAATTCGCAGCTTGATCCGGGTGAAGAACCATCCCTAAAATACTATATGCAAAAGCTGCTGTCGATCCGATTACAATCAATACATCCATATTCGGGACGCCTGATTTAATTGAGTAGTATGCACTTTTGCCAAAATGGGTGATACCAATGAATAATACGGGAAGTGAACAAATCAGTTGAAAGAAAGGATTATGCAGAAGAGATATTCCAACAAACATATGCAGGAATAATGGCAAAGTAAAAGCTAAGGAAATCAGGAATTTCTTTCTCGTTTCATCAAATGAGTTCGTAGAAATCTTGACTTCTTCTGTGTTTTGAATAACATCAGATCTGTCAATAACTGAATAACCAAGATTTTTAATGTTTGAAACTGCTAAGTCGACCTTTTCACTTTCAACAATGTCAAAAATGACCTCGCCGGTAGCAAAATTCACATTTACATCTTGAAATCCGGATTTTTGAAGAGAACGGGTAATTGAAAGTGCGCAATTCGCGCAATCCATTCCTTCAACATTCAGCAATACTTTTTCTTCCATTTTAATAACAGTATAAAGGTAAGCCTTTTTTCAGAAAGGAAATGTGATGGCAGACTAGATATAGTAAAAGGCATGTGAAACAAAAAATCCCTTAAACACAAAGGCTTAAGGGAAAATTAAGGGTGAAAGACGGGGGTCGAACCCGCGACCTCTAGAACCACAATCTAGCGCTCTAACCAACTGAGCTACATCCACCATATTATTCAGTTTCCTGAATGGGCTGCGAAAATACCGATTTTTTTCACCTCCGCAAACCTAAATTTACGATT
>Ga0075163_10011783_pt1 | contig 11383 bp, 12 predicted proteins | sample JI1023141ADNA_FD_71478 | JGI IMG/M metagenome (GOLD analysis project Ga0075163, IMG submission 71478) | Wastewater effluent complex algal communities from Wisconsin, to seasonally profile nutrient transformation and Carbon sequestration -... | ecosystem: Engineered > WWTP > Effluent > Algae... | reverse complement strand
GTAATGTCTGTATCGAGCAATATTGTTGCTTGCGTGGGAGATTGGCGGGTGATGATGGTCCCCCGGCCGCCTCCACCGCGCCAGCGATAGCCAACCATGGCGGGAGTCAGGTATCCAGTTGTTAACGTAATCGTGATCGTGCCTGAAAGTGCGCTCGGTGTGCAGTACCCAGCCGGGCTGGTCGAACCCAGTGTCAATGCGCTATCGAGCCCGACATAGTCTTCGACGGAAGCAAAGTCCCGCTGAGTGAAGCTTTCGACATAAAAATGCGTAAGCCCGTCAATGATGCGCTCGACAAGGCAGTAGCACCGATCCCATGAACCTTCTCTTAGTTTGACAACTTGCCGCACATACCCGACTGTGGCCCAATCGGACCAGGCGTAGATCTCATGTTCCTTGACAACGCAGCCGACGACAAGGGTTCCGTCCGCGCGGTTCCCTACGATAAGCCTGTGAGGACTTCCGAGGTACGCCCAACTTTCAACAGGGTTCCGCTCACTGAAGTAGTGGTTCGATAGAATGGAAATATCGTTGCTGATGTAGTTCCGCTGGTAATCGGAGTACGCGAGCAGGCGGACTGCCTTATTCTCACTGTCGAGGATTGCGAGGTCCTCATTAATCTCCAGCGGCGGTACATCGGCCACGCCGATGAAGGACTGACGATCAGCCCCGGCATCAGTAGCCGTAACAGCCCCGGACGTTCCCGATAGCTGCCACAGGCCCGCCGCTGTTGTAATCAGCAGGCCCGCCTTGGTCGGGACCAGGTGTTTAACTGGTTCCATGATCGGCGAGTCAATATCGAAAGAAAATGAGTCATTTGCAACGACGATGTTGCTGACATCGAAGTTATCGTACAGGCCGGGCTTGCTGCCGACCACGCCCAGCGGATGATTTGCTGTTCCAGCGTAAATCTGCCGCTGTTGGAACACGCAACCGGCTGAGGGTTTGTTCCCGGTACCAGGGGCAAGCTCTACAGAGAAGGTCGCACCAGCGCCGACTGACACCGCCACTGACGGGGCGCTGTATTCCTGACCTGAGTTCACAACCGCGATAGCGAGAAGCTCCCCGGAGGCGGACACAACCGGAAAGCCCTCGAAGCCCGTACCGTCCGGGTCGGTTACTGTAACAACAGACGCCTGCGTGTAACCGGCTCCAGGCGCCGTTACGTTAATGAAGTCAATCCCTGAATTAGCAAACGGGTTCAGGCCTAGCGGCGGTGTTACGAGGAAATCCGGCACGATGTTATTATCAGTAAACGTCGGGCCATATGCCCTACCAACGAAACCGAGCGCCTGCGCAGCACTCATGTTTCCGTCCTTCGCGATAATCGAGCGGTAGACGTTGTAGTAGCGGACGTTGTTCTGCGGATCCCACTCTACCCGCGCATAGCCGGTTGTGTTCGCGTAATTGCGAATGCCTGTAATGAAGAGACGATCGGACGGCAGGCTTTCTTCGCCGTCAGTTGAAACAGCGGTGACGCAGAAGATTACGGTTGAGTCTCCGTCACTGGTGTCACCGGCGCCGATTAGATTCTCGGGCCTCGGCGTGTTGTTGACGAGGTCAATGCGGGAAAGGTCCCAATCGGTGTGATCGGTGCGGATCAGGTTATAGGGAAGAAAGGTCCGGTCCTCAGACATGATCCGCAGAGTGTCGCCTACCTGATGTGTAGTGATGGAGGGGACGCGGTTGGAATTTAGGACCGAGGTCAAGGTGTAAATGCGGGCTACAGAACCTGTGCCGGTTACGGTAAGTGCCACGCCGTAGATGTCAGTGAGTTCAAACGTATTTGCAGTACGATTTACGACGATGGCGGTGCGGCCCTGAATATCGTCAAATCCAGCGACCTTAACCCAGTCGTCATTCTGCAATCCGTGAGAGTTCTTCGTAAGAACATTCGCTGCGACACTGGTGATGTTAATTGAGTCTTCAACGACATAGCTACCGTCCTGCAGAAACCGAACGTAGTTCTCACCGAACAGGATTAAGTAGGTGTCCTCGATCGAGTACGCATACTGGAACGCCGCCAGTTTGATCGGAAAGGACTCGTGCATGATGTGTTCATTGAAGATCATACCAGGGCGGGAACTGAGCCCGCCTTGGTAGTCCACGAACCAATTCTTTCCGCGCCTGAGCGCAAGATCGTACTTCTGCAGATCGGTGCGGTTGTGGTATGTAGGGGCAAGCACGCCTGCCACGTTACCAAACTTTGCAAACTTCGCCATCAGGCAGTGCTTCCGGTAAACAGCGGACCGACCGGGTAGATGTAGCGATTGGGGGCCTGTGGCCCGCTGATCCCCCGCGCGACTAGCCAGTCGGGCATGGCTTCGTAATGGAGAAAATCACCATTGGCGGCCTGTTCCCGTCCGATCATAATTTGTCGGTTGGCTTCCTGCAACAGGGACTGAACCTTCCGAGTCGAACCAGTGAGGGACGGCGCGATCATCGCGGCCAGGGCGGTAAAAACCGCTGTCGTCAGCCCGATGTCCCACAGTGCCGTAGTTTCTTCCACAGCTGAGTACACAAGGATCGGATCTTCCGCGTGAGTGCTGATGGCATTCGCGGTCAAATAGCGGTTGACCTCAAACGGCGCGTAGTCGGTAAGGAACCGTGGTCGAAGACAGCCCGCTGGTAATGCGTAGGCAAAACTCCAGGGCGGCATCGGTTCGACAGAAGTCCACTCGTCGTCAGTCCGTTCCATAAGCAGCGCAAGCCGCTGTGCCCGCTTCCCAGTCGCCCAATGCGCGGCAGCAAAAACCTGTTTGCGAACCGTCGGATAGAACTGGTTACACAGTTCAGCCTCTCGAGTGTTTTCATTCACATTCGAGAGGCTGGTTCGTGTACCGGCAGCGCCGAGGGCGTGGTTGTAGATCTCAACAACGCTGAGGGTCATGGTAACTCCTAGTCGTCGAGGGGATCGCCCTTGGACAGATCAGAGAAAGTCCTCGGATTTACCTTCGGCGCGGTTTTCTTGTTCAGAGAACTGAGTGCAACAGGCTCTTCTCGGAGCAACTCAGCAACCTTACTTTCAATATCTTCTACAACCTTCGCCGAAGACGGCAGACGGTCCCGGAATTCCTCCGGGACCTCCTGCGGTGTCGATGACGGCTTGTAGAGTCGATCGAGATAGGCTTTCGCTTTGAACTTTACAAGCACATATCACCTATTAGTTGGTCGCATCAGGCATTGCTACCCACTTCGCATAATTGCGAGTAAGGAAAGCGTTGATCGCACCAGCGGTCACGGTCGTAGAGCCGATCGTGGCGAGGACACCAAGGTAGCGCTCATAGCTTCCGGCGGGCAGACGAGCCGCAAGGATCGTACCACCGGCGTTCAGCTCCGCAGAGTTGGCCGCGCTGTCATCCGTGACAAGTGACGCAGAGCGAAGGTGCTCCGTGCAGCTGGCCAAGGTCGCAGCGCCCAAGGTTGCCAAGGAGTCGGACACGACATAGAACTGGATCGTACCAGCGGCACCGCCGGTAATGATTTCAGTCGCCGTCTGGATCACGATCCAAACGTCCTCGCCAATACCGATGTCCTGATTAACCGAGAGGTCAATCACGTCACCGATAACGGCGGTTCCGGTTGCCGCTGCAACACTCGTCGCATCAGCAAATTCAGTAAGTTCATCGAGGATCATTGTGCGCTCCTTACGACACGAGGGCTTCGTCGGCGGCGAGGCTATCGCAACGCTTGACCGGGATTTCATCGAAGGCGACCACACGCTTACCTGCGACCATGTCCATTGTCAGGGTTGACTGCTTGACCTTGGCAACGAGCTGGCGACGCAGGAACGTGCGAGTGTTCCTCGACATGTAGAAGACCGGACGGCCGAGGGTCAGGCTCGGCACACGTTCGATGGCCTGAGTCATCAGGTCAACGAGGTCGGCGCCGGAACTGGCATCAGCGGTCAGGGAGGACTTGTCGATATTCGGAATGCGGACTACGTAGCGCCAGTCGCGGAGGGTAAGTCCTGCGTCCATGCGGTAGTGAGTCCGGTAGGCCTCCATGCGGCCACCGGCCCCATCGACGTTTTCAATCGTGACCTGACCCTTGTCGTTCATCTGCAGGCCAGCCTTGCTGCCCTTCGGGATGATCCCGTAGCAGGTTTGCGGACCCCAAACAACAAGCCAAATCGACGTGTTGTCAGTGCTGTTGCCGCCGCCGACAATGATGTTCTCGGCGTTGGACGCGGACAAGGAGTTGTAACGCGGGGCGAGACCCGTGAACTTCTCCGGTTCCGTGGTTTCACTCGCGAAGAACAGCGAGTCAGCCAGCGACTGTGACATACCTTCGATGTGCGCAGCGTCTTCGATCAGACGAAATTCCGAGGTGTTGCCGTTCAAATCCGCCAGGGCCTTGTCGACTTCCGCGTAGGCTTCCATCATACCGCAGCTGTCTGTGACCTGTCGGGTCGTGCCCTTGGTCGGCTGAACGCCGCCGTAGAGCTTGCGCCAGGTCGGCTCAGGAATACCAGTGCGGATCGTGGACCTGTGGCCGGTCGGCAGGTTGCCTTCCATCCAGACCATGTCATCGAGGATCTCGTTCGTTTCGTTGAGGATCTCGACAATTGTCGCGATCTTGCCGTCCGGGTCCGAGGCTTTCGCCAGGTCCAGGAGGTTCGGCCACTTAGTAGCAAGTGTTACCATTTTAGGTTATTCTCCAAACATCTTCTGTGCTCGGGTTTTGGGAAGGACAGGAGGATCGACGCGAGTCGGGTCCGGCCCCGGTTCATTCAGCACTGAGCTGACCTTGTGGAGGAACCGCACAATTGCAGGATGATTTCCCGCTCCTGTGTAGTCAAACGCCTCCTTCGTCTTTTCATCACCGAAACGAGTTAGCAGCTTCGCGATCCCGCCCAGGGCCGGTTCGAGTTTACCGCCAGAAAATTCAGGGTCATTTCGGACTTCGTCCTGCCACTTCCCCTGCAATTCCACGAAAGCCTGTGTGCTCTTTTCAGAGAGGCTTTGCATGACTTGCTTCTGCAATTCGATCAGCTTTACACCGCGATCCTTGGGCGAAAGCTCCTTGTCGTTCAGCAGATCAACGTAGGTTTTGAGCGCCGGGTCCGCTGCATCAAAGCCCTCAAGTTCCTTAAAATCGTCCACAGACAGCGGAACGACTTCAGGCACTTTTGGCGCCTCTGGTTCTTTTGGAGTCTCCGGTTCCTTCGGGACTTCAGCCGCCGTTATCAGCGTCGGCGTATTCGTCTCCGGAGGGACCGTTGGCTCGGGCAAGCTCGGCGTTATCGGTGTTTCGCTCATTTTCCAGTTCCTTCAACATTTTGATATACTGATCTGGGGCCACGCGGAGAAGACGATCGAGCACGCGCTGTGCGACGTTCAATTCCCCGCAGTTAAACATAGTGGAAAGGGCCTGGCCGGAATACGGATTAGCGCCCAGGCGCCCAAGGGTAAGAAGCCAGTTTACGAACCGACGGCCCTGACCATGCTGCATAAGCGCGGCCAGGGCCTCATCAATTTCCTTCTCGCGAGCGCTCTGAAACGCCTTGATCCGGTTCGTTGCGGTTCGTATTGCTCGTTCGTTTTCCATCGGCGGATCGTATCACAATTTACAGTGTGGCGCAATAAGCCATACTACGAACTGAGCAGCTGCTGCAAGGCATTGGAGCCCCCGCCGACTGGTGTTTCGGACAGAGTCTTCCCGGCCTGGACCAGCGCTGTGCCCTGATTTGCGGCTTCGCGGGCCTGAAGGAGTTCCTCCTGCGCCTGTGTCCGCTGTGCGGCCTCTTCCGCCGACATAATGTGTTTGGACTTTACACCAATGTCGCGGCCGTAGTCCCGAATGACTTCATCCCAGTTCACAGCGTTGATTGCTGCCGGGTACATTGCAGCAGTCTGGCCGATAAAGGCAAGCCACCGTTCGAGCGGAGCGGCGCCCACAGCGCTTTGTGCTGCGGACAGGATGGAAACGTACTGGATCTCCAGTTCCTCATCCGCAAGGCTTTCCGGGGCCTCGGGAAGGAGCCCGGCCCGGTTCATGATCGAGTAGATGCGAGAAATGGCCTGGTCCAGTCCCTCATTCTCGGTACGTTCCAGCACGGGACCGAGGAGAACAAGCTTTTCTTCCCGCCTTGCGTCGATTTCTGTCGCTGTTCGTACTGACTCAAGCTGCGAAATCATCGTGAAGAGGTTGTTGTGGAAGAATTCCAAGATCCGAGTCTGGACTTCGCGGATGTCCTCGGTGATAGCCTGCATTGGTGGGTTCACCGTGTAGATCGGCTCGGCCCCGACGTTGTTTATCCCTGCAATGTAGGTCACGCCGCCCGGCAGTAGGGCCGTTGGTCGGTGTTCAAGCTGAATATCCGCCTTGATCGGCGGACGCAGCATGTAGTCGAGGGACTGGGCCTTGCGTTTTTGTTCATGCTGAAGCTGCATGATGTCGCCAAGGGCGTCCATGCCAGGGCTCGAGCCGTACGGATCGTTCCCAGACACTTCCCAACGCGGGAAAATTCCAGGCATCTCGTTGTATCCGCGCACGGACAAGGCCTCGCCACTGGCGATTGAGCCGCCGATGGTATCGGTGCCGGCACTGAGCCAGTAGAGTTCGCGGACTGCGAAGATTTTCGGGACCTGCGGAAGTTTTCCGTCATTCGGCTCGATCAGATGTGTGACAGTGTAGCTGTTGAGGGACTTGCTGTCGCCGCCCTTTGCGTTGAGGCGGACCTGTTCGGGAACATTTTCTTCACCGAACCGCTCGACGCACTGTGCGGCAGTGTATTTGAACTGCCGGGCGAAAGTGTTGACCATCCCGGTGGAACTGTTGCCGAGGAAGTACTCGCCAAGGGACGCGTTGTAGCAACGGAAGACGGATTTGTAGTCCTCGTAGATTAGAACGGCACTGGTCCCGAAGATCGCGAGATCGAGGTACATTGTGGCAAGGGAGTTGTAGAAATTCGTGTCGGCCATGGTTTGCAGAAGCAAACGCTCGACCTCGTCCAGCCATCGGCGCACGGTGTAGTTTTGGTTTGAGGGATCGCGCTTCAGACGAAGCTTAAACCACGGGCGGCTTGGCGATGTGATACCGTTGAGCATACCGGACGCAAGAATGCGGGCGGCCCTGGTCCCGGTCCCGTCAATTATGTTCGGGTTTTTCGTCATGAGCTTGCGGCGCTCATTGTCATTCATCAGCCACGCGTAGCGAGTTGGCAGGATAAAATCTGCAAGTTCCCGCCACATAGTTTTGAACGGCTGCCGCTCGGTTTCCATGCCCGCGACCAGGGCTTTTTTGGCCCTGTGGAATTCTTCTGGAATTTTCACATTGCACCTCCGATCAAGGAGCGTTTCACAGTCTTGGCCTTAGTCGTTAGCCCACTGGCCGACCCCGTCGACACGAGAGACTGGTACGGCTTGAACCCACGCTCACCAGCCGCGACCACACTTGCATCAGCGTTTGTGGGCGTACTTGGCGGCGGAGGGGGCTTTTTGATCGTCGGAAACAAACCACTCATTGGAAAAGCCTTTCTCGCTCAAAGGGATCGTAATCGGTGTTGACCTGCTCGGGCCGTTCTTCATTTCGTGGCTGATAAAAGACCGGAATGGCGAAAGTACATGCGAGTGCGTCAGCGACGTTGGGCGATGGTACACCGCGACGGCGCATGTCTTTTTTCGACTCCAATTGGATCTCTTCGCTTCCGGTAAGGGTGAAGCTGGGGGCGGTTAGTTCCTCCAAGAGGGAATTTTCGTTCCCCCGAACGATCTCAGGAATGGAGCCCTCAACAAGCCAGGCCCGCATTGCGCCCCAAATTTCCGCCCGTTTGTTTTTGTACTTAGTCCCCCGGTCATCCAGAATGGTGTTGCCATCAGCGGCTGAACCGAAGTCAACCGCGATGACCGGGACGCGGAGCTGTCGCAGGCGGTCAACGACACCGCCGCCAACACCGCCTGCGTCCACGAAAACCATCCTTGCCCCGTACCTGTGCGCGGCTGCAACAACCCTGGCGACTAGGTTCATGGTGTCGGTCTTGTGCAGGATCTCCGGCGGCCTCGTTATTGCATCCCTCCCACAACGTGGATAGATGACCGAGGGGTCATCACCGAACCGGCCCACGTCAACTCCGAGAACAACGTAGTCGCCCTGCTGGTCAATCGGCCTTTCAATCGCACTTTTTACAAGATCATACGGTACGAAAGACTCAGCGTCTACGCGCGGGAACATACCCTTAACGCGAACACGGACGAAGTCGTGATCCTCACCGTAGTCCTCGATCCACTCAGCGATCTGGGCCTTGTTCGTGAAGCGAACACTGCGGGAGTCGATTGCCGCACTTTTCCAGCGCTTGGCGAATTTGCCACCGGGAAAGCACTCACGGAAACGTCCGGTGTTTCGAGTTGGGTTGCCGAATACAGCCCAGATGATCTCGGTGTTTTCGTCGGTAAGCGCGCCCTCCGCGACTTCCCAAATCATGTCAGGAATAGCGGACGCTTCGTCAAACACGAGGATAATACGGCGACCCTGATTGTGCAGTCCGGCGAAGGCCTCAGTATTCCTTTCCGACCAGGCGACCATGTCGAACCGCCAGGTCTTCTCATGCTCCGGGTCGACCGAGAACAGCGCCGTGGCTGTCATCTTGAACAGGTCCTTCGCAAGACATCTGCGATACCACACGGCGACCTGAACCCAGGTCTTAGTCTTAAGCTGGTTTTCAGTATTGGCCGTGACGACTCCGACACAGTCTGGGCACGTGGACATGGCCCACAGAATGATCCACGCAACCAGCGCGGACTTGCCGATACCGTGACCGGAAGTCCGCGCCAGCCGAATGGCCCCCTCAGGCGTGATGAGCCCCTCACCGAGCTGAACGAGGATCTCGCGCTGCCACAGTTCTGGGCCCTCGTGGTTCTCAAGCTCGCCCGGTTCGCCCCACGGAAATGCCCACAGGACGAAACCCAACGGATCGTGGGTGAACTCAGCAAGTTTGAGAAGGAGTTCGTCGTTCACTCGGACGCGTCCAGAAGCGGCCAGCACTGGCCGACGATTACGGGACCGTACATCTCTCCGACGCGCTCTTTCAAATTCGCGGCCTGGGTCGAGGTCACGTCGATAACGACTTCGGAATGGATCTGCTGTGCGAGTTCGTAGGCCTCGAGTTTCTGACGCCCGGTCCGCATTTTTTCAGGGATCTCCGCCATCAGGGCCTCAACACAGATGAAGCCGAGGCTGATGATGGAACCTTCCGGGTCCTTCAACGGCTCGCCGGTTTTGAAGTCTTTCAGTGCCTTGCCGAAGTCAATTTTCATCTTATGCTCCTATAAATCCGTGATTAATGCCCATGTCCTTTATGGCTTTCATGGACTGCGTGACACCGAGTACGGCGTCCATAAGTGCTTGCATCTCGGCCTGCACGTAACCAACGCTTGCCGTCCCGGAATAGGTTGCGTGAGAAGCTTTGCTCGCAGTACCGGTATCAGCAGTCCAACCTGTGTTGCGGTCCTTCATGATTGTCAGGCCCATAATGCGCAGGTTCCCGTTCGACATGTTAATGCCAAAGGTTTCGACGCCAGTGTTGTAGAAGGCGAGGAGGTTTGCGGTGGCGCCGTAGGTAGTTTGGATAGTGTCGGTTGTGTCCCAGGAGAAGTACTCAGTCGCGGGAATGCGGATGGCAGCGGTGCTGTAAGTGCCGGACAGGACCAGGCCCCAAGAGGAATTGCCCGCGATCTGGATGTGGGAGCCGGTGACGTTGCCTGTGATGTAGATAGAACGGCCGCCGTGAGTACGGATAAGAATGCCGGTGGTAATCGTGCCGAGCATGTTGTAGTCTGTAACGGCAAGAGCGTAACGGATTGTTGCAGCTGTTTCGTTATCTGCGCGAAGCCGCAGAATGCAGCCGATTTCCGCCGAACCACCACTGAGAATACGGCCAAGTAAATCGGCGACAAACCTGTTGCCCAGGCCGTTATTTGCGGTTGGGTGGTCAGGGCCGATAGCCTGGATGTTGGCCTCGTAACCAACTGTCGCTGTTACATCAGTTGCCGCTGCGTATGTGTTGTGGTCATTGGACTGGAAGTGACCGGCAAAAACCGTAGCCAACCCGTACTTATTCGCCACGCCAGAGTTTGCTGCACAACCAACACCGCTGAGATCTGAGTAGTTGTCAAGGACGCCAGATACGGCCCAAACAGACTGCGTTGTGTCTAAGTTGATCTGCGCGTAAGCGCGAAGAACCTGCGGATTAACAAGGGCATCGTCAGTGTTAACGATCTTCTCGAACCGAGCAGTGAAAAGATCAGCTCGATCACTTGTGTCCTGGCGCACGAAGACATAAGCGGCCGGAAGCTGGTTCCAGTGCAGACGGCTGATGTTAAGAAGCGGAAGGTATGAGCCATTGCGCTGTGCGCCGTCGGTCAGCATCACAGTCGGACGAGTGAAGTTTGAAATCGTACCGCTGGTGATGTAGTTACCAGTGCGGAAGATTTTGATCCCGTTCGCGGTGATCGCTGAGATCACATCCGCGCTGTCGTTGGTAACACCGTCGGCCTTGGCGCCGTAGAAGGATGGGCTGACGTACTGGAGGTTAAGTGCGAGCGGAGCCACGGCGATAGCCGCCGTCCGTCGCAGGTTGGAAATTTGATCCTGCAGGACCTGAGGAGTTAGATTGCCAACCTTAGGCTTCATTCGGGGTCACATCGATTACAGGTTTTGCGGTCAGGGCCAAATGGCGCTTACGGGCAGTTTCCAACTTATCTGCGATGTTAATGTTGACGTCGATCTCCTGCCGGCCCGATGCCGGGGCCAAGCCCAACCGGTCGGACCCAAGCTTGATCAGCGCTTCGAGCTGACCGATACTCATCTTCTCACGAAGTTCGTCGCGGGAGAACCGCTCAAGCAACTCGTCGACCGCTTCCATAGAAACGGCCTGCAATTTGACAATGAGCATCTCCTTGTACTCTTCCAGCTCGCCGGCGTAGTATTTGACCAAGTCCTGGAAAGACGGGTCCCGTTCTACCATGCGGGCACCATGCAGGGAGTAGCCTGACAGCATCGATGCCTGTTCCAGTGCGTAGCCCTTGGCGATGTACCGAGCAAGAAGCTGATGCTTATAGTTAAGCCGAGTCAGCGGTTTCATCGCGTCGATCGCGGTAAGCTCTGCAAGCTCTTCGGCGGTGAGGGTTGGAAGACTGGCTAGATTTGTCATGACCACAATCTAACACGGTTTAAAGTCGGTTGCAATATGGCATCTTGCGCTGTGCAAGGAACCATATCGAACCTCACGTAGTTTTTGCGACAGTGGGCGACGTAGGATCGATCTTGAACGGTTCACGGACGGGCCGCGCGCCCTTCTGCGTGGGATAGACTTCCTCGGCCGGCAGGACCGTGGAACGGAGATTCCTGGCCGCGATGCGAACGGGGATGGCGCGAGGGGATG
>Ga0075163_10011781_pt1 | contig 11384 bp, 5 predicted proteins | sample JI1023141ADNA_FD_71478 | JGI IMG/M metagenome (GOLD analysis project Ga0075163, IMG submission 71478) | Wastewater effluent complex algal communities from Wisconsin, to seasonally profile nutrient transformation and Carbon sequestration -... | ecosystem: Engineered > WWTP > Effluent > Algae... | reverse complement strand
GGCGAAACCAAGAATTCAAGACTGCCAACGGGAGACATCGAAGTCCGCGTGACGTCAGCCGTTCTCCATTCCGCTGCCGATGTCCTGCCATTCCAGGTCGCGGAAGATGACAATGCGGGTGAAGACCTGCGCCTTAAATACCGCTATCTCGATCTGCGCCGTGAAAAGATGCAAAAGAATATCCGCCTTCGCAACAATGTGATTGCGTCGATGCGTCGCCGGATGTGGGAGCAGGAGTTTCAGGAATTCCAGACTCCGATCCTGACGGCCTCCAGCCCCGAAGGCGCGCGTGACTTCCTCGTGCCGTCGCGTCTGCACCCGGGCAAAGTCTATGCGTTGCCGCAAGCTCCGCAGCAGTTCAAACAGCTTCTGATGGTCGGCGGCTTTGATCGCTACTTCCAGATCGCTGCCTGCTTCCGCGATGAAGACGGTCGTGCCGATCGTCTTGCTGAGTTCTACCAGCTTGATATGGAGATGTCGTTTGTTCAGCCGGAAGATATCTTCCGCGTCATGGAACCTGTTATTGGCGGCATCTTTACAGAGTTCAACGAGTTCACTGGCAAGAAACACGAAGTGACACCGTGGCCGTGGAAACAGATTTCCTACAAGGAAGCCGAGCTGAAATACGGATCGGACAAACCTGATCTGCGCAATCCTCTCGTCATCGTCGATGTGACCTCGGTCTTCGGTCGTGATGATGTCGAATTCAAAGCCTTCAAAGAAACCATCGCCAAGGGCGGTGTCGTTCGCGCTATTCGTGCGCCGAAAGTTTCCGATAAGCCGCGCAGCTTCTTTGACAAGCTCAATGACTGGGCGCGTGGCGAAGGCGCTCCGGGTCTTGGGTATGTTCTGTTTGAAGCCGCTGAAGGCAAAGGCCCGATTGCGAAATTCCTGCCACCTGCCGCGCAGGAAGAGCTCAAGAAAATTGCCGGACTTGAAACCGGTGATGCTGTCTTCTTTGTTTGCGACAAGGAAAAAGCTGCCGCCAAGATGGCTGGCAAGGCCCGTACACGGATTGCCGAAGAGCTTGATCTGATCGAAAAAGGCAAATTCGAATTCTGCTGGATCGTCGATTTCCCGATGTACGAGCAGGACGAGAAAACCGGCAAGATCGACTTTGCTCACAACCCGTTCTCGATGCCACGCGGCGGGCTTGAAGCCCTGACCACTCAGGCTCCGCTTGATGTGATTGCCAACCAGTATGATTGCGTTTGTAACGGCTACGAGCTGTGCTCGGGCGGTATCCGCAACCATCGCGGCGACATCATGGAAAAAGCCTTTGCGCTGGCCGGGTATGACCGCAGTGTTCTCGAAGCCAAGTTTGCCGGGATGCTCAATGCCTTCCGCTTCGGTGCGCCGCCCCACGGTGGCTGTGCTTTCGGGGTTGACCGGATTGTCATGCTTCTCGCCAACGAGCCGAACCTGCGCGAAGTTTATGCCTTCGTCATGAACGGCGCGATGGAAGATCCGATGATGGGGGCTCCGACTGAAGCCACCCCTGAGCAGCTCAAAGAGCTTCATGTCAAGCAGGACATGCCAAAACCTAAGGTCGCGGTGGCAGGCTAAGGTCTCCAGAAGCTCTGGAACCATTAGGCCCGTGATGCGTTTTACCACCTGAAACCTCTCCTGAATCAGGAGAGGGATATATGAGAGCATGAAACCTTCCCGGATCAGATTTCTGTTGCTGTGCTGTGCTCTTGGGACTCTCTCCGGTTGTTTTGAGGACGCTATCCCGTTCCTTGAGACGTCTGAGTATCATCTCAATGGCATTGAAGATGATCAGGTCACTCACTCTTATCTCGAAGACATTCTTGAAAATCGCGTGTCCCAGACCGAGTCTTCCTCTGGAGACGATGCTGACCGCCGTGAGAGTTTTGCCGAGGAAACCATTCGCACCGATCTTGAAAAGGCGCTGAATGCCAAAGGCTATTACGATGCCTCGGTCAAATATCAAGACGATACAAATAAGCCGCGCACGGGAAGCTATGACGTTAAGGCGGGGCCGCTTTACCATCTCTCCTCCGTCAAGATCAAGCCTCCTGCCTATGAAGGGTTTTTAGACCAGATCGGTGTGAAGGCCGGGGATGTGCTTGATGCGGCGTCCATTTTAGCGGCTCAGGAGGCTCTGTTTAAGCTCGCACAGAAAGATACCTGTTACTTCGGTCTCGAAGTCCACCACGGCGTCGTTCTCGATGATGCCCGTCATACAGGTTCGCTGGGTTACACGGTCAAGGCTGGCCCTCCCGCCACTTTCGGAGCTGTCTCGTTTCAGGGGCAGCAGAGTGTGGAGGTAGCCTATCTCGAGAAACTCATTCCATGGAGGATGGGGTCTTGTTACCGCGCCGGGCGGATCGAAAGACTGCGATCTGCTCTGATGGAGTCAGGGTTATTCTCGCGTGCGGACGTTAAATTGCCCGAAGGGCCAGATGCCGAAGGCCGCATCAATATCGTCGTCGATCTCAAAGAACGTGCCCAGAGAACCGTGCAGGCGGGATTGAGTTATTATACGGATCAGGGGGCCGGGGCGACGTTTGGTTGGGAGCATCGCAATTTCTTCGGGCAGGCTGAAAAAGTTCAGGTTGATCTGACACTGTCGCAGATCAAGCAAAGCCTTGAGGCCGAACTGACCAAACCTTTCTTCCTGCGCAAGGATCAGACCCTGTCGCTGACGACATCTTTGCGTCATCAAGACACAGATGCGTTTAAAGAAGTCGGTCTTGATTTTGGCTCAGGGATTACCCGCCGGTTTAATCGACGCCTGTCCGGCAGCCTTGGTGCTGATTTCAATCTGACCCGGATTGAAGAAGAGAATGAAGATAAAAAAGTGTATGGGCTTGTTTCCTTCCCAGGCACGCTCAATTTCGACAACCGTGACAACAAGCTCGATCCTCACAAAGGCTGGGCGATCAATGGCGGGCTGACACCGTATTTCGATGTTCTTGGGGAAAGTAATCCATTCCTGAAGGGAAGTTTAGGAGTCTCAACCTATCTGGCTCTCGGCACGCAGGCCGATATTGTTCTAGCAACCCGCGGATCTATCGGCAGCATCATGGGGGCAAGCACTGCAAATGTGCCAGCTACCGAGCGTTTTTATGCGGGCGGTGGAGGCACGGTGCGCGGCTTTGGCTATCAGGAAGTCGGACCGCAGGAAGACGGGACGCCAACGGGAGGACGATCTCTTGTGACCGCATCCTCGGAGCTCAGATTCAAAATGACCGAGACGATAGGGGCCGTCGCCTTTGTTGATGCAGGGAGCGTCTCTGAATCTGCGGTTCCTGAGTTCAGTGACTTATCCGTCGGGGCAGGCGTGGGCCTGCGCTACTATACAAGTTTTGGTCCGCTGCGGTTTGATGTCGCTGTTCCATTAACGCAGCGCGAGACGCTTGATCAGACTTATCAGATTTATCTCAGCATCGGGCAGGCCTTCTGATGATGAACCCGCTCCGAAAAATATTTAGAAAATGTGCCTCAGTCCTACTAGGGGCGCTGTCTCTTATTCTTGTTGTCTGCATTCTGCTGCAAGTGGCGATGATCGGCCTGATCGGCTGGCTTGAAACGACGCAAGGAAAAGACTGGTTGAAAACCCAGCTTGTGACGCTGGCCGAGCAATCAGGATATAATGTCACGCTTTCAACGGTTTCGCTGACTCTGATGGACGGGCTTCGTCTCACTGGCATCCGGATTGATGATGCGGATGGGCCTGTGGTGGAGGCTGACCGCATTGATCTGAATGTCAATCTGGCTACGCTTGCTGCGGGACGTCTGACGCTCTCGCTGGGCGGCGGTGATGTGCATATCTTAAGGCTTCCGGTACAAAAAGAGTCGTCTGAACCAGAAGAACTGAAGCCATTTTCCTTGCCGAGAAGTTATCTGACATCTGTCAGTCTCAATTCCCTCTCGATCAAGCGCCTGCATCTTGACGAGGGGGTTGCCGGGTCTGAGATCATGATCTCTCCGGAATTGAAGTCAGTATTGTCGTGGAAAGATGATGAATTCAAATGGAATCTGGATGGAAAAATCACCCAGCCGGGGCAATCTCTTGCGTGGATGCCTGAAGATATCAATCTTCTTCTTGAAGGTGATACCCGCCAGCTGATGATCTCTGTGAAGGAGGCTGCGCTGAAATCCGCCTCGTATCAGGTTTCGTTGCAGGGACAAGTTCAGGTGGGAACTCAGGAGTCTCTTGATCTGGCTGCCAGTGTCCATAGCGATGATCTGTTCCCCTTGACAGGGCAACGGGGGCGGGCTTCTTCCGACATCAAGATAACGGGAATAACCACTGCCCCTCATGTCGATGCAAACGGGAAAATTTTACTGTCCGATCTTCAGGCTCGGGGACTGGATGAAATTGCATTCTCGTTGATATCTGAAAATGTCAAAGAACCGTCTCGGGGGCAGGTGAAGATTGAAACGTCTTATCTGAAAAACCCGGTCACGCTTGCGGCGACTTATCTCTATCAGGATATGATCTTGTCACTTCAAGACATTAAAGGGACTGCGCCTGAACTTCTTCTTGGTGGATCCCTGTCTTGCGATCTCAATTCACTTCTGATGACAGGCGATCTTACGGCCAGTTTGAATGATGCGTCTTATTATAAGGATCTTTTGGGCGAGGAGATTAAAGGGCGGGCGAAAGTTGATCTGGCTCTCACGCCTGATACAACCAAACAGGCGGCGAGCTTCACCGCTCAGATTGATAACGCCTTCTATCAAGAGATGTCTGTCCAGGCCCTCACCGCCCGCGCTAAAATCCCCGATGTCCGTCTCTATTGGCCCTCAATGCTTGATGTGCAGGCTAAAAATCTTATTCTCGATCAGGGGCTTTCTTTCCCGCAAATATCAGCCCAGGTCAAAGACCAGACGGGCGGCACCTATGCGCTCTCTGTCGATGCCCAAGGCATTGCGATCCAGCCGTTCAGGATCGTGGGCGGAGCGTCTGTGTCTGGCATTGAGACGGAAACTCCATCTGCCGATGATGTGAAGCTATCGCTCACGTCAAAAGGGTCGACGCTCGATCTCACCGGAAAGGCATCTCTGGATGCTATCGATCTGACGGCCTCGACAAAAGCGTTGTCTCTTGGAAGCCTTCCGGTGGTTGTTCCTGAGGCTCTTCAGGATGCCAGTATTTCAGGTACAGCTCGGTTGACAGGCTCTGCCGCCTCTCCGGTTGGCGAGGTTGATCTTGTTATGTCGCCTCTTGCGATCAAAAAATCCGCCCCGCAGGTTACCTTCGCGCTGACGGGTGGGTATCGCGATCAGAAAATTGCTTTGTCCATGACCGGGAAGGGGCAGGGTATCAAGACACTTTCAGGAAATGTTTCTCTTCCTGCTAATGTTGCTTTGTCTCCATTCCAGTTTGATCTCTCTTCCACGACACCTCTGACGGGAGATTTTAATGCCTCTCTCGAAGCCAATTCTGTGTCTGCTGCCTTCTTGCCGGCAGACCAGAGTTTGTCTGGATCCATCACAGGGCAGGGGACGCTTAGTGGCACGATCAGTGCTCCTGTTGTGGCAGGGGCACTGAATTTCAAGGACGGCGTTTATGCGTATCAGCCCTATGGCGTAAAACTCTCCTCGATCATGGCGCGTCTGTCTCTGAGCGGCTCTGTTGTGACGCTTGAGAGTCTCAAGGCAACAGATGGAAGCTCTGGGGCGCTGACAGGTCAGGGGAGCGTCAACCTGCGCGATGCCACGCAGACACAAATCAATCTTGCGATGAGAGATTTCCATTTGCTCAACAGCAAAATAGCGACCGCTGTCTTGTCGTCGGATATGCAACTGAAAGGGAATGGCGATCGCGCCCTATTGTCAGGCACGATTCGTCCGTCCCAGGTCGATGTGATTATCCCTGAGCAGTTCAAAAGCGATATTCCTCAACTGAATATTATTCGCAAAACTACGGAGAACGCCGCACCGGATATTTTAAATCTTATTGATCTGAATGTTCAAATTCAGGCGGAAAACCAGATTTTCGTCCGCGGCTGGGGTCTTGATGCCGAGTTCGGAGGCGATGTGACGGCCACAGGAACTCTGAATGACCCGCAGCTGAATGGGAATTTCAAATCCATCCGCGGACGGTATGAAGAATTCGGGAAGCGATTTACGCTCGCTCGCGCCAATCTGAGATTCCAGGGGAGCGTTCCCCCGTCTCCTTATCTTGATATCGAGGCAACGACCACAGCCGGAGATGTGACCGCTTCGGTCTTGCTGACAGGGGCTGTGGCCAAACCTAAAATTTCATTCACCTCAACCCCGGCCTTGCCGCAGGACGAGGTTTTGTCCCGGATCCTGTTCGGCAAGAATATGAGCAAGATCACCCCGTTTCAGGCGATCCAGCTGGCCCAGACATTACAGCGGTTTTCGGGGAATGGCGGAGGCGGCTTCGATCCGCTCTCAGGTCTTCGGACGGCTACAGGTCTTGATGACATCAGCGTCGAAACAGATGAAAGCGGCGATACCAGTGTCGGCGTCGGTAAATACCTGACCGATAAGGTCTATTTACAGGTCAAAAAAGGCAAGGCTGAAACCTCCGGGGCAGCGAGTATTCAGGTGGAAGTGACGCCGAGCATACGGGTCGAAAGTGAAGTCGGGCAGGATGCTCAGGCCGGGGGCGGCGTATTTTGGAAATGGGACTACTAATCCCCATACTTAATACGGCGTTTGACCTTCCCTTTCACGGGCAATCTGTGGCATAAGCTCGGAACACGAAAAGAGACATTATGCTAAGTATTTCAAGCCTGACCTACCGTATCGGTGCCCGGACAATCCTCGAGGATTGTACCCTCAACGTTATGGATGGCTGGCGGGTCGGGGTTGTCGGCCTCAACGGGGCTGGAAAGTCCACGTTGTTCAAACTGATTTCTGGTGACCTCCATGCCGATGGCGGCGGGATCAACCTCAGCGCCAAACAAAAACTCGGGATGGTTCGTCAGGATATTCCTGAGACGGATGAGTCACTGATCGATGTCGTTTTGTCGGCCAACACCGAGATGGCCCAGCTCTGGAAAGATGCCGAGACAGAAGAAGATCCGAACAAGATTGCCGATATCTATCAGGCTCTCGCCGATATGGATGCGTATTCGGCTCCAGCCAAGGCCTCGATCCTTCTGACCGGGCTTGGGTTTAAAGAATCTCAACTGACCGAGCCATTCTCGTCGTTCTCGGGCGGCTGGCAGATGCGGGTGATGCTGGCGTCCGTTCTTTTTGTCGAGCCTGATTTCCTTCTGCTCGATGAACCGACCAACCACCTTGATCTCGAAGCGATCATGTGGCTCGAAACCTATCTGATGTCCTATCCACACACGATGATGATCATTTCGCATGACCGTGAACTTCTGAACAAGTGCGTGGATCATGTCATTCATGTCGATAAGCAAAAGCTGACACTGTATGGCGGCAATTACGACACCTTTGAAAGAGAACGCGCCTTGCGCTCCGGCTTGCAGCAGAAAATGCACGAGAAACAGCAGGCCCAACGCGCCCATATGCAGGCCTTTATCGACCGCTTTAAAGCTAAGGCCAGCAAGGCCGCACAGGCGCAAAGCCGAGTGAAGGCGATGGAGCGGATGGATATTGTCGATGCCGTCATTGCTGAACGTGCCATTAAATTCAACTTCCCAAGCCCTGATAAAATTCCGTCGCCGATGCTGTCTATCCAGAAGGCGGATATTGGCTATACCGAAGGCAAGCCGATTTTACGCCAGGTCCATGAAAATATCGATATGGATGACCGGATCGCCCTTCTGGGGGCAAACGGCAACGGAAAATCAACCCTGATGAAACTGATTGCCGGCAAGCTCGGTATCATGGGCGGCGAGATTTTCCGCTCGAACAAGCTGCGCATCGGGTATTTCTCGCAGCATCAGACGGATGAACTGGATGTGAACAGCTCGCCGTATCAGGAAATGCTGTCCCTGATGCAGAAAACGCATCCGGATGTCACCGAACCTAAAGTCAGGGCTAAACTTGGTGCCTTCGGGTTCTCGCGTGACCTTGCGGACAACAAGATCAGCGCGTTGAGCGGTGGCGAGAAGGCCCGTCTTCTTTTTGCGTTTATGAGCTTTGATGCCCCGCATCTTCTGCTGCTTGATGAACCGACCAACCACCTGGATATTGATGCGCGGGAAGCTCTGGTTCAGGCATTGAACGCTTATGAGGGTGCTGTCGTCATCGTCAGCCACGATCCGAACATGGTCGAGCGCGTGGCGGATCGCCTGTGGCTGGTGAAGGATGGGAAATGCAGTAACTTTGATGGCGATCTTGAAGATTATCGCAAGTTCACGATCCAGTCCCGCCGTGAAGAGCGTAAGGAAGAACGCAAGGCAATCCCTGTGAAGGAAGAACCGGTCAAGGATCGCAGCGCAACCGAAGCCAAAAAGAAAAGCGAGAAGGCCGAGAAGGAAATTCTGCGCCTGACCAAAGAAAAAGAAAAAATAGAAGCTGAAATGGCTGTTCCTGATTTTTATGATGACCGTCACAAGGTTCTTCAGGTTCAAAAAAGCTATGACAAGGTTCTGGAGCAGCTTGCTGCGCAGGAAGATGTCTGGCTGGAAGCGCAGGCGGGATAGTGAACTGGATCGTCTACATCCTGAAATGTGCGGACGATACACTCTATACCGGGATCACAACCGATCTTGCAGCCCGTCTTGAAAAACATGAAAGCGGCAAGGGCGCCAAGTACACCCGCAGCCGTGCGCCGTTTGAGGTGATCTATACCGAAGAGCACGACTCCAGAAGCTCGGCTTCAAAACGCGAAGCCCAGATCAAAGCCCTTGATCGTGTAGAAAAACTTCAGCTCACTTCACGCTAAATGTGACAGGTGCCATGCCTTGGGGGTCTTTGCCGGGTTCGATGACCCGGACATAAAGCGTGTGCTTGCCTTTTGAAACGGGCCAGAGCAGGTAGGGTTTATCCGTCGTTTCAGGTTTTGTATCATTGAGCAGCCATTCGAATGTCGTATCTGCAGGCGCTCCCCTGACTTCAAAGCGGAATTTCTGATGGCTTTCCGGAATGCGCGGGTCATAGGCAATCTGTAACCCTTCGGTTGGCCTGACAAGCTCCAGAGATGGCGGCGCACTGGCTGGATAAATATCGGAAGGGAGTGTCCCCGGTGCAAACCATTCTGTTCTCATCAGGCAGCTGCCATCCGGTTTTTGAGGTCTGACGCAGACATCTTTGGCGGTCAGCATCTTGCTGAATGGCAGGCGGTGGGTTTCGCGATTTTTATTGAGCAGGGAAAAGATGCTCCTAAGCGCCAGCGCCGGGCCGGTCGATCCGGTGATGCCGTTCATTGGGGTGTTATCGAGATTCCCCATCCAGATCCCCACGACATATTTATCATTATAGGCCATCGTCCATGCGTCGCGGTAATCGGTGGATGTTCCGGTTTTAGCTGCTGTCTGAAGAGGAAGATTTAAAACGCTTCCCGGCCCGAATTCCATGCGCCGGGCGGCGGGGTCAGACAGGATGTTTCCGATGAGGGACGCGGCTTCAGGTGAATAAACCCGCACGGGCGTATCTGCTCTGTTCGATCTGAGGAGGACATGAAGGGGCTTGAAGGTGCCGCCATTGGCCAGAGCTGCGTAGGCCTGGGTCATCTCAAGCAGCGTGACTTCCCCATTTCCAAGCGCCAGACCTTCATCATAAATCTCTGAATTCAGATTGAGAGTCTGAAAGCCAAGTTTTTGCAGGATCGTCAGGTAATCGCCCGAACCGACATGGCGGATGGTGAGGAGGGCCGGAATATTTAGAGAGTTTCCAAGGGCTTCTCGCAGCGTGATCGGGCCGTAATGCGTGTTGCTGTAATTGCGAAAATTATGAAGCCCTGTCCCGATGGCTTCAGCAAGCGGGGAGTCGTTAATCAGCGTGGCCGCTGTCCAGCCTTTATCAAGGGCGCGGGCATAGAGAAAGGGTTTGAGCGACGATCCCGGTTGGCGCGGTGAGGTGAGTGTGTCGATCTCGCCGCCCTTAATGTCATGGTCAGTTTGATCTGCGCCGCCAACGACCCACGCCAGAATTTCACCTGTCTGATGGTCGGCGATCATCAGACCCGCATTGGTGACATGGTTGTTGGAAAGCCGCTCCAGTCTTTTATTGAGAATGGCTTGGGCACTTTGCTGGAGGCTTGCATCAAGTGTCGTGCGATAGGTGTCTTGTTGCCCGGAGATCAGTCTGACGGTGCGTGCAAAATGCCGTGCTTCGACGGGAAGGGACGGTTTGGCCGGGATCAGCTGTCCGGTCTGGATATCATCATATGTCGACGCATCTATCTTCCCGTCTTTCAGCATAGCTTCAGCAAGCCTTTGCAGCGGGGCTTCTATCTTTCCGGGATGGCGATAGAGATCATAGGCTGACGGCGCCCGCACGAGGATGACCAGAGCCAGCATCTCTTTCGGACTGAGGGTTGCAATATCCCGGTTGAAATAATACCGCGCTGCCTGAATGACGCCCCGGCGATTGGCGGCGTAGGGAACCTGATTGAGATAGAATTCAAGAATATCTATCTTGGCGACATCTTGTTCCAGATCAGTGGCCTCAATCCCTTCGAGCCAGCGCGACCATACTGTGCGCGGGCGGGGGTTGATCATTCTGACGACTTGTTCGGTCATCGTGCTGGCCCCGCGAACGGCTTCGCGGTGGCGCAAATTTTGATGAAGGGCAGAAAGTCGCGCGGGCCAGTCTATGCCGTTGTGATCAAAAAAATTCCGGTCTTCCGAGAAGATAAAGGCTGTTTTCAGGAAATCCGGGAGTGCGTATACGGGCTGGAAGTCAAAGCTGTTCCAGCGGTTCTGGTAACTGACCCCCAGCGGAACCCCATTCCGGTCTGTGATGCGGATTGTCTGAGCGTCCGAACTGATTTTATGAAGCGAGCTTTCGACGGGCTTTAAACTGATCCATGTTGCCGCGACAAGAATCATTGCTGACGTCAGAAAAACCCCTCCTGCCGCCAAGCAGGTTCTGGTGAGGAGTTTCCTGACGTCAGAACGCTTCATCTATTTATCGGTTTTGACAATCATGGTTCCACCCAGACCCCGGCCATAGATGTCGGGATCATACATTTCTTCGGCGCTGACCGGAGGGGCTGCGAACTTACCATCGGCAATCGCCTGCGTCATATAGGACAGGTGATAATTGCCAGCTGGCAGTCGGTCCGCATAGAAGCGGGCCGAGTCGTTTCTGAGTTCTTTATGATAGAAGCTCCAGAAGGATGCGTTGAACTCAGTCCAGTCAGTATATTTGAACCAGAAAGAACCGCCCGCTTCGTCATACTGTGCCTCTTCGTCGTCCACGCCCGAGGCTGTTGCCAGATCACGGTTGACGGTTTCAAGAGCGCCCGGCAATGGATCGTTGACGACGACATAGTTCCGGGCCGTCGGAAGGGACAG
>Ga0075163_10011778_pt1 | contig 11385 bp, 11 predicted proteins | sample JI1023141ADNA_FD_71478 | JGI IMG/M metagenome (GOLD analysis project Ga0075163, IMG submission 71478) | Wastewater effluent complex algal communities from Wisconsin, to seasonally profile nutrient transformation and Carbon sequestration -... | ecosystem: Engineered > WWTP > Effluent > Algae... | reverse complement strand
CTTACGAATGATGTCATAAAATTCACTGATGCTATCAGCGGGCAACGCATCCAACCAGCCGGCGTTGACATCAGACAGGCTGAACACGCGCGCCTGGCCAGTCATCAGCTTATTAAATTCCTCGACCATGTTTCCGCCACTATAGCCAGTCTCAAATAGGTGGTTCACAATACTACTGGCTTGGCGCGGGTCAGTGATGCCCAAGGTTTGTAGAATGGGCGCCATCGTGTTCTGTAGAACGTCCTTGCCGGTCTTCTGTAGCGCATGGGTCACAGCGCTATAATAGACCCGTCCGCCCACACTCTCATCAATCTGACCATAGGCTTTCTTGAGTGGCGAGAAGATTCCCCCGGCGGCCTGCCCCGCGGCGGTCATGGATCCCGCTGCCCCTTCCATGCCGCGCACGGTTGGGTCTACTCCGTATAACCGAGACAGGTGTGCATTGCGGGCGTCGGCTGCCTTCAGCGAAAAGTTGCCATCGCCCAGAGCGCCAGCCACGCCACTGACATAATTGGTGGCCCAGCCGCCGGGATTGAGATAGATATAAATAGGCGATACAGTGCTACGCATCGCACCGCCCGCCGCCCCGATCCAACTCTTTTGCGCGTTGCCCGCTTGATCCGCCACGTTGAAATATTCGTAACCCTTTTTCTGCATAGCCTCAATGAACTCGTTGGCAAAGTCCATCTTATTCAGCAGCACGCCATTTTTGAGCGACTGGGCATTCTCTAGGAAATCATCGGCCATCTGCTGGAAGATGCGCAGGGGCGCCGCCTTGTCCCCGGTCAGGCCCAGTACTTTATACATGAGGTTGGTATCTTGCGCGCCATAATTGGAGAGTAAACCCATATTGCCAAAGCGCACCATGCCGGCATCATCGGCGCGATTCAATAGCCCTTCCGACTGGAAAAGATTGGCCGCCATGCCCTGGATCAGCTTGGCCGGATCTTGTGCGACCTGGCGCAACAGTACCTTTACATCGTGGACTGTATCCACATCACCCATTAGATTGGTGACGAATCGGTGCATCTTATCGGCCGCAATCTCAGAAGAGGCAGCGCCGGTTGTCCACCAGGAAGAGGGCTTATAAAGCGCCGCCGGATTGTAGCTTGAGCGCTCCGCCATGACTGCCGCTTTATTCTCTGGCGTCACTGCAAAGTCAAGCAACTTGGTTAGAATGGTCTCATCTTGGCCAACGACTTCCCCCGTAGCGCGGGTCAAGCGGCGCGCTGCTGGCGTCAGCTCGAGGAGTTGCAGCGCGCCGCCCGCCAGGTCGGTCACGTCCGGCTGTAGCAGCTCCATAATCATCTGCCGAGCGAGATTCGTGTTCTCATTCACTAGCGCTATGGGGCTGGTATTTTCAAGTTTGTAGGCTTGTGCACCGTAATCAGCGGCCTGGCTCATGAGTTCGCGTTTCGTGTCCTCATCAATCGCCGGATCTTGCGCCGCCTGCAAAGCCTGTTGCGCCTTCTGCGTTAGGCTGGTGACAGTGGTCGTCTGATCGCTGAGGGCGTCCATTGTCTTAGCCACGCTGGCCGGGTCCGCCCAGTTGAGCAAAGCCCGCCCCTGATTTTTTGCGATCTGTTCTGGCGTTAAGGCTTTCTCCTGGTCGGCGGTAGGGCGTAGCGCATCGACATAAGACTGTTGCGCACCCCAATAGGCATCCTTGATACTGCTCCAAAATTCAGCCGTTAGGATAGTGCCGGCTGCTGCGTCCTTAACCGCCTGGTCCCGCACGTTGGGATCGGTGATGGTTTCATAGGCTGAGCCTATCAGCGTGCCAAGAGTGTCAGTCCCCTCTAGTCCGACAGGCATTGTATTTAATGTGTCTTGTGCCGCCTGCATTCCGCTAGCCACGTTTAACAGTTGGTCTTTGGCCCAGGCGCCGGGGCTACTGCTTTCCAGTAGCGACCCCGCCGCCGTCAAGCCCGTGCCGAGCAGCGCCCCGCCAACCTCCATTGCATTCCCCTGGCCCACCGTTTGCTCTGCAAGCGATTGTTGTAGGCCGCCTACGGCGCCGGCCAGTGCGTTATATTTCTCGTCTGCCCATTCGCCCCAGCCTAAGCCTCCCACGCGCTGGCGTTCGGCGGCTCGACTGTTGACATCCTCGTCTAAGCGTTCCTTTGCAGCGCTGTTCATGAACCAGTCGCCCATGGCGCGGGCCGATTGCGCCCATACGTTGCCGCCGCCCAACGGATTCCAAGCATCTTCGCTTTTCGCCTGATTGCCCGCCGCTGCGGCCTCAGTGGGATCCCCATAAACGGCTGATTTGTAAGCATCCCAGATCGTGTTACCGACCGCCTTAAGTCCTGCGCCCACCATCGGCCCAGCAATGGTGGCAGCTTGCACGCCCGCCGCTAGAGGAACGGTGGGATTGGTAAGGGCCAGATTGCCCCCGCCATACCGATTAATGCCCCAAGCGTTGGGCATCTGGGGCGCCATCGGATCGTAGGGCTGCACTTGATCCGCGTTGACGGTCGCCGGCGAAAAGCTGGGCGCTTGCAAGCCAGTGCTCCCCGTGTCTGGTCGGGCGTATCCGTAGTCAATGCTCGGCGTGCTGGGCGCTGAAACGTCATACATGACGGGTGTGATGGGGGCTTGCGTTTTGGGCGGTCCACTCTGCCACGCGTTCACGGCCGCTTGCCAAGGATCTACGGTTGGTTCTGCGGGGCGGGGCGCCGGCCCCATCACCGGGCGCGGTTGTGGCCCGATTGGTTGCGTCGTCGGCTGAAAACTATACACGGGCTGCGGGGCTGGGGCTGCCACGGGCCGCGGCTGTGGGCCTTGCACCGGCCGCGGCTGTGGGCCAAAGGAGACGTTGAACGCCGCCTTGGCCGCTTCCTCTTTCTTCCGTTGTTCTTCCAACGCTTGCAAGTAGCGTTGCACACTGGCAACCGACGAGAAGTCAGGCATAGGGTTATCCTCTTAGGCCGCGCGAATCCAGCGGGCATTGGGCGCTTGATTGCGGCCCGTGGCCTGCATGGTGGCAATTTCTTTGTCTTGCGCCCAGCGCATCCGTGCGATCTCCATCTCTTGCGCTAGTTGCGCCCGCGCCAATTGCTCTTGTTGCTGGCGATACTGTTGCGTAGCGGCTAACTCCTGTTGACTCAGGCCCAACTGCCCTTGCTCGATGCTGTTGCGCTGGGCCTGCGTTAGTTGGGCAAGGGCGTAGTTTTGTTGCTGGCTCAGCTCGGCCAGGGCCAGTTGTCGTTGTTCGTTAGACAACTGCCCAGAGCGATACATCTGATCAATATCTTGCGCGCGGTTCTGCACGGCAATTTGCGCTTGATTCATCCATGACTGGATATCCAGTTGCCGATTGTCCACCCCGAGGCGTCCCGTGTTGTATTGCTGTTGGATATCCAGGTTGCGGCTGTCGATTCCCAGCCGGCCCTGATTATAGGCGTCCGTGATGTCAAGCTGCCGGTTGCCCTGCGCCAACTGGCCTTGCTGGTTGGCCTCCTGTAGCCGCAATTGCTCGCGCTGCTGCCAATCCTGCAAATTAAACTGGCGGTCTGCCAAGCCCATTTCAAAAGTATCCCGCTGCTGGGTCTGGCCAAACTGGGCGGCCCATTGCCGGGCGGCCTCGTTGGCTTGCCATTCGGCCATCGTTTGTTGGCGGCCTGCAAGCTGGGTATTGAACTGGTCGAGGTTCTGTTGCCAACCAAACTGCTGATTCCATCGGTTCTGTGCTTCGTTAAAGTCCTGCTGATACTGGTACTGATTTTGCATCAGTTGATTGTAGGGGATCATGGCCTGGATATATTCCAAGCCCTGTTCCCGGTTCGCATCCTGCGCAAACCAGTCGAGCGACATCCCCGGCATATTTTGCCAACCGGGGGCTGTGGCGGGCTGTGGCTGCTGCTGCGTGGGCTGCTGCTGCGTGGGATAGGTCGGGTTCCAGTATTGCCCGCCGGATGCGTCTTTCGTTGGCGTTTCCGCGCCCGGCATCGCGCCCGGTTGGTAGGGCTGGGCTGGTCGGCTGCTTCCTGGCGCGCCGCCGCGGGCCTGGCTGGCCGCATTGTATTGATTGGCCCACGGGTTGGCCATGGTGTTTTGATTGTTGGCCACACTGTTACTATAGCTGCCACCCGCGCCGGGTCTCATTTGCCCAGCCTGCGCCTGCGCCCCGGTGCTCAGGTTGTTACTAAGTCCGGTCCCCCACTGGTTTTGCTGCTGGGGCGTTTGCCGGTTCATGCCCATACTTGTATCGTAGGTGGGATATTGTTGTTGTGCCATCTTATCTTACTCCTGGCGGCCTGCCGCCTGCTCCTAGTGCCGCGAGTTCTTCCCCCGGCGGTAACGGGTTCCCCATGATCTGGGCGAACATTTCAGGGGGCATGCCCGGCGATAGCCCCATCGCCTCCGGCGTCATCTGTCCGGCCATCTCTGGCGGAATGCCGCCACCCACCGCCGTGGGCATCCCTGGCGGTTGCACCGGTGCGCCCCCTGGGGGCATCCCTGGCGGCCCCATCATATCAGGGGGCATCCCTGGCGGTGGCCCTCCCGGCCCCGGTGGCGGCCCCATCATGCCCATATCTGGCATCATCGGCGGGGGTTTGGGCGCTGGCGGCTGGGTTAACTGCTCGGCCAACTGCTCTAGGCTAGTACCCTTGAGTAGGTCTTTCCACTCCCCGTTGGGGAATAGTTCGATCAGGCGAAGAATGGTTACATTCTTCATGATCTCCGGATTTTCAAAGGCCATTTCGGCAAAGATGCGGTCCTGCTCATTCTCTGGCATAGCCACCGATAAGTACTTTTCCCGCAAGGTTTGGCGGCTGATGTACTTGCCGTCGGCCAGCCGCACGCCCAGTGTTTGCACCTGTAAATCATCCTGCGGTAGATTGGGACGCAACCGAACCTGATTGTCATAGCGCCCGCCGATGTCCTCAGCCTTCAGTCCCAACCGGTACAGGTCCTCAGTCCCGGCTTGCTGGCCCCATAGATGAACGGTATCCTTGCCGGCAAACTCGTCAACCAGCGCAAGGACAAGCTCATTAATATGAGTAACAAACAATTCCAAGTATTCTAAGAACGATTTAACGCGCCCCTTGGCCGCATCGCTCATTAGGCTAATCCCATACCCAGCGGCCATGTTCCCACTATCCCCATACATGACATTGGGGAATGCGGTTTGTTGTACTCCTGTATCAATCTGGGCCAGCATGGCCTGGAGCACGTTTAAATCCACTTGCGCTTTAATGGTGTCGAACCGAGTGCCGGGCGGGACGGGAACCGTTGCCCCTGGCCGCACTTCAATATCATCGACAATCTGGCCATTCTCGTTTTGCACGGCGACGAATGGCCAGACCGCCCATAGAACCGCTGTACCCAGATTGCTGGCCAAGCGGCATTTGTAGGGCCATAGCTCTTCTAAGCCATGCAGGATAGACATGCCCTCATAGGTCTTGTCTTTCGTAGGGGCGCTGTCGCCAAAGACTTCAATGATAGGAACATAGGGGTAGTCTGTTTCTTTGCAAGGCTTAGCAAATTCCTCATCCACCAAGATGGCGTTCCAGACGCGTCCGGTATTGGGATTGGTCCACCAGAAATCTGTAATCGTGACCTGCGTATCTTCGGTCTGCACGTCTTCATGTTGTGGCTGTTTCCACAAGGCCAGGCGTGGGTATCGCTGCCGAGCGTCGGCGCGGTCGGTGCGATATTTGTGAAAAGCGTATTCCACATACATAGCCCCGCGTTTTATCCCTACATCGAACGGATCTAAGGTGCGCACCAAGATCGGGAAGTTGCGCTTTTGAATCAGTTTGGGCAAATCGTCCTTGACCCACTTTACTTCAGCCGCCACGCGTCCTCGCACGAGGACGAACCAGGCCGCATCATCGAGCACGATCCGGCCCTGCTGCCAGTTAATGCGCTGCCACAGTGCGGTAAGGAAGGCTTTGATTTTATCCGCGCTGCGCTGGGCGGGGTCGTCAACAGCACTAGGCGGGACCTCAATGCGCGGCGTTGTGCTAATGAGGCGCTTTCCCAGGTTTACAATGTTAAGTGGATCGGGCAGCGTGACTTGCTCGCGCCCTTCTTTCTCCACTGCATCGCGCCACTGCTGCTTAAAGCCGGCGTCAAGCGCCCACATTTTTTCCCACTGCTGGGCCAAGCTCTTCCAGCCCTGGCGCTCGCGCTCGACAATCATCACCCGGGCGCGGATCTCATCTACGGTTAGTTTCATGGTTTCCCCAATAAAAAGCGGGCAACCCCTGTAAAGAGATTGCCCGCTGGTACGTACCCGGTAGGTCTTTGGTTATTCGCTATGCTTGGGGCGTTTGGTCCGCTCGATTCCTAGATAGGTCTCAATCGCCCCAAGCATGATTAATATGGCTTGCCTAAGTGCTAACAATAGCACCCGATTTTTCGTATCCTCAGGCATAACTTCTAATCTTTTTCTTTCCCGGCCTGCGCCGTTCCAGCACGGGGCCAAACTGGTCGAAGAGATAATAGCCTAACGCCTTCAGCCCGTGATTGTTCGCGTCGATGGGCGTATTGCTCTCGCTGCTGCCCTCGTTATAATCGCGCCACTGATATAGCCCCATCTCGGCAATGGTACCCATCGCCCGCCCGCCTACAACCCGATCGGAGAGGCGATTACTGAACAGAAGGAGCGGCACTTTGGCGACAGGATCAGGGCGCAGGCGGCGGCGAATCGTGGCGATACTCTCGGCAATCGGAACGTAGTTGGCTCGCAGTGGTATTCCCACTTCATCTAACCAGACCTGCACCTGACTTTTGGCCCCCTGTTGGCGCTGCCGGCCGGCCACGTCGATCACCCCACCCTTCACCGCCTTAAACCAAGGGCGGGCCGCGCAGCGCTCGATCACCTCTTCGGCTATGGCCTCCAGCGCGTACACCTCATCAATGACTTTTACGCGCGTCTTCGGTACAAGTAGGCCAGATTTGAAGTGCTTGACCATGCCGGCGCTGGCTGGCATGGGTTCCCGCTGTATCGCCAGGACCACATAGGCCCGCGTTCCTGGGTCTATGGCTAATTCTACAGGTAGTTTCGGGTCAAAATCAAGCGCTTGCACATGCTGCTTTGTGTTGAAGATGCGGAAAACCAGACCTTGTGGTTTATAGGGAACAGCGCCCACGCGCTCCAAGAATAACTCAGGGTCGTTGAGAGCGTCCTCTAGGTCGATAATCTTTGGATCCGTGCGTCCGCCGGGGAAAAGAAAATGGTTGCTCCAAGAGGGTAGAGAAAAGGAGCGCCCGCCCTCGACGTTGGGCGCCTGCCATCTGGCCCACTTCTGTGGATACCAGGATAAAGCGCCTTCAAACGTGCCAGACATCATCACGCGGGCGTTATGCTCCATCGCCCGCTCAGCCAGTTTATCAAACGCCCCTTCGGCCTGCCGCCCCATCTCCACCCCAAGCAGCACATGAGGCGCAAAACTCGACAGCGCCGTCAGATCGTCGCTACTTTTCGTCTCGACCCGAAAGCCCCAGGCGGTTTTGAACATGCGCGGCCCCCGCTCAGGGGCCGTGTAGTGCTCAATGAAACCCAGTTTGTGGATAGGCTCAAACAGATACCCCCATTCGGCGGTCGCATCAATATAGTTCGGCCCGACAATCCACATTAACCCATCTTTGATTAACGTCTCCTCAATCGCCTTCATCGAGAGCGTTTTACTTTTCCCGGCGCGCACCCCGCCCGCCATGAGCAATAAGCGCTCGGTTGCGTCCATCACTTCCCGCTGGCCGTAGCTGGTCGTAATAAGTTCGCCCTCAATGCCATGCACGGGGAATTCCCCGACAGTGGGGGTGTAGCCGGCGGCCTGCCAGCACAGTTCGCGCCAGGTCCGCTTTTCTTCTTCGTTCGGTAAGACTATCATTTACATCCCATGCGGCATGCAGAGGAGGAAGATCGCCGCCACGATAGCGGCGATCACCCATCCGATTACCCTAGCGGCTTGGCTTCTTTCCACCTTTGCCGCCTGTCTTACCCCCTGCACCGGGCTTGCCCCCTTTTGCCGGGGCTTTCCCCTTGCCCTTACAGGTGCACTCTTTCATGCTCTTCTTGCACATCGGGCATTTTTCCATTGCCATTTATCGATTCTCCTTATAGTGCCTTAATCGCTTCCCCGATCAGCCACGCCACTGCCACCACACCACCCACCGCCAGCGCTGCCCAAAAGGCCAACACCAGTTGGTAGGCTACAACCAACATCCCACGCACTGCCAGCCCCGCCTTATACCACTCATCAGCTTCTAACTTCGCTATCTGCTGCTCGGCCAGGTCAAGCCGCTTCTGTAATGCCAATACCGTCATCATCACTTCGCCATCGCTCATACCACAGACCACCCTTTTTTTACTGAGGGAATACTGATTTTTTACTGATACAAAGCCCAGCCCTCGCCGGCATCCTTCACCGCCAACTTCTTCCAGTCTACCAAGCTGGCGTGCTTGGCTTCATGGCTCAAGTGATTCAGATCATCCAGCTTGGCCCCGGCTTTCACCCGCTCAGGCTTGATGACGTACACGGTTGTTGTTCCATCACGCAGTAAGTAAAACATGGTTGCTATCCTCCGAAATAACTTAAACCTATTCATAGCCACCCCAATACCCTAGCCGTAATTATGGCGATGCACACCGACCAAAAAAGCAGCGACCCCGCTAAACACCACGCCAACCAGACCGGTGGCCCCTCGGTTGCCGACCCACCCGACGCCGGACGTTCATCTAGGAAATTGACCACGGCCAGCCGCCCATCCATGTCCCGACTATAGGACTTGATTCGGTGACACTGACATACCGCCAGCCCGCACCCGTCACACACGACAGGCGATTCTAATAGCTCGTCGTAACTGTCCATAGCCCCCCCCCCCGATGTTTTGACCCAAAATTGGCGCGATAGTAGGTTCACCGATAATCTATCTCTGTATCGTTCTTCGCTGAATTGCAGCTATGACACAACGGTTGGATGTTGTCTATGTAATCCGTGCCGCCCAGGATTAAGGGCTTTACGTGATCTCTCGTGAGCGCGATCGCCGGTTCCTGTTTCTTGCACCGTAGACAGGTATAAGCATACTTGGCCTTGAGCGTTTCCCATTCCGCATCTGTGTGCGAACCTTCGGCCCCCTTGCGTCTTATCTTGCGCTCTCTTGTCTTTTGCTTGTAGTACGCTTTATACCTTTGGTGTTTTTCGGCCCGATAGGTGGGTAAGCAATCGTTGCAAATCAGCCCCACCCCGCGCGAAAATTCAGACTTGGGCTTAACCTGCCCGCACCGCTTACACGTTTTGGCCGTCGGCTTCTGTACTCGCTTGCTTGCCGCTTTCCGTCGCCATGCGTCACGCTGTATCTTTCGCTGCCTGCACTGATCACAGCAATACTTATCACGATTATCGGCAGGAGTGAACCACTTGCCGCACTTCTCATTCCTGCACTGGCGTTCTGTTAGTTCGCCCTTCTGCTCGCGCCATTCCCGCTTGCGCTCTTCCGTCAACCGTTCTGCGTTATCAGCCCCCCATTGCATCTTGTATGCTTTTACACAGGCTTTGCAATAGGTCTTATAGATAGGCGTTCCGTCTTTGCGCCGACCGTTGATACCGAACTCACTGGCCGCTGCTTCTTTACCGCACTTGGTACAGTTCTTGGTTTCCATAATAGTATCCCCTTGTTAGACAAGATTTAACTATTACTATTGTACCACGAACCTACCCCGATTTCCTAACCTAAAAAGCGTGCGGATACACCTTTAATGTAGTGTAGTTGAGATGTAATATAGTATAGTCCCCTTATCGTATCGTCTTAGTCTCATCCCATCCCCCACCCTACCCTTCTCTTCTCTCCCTCATTCCTTCTGTTCCCCCTGCGCCCCCGTGTCACTCACGCCCTACCACCTGCTGCTATTTCTGTGTCCACCGTCCCCCGTGTTTTTCGTGCCTTTGCCCGTTGTTGTGGCTACAGAAAAATAGAAATAGCTTAATTAAATGATTGTTTTAATAAGCTATTCGACTGTGACCGCTACCGACTGGGCGACTTGCGCCTTTAGTCGGATGGTTTCCCGCAGGTTGTCCAGCAGTTTCACGTACACCTCCTCCGCTTCCGGCTGGCGCTGGGTGGGTAGGCCGACCATGTTGTCTAGGTATAGCTTGGCCCCGGCTTCCTTCGCCCGCCAGGAGGGATGATAGAGCAGGTACAGGATGGTGTCACTAATCAGGGTAGGGTCTACGTTGGCGGCGATGTCGTCCAGCACCTGGCGATGCGCCTCTCGCCGGTTGCGCCGCCCGCCCTCAGGGTTGCCGCTGGCCCCCGGCAAGAACCGCCCAGCCTTATCCCTGCCTGCGCGCACGATTACACCGTCTCCTCCGCTTGTCTCTTCCGCCATTCAACCCCCTCTCTCCCGCTCTAATTCACTGGCGATCATCAGCATAACCCGACCGTCAGACCAAATCAAGCAGCTTGCTGCGTTGTAAGGTCGGGCGGTCGATTAGAACAGGATTGCTACAAAATTCGCCAAATTGGGGGATTGACACCTTGAATTAGGTATGATATAATTCAAGTAGGAAAGCAAACAGATAAATGACAGGAGGAAAATACAATGGCTATGTTGACAATCGACGATATGCGCACGGTGCCACAGTATATGCAGTTGCCTTGGCAGGTTGCGAAACGGATGTATCACGAGGCGTGTAGTGGATACGATGCTATGGGGTGGGAAGAAGGGGAGTCAGAGGAAAGCGATGGCGAATTAATCAGCCGCTACAGCAAGGGAGGGAAGATGGTAAAGATTACCTACACTGAACTAGACTAGCCTGATACCATTGCAGCCGGCAGCCCCGGCCCTTAATCCAGCCAGCGCCGGTGACAAGCCCGGATAAATGGAGAGTCAAGGGATAGACCAATCTATAACTGTTGACTGAAAGGACAAGCTCATGTTAACGACCGTATTTCTGCCCATCGTTCTAACCGTCGTTGCCGCCTTATTTCCTGGCTACACCTACACCCAAAACGAGGGTGATATTTGTTGGGTCACGCGGCAAGGGGTGACTGAGGTTCACGCCAGTGACGATGACGCATGGTGTGAGTACACGGTTGAAGCTGGCGAAACGTTTACCGTCGCCGTGCTCGACGCTAACGGCCAGATGGTTAGCCGCACGTTTACCGCCGCCGCTGAACCACAAGAGTACAACGTACTGAAGTAACACCGACCACACCGCAGGGAGCAGCCCTCCCACCCTTAACCCAGCCACAGCCGGTGACAAGCCCGGGTAGATGGGGAGTCAAGGGGTAGAACAAACAGACCGGTCACGAAAGGACAAGCTCATGACCACACTCACGAAGGCGCAAGCCGTCCAGCAATTGCAGGTGCTCAGCCCGGCGCGGTATATCGTCGTTGACGACATGGGGATCCAGGTAGGCGACCCCTTC
>Ga0075163_10011777_pt1 | contig 11385 bp, 9 predicted proteins | sample JI1023141ADNA_FD_71478 | JGI IMG/M metagenome (GOLD analysis project Ga0075163, IMG submission 71478) | Wastewater effluent complex algal communities from Wisconsin, to seasonally profile nutrient transformation and Carbon sequestration -... | ecosystem: Engineered > WWTP > Effluent > Algae... | reverse complement strand
GTTAGCTATTTTGTACAATTATCTCAAAAAATAGTCATAAAGTAAACAAAAAGATGGTTATCCTACTTGTATTGCAACTACTCACCCATCCGCTACGTCCCGCGGCTTGTCCGCGGGATCCATTACTTTTGCAAGTTTTCTGGACCGCGCGGACACGCCGCGGGGCTTAGACTTGGGTGATTAACGCTTGGTATTTAAGTCAAAAGCATAATTTTTCATGTCAACCTTATTCAAAAGCAGCTGATGCATATTTCTGACTTGTCCGCCTTGATTTTCCATCCGGCCATGCCCAAACATCACGTTATCAATAATCAGTATGTCATTTTCCTGCCAGGTGTGAATAATCGCTGTTTCAAATATTTTTTTAAAAAAATGGATTTTATCGGTTTCAGTCCATTCAATGGGCTTATTGTTTTTATCGACTAAAAGCCAATTGGAATCTACCTTAAGCGTATCAGGCGCTAAAAATTCACCTTGATGCCGATTAATAAAAGTCTCTACCGACGCCTGATAAACAGCAGCATCTGTTGAATTATAAAAAGGAAAAGGTTGCAGACATGGGCTTTGATTTTCCGGATGCAAACAGACCATAGGAGTCTTTGGAAAGATAATAGGTGGAAAAGCATCGTTTTTAGAGAATAATTTAAACGGTGGCCATTTTTTATAAAGGAATAGGTAGGCGATAAATTTACTTATCCGGTTACTTAGTTTGAAATAATAACCATAAGAATTCCAGGCATGATTGTAAATTTTTTTTTCAGCTTCATTTAGGGATTCATATGCTTTGTGTAAGTTATAAATACCAGTATCTGCCGCCCCCTTAGAAGTACGCTCACAATACATTGAAATATACCGGGGCCTATTGTTTATCATGCCATATTCAACGTGGGGGCCTTGAATATATTCATTGTCTTTACCGAGTGTATGGGTTGTATATTTTGCGAATTTTCTGTTATCTAATCGGTTTAACCCCAAGCTCTTATCTATCATCTTATTGCGAAAGTTATGAAGCTTATAAAATTTATTAACGGTTTCTATGTTTTCAAAATTAAGACTCTCAATTATGGCTTTATTGAAGTTTTGAGCGTTTTTGATAGCGAAATTTCTTAGCAACACAACACCTTGCTGTTTCAAAATCGTCATGATAGTCGATTTATTTTGTTTAATAATCGCATCAAAACCATCCCCCGCCGAAACGTGTTCGGGTTCAATAGCGACTATGCCATTATCCAGGTGATACTGTTTGATATTCATCATATTAAATTTACCCGCGTTCTCTCTTATAACTATAGCTGCTCCTTAAACATCTTGCTGAAATTTTTCATCTGAGCGACAATATCCACCCCCGAGATTTATCAAAGAGAAGGCATGCCTAGTACATCTGATTTAGTCAATGCAATTCGTTTTTTGAGTATCGATGCCGTCGAAAGGGCGCAGTCAGGTCACCCTGGTATGCCGCTTGGTATGGCAGATATTGCTTATGTTTTGTGGCACAAACATTTACGTCATCATCCAAAAAACCCTAAATGGTTTAACCGCGACCGATTTGTGCTCTCCAATGGCCATGGGTCAATGTTGCTATATGCACTATTACACTTAACGGGATACAAGCTAAGCCTTGATGATATTAAAGCGTTTAGACAACTACATTCAAAAACACCGGGCCACCCAGAGGTCACAGATACGCCAGGCGTTGAAACCACCACAGGCCCATTAGGCCAAGGACTTGCCAATGCTGTCGGCATGGCACTTGCTGAAAAAATTATGGCCGCACGGTTTAATCGCCCTAATTTACCCATAGTCGACCACCATACGTATGTATTTGTTGGTGATGGGTGTTTAATGGAAGGCATCTCTCATGAGGTCTGCTCGCTCGCTGGCACCTTGGGTTTAAATAAACTGATTGCCTTTTACGATGATAATGGCATATCCATTGATGGCAAAGTTAATCATTGGTTTACCGATGACACTAAAGCTCGGTTTCAAGCTTACCATTGGCATGTGATAGGCCCTGTTGATGGGCATGACCATGAGGCCATAGATAAAGCTATTATTGAGGCCAAACAACAAACAGACAAACCCACCCTCATCATCCTTAAAACAACAATAGGGTTTGGCTCACCGGTTGCCAATAGCGAAAAGGCACATGGTGCGCCCCTTGGTGCGGAAGCTACCTTAAAAACAAGACAAGCGCTTAACTGGCCTTATGCTGCATTTGAAATTCCAGATAATATTTATAAAGCCTGGAATGCTGTTGAAAAAGGCCAAGCCCTTGAGCAAGATTGGCTCACGATGGCACATCGTTACCAACAGCTTCATCAAAACACTTATCACCAATTTTTACGCCAAATTAATGGTGACTTGCCGGATGATTGGGCACACTTGAGCCAAAGCCTTTTTGAAGAAACAAAAGCCTATAATAAATCTATTGCGACCCGAAAAGCATCACAATATTGCATTGAACATTTTGCAAAACATCTTCCTGAAATGTTTGGTGGTTCAGCTGACTTAACCGGCTCAAATAATACCGATTGGTCACAAACAACGGCTATCTCTAAAGACGATTGTACTGGCAATTATCTGCATTATGGCGTTAGAGAATTTGGCATGAGTGCTATCATGAATGGGATTGCCCTTCATGGCGGATTAATCCCTTATGGCGGCACGTTTTTAGTCTTTGCTGATTATGCCCGTAATGCCTTACGATTATCCGCCATCATGAAACTTCGCGTCATTTATGTGTTAACACATGACTCTATTGGCTTAGGTGAAGATGGCCCAACGCATCAACCTATTGAACATGCGGCCATGCTAAGGCTTACGCCTAATATGGAAGTATGGCGACCCGCTAGTCTTCTTGAAACAGCGGTTGCCTGGGCGCGTGCCTTATCACGGTTTGATGGGCCGAGCAGTTTATTATTATCAAGACAAAATCTAGCACCCCCTAATCATCAACATACATCGATTAAAGACGTACAAAAAGGCGGTTATATTATCGCAGATTGCGAAGGCCAACCTGATGCCATCATCATAGCGACAGGCTCAGAACTTGAGCTTGCGCTAAAAGCATCCGAACACGCCCATGCTTTAGGCCATGCCATTCGGGTAGTGTCCATGCCGTGCGCTGAGTTATTTTTAAAACAAGACTCACAGTATCAAGATACGGTGATACCCAAAACTTGTCGAAAACGGTTAATTATTGAAGCAGCAGCATCAGGCTATTGGTATCGTTTTAGTGGATTAGATGGTAAAATCATAGGCCTTGAACAATTTGGATTATCCGCAAAAGGACAAGACGCATTTGATGCGTTAGGTTTTAGTCAAACGGCCATTAACGAGGCCTTGTTAGCATTATTAGTTGGAGAGTAAACATGACCATACGAATTGCCATTAATGGCTATGGCCGAATTGGCCGTTGCGTTTTACGCGCGCTTTTTGAATATAAACGCACCCATGAACTAGAAATTGTTGCGATTAATGATTTATCTGGCATGGAAACCACCGCGCATTTAACACGCTATGACTCGACACACGGGCGTTTTGAATATCCTGTTACAATTGAAGGCAATGAATTGATTATCGATGGACACCGTATTACGGTTACCGCTGAAAAAGATCCGACTAAATTGCCATGGAAAGCCCTAAATGTTGATGTAGTCCTCGAATGTACTGGTTTTTTCACTGATAAAGAAAAAGCACAAGCGCATATTAAAGCCGGCGCTAAAAAAGTTATTATTTCAGCACCAGGAAAAGACATGGATGCAACTATTGTATATGGCGTCAATCATCACACGCTAACGGCTAACGACACCATTATCTCTAATGCTTCTTGCACCACTAACTGTCTAGCACCGGTTGTAAAACCGCTAAATGATGCACTAGGTATTGAATCAGGTCTTGTAAATACCGTCCATGCCTATACAAAAGATCAACAATTACTAGATGGCAGTCATCAAGATTTACGACGTGCACGTGCGGCTGCCCACTCGATTATCCCTACTAAAACAGGTGCTGCTGCTGCAGTGGGTGTTGTATTACCTGAGCTTAAAGGAAAACTTGATGGTTTTGCCATGCGTGTTCCCGTTATGAATGTTTCTGTTGTTGATTTAACCTTTATCGCTAAACGCCCAACAACGGTTCAAGAAGTTAACGACATCATGAGAAAAGCCGCAAGCCAATCACCTGTGCTTGATATCTGTGAGGAACCTTTAGTATCGTGTGATTTTAATCACCACCCAGCCTCTGCTATCTTTGACGTCACAGAAACCAAAGTATTAGGTCAACTCGTTAAAGTCGTCGCTTGGTATGACAACGAGTGGGGCTTTTCAAACCGTATGTTAGATATCACACACTATCTCATGAACCAATAAAGGAATATCTTCATGTCTGTCATCAAAATGACTGCATTAAATTTACAACATAAACGGGTGTTAATTCGGGAAGATTTAAATGTCCCCATAAAAGATGGGCTCATTACGTCAGATCAAAGACTACAAGCAGCATTACCTACGATTAATATGGCCTTAGAAGCGGGGGCTTGTGTGATGGTTATGTCTCATTTAGGCAGACCTTCTGAAGGAGAATATGATGAGACTTATTCTTTAAAGCCTGTCAGCGACTATTTTGCTCAAAATTTATCTTATCCTGTCAGATTTGTCAGCGATTATTTATCAGGCGTTGATGCTAAACCCAGCGAATGTATTATTCTTGAAAATGTCCGCTTTAATAATGGTGAAACGGCTAATGATGAAGCATTATCCAAAAAATTAGCCGCCCTTTGTGATATTTTTGTCATGGACGCATTTGGCACGGCCCACCGAGCACAAGCCTCGACTTATGGTGTCGCTCAATTTGCACCCATTGCCTGTGCAGGCCCTTTGCTCGTCAATGAACTCACAGCCCTGCATGCAGCAATCAAAGCCCCTAAACATCCCATTGTAGCGATTGTAGGTGGCTCAAAAATATCAACTAAATTATCTATCTTAAAACAAATGGTCAGCATGGTAGATGTTTTAATCTTAGGCGGCGGTATTGCCAATACGTTTTTAAAAGCTGAAGGACATAATATTGGTGAGTCGCTATGTGAGCTAGATTTACTTAACGAAGCGCGAGAAATCATTGCCTTGGCCAAAGAAAAAGGCTGTATTCTACCATTACCCACAGATGTTGTTGTTGGTAAAGTGTTTTCTGAAACTTGCCCTGCTTACAATAAGCAACTGTCAAACATCGCCGACGATGACATGATTTTGGATATTGGCCCTGATACTGTCAGGTCTTATGTTGATTTAATCGATACGGCACAAACCATTATTTGGAATGGCCCGGTCGGCGTATTTGAATTTCCACAATTTGCATTCGGCACGCGCGCCATTGCCATTGCCATTGCTGAAAGTGAAGCCTTTTCAATTGCAGGCGGTGGCGATACGTTAGCGGCTATTGACTTGTATGGACTTAACAGTGAAATCTCTTATATATCAACTGGCGGCGGCGCCTTTTTAGAGTGTTTAGAGGGCAGGACTTTACCTGCTGTTGATATACTCGAACAGCGAGGCACCGATGCGCCGCACTAAAATTATTGCGACTTTAGGGCCTGCATGTGACAGTGATGAAATACTCACCGCTATGATTCAAGCAGGTGTAAACGTGCTTAGAGTTAATTTTTCTCATGCTAACGAGACCGTTGGCAACACCATCGCACGCGCTAAGTCCATTGCAAAAATACTAGATAGACCATTAGCTATTATGGCTGACTTGCAAGGCCCAAAACTAAGAATTGGCCGCTTTAAAACAGGCGAAACCACCCTTATCTCAGGCCAAAATTTTATTCTAGACTGTAATGAGCAAGCTGAACTCGGTGATAATACTCGTGTGAGTGTCGCTTATACCGCGCTTTATAAAGATATCAAGATTGATGACCATATTTTACTAGATGATGGCCTACTCGAGCTTAAAGTTACGGCAATCAAAGCACGATTAATACATTGCCTTGTCATAGAAGGTGGCAGGCTTCGAGATAAGAAAGGACTCAATCGCAAAGGTGGCGGCCTATCAGCAGGCGCACTTACTGAAAAAGACAAACAAGATCTTATTACAGCCGTTAATGCGGACGTTGATTATGTCTCGTTATCTTTTGTTAAAAATCAACACGATATTACCGAAGCACGACAATTATTAAAAGCCGCAGGACATGACGCCATGCCGATTATCGCTAAAATCGAGCGTGTTGAAGCGTTACATCATTTAAATGAAATCATCATGAGTTGTGAAGGCATTATGGTCGCGCGTGGCGACTTGGCTGTTGAAGTCGGCGCCCAAGAAGTACCGGCCATTCAAAAAAAACTGGTAGAACTTACAAGACACCATGACAAAATTGCCATTGTCGCCACTCAGATGATGGAATCTATGATAACACAACCCCAGCCCACAAGAGCTGAAGTGTCTGATGTGGCCAATGCCATATTAGATGGCACAGATGCCGTTATGCTCTCTGCAGAAACAGCCTCTGGCGCATATCCTGTAAAAGTCATACAAATGGTTGATAGTATTTGTTTGGCCACAGAAAAACATGCACGCGGTTTTTTTAAACAAAATTCAGATGCTTGCCATTATCAAAGGCCAGACCAAGCCATTGCATTAGCTGCGATGCATACCGCCAATCATTTTCCATTAAAAGCCATTGTTGCCCTGACAGAATCAGGCGCATCAGCACTTTGGATGTCACGCTATCAAAGTGAAGTCCCGATTATTGCAGTGACTTGCAATATAAAAACGTATCATCAATTAAGTTTAGTCAGCAATATCATCCCCGTTCTTATGGATTATAAAGGCTTGGCGATTTTAAATATCAATCAAACGGTTATTGATTTTTTATTGACCAAAAAACTCTTGAAACTGAACACGCAAATTCTTATTACGAGGGGTCGCAGCATTGGAACTGCTGGTGGCACCAATAGTCTTGAGATTTATCGCGTAGGAGAAGAGGCATGAAAGCTGTCGTATTGCTCTCAGGTGGGCTTGACTCAACGACGTGTTTAGCGATAGCAAAACATCAAGGCTTTGAGTGCCATGTGTTAAGCTTTGATTATCAGCAACGCCATAAAGCAGAACTTCATGCCGCTAAAAAAATCGCCAAACATATGGGCGCAGCTTCTCATCAAATCGTGAACTTAGCAATTCATCAATGGGGAGGATCAGCACTCACAGACACCCATTTAACCATCCCTGAAGATAAAGTATCAGATGAAATACCCATCACTTATGTACCTGCCAGAAATACACTTTTTTTAGCCTATGCCTTAAGTTTTGCTGAAGCCATTGGCGCCTATGATATCTTTATTGGCGTTAGTCAGATTGATTTTTCTAATTACCCTGATTGTAGGCCAGCCTTTATCGAAGCGTTTGAAACGCTTGCTAATTTAGCCACAAAAGCAGGCGTTGAACGACAAGCCTTTAAAATGCATACCCCCTTAATGCATTTATCAAAAGCTGAGACTATCAAAGCAGGGGTTAATCTTGGTGTTGATTATCAACTCACCGTTTCTTGTTATCAGGCAGATGACCAAGGCCTTGCTTGTGGTAAATGCCATAGCTGCCAACTGAGGCAAAAAGGCTTTCAAGAAGCAGGGCTTGTGGATGCGACAAATTATCAAAAGCTGTAGGTTGGGGGGCCTTGGCCCAACCTACGATAACACCTTGTGCTTAGCCCCTGGCACTTCAGATACCAACTTCGGCACCAAATATCCCGGAAGCATTGCTTGCATGGCAAGATGCAGCGATTTAGCCTTTTCTTTTGAAAGATCAAAATGCGCAGCGCCCTGAACTTTATCTAACAGGTGTAGATAATAGGGCAAAACACCAAAATCAAATAGTTTTTGAGATAAGACTTGTAGTATCTGAACCTCATCGTTGACTTCTGCCAACAATACCGTTTGATTTAATAGCAAGCAATCTGCAGCTTTTAGTTTGTCACAAGCCACTTTAACCGTTTCATCTAATTCTTGTGGATGATTGCAATGCAGTACCATAACTTTTTTTAAACGTATTTGACTTAATTTATCAATAAAGTCTTTCGTGATGCGCGCTGGCAACACAATAGGGACTCGCGTATGAAACCTTATCATTGTCACCGTTGGGATTTCAGATACTGCCTCGATTAGCGCGAACAATTTCATATCATTAAGCAATAAGGGATCGCCCCCGCTTAAAATCACTTCGTGAATACTGGGGTCTTGACGAATATACGTTAAAATATCATCCCATGCTTCACGTGGGTTATTTTCATCATAAGGAAAATGACGCCTAAAACAATAGCGACAATGGACAGCACAAGCACCTGTTAAGGTTAATAACACGCGGCCATAGTATTTATGTAACAAGCCTGGATATGGGTTGCTGGCTTTTTCATCGAGAGGATCTTTAGAGTACTGTTGATGTATTATGTTTTCCATTGGCCGAGCTAAGACTTGTTTCAGCAATGGATCATTGGGGTCGCCTGATTTCATTCTCAACGCAAACCCTCTTGGCACCCGTGTCTTAAATTGTTTTTCGGCCTCACAACTTGCCAAAGTGGGCGACAAATTTAAAAAATGTAATAAGTCTGTTGCAGTGGCAAAACCTTGTGCTAAAATCCTTTGCCAATTGTCAGCGTTATCTTGCATTCATATCTTTAGTGAATAAAAGCTGCAGACTGTACCTAAATTTAAACAAAATCTCAACTATCGAGGCAAACATGGCAACTTATGGTTTTAACGATTTTAAAAATGGTCTCAAAGTTATGGTTGATGACGCACCTTGTAATATTGTTGAGTGCGAATTCGTCAAACCTGGTAAAGGTCAAGCCTTTACCCGCATTAAAATTAAAAACTTAAAAACTGGCCGCGTGGTCGAACGCACCTTTAAATCCGGTGAAGTCCTTGAAAGTGCCGATGTAAATGATGTCGATATGCAATACCTATATCATGACGGTGAATTCTGGCATTTTATGGTTCCTGATACTTGCGAACAATATTCAGCAAACGAAACTGTTCTTGCAGATGCGGCCCTTTGGGTAAAAGAGCAAGACATGTGCACCATTACGCTTTGGAACAACGAGCCCTTACAAGTAACACCACCTAATTTTGTTGTCCTTGCGATTACTGAAACTGACCCAGGGTTAAAAGGTGATACCTCAGGCGGCGGTGGCAAGCCTGCGACCCTTGAAACGGGTGCTGTGATTCGTGTGCCTTTGTTTGTACAAACAGGAGAATTGGTTAAAGTAGATACACGTAATGGGGCTTATGTGTCTAGGGCGAAAGAATAACAACCCACGCCTACTTGCGGGCTACATATTGACACATGTTATCGGCGGCAGACCAAAAAACTGAAGATGCCGCTTGATTTACTCGTCTTATAAAAATTAAGGATTGATTATGAAGTTATTATTTTGCCTCTTTACCCTGTTGTTTACATCCACATGTTTTGCTGAGGAGTTACACGATTATAATGCAGTTAAAGCTGCCGTTCTAAATGGACAATTAATAAGAATAGTAGTCGATTACAACCAATGCACAATTTTAGGCCCAAAAGGACTTGTACCCAATAATGCAGCAGCATTTACGCCAAATGGAATAGCTTTGATGGCCAGTGATAAAATTGGCGCTTACATTCTCTATTTTACTATGCGCGACCCTTGGCATCCTCTGCAGGCAGTTTATCAATATGGAACCTATATCCTCTCCAACGATAATACCTTGACAATTACATTCACTGTATTAAATGCCGCAGATTATAAGCCGTTCGATGAAAAGGGAATTGTCGACTGCAAAATGAATGAAGGTGCGCATATATTTATAAATAACAATTTGCCAATGGCAGCAAACTAAACCTGTATACTGGCGCGTGTTTTACCTTTCCGTCATGTTAAACCCAAAATATTATTTTGGGTTATTAGGCTACCCCGCACAGCTCTTAATATCGTTGACCCAAATCATCGTCTTTACAAGCTGTTACAATCGGTTTTAACTTTTTTATCATCACGAAACTACCAGGTTTATCATTGCTTGGCTGGGTGAATTTGAGATTAATTGCGGGAGCGCCTTTTTTGAAGGCGTTTTCCCAGCAAAAAGTGCATGGATGCACTTTTTAGCGTCTTCGCGCAGGATGCGCGTTGACGCGGCTGGAGAAAGCGCCTTCAAAAAAGGGTTAAGCGGACGCTTAATCTCAAATTCACCCAGCCAAGCAATGATAAACCACGCACAGGTCTCTGCCTGATTCTTACTCGGCTTAATGCGATTGCCGTGGTGTGTAGCGGGGCAGCTCGGTTGACGCCTTATTATAGACAAGCCTCGATTTCGTGTTTTAGGGTTTCGGCTTCTTGTTCAATCAGGCCTTTGTCTTTACCTTCTATCATCAGCCTTAATAACGGCTCAGTACCAGAGGGGCGCAGTAAAACGCGGCCTTTGTTTTGTAATCTATCGCTAAGCTCACCGACTGCTTTTATCACACGTGGGTCACCTACTAATTGCTTGGCGTGTGTAGTTTGAATGTTTAGTAAAATTTGGGGTAATAATGTCACGCTACTGGCTAATTCATGTAACGATTTTTGTTGTTTTATCATTGCAGATAGCACTTGAAGGGCGGCGACAATACCATCGCCCGTGGTCATTTTATCGAGACACAAGATATGGCCTGATGGCTCACCACCTATTTTCCAGTGATTTTCTTTGAGCGTTTCCATGACATAACGGTCGCCCACTTTTGAGCGAATAAATGGCACGCCAAGTGCTGTTATTGCTTGTTCTAAGCCAAAGTTACTCATCAGCGTACCAACCACGCCGCCGTGTAATAAGCCTTTTATTTGTCTATCTCTGGCAATGATATAAATAATTTGGTCGCCATCGATTATCTGACCTTTATTGTCAACCATGACGACTCTGTCGCCATCACCATCTAAGGCGATACCTAAATCTGCTTTTTCTGCTAAAACACGCTGCCTCAATGCATCAGGGGCTGTTGAGCCACAGCCTTGATTGATATTAAAACCATCGGGCTTGTCTCCCATAGTAATAACATCAGCGCCTAATTCAGCAAAAACATTGGGGGCAATATGGTATGTTGCACCATTGGCACAATCGACAACAATTTTTAAACCTGAAAATCGTGACAACGAAGGAATGGTGGATTTACAAAATTCAATATAACGCCCAGGCGCATCATTGATGCGTTTGGCTTTACCGAGTGAAAGTGATGGCACCATTTGTAGAGGCTTTTCAATTTCCGCTTCAATCGCAAGCTCTAATGCATCTTCAAGTTTTGAGCCATCAGCACCAAAAAACTTAATGCCATTATCTTCAAATAAGTTATGAGAGGCTGAAATTACAATGCCCGCTGATGCACGAAGCGTTTGTG
>Ga0075163_10011776_pt1 | contig 11385 bp, 9 predicted proteins | sample JI1023141ADNA_FD_71478 | JGI IMG/M metagenome (GOLD analysis project Ga0075163, IMG submission 71478) | Wastewater effluent complex algal communities from Wisconsin, to seasonally profile nutrient transformation and Carbon sequestration -... | ecosystem: Engineered > WWTP > Effluent > Algae... | reverse complement strand
AAACTTATCATACGCACCTGGCTTTGCATCATTGTTAGGTATAAATAGGCTGATTGGAGCACCGGTAGTTTCGCCCCTGAATACCCCCGATTGGATGGTCACGGTGTCAGACTCTTTACGCTGTGTAGTAATAGAATTTTGGCCTGGACGTCGTCTATCAAGATCTGGCTGTATGTCGACTTCGGAAAGTTGAATACCAGCTGGACAACCATCAACAATAGCACCTACACCATTAGATGTATGAGACTCACCAAATGTATGAACCCTAAAAACATCTCCTATGGTACTTCCTGCCATATTCTAATTATGCACACAAATCAAATCTTAAACAAAAGCGTTGATACTATTTAGATAGGGATAGCATTATAAATGCACCTAGGGCAAGTATTACTGCTATATAGGCCTTAGTGGTTAGTACTTCTCCAAGTAGCAGGTATCCGGCAATGTTAACCATTACAAGACTCGCAACCGCAAATAGGGTCATAGTTTTACCAAGCTCAAACTGGGTAAATACGTACAGCTGACCCACAGTTGCTACAAAACGTATCATTTGATAAGAGAGGAACCAAACTGTAATAAAATTCGATAAGTGAAAACCACCCTTCGACATATAATGTCTACCCATAATGTCACTAACTAAGAACAGGGACTGTGTGCCAATGACAATAATAATTGCAGGATTCATAGCGTAAGTATAGTCAGCATACACGCAATCATCAATAATGAACCTCTTTTATAGTTCTTCGGGTTCGTCTGAACTTGGGGTGTCGCCACCAAAGACATCATCTAAGGAGCTGACGAGCACATCTCGGGGGCGGGCACCGTCAGCTGGACCAATAATCCCCTGCTCTTCCATATCCTCAACTAATCGAGCGGCACGGGCGTAACCTACTCGTAAGCGCCTCTGGAGCAAGCTTGCTGAAGCTTTGCCACTTTCGATCACGCACTGAACAGCATCTTTAAACATGGCATCATCAGAGCCGCTATCCATATCCATTACCATACCCCCACGAGAGCTAATTTGAACGGGCTGGGTTGTAACTTCATCATTGTAATCTGGTGGACGCTGGTCTTTAAGGAACATTGTGATCTTGTTAATTTCAGGATCTTCTACGTTTGCGCCCTGAACACGACGGGGCTTTGGATGTGTCGCGGTTGTAATGAGCAGGTCACCCTTGCCAAGTAGCTTTTCTGCTCCCATCTGATCAATTATCGTTCGAGAATCAATCTGTGAGGCAACCGTGAAAGCGATACGGGCTGGGATATTAGCCTTGATCAATCCGGTAATTACATCTACCGATGGACGCTGAGTGGCGAGCACGAGGTGGATGCCAACTGCACGAGCCTTCTGGGCTATACGTACGATCAGAGCCTCAACATCGCGTGCCGCAATCATCATCAGATCTGACAGCTCATCGATTACGATCACGATATACGGCATGTGGTCATCTTGATTGGCTGAGTTATAACTTTCAATATTTCGTTTACCTTTTTCGGCGAGCAGCGAGTAACGTCGCTCCATCTCGTTCACTGCCCATTTAAGTGCAGAGATACACTTTTCTGGCTCGGTAATAACAGGGGTAAGAAGGTGTGGAATATGACTATACGGCGTCAGCTCTACTTGCTTTGGATCTACCAAAATAAGTTTTAGATCTGCCGGTGAGTTGCGGTACAGCAAGCTTGTAAGAAGCGTATTAATCATTACAGACTTACCAGAACCGGTTTGTCCAGCGATAAGTAAATGTGGCATGGTCTCAAGTTCACCAACAATAGCATTCCCGGAGATGTCCTTACCAATTGCAAAACTTAGCTGTGATTTTGCATCAGACCAGGCATTTGAATCTATAATACTACGCAGGTTTACCATTGCGGCCTTTTTGTTTGGCACCTCAATACCCACGGCTCGCTTACCAGGGATTGGTGCTTCTATTCTAATAGCCTCAGCGCCCAAGCTTAGCGCGAGGTTACCATCCAGTGCGGTAATCTTTGACAACCGTACTCCTGCTGGTGGCTTGAGGGTATACTGAGTTACTTTTGGCCCAACATTTGCCTCCTCCATCTCAACATCAATCTTGAAATCTTGCATGGTATCTTTAATGACCTGAGCGTTATGCTTGATGTCACCAGGATCTGCCTTACTTTGCTTGTTACTCAGCAAATCAACGGAAGGAAGATTCCAATTTGGGTCACTTGCCATAGTCAGGGCGTCTTTACTTTCTTCTATCTTGTCCTGAACAACACTATTTCTGAGCGAAGAAAGCCGCGGCTTTGCATCGTCGCGAGTGTCATTCTCGATCGCGACACCAGTATTAAGTTTTAGGCCGTCAACAGAGCCAGAGTGACCAAGTGGCTCTGTTGATTTTGCTGGACGCACCTCATCACCAGCTGGCTCTTGTTTGAAGATACTAAAGAATGCCAGAAACACATCCTTAATTGGGATCTTAAGTACAAATAATAGTGAGAGCAAGATTAAGGCAACTAAAATCACACCTGCCGCGATCGGACTCAAAAAACTTTTGAGCAAAATATCGAGGTTTGATCCGATTATTCCACCACCTCTACCTTCAGTAACCGTTAGTGCTGAGTTTGTAGGATCTACAAACAGGTGCAAAAAGCCACTAATACTGGCTAAAAATACCAGGGAACCGCTATAAACAAATCCGCTTAGTTTATTCTCTTCGCTCAAGAACTTCTGAAACGTTAAAGTCAACAATACTACTGGCACTAAATATGCGCTGTAGCCAAAAGCATGGCGCGTCGCGTTAAACATGGCGAGTGGCGCAGGACCGGCAACGTTAAACATGGCCAGCAGCAGAAGTACTCCGCTTAACCCTAGTATTAAACTTACAACCTGCTGCCACCAGCCGTTGGGCAAAATATGCAGTGCTTTCGGGGTAGATTTTTCCGAGGCTTTAGATTTTTTTGATGAGCGTTTTCGTTTTGCCATATCCGTAGTAGTATACCATAAGCATTTAAAAATTACAACACTTTTATGCGTTTTTTCCTACGGTTACTGGGCTGCGTCGGCCATTGGCTTTGGCTTTACATTTGATCGGCCATTTAGCCCAATGACGTTAACCACAGGGATCAAAACTGGTGATCGTTTAGTGTGCTCATATAGGTAGTGACTGATGTGATCTTTTAGCTCTACCTTAAATCGATCAAGGTCGACTCGGTTAAATCGTTGTGCAGCAGCTCGTTTAAGCTCTGCGCGCAGACCATCCATTAACTCAACGTTATCTCGTATGTAGATAAAGCCACGAGTAATAATGTCTGGGCTTGTCAGAAGCCGCCCAGTCTTTTTATCGATAGTAAGCATTATCACCACCATACCCTCCTCTGACATAAGCAGACGATCTTTGGCAACCAATCCTGGTACTATCGCGCCAGTTTGGTCTACCAATACTGCTCCAGCCGGAGCTTCACCTGCATCTATGTAGTTACCCTCAGTGTCAAACTCAATCATAGAGCCATTTTTAGCTAAGATTACGTGGTCGAGAGGAACACCACCGGAAACCGCAGCCATGGAGTGGTATTTTCGATCAAGCATACCACCGTGAATTGGCATAACCCACTTTGGTTTTGTCATCTCAACCATTTCTTTTAGTTCATCTTGGTTGGCATGCCCAGAAACGTGCAGTGGTCCACAGCCATCAAGATCTCGTGAGGGGTGTCGGAATATCGTACAACCCAACTCTGCGAGGTCATTACCAATCTGTTGATAACGGACTTCGTTGCCTGGGATTGGTGATGAACTTACTACCACCGTATCGGTATCTTTTAGTTTAATGTGTTTATGCTCACCAATACTCATTCGTTGCAGGGCAGAGTTTGGTTCACCCTGACCACCTGTACAAATTACTACTAGTTGATCATCTTTTACGTTTGGCGCCTCGCGCATAGCGATCACGGTACCTTTTGGAATCTTAAGGTTTCCCGTACGAACTGCAATTTCACCAACTTGCATCATTCCGCGACCGTCAAAGGCTACCTTTCGGCCCGCCGCTGCGGCGGAGTTGATAATCATTTGAACGCGGTTCATGTTAGTTGAGAAGATCGCCACAAAAATTCGCCCATTTACCTGTTTAAAGATATCGTCAAAGCTTTTTTGCAGTGTGTGCTCAGTTTGAACACGACCCGCATAACGAGCATTAGTACTATCACTCATAAGCAGGAGCGTACCATCATCGCCAAGCTTTTTGAGGCGTATGAGATCAGATGGATGATTATCAAGTGGTTCTGGATCAAGCCTAAAGTCACCGGTGTTTACGAGCCGGCCGACTGGGGTTTCAATAATTAAAGCTGAACAGTCTGGGATAGAGTGCGTTACACGCAAGAACTCAATCGTAAACGATGGTGAAATGACAAATCGTTCATGCTCATCCATATTGAGTACGATCACATCAGGGTTAAGCTCGAGGCCTAGCTCCTGGTTAATATTTTCAAACTGCTTATCGATCATACCTTTAGCAAAATGACTCGCACAGTAGATTGGAGCTGGATATTCTTGGCCGACATACGGTAAAGCCGCAATGTGGTCCATGTGTCCGTGTGTGATCGCATAGGCACGAATCTTGTCTTTAATGCCCTCTAAATAAACGGTTGCTGGAATAGCGTAGTTTACACCTGGTAGATCAACCGAGAGGTCGAAGCCACAGTCAACAATAATTGCATCGTTGCCATGCTCAATTACCATCATGTTCTTTTCACCAATGCCCTCAAGTCCACCCAAAATTGTGATCCTCAGGTTGTCTGGCTTAGAGAGTGGGATAAAGTTTGCCTGACGTTCGTGGTGTTTTTCAAACACGTTCCAACGATCCACCGCTTTATCGGCTGTTTCAAAGTTACGTCGTGCTGTTCGGATAGCCTCACCGCGATTAGTCTTCATTTGATTTGATTGAATACGCTCCCGTGGCGGACCAGCCTGGCGATTTGGCTGTTTATATTTTTGATTCTTCTCCCGATGTTCCTCGGGTTGCTTTGGTTGCATTCTTGGTTTTACCATTACGTTTTCTCCTTGTTATTCTGAAAAATTCAGAATGTTTCTTAACTATTAATTTGTTTCAAAAGTGTTGGAATCCGGGCAAAATCATCTAAAAGTATTTGCCTGAGTCCCCCGTTATATAGTGCTGCTGCAGGATGAAATAACGGTAATAACATCCAGCTACGCTCTGGCATGTTGATGGTTTGAGGCTGCCCATGAGCCTCACCTATCTTCACGCCCGGCAGAAAATATTCCATGCTGTGCCGGCCTAATGTCACCACCATTTTTGGTGCTATGACATCCAGTTGACGCATCAAGTACGGTAAAAATGCTTTTTTCTCCTCCTTAGAGGGATCCCGATTTTTAGGAGGACGATACTTTACGATATTAGTAATATACACGTCTTTTCGATCTAAACCAATTGAATCCAGCATTTCGTTCAAGAACCTACCCGCTGCTCCCATAAATGGTAGACCAGTCTCATCCTCCTTCTTCCCCGGTGCTTCGCCTATAAAAACTATCTCTGCATTCACATCCCCATCCCCAAACACCAGCTGCGTTGCTCCATCGCGAAGTTCCGAGCAGACATCCTCGCCTACAATCTCCTCCGCAATCTTCTGCAGCTCAACCTGTTTAATCACGCAGACTTTTCCCATCGTCGTTCGTCAACACCCAAAATCTCATCTGTGATAACTTCTTCGGTGCGAGTAAATGCAAGTTTTTTTGCTACAGCCCGGCTAGCTTCATTGCCGTCATTGATATACAGCGCAAAACTTTGGGCATTCATATGGGCCGCAAGAAGTCTCATCATGTGCTCTGCGGAAGAAACAACTAGGCCACGTCCACGATATGCAGGATCGCATAGATAACCAAAGTCATACTCCTTGCTGGTTGAATCAAAATTATGTTGCCATGCACCGATATATCCAGCCAATTCGCCATCAGATACAATTGCGTACCGCAGTGCTCGATTAGCGTTGAACTGTTCGATGCGCTGAGCGACATCTGCTTCTGATTCGACGCCAGCAAGCCAGGTTACGTAGCGTTCACTAATTTGTTTGTCCGCCTGAACAATTTCAAAGATTCTTTTTGCGTCAGTTGGCGTAAGAATACGCAAAGAACAAACATCATTCACTACGGTTTCTAGGGGCATGTGGCTATCAGTCCGTTCCTCAAATTTCATCCTTTTTACTAGTCCTTTGCTGCCTTGATAGACAAATTCATGCGACCTCGGTCATCGATTGCCATGAGTTTTACTTTTACTTCGTCGCCTTCGTTGACAACATCGGTTACTCGCTCTACTCGGCCTTCGCCCATTTCAGAGATGTGTACCATACCATCGACGCCTGGCATAAATTGTACAAACGCGCCAAAGTCCATTACTTTTACAACACGGCCATTGTAGATTTTGCCGACCTCAGGTTCTTCAACTAATCCCTTGATCCAGTCCATCGCTTTTTCGATAGCAGCACCGTCAACTGCAGCAACAGTTACCAAACCATCATCTTTAATGTCAATTTGTGCACCGGTTTCAGAGGTAATCTTATTGATTGTCTCTCCACCTTTTCCGATAATTGCACCAATCTTTTCAGGGTTGATCATGATCTTTTCAATCCTCGGGGCGTATGGACTCAGTTTTTCTCTTGGTGCATCGATAACCGATATCATGTGCTTCAAGATTGCCGCACGACCAACTTTACCCTTCTCCAGTGCCTCCCGTAGAATTTCTACCGGAAGACCATGAACCTTCATATCCATCTGTAGTGCAGTAATACCGTTTTCAGTACCCGTTACTTTAAAGTCCATGTCTCCCGCAAAATCCTCAGCGTCAGCAATATCACTCAGTACATACGGTGTGTCACCATCCATCATTAAGCCCATTGCAATACCAGATACTGGGCGCTTAATTGGCACGCCCGCATCCATAAGTGCCAAACAGCTTGAGCAGGTTGCAGCCATAGAGGTTGAACCGTTCTGGCTCATAATTTCAGTTACGCTTCTAATTGCGTATGGGAACTCTTCTTCAGTTGGTAGCACTGCAGCAACTGCTCGCTCGGCTAAGAAGCCGTGGCCAATTTCTCGCCGTCCCGGACCCATCAACCGCCGCACTTCGCCAACTGTCCAACCAGGTGCGTTGTAGTGGTGCATATAGCGACGTTCACCGTCGTTTTGCTCCATGGTATCAACCATTTGGGCATAAGAGAGTGGCGCCAATGTAACAATATTTAGAGCCTGTGTGAGGCCTCGCGTAAACACACTTGAACCGTGTGCCCGCGGTAGTAAGCCGATATCAGAGCTTAGTGGTCGAATTTCATCGAGCTTACGGCCGTCAGGTCGTAGTTGATGCTCTACGATGCCTCTTCGGACATCTTCATGTAGAGCCTTGGTGAAGGCCTCATCATACTCACCACGCAGTGCCTCATACTGATCCTCGTGCGCAGCAATCATATCTGCATGAAATGCATCGCGCAGTACTGCAACCAGTTCGTTGCGCTCGGGGTAATCTTTTCGGATTGCTTCGCCTAGTTTGCCGTCAACCCATCCATTTACTTCTACCTGAATGTCCTCGTTTGGCAAAATCAATTCGTACGGAAGCTCGGCAGGATTCACCTTGCTAATAAGCTCTTTCTGGAGGGCTATTGCTGGCTGCATTTGTTCGTGTGCCCAGGCGATACCATCACCCACAACAGTTTCGGATACTTCACTCGCGCCTGCCTCTACCATTATCACGGCAGATTCAGTACCAGCTACTACTAGATCAAGATCACTTGCTTCAATTTCTTCTCGTGTTGCAAACGCTTTAAACTCACCGTTTACGCGTGCAACACGCAGGCCCGCAACCGGTCCATCAAATGGTGCTCCCGTAAGACTCAAAGCGGTACTTAGTGCAATCATTGCAACCATGTCAGGTCTAAAACTTGGGTCCATAGAAAGTACCGTAGCAACTCCCTGAACCTCTTGGCGGTAGCCTTTTGGAAACAGCGGTCGAATCGGTCGGTCGATCAAACGACCAATCAAAATTGCTTCGTCACTCGGGCGGCCTTCTCGTTTTATGAACCGGCTACCACTAATTTTTCCAGCTGCATAAAACTTTTCTTCATAATCAATGGACAGCGGAAAATAATCCATGCCACTGACAGGCTTTTTGCCCACCATGGCAGTACCAAGTACAACCGTGTCACCATAAGTAACAAGTACCGAGGCTGATGAGCGGAAGCCCAGCCGGTTAATCTCAAACTTTAGTGTTTTACCACAAAGCTCAGTCTCAACCGTAGTAACTGTCTTTCCATAAGGATTAATAACATTTGACATAAAAATGTCCTTTCGTTTAGGGCTTGGAGGTAGAATACAACACTCCTCTTACTAAATAAGGAAGGCTGCTGTTCTACACCCAAGCGTTAATTTTTTACAGGTACAAGCATATAAATAAACCACCCGAGCCAACTCGCTGTAATGCTTTAATTATGAGCGCTCGTTTATCCGGCTCCCTTTTTTGGAGGCCGGACTAACCAACGTTCAGCTACTTACGTAGACCGAGTTTTTCGATTGTTGCTTTATAGCTCGTGTAATCCTGTTCTTTTAGGTATGAAAGGAGTTTCTTCCGCTTTCCAACCATCTGTAACAAGCCGCGTCGTGAGTGATTATCTTTTTTGTGCACCTTAAGGTGCTCGGTAAGCTCTTTAATGCGCTCGGTTAAGATAGAGGCTTGTACCTCTGGTGAGCCAACATCTGTTTTGGTTCGTTGAGTTTTTTTAATTGCTGCTGATTTCTTCTCGGTAGTTATCATTCAAATCCTTGTGGTTACGTTCTAATGAGTGAGATGTGAGCTAGATATGGCTCAATCAATGGCGTTACACCGATTCTAACAGATTAGCAGTTAAACTGCAATAACTTATTGAGCGTAGTGTAGATCGCTCAAGTCCGCGGCCAGACCCGGTTCACCACCCTTTGCAACAATTACCGTTGAAGGACCAGTGTCTGTGTAGGCGTCTTCGTCGATATCGAAACTCTCGCCATATGGAAGGCCCTTGTTATATTCGTTAGGCATGCCGATTACTTCGGTTGAGACATAGTACGGCTCCTGGCTCTCATCATCCCTTGGTACCAACATAAAGGTATCTCCATACGGCCCGGTGAAATAAGCGGGTTTTAGGATAATCGATGGCTCGTGAATAGTCGCCACTTCCTCGCCGTTATGATCTTTACCGTTTTTTATATCGGTTACTACGGGGGTATCTCTCAGCCGCACTCCAGGTCTTAATACTACGGCCGTATTACTTTGAACTTCAGCACCAGATTCAACAAGACGTTGAATTGCGTTCGCTTCGGTTCCCCTCTCAAGTGTCTTTACAGCAGGTACTTTTGGCTGGTTCTCTGCAGAACCTGGGTCTTGCCCATGCAGAAGTGCTCCTACGGTGAACACACCCAGAAGCGCCAAGGCCCCTCCCCTGTTTCTGCGTTCTCTAGATCTGTTTGAAGCCGTATCACTATGAAGGCCAGGAGCAGCACCTCTAATTTGGTTTTTTGTTTTATTTCTCATACTTTATATAGTAGCAAATTTATGTGGTTTTGTCAATAGTTATATGAGGTGGTATACTTATGTTTAAGATGGAACGAGACCCTTTTGAACGTGCGGAAGATACTCCTGAGAAATCATGGGACTTTTTTGAGAAAGAAGAGGAAGAAGAAAAACCAGAGGTAAAGAAAAAGTGGTTCTTTGAGAAAGACGACGATGGCCAGAAGCCTGAACCGAAAGAAAAACAAAATTCCGAGGCCTCAAAAGATAGAGATGATGATAAAAAACCTAAATCTGAATCTGACCGAACACTGCTGACCCCAGAAGATCTGGCTGATATGACGCCCGAGCAACAAAAGCAGGCCCTGGCTAAGCAATATGTAGCAAACCGGGCCGAGCAACTTCAAGAGGAGCTCGAGGCGGCCACTCCAGATTCTGCCGAGGCAATGGAGATTTCTGCAGACATCGCTCTGATAGAAAATTTAGCTGAAAAACTTGATAACCCCGATCTTGAGGTCGATGACGCCGTTGAGGAGGCTTATCAACAGATAATGGAGCGTCTGGACGAGATTCTGGGACTATCCGAGGAGGTTGAAACTGAAGAAGACTCAGAAGACGAAGCCGAAACAGCCAAACCAGAGGACAGTGCAAAATCTACTCCACTATCCCCTATATTCAAACCTAAAAAGACACCTAAACCTACCAAAAAAACCTCGACAGGATCAACTAGCTCTAGTTGGTCTGGACCAATCAAAGATCCGAAATCAACCCCTGTACTACCACCTCAAAACAGAGCAGAGGTTCTGCACTCAGCTACGCCAGAATCACCCAAAACTATCCGTCAAAGGCGAGCTGGCAATTTGGCGGTGGCAGAGGCGCTCAATCAAATGCTAAGTCGTCGCTACGAGTCTGCAACTTTAGCCCCTACTGCCGAAGCAACTCCGATACAATCCAACCCAGAAAGAGTTATCAACCCTATCCGGCGTTCGATCGCTGAAAAAGAGGAGCGAGTGCGCAGCCTCGCAATCGCCCAGGTAGTACGCGCCCCAGAAGAGCGAGCTCCAGTAATTGAAAAGGAAGCGGCTGTAAACATGCCCTACCTTGAGGGCAGACCAGTTAGTTTAGAGCCGGTTGCTCCTGAGAGGGCCTACTATACAACCGAGACGCCGCGTAGCCCTGAGCAAGTACCAAGTACACAGACCTACACAAAAGAAACCTCTCGTAACCTTCAGCAAGCCTCAACCGCTGAGCTACTCCAGATTGCCGATAAAATTAAGATCGATGGCACCTCACTACGAAACCTGTTCACCTCTAATCAAATAGACCGAAATGGTCTTACGAAAGTAATTAAAGAGGCCCTCAAAGGTGGCGACGTAAAATCGGCCCTAAAAAAGGCCACGCTAGGAGAAGAGGCACAGAGAGGACGTAAAATTGAGATGCGCCACGACGACCCTGCCGCCGTAATCACTGATGTCCACTCCCCCGCCCTAAAAGCCTCTGAGGCCCGCACAAACCAGATTCTAGAGGCACTCCAAAGTGTTAATAGTGTAGCCCAAAAAGAAGGTGCCTCGCCTTTTAACCCAGAAACTGAGCAAGAAAAGGCCCTCGCAGAAGCTGCGGAAAAAATTGCCCAGAAGAACCGACTCATACTACTATCACTCGCCACGGCGGTAACTATTATTGTTGGCGGATTTGTTTTTGTGCTACTGCGCGTACTCTAGCTAGGCTTCACTTCTATAACCGTACCACCGAGAGAGTGGGTAAAGTATGAATCGTGAGATATATACAAGATAGAGCCGTGATATTGGCCGAGCGCGTCCTCAAGCTCCTCAATGCTGGGTAAATCAAGGTGGTTGGTTGGCTCATCAAGTATCAACATTTGTGG
>Ga0075163_10011775_pt1 | contig 11386 bp, 12 predicted proteins | sample JI1023141ADNA_FD_71478 | JGI IMG/M metagenome (GOLD analysis project Ga0075163, IMG submission 71478) | Wastewater effluent complex algal communities from Wisconsin, to seasonally profile nutrient transformation and Carbon sequestration -... | ecosystem: Engineered > WWTP > Effluent > Algae... | reverse complement strand
CCTCGGAGAGGCCGAGCCCACCCGCCACCTCGGCGACCGACTGCTGTTCGCGGTAAAAGAGCACCATTGGCTCCCGATAATTCCCCGGCAGCCGGGAAAGGGAACGCCAGAGCAGCGTCTCCTCTTCCCGGGTGACCACCTGTGCCGCAGGATCCGCCTCGCTCCCCGCCATTTCTGACACCGCATCCAGAGTCTCCGGGACCCCTCCGTGTCGCCGCTCCCGGCGCATGGAACTGGCAGCGAGGTTCCGGACGATGCCGCACAGCCAGGCGCGCAGACGGGCAGGCTCACGCAGTTCTCCCAGACGGGTCCAAGCGGCCACAAAGGCCTCCTGCGCCAAATCCTCGGAACGGGATAGATTCCCGCAGGCACTATAGGCGAGAGCGCACACCAGCGACTGATGACGTTCGACAATCTGTCCAAACGCTTCGCGGTCGCCTGCCTGGGATCGCTCCCACAGCTGTTCGTCGGAAATCATCGGGTTGGAGACGGTCAACAGAGTCATCACTCCCACGTGGGCGCGACGACACAAAAGGTGACAGGAAGAATGCAGCCAGGACGAACTTCGCGAGTCCCCACTCATCCCCATTCCTCGCAGCCACTCGACAAGGCAGGACGGAGGAAGTTGGGGACATCCCGGACCCTCGCCGCCAGCGGTGGCGACCAGTTTCCGCACCGCGTCGAGCTGGTGGTAGCGCGAAAAGACCATGGTCTCTCGGGCCACGACCCGGACGCCGCCCCTGCCGTCCTCGATCTTTTCCTCCTTCGTTTCGAGGAACGCGAAGTGGCCCAGAAGAGCGAGGCGAAAGGTCTTCCCTTAAAACTTGAATCCATGTCGCAGAACACGCAGCGAGCCCTTGGCGTCCAATTCTTTGACGAGCATGGTCAACCGCAGGGCTTCCAGCCCCGCTGCGTGGAGCGTCCGCAGTTCCGCCCAGAGCTTCGGCTGCGTCTCGGCGATAAATGCGAACATCTGGGCCGGGAACAACGTCCGGTCGTTGTCCCACTCCGCGTTGGTGCCGGACTTCCAGCCGACGCACGTCCGCAGGATGTCCTCCAGTTAGGTCTCGAACGATCGCTCGTTGGTTTGGCTCATGCCGTTGCCCTCAGTTCGAGCGTGCCGATTTCCCTGAGTGGCAGCGCGGTGACTTTATCCATCATCGGATAGCGCAGCGTGCCGGGATAGACCACCCACAAATGCTCCAGCTTCAGGTCGTCCAGCGCGACATGCATGGACTTCGTCGTCCTCGGCGCGTCCGTGCATTTGAACTCGAATCCCCACCGCCGCCCGCGCCGCACCAACAGCAAATCCAGCTCGGCCCCCCGCTGCGTCGCGTAGAAATAGGCGTCCCGCTGGCCGTGGGCGATGAGCGTCTGCTCCAGCGCAAAGCCCTCCCAGCTTGCACCGTAGCGCGGGTGGGTGCGCAGCTCCAGCAGCTCCCCGAGGCCGAGCAGGTGATGCAGCACGCCGCTGTCCCGGAGATAGATCTTGGGCGATTTCACCAGCCGCTTGCCCAGATTCTCGAACCACGGTGGCAGCACCCGCACCATGAACGTGCCCGCGAGCAAATCCCGGTAGTGGTTCACCGCCGTCGCGCTGACATCCATCGAGCGCGCCAACTCCGCCGCGTTCCAGATCTGCCCGTGGAAATGGGCGAGCATCCGCCAAAATCGGCCCAGTGCCGCCGGAGCGACCTGCGATCCCAGCCCGGGAATGTCGCGTTCCAGAAACGTCCGGGTGAAGCCCTCCACCCACCGCTCCCAGGCGTCGGTGCTCTCCGCCAGAAAGGCGCGGGGAAATCCGCCCCGCAACCACAGCCGGTCCTGCTCCTCCGCGCCGACCTCGGCCAGTGAAAACCCCGCCACATCCACAAACTGGATCCGCCCTGCCAGCGTCTCCGAGACCCCCTGGACCAGGTCCCACGAGGCACTGCCGAGCAGGAGAAACACCGCCGTGCGCTTCGGGTCGTCGCAGAGCGGTCGCAACAGGGTGGACAGCTCCGGGATTCGCTGCACCTCATCCACGATCACCAGCCCCTCCCGCTCCGCCAGCAGCTTTTCCGGCGTGGTCCGCAAGGCTGCGAGGGTGTCTGCCTTTTCCAGATCAAAAACCACGGTTGGGCCGGTCCAATCCGCCGCCACCCGCTCCGCCAACGTCGTCTTCCCCACTTGCCTGGCTCCGAGCAAGGCCACCACGGGCGACTCCGCCAGCCGCACGCGAATGGCGTCCAACAAGGTTTTTCGATGCAATGATTGTTGCATTTCGTATATTGAATGGACGATAAACAACAATGTGGCAATCGAGCAAGCCGAGATTGTTGTAAAGTTGATCTTTACGGTGCAATATACTACAATTGTTTCACCCCACGGCAGCGACGGGCTTGAGCACGTCAATCGTGCCGGTGACGGCGCTTGAACCCCAAGGCGGCGTGGCGCGTAATTCGCCCCCGGCCGGTGCGTCTTCGTCCACCAGGACCCCAGCCCCACCTCCAATGCCTCCCCCCATCTCCCCCGGCACTGCCACGAACCCCGCCCAGCCACGGCTGATGTCGCTGGATGCCCTCCGGGGATTCGACATGTTCTGGATTGTCGGCGCCGAGGAATTGATCCGCGGCCTGCAGAAATTCTCGGGAGGCGGCCTGATCGGCCTGATCGCGGAGCAACTCCACCACAAAGCATGGGCGGGGTTTCACTTCGAAGATCTCATCTTCCCCCTGTTCGTCTTCATTGCCGGCGTCTCGCTGGTGTTTTCGCTGGAGAAGACGCTCCGGCAGGCGGATCGCCGCACGGCAACCGTCCGGATCCTGCGCCGCTCCGCACTCCTGTACTTCCTGGGCATCCTCTACTACGGCGGGTTCTCCACCCCGTTTGAGCAGATCCGACTGCTGGGCGTCCTGCAGCGAATCGCCCTCTGCTATCTCTTCGCCGGACTTCTCTTCTGCTATCTCAAACCCAAAGCCCTGATTGCGGTCTGGGCCGGGCTCTTGCTGGGTTATTGGGCGCTGATGTCATTTGTCCCGGTTCCCGGCCACGGCGCCGGCAACTTTGCCGAGGGCGCCAACCTCGCGAACTACATCGACCAACAATACCTTCCCCTGCGCAAGCACGATGGGGACCACGACCCGGAAGGCCTTCTGAGCACCATTCCCGCCATCGCCAGCTGCCTCCTGGGGGTCTTCGCGGGACTGGTCCTGAAGAATCCATCCATCCCTGACCGGAAGCGGGTGCTGCAGTTGGTGGGCGGAGGACTGCTCTGCCTCGCCGTGGGTTGGCTTTGGCATCTAAACTTTCCGGTCATCAAAAAGATTTGGACCTCCTCGTTTGTCCTGGTCGCCGGAGGCTACAGCTGCCTCCTGCTCGCCGCGTTCTATCAGATCATCGACGTTTGGAAGTTCCAGCGCTGGGCGATGCCCTTCATCTGGATCGGCGTAAACCCGCTGATGATCTATTTTGGAGGCAAATTCATCGACTTCGAAGCCATGGCCAAACTGTTCGTCGGAGGCCCCATCGGTGCCGCATTCGGCCAATACGGCGAGCTGGTACTGGCCCTGACCACCCTGGGATTTGGCTTCTGGTTCATGCGGTTTCTCTACCAGCGCAAAATCTTCCTCCGAGTCTGATGGACGGCCCGATCCCACGGACTTCGGGATTCGACGCGCTGAGCCTCGATCCGGACGCCACCCAACTGGAATCCATCGGCGACGGATGCGGCGGCGGATCGTCCGGTTACTGTTGAGCATGTCCGCTTCTCCAACAGCGGAAGAGAAGACATCCGGTGACGGAAGCCGGGCAGGTTCCTCACGCAGGCTGGGAATGATCCTTGTGACCGGCCAATTGCTGCTGCTCGCGGCGACCGTCGTTGCCGGGCCCATGGGCAGGACCCGATTCGCCCCGATCCCCGGCCGCCTGCTGGCCGCACTTTGTTTCTTCTACGCCGCCTGGGCCGGTCTCGCGGGGGTTCGACGGCTCGGCCGCCAACTGACGCCGATGCCGATTCCGAAGGCGGAGGGCGAACTCATCACCACAGGCATTTACGCACGCCTGAGGCATCCGTTATACGCGAGCACCATGGCGCTGGGCCTGGGCTGGGCGCTTGCGTGGAGCAGTCCGACGGCGCTGGGGCTGGCGGCCATGCTGGCCGGCTGGCTGCACTTCAAAGCCCAATTTGAGGAGGTATTTCTCCAGGCCCGGTTTCGTGGATACGCCGATTACGCGCGTCGCGTGCCGCGATACTTTCCCCGCCCCTTCCATCGTCCATCATCCCACCGGTCCTGAGTACCGCCTCCCGGCCCATAGCCGAGCGGTCGCGTCTCAATTCATCAACGGCGGTGGTGATGGCCTCAGGCGGCAACGCGGGATTCAACCGCTCAAACGCCGCGAGCCAACGGGATACCACCGCCTCCTCGCCCTTCGTCGCGCCCGAGAGCCATCCAATAGGCCATCTTGACGCCTGTACTACGAGCGGACGAGGGCATCCAGGGATTTGCCTCGGGCGTTCTTCCACTCCAACCAGCCGTTGGCGCGGCGGTCCAGGAGGGACACGGCGGCCATACTGGGCGAGCCGAAGAGGTGGTCCTTCAGGAACACAACGGTGTCGCCATCGGCACGCAGAACTCCCGCCTCCACCAAACGGTGCCGTAGGTTTTCAACCATGGGGTCGGCAACGACTCGCTCTCTGGCGGTGCGACCGACCGAGCCCTTTAATACGACGAATCCTTCCTGGGTGTAGAGGCCACGACCATCCACGCCGGAGGATTTGCAGAGCAAAGGTTCCGGCGGATCCGGATCAAGAGTCAGGGGATCGAAGAGGGGATAGCCAAGCGTGGCGAGGAGCGTGCGACCGGTCTCGAAGATCTCGTGGCAGTCAGCCTCCATGGGAGCCGGGGTATGCGGACGAGTCCCTGTATTGCCATTCACGACGTTATACCGTCCTGCCGTGGCGGCTTTCTGCAGGCAATGCCACTCCAGGAATAGCGCATGGGTCTGGGTCAGGCTGTTGGTTCCGGAGATCAAAACCACGGCACGTCGCCAAAAGTCCTTCTCTTTGTGGTGCTTCGTCAGACGGGCCTTCAAATCGCCGGTCTGACCAATGTACACGGAGGGCTCTGCGGCACCTTCGGACTCCCCGAACAGGAAGTAGACGGCGACCTGGTTGCTGGCAGGAAATTTGAGGAAGTCCCCCAGGAGGCTGCGGGGGACCTCGATGACCTGCACGATCCGCGTAGTAATCTCGCTGATGCGGATTCCCTGCGGATCCCCGCTGGGAAGGAAGATTTGGATGGTCTGCGGTCGGGTGGTCACAGTATTGGCGAAGCGTGACTTGGGTGGACACGGATTTCACCGATTTTCACGGATCCTGGTCTCCCAACCACGGCCCGATTGCGGTCTATTCGAAACGCGGGACCTCGATGTAGGCGTGTGCGCTCATTTCAAGAGGTAACGCCCGGTTTTCAATGTGCCGACGCGCTTGACCAACCCGGCCTTCACCAGCGGCCGCAGCAAATCCATCGCACCCTGTTTGGAAATCCCGATTCCTTCCCAGAGTTCGCGTGGGCTAAGACTGCCGCGCGCCCGCAGCAGATGCAGCAATTGCTCCTGCTTCGGACGCAGCACCAGCTTGACGCCGCTCTTCGATGCGGTGAGTTGCTGCACCCGCTGCCAGACCCGCTCCAGCGTTTGCTGCAGACCCTCCGCTCCGTATTCCAGCCACGCCGTCAAATCCTCCCCCTGCTGGCGCACCGCTTGCAGTGCCGCGTAGTAGCGCGGACGGTCCTCCCAGAAATATTCGTCCACGGAGAAGATGTGGTGCGTGTCGAACCCGCGCCGATAAAGCTCCCACAATGCCAGCGCCCGCCCCGTGCGCCCATTGCCGTCGGCGAACGGGTGAATCGCCTCGAATTGGTAATGCACGATGGCCGAACTCAGCACCGGCGAAAGTGCCTGCGACTCCTTGTTCCACCATTCCAGAAGCTCGAACATCAGCCCCGAGACATCTTCCGGCGGCGGTGGCATGTGCGGCCCGACCCGCACCCGCATCGTCCGGTAGCGGCCGGCCTCGCCCTGGTCCATCACGTCGCCGGCGATGACGGCATGAAGTTTGAAAATATCCTCGTGCGTCAGCCGCTTCTTCGCCGCGTGTTTCTCCAGGTGATGCAGCGCGGCGAAGTAGTTCAACACCTCGCGCCGGGCGCGCGACGCCACCGGCAGCAACTCCGGGCGTGACTCCACCAGCCGCACCTCCTCCAGCGTGAGCGGATTGCCCTCGATGGCCGTCGAGGAATGGGCGTTGCGCGCCCGTGTGTCCTTCTGCAATGCGGGAATCCACGATACCTGCACCGTCGCACTCTGAATGCGCTCGCGCACCGCCGCGATGGCCTCCACCCGCGCCAGCAACGCCGGGGTGATTTGGAACTGCGGCTGGTAACTCACGGCGTGAAGGCTACTCGTGGGTCAAGTGTGGGTCCAGTCATCGGTCAAGTGGTTTCCAGGTCCCAACCTCTCCCGATGGCGAGGCCGGGTGAGGGATCAAAGATTCGATTTCATTGCTTATCCGCGTCTTCCACTTCGGAACGCCCCAGCCAGTAACACGCCAACGGCGCGGGAATCTTCACCACCATTGCGCCACCGCCCGCTTCGCCCAGGGGCAGCACGCCGAAGTCAGTGACTTCCTTCGTAATCACGTAACCGCGCGCCACCTTCCGCTCCGCGCAGAACTGTTGCATCCCTTTCAACTCGCCCAACCCTGTGGCCTGTGAGCGATACTTCACCTCGAACGGCACGACCCGCCCGCCCAGGGTTGCGATGATGTCCACCTCGTAATCCTTCTTCCCGCGCCAGTAGTTGAAGGCCACACTCCGGTCGTAGTAGCGGGTGACGACATGCTTGAAGAACGCCGTCTCCACGGCCACGCCCAGCGCCGCGCTGTCTTCGAGCAACGACTTGCCCTTGAGCATCACGCTGGGCGCAATCGCCGCATCCGCCAGATAAACCTTGTAGCGCGCCCGCAGGATTTCCTTCCCGTAGCCGAACGGCGCAAGCCGGTGAATCAAATGTGTGTTCTCCAACAACGCGATGAAGTTGTTCACCGTCGGCTTCTTCACTTCCAGATTTTTGCACAGCGTCGTCATGTCAAGCAGGCCGCCATCGTGCAGGCAGAGGTAAAGGAACGTCTGCTCCAGTTCCAGCACTCGCCGCACGCCGAACAACGCCGTCATATCCCGCTTGAGCACCTTGTCCACGATGTCCTCCCGCAGTAATTTCTGCGCCTGCGTGATGCTTTCCATCTGCGCCGTCTGCGGAAAACCGCCGCGCAACAGATACTCGTGGAAATGCGCCACCAAACCCCGCGCCTCCTCGCCTACCCGCGCGAACTGAACCGGCTGCCAGTCAAACAGCTGGTTCAATGACCCCACTGCCGGCAATTGCGGCGCGGCAATCTTTTTGATTTGCAGATATTCGTAGAACGACAACGTCGCCAGCGGCAGCGTGTGCCAGCGGCCCACGCCCGACTCCTGCCCTTCCGCTACCAGCGGCGTTGCTGAACCCGTCACCGCGATGCGCCGATGCTTCTGGAAATCCACCTGATGTTTCAGCCACGTCTGCCAGTCCTTGGTGTATTGAATCTCGTCCAGGAACAGATACTCGATGCCGTCCCGCGCCGGCTCGACCTCCCTCCACAGGTTGAGCAGTCCATCCAACCCCGCCAGCTTCACCAGCGGATGATCGAACGTCGCATAGAGAATTTTCGCCGGCGGCACACCGCTCTCGATCAACGCCTCCACCGTCTGCAACAACAACGTCGTCTTGCCCACCTGCCGCGCGCCGGACAGCAGCAACGCCCTGTGCGCAGGCGGATTCGTCATCCAGTCCAACACTTGCGCGAAAGCCGCCCGCCGCCACTTGGGCAGATCGCCCACCCGCCCGTCTCGCCACCAAGGATTGTATTGGCCGAGCACCGCCAGCAGTTCTGTTTTTGAGGCTACCATTCCGCCATTTTCCTTAAAAATGACGTCTAAGGAAAGTATGTTTTACTTAAGATGGGGATTTTAGCTTGTTTTAGTGTTTTTTGGTCGATTCAATGCGCGGGCACGGCGCGCTGGCCGGTCACGCACTCGTGGATCATTGAGCGCAGGCAGCCATCACCCAAGCCCCGCGCAAAGGCATGAAGACTTCATCGAATCGACCGAATGGTCATGTGGAGTCGCCGACCCTCAATTCGCTATTCGTCGATACCAGCGACAGCGCCTTGCGCCGCTGGAACAGGGATCACCTACCTCACGCAGAACGCCTCAAGCCTTCGTCGCAACGATTCAGTTGGATTGGGGACCGAGCGCGCCCTCGTGTATTGCGGACGGACGATGGAACTGGAAGTAGGTCGGGCCGCTTCGCGCCCAGCCCTCGCCGCCCGCCTCGGGCGTGTGGAGTCACCACCATTGAGTGAGCAGTTATCACCCGGGATCAGTCACCGCCGAGGCAATGGGTGGTGTATGAACTGGAGGAAGGATCGCCACCCCGCTTGATCCGACGGCAGAACGCATCGGATCCTGAGACGATGAACGTCTTAGCCAGCCCCGATGGCCGGCGACTCTTGGTGATGGCTTGGGACGAATCACGACAGTTTAATCATGTCCGATATGTGGACCTCGAAACGGGCGGCACCATCTGGAGTCGCAAGACACAGGGACCCGATGGGTGGAGCATGATGCGGATGGATCCACAGGGCCAATGGGGCGCGTTTCGCAACCAGTCGCAGGGCCCCACCGAGATCGTTTCTCTCGCCAATGGCCAGACTCTGTTTGAAATGACCGGGATAACCCGCATGGCCGCATTGTCTCCCGTGGCACCCTGGTGCGTCGTGCCCGGGAACAATCCTGGCTCATTCGCCGATACGTTATCGCTACGGAGAATGGATGAGCCTGGCGACGCCTATCCGCTGGGCACGGACGGGCGTCTTTCAATGGATACCGTTGCGTTCAGTCGCGATGGGCAGCGTTTGGCTTGGGGGTGTTTGGACGGGACAATCGTCGTCGCGGAAATCAATGAGGTCCAAATGGCCATCTCCCAGTTCCTGAATTCAGCCCCTCACACTAGGCAGGTTCGCTGAGACGCGGATTCGCGCGCTGCAAACCGGCGGGTGCCTAGTCGGAACCACAGCGTTGCACACGGGATTCCGTGAATCCTTGAGAATTGGGCGGGCCGGAGAGGCGTCATCGGCCGAGAAGACCGAAACGAGGGGACAGGCGGAGGGCCGGTCGATGAACGGTCGCCTTGCCTTCATCGTGGGTAAGCATAGCCTTACCGCATGATCGCGACGGTCTCCAGCAAGGGGCAATTGGTGATTCCGGAAGCTATTCGGGAACAGGCGGGGCTTGCGCAGGGGGATCAAGTCGATATCGGGTTCGCCGACGGGTTGGTGATCCTTCGGAAGCGTCAGCCGCTCACCAAGGCCCGTGTTCGCGCGCTGCTGACCGGGGGAAGAGAACACCCGGAGCAGACTGCTCAGGAAGAGCAGGAGGTCGTGGGTCTGGTCCGGGACATCCGCCGTCGCCGCCGGCAATCCCCATGATCCGGGCAGTTTTCGACACCAACGTCGTCGCCAGCGCCACGTTTTGGAGGGGAATTCCCCGGCGCGCCCTCGAATGCGTCGTACGGGAACAAGTGCTGGCGGTGGTCAGTCCCGCACTGCTTGCAGAATACGCGGAGACGTTGGAGGAACTGCACCTGCGCTATCCGGAACGGGATCCGCTCCCGTGGGGTGAACTGCTTTCCGAGGTGGGGGAGCTCGTATTTCCCACTCTCCGACTTCCAGGGATCACGTCGGACCCGGATCACGAAATGGTGGTGGAATGTGCTGTGAGCGGTCGGGCCGACTTCCTGGTGACCGGTGACAAGAAGCACCTGCTTTCGCTCAGGGAGGTCCGAGGTGTTCGAATCGTTTCCGTCGCGGACTTCCTATCGGTGGCGATTAGGGATGAGTGACTGAGTCGGAATTTGTAGCGCGGCAATCAGGAAGGCCGTCGGATCGGCCCCAAGAAAGACGGCGGACTGGCTGAGGCCTGGGCTGCGAGACGAAGGGAGAATGGGGACTCACGCAGTTCGTCCCTCCAGGGTTCCGTGAGAATCGGTGAAATCCGTGTCCAGAATTTCACCCCTTGCGAGGCGTTGGTGCCGGTGGAGGGACTCGAATCCGTGTAAGTCGCTTGCATTCAATGTTTTGCAATAGTGGTTTCACCCGCATGAATACAGGGGAAATTTGCGCTTTGGATGTCGCGGTGCGGCGGAGTAGATTTGGCAGGTTCACGCACATAAACCCCGTTTCTCCCGTAACTAATCGTAACTAAAATCAGAGGGGGGAGGGGGTCCGCCAATTCCACCCCGGGGGTGGTCGAGCGATTGGTTTGGGAGGGTGCAAAATCTTTTACCAATGGGGCGACGGATCGGTGTGCTTTAGGGATGAGCGTTATGGAGGAAGCTCTCGCCCACAATCGGTCCAGATCGAGACCATCAACGGCATTCCGGGATACCTGATTCGCCTGCTTCCGCTTCGACCCTCTATGCCATCAATGCAGCGAGCGATGGGGTGATCGGCGTAACGCTTGCTGCAGTTTGCCGCCAAGACTCAGCCGCGATCAGTTCTGCGAGGAATGGGTCCCGGTTCGCGGGGCCCCGGATCTGGAGGAGTTCCAGGCTGACGGGACAGACTTGGATGGTGACCCGGTCACCCTCATTGCTGACCAGGGAGAACACCGTGGTATGCCCCCTGGCGCAGACGGTAAGGTATTGGAGGACACAGTGCCTCATCTCAGTGCCTTCGCGCGCGAGGTCGCCGATGGTGCACAATTCCCGGGCGGTCCACTCCACGTCGGCAATGGTCAGCGTGCGATCCCACCCACGCGCTGGCCAGTTGTTGTAGACCAAACGGCGGCATAGCGGATTCCGGAAGTCGGAGATTTGGCTGAGGATCTCAGTGATGATGGATCGCAGGGACCGACGGCCGAGGGTGAAGGTGCGCGTTGGGTTCCAAGGGGGCGCTTTGGATGAGGCATCCACCCGGCGTTGCCGATATCCCAGGTAGCCGGCGTGTGCCCAGAGGATGATCAAGCTCCCCATGCCCGGCGCGATCCCGTTGCGATTTCGCGCCAGCCAGGGCGCCAGAGCGCGGACAACCGGGGCTGCGAACGGGAACTGGATTTGATCGCCAAGGGCCTGGAAATCATGGAACGCCGCAAGATCTCCGCCGGAGGCGAGGACGAAGGCGTATCGGAGGGCATCCTTGAACGAGAGTTCCCGGGGTGCCGACGCGAATTGCTGGACGCCGGCGGGTGAGCAGGGGTTGCCCCCACCGATCCATGGCGAGATAGGCGAGTCCTTCATGGAGGCTTCCGCC
>Ga0075163_10011773_pt1 | contig 11387 bp, 14 predicted proteins | sample JI1023141ADNA_FD_71478 | JGI IMG/M metagenome (GOLD analysis project Ga0075163, IMG submission 71478) | Wastewater effluent complex algal communities from Wisconsin, to seasonally profile nutrient transformation and Carbon sequestration -... | ecosystem: Engineered > WWTP > Effluent > Algae... | reverse complement strand
AACCGTACATAGCTGTAACCGGATAGCCTTTTCTCGGCTTTCCCCCCTTCGCCGATCACTCGGCAGCCCCTTGCATCGCCCCGATCCATCGCCGCTTGAAACTCGAACCACTCTTGGTTTGGGCCCCCTCAACGCTCACGGAATCTAATCGACTTCTGCACACCGGAACTGCCCCAGCGGCTCAACGAGCAATCCGGACTCTCTGAATTATCCACAGCAACGAAGGAAATTCAACTCACCTATGTGAAGACCGCTTGTTCATTGTTAGAAGCCCATTGCATAAAGTACAATAATCTGTTGCTATCTATCTCACGGTCGATATCAACTTTAGGAGATCACTGCAGTGTCTTGTTTTGCCGAACAAATCATTCAGTGGGCCACTCATACGCGGAACGACTCTGGCGAAAGTCAATTCACACAATTTACAAACGCCTTTCCGCCGGAAAGCCCGATCTGGCGTCCAGCAGTCTCAAGTGTTCAGCACTTCGTAGAGGAAGACCGAAAACGCATTAAGGAACTCCAGAAGCAAGGTATCGAGAGCTATGGCCATTGGCGCTTGGGGCGGTTAAACGCTGACTACGTGAACTACGTCGATGCACATATCGAGTATTTCAAGGGCATTCACTACTATGATCAGGTAGCAGATAAGCTTTGCCGCCTTGATCAAGCACGTGATTTTCTGATCCACGCTTTTGGTAGTATCGAGTCCGTAGCACGCTTAGTGGCTGACTATCAAAAAGTCCTTGGCGCCTTCAAGCATCCGGCTTGGCACCTAGGCCCGATTCATGCGTTACCGATGACTACGGCCGATATTCGCCTTAGCCTGCTTTGGGCCAACTGCCGCCACGTAGCCAATTCTCACGAATCCACTTCAACGCTTTTAAATTCCTTCCCATCCACCTACGAAGCCTGCCGTTTGCTTTCGGCGCGCATAGCGGAACGCACCGCGCTACTTTATTACATCCAGGGTGGCTGCCAGGTCGAGGATGTCTCAATTTCCCAACTTCAACTTGGAACCAACGATCATCGATGGAAGACCTTTGACGTTCTAGTCGATGGTAATCCAATCGACGTCAAGAATGCTCGGCGTTCCTATTCCAGTCCAAACACTTACGTTGAGCACACCATCCCTCGCTATAAGACAATTCGGACCTATGGCGGCGAGGTGGCGGTACTCGGCGTCCTTTCTGAATACGAAAACAAACCCGAATCACTGGTCGCTGGCGTAGGCACCTGCGTCGTCTTGGGTGAGGTCAAAATCGATCAAATCCGAGCCCTCTACGCATGGATGCGTAATCGATTTGGTCGACACCTAAACCTTGACGGAATTTGGAATAATAATTTTTTACCCGGATGGATGTTTGAATTGCCTGAGTGGCAATACCGTGAACGACAAGGGGCCATTGCACTTGCTCACCGAGTTCTTGACCAAGTCTCTGCAACTGGCCACCACTCGGATCTCGATATCCCGCTGTGGTTGGTTGCAGTTTGTATCGATCACCCCCTATTTGACCCCTCATGCTTTCCAGCTTCCCGACGCACGCTAATTAATGACCTGCGTACCCTTAACCGCACGATCGGAATAACACTTCGTTCTTTGTATGTCTATGTGATTGGCGTGATACTAGAAACCTATTTGCAGGGGGCCTGTTTTAAGCAAACGGCAGAGCAATTGACGGAGTTCTTCTTTTGCGGTCGTGACCGCACCCATCCGCTAGGGCTGATCGATACTATGAGTTACATCGACAACCTAATTATACTGCTATGCACAGCGCTGTCTGAGGCTAACGACAATTCACTTAAGCTCACATCCTTTCGCATGCCGCACCCCGCGATCTTGCGCGCACAACGAGACAACGGGAGTTGGCTAACGTTAATGGCGTATTGCGGTGGCTGGCACACACGCCCTACCAAGGTCCGCTGCGGATTTGCTCCATTGGTTTACGGAACTCATGCCACATGTGACAGTTGCGGTCGCCTAATATGTAATAACTGCGGCTATTGCAGTGAGTCGTGCACTAATTGTGATGCACGCCAGTCCGTCGTTGCCCTGCAGAAGAGAACGGCCGACTTGAGTTATCACTATGACCTTGACGATTAGTGAGGCTCGGGTCCTTCTGATGGCTTAACAATTTTCGGCCTCGGGTGATTACCTTAATCCGTGACCGCCATATTCGTGCTTTCTAGGTTGTCCGGCTGTATTTTACATATTAACTTTATTTAAAATACAGCTACAAACATTCAGAGTGGCGTGAAATAGTTAGTGAGTGGTGTAACATAGTTGAGCATCCAGAATCAAGTCATTGCATGCATTTTATTTATTCTTTCCGACTCACAAAATGCGTCTTGGAGCGTCCCCCATGAGTAATGAAGTCATCTTCTGGACTCAAATTTCCTCGATAGTCGCCTTCCTCTTTGCGGTCTTCGGGCTCTATCGCCTTCTTATAGATCAAAAGGACGCCACAATTCAATTGCTGAAAGAAACTGTGAGCACCCTGAAAGACCAGCTCTCCGAAGCACGTAACTCAACTCCTGATGTTCTCGCTCAGTCCCTCTCCGGGCGCGTCAAATTGTTAGAAAGTGAACTTGAGCGCTTGTCGCACGACAAGGATGCCAATCAGGAACTCGTGCACAGAAAGGAAGCGGAGCTACGAACAACTCGCCAGAAGGCCGAAGAACTAACGAAGCAAGTCTCATTAGCGCGAGAACTATTGAATGACTTTCTCTGCCCGCATTGCGGAGCAACTTTATTAGTTCGCGAGCATCACTCCGAGTCCGTCGAATATCAAGGTCGTGAACTAGACGTGGACCACGACTATTCAGAATATGAATGCGGGTACTCCGTAATGGATGGAAGACCTCACAGACTTTGTCAAGCAAACCGCGAACGAAATGCTAGCGTGATCCTGAATCCATGACCCGAGCCGGTCAATCACTTGGCTGGCAGGGGTTCAAGGGAACGTCAGATGTGGGTTCAAAAAGCTGCCAAGTCATATGCAATCGGCACCTGCGACACGGTAACAGCAAACAGTTCCAGCCTCAGCGAGCCCCTGACCGAACATACCAACCGACCCAATACTATCCGCAAGCCATTGATAGAATGGAATAAAGTTGACTTTTCACGCCATTTCAGGCTAAACTGAAACCGTACATAGCTGTAACCGGATAGCCTTTTCTCGGCTTTCCCCCCTTCGCCGATCACTCGGCAGCCCCTTGCATCGCCCCGATCCATCGCCGCTTGAAACTCGAACCACCCTTGGTTTGGGCACCAACACGTCGGCTGCTTTGGTGCGCTCATTTCTCCAATTGAGGTAGGGACTGATCGAATGCCGTGAGTTCGGCAGGAGGCGGCATGTGCAGGTGGTTCACACGAGTTTCTGTTTGGCGACGTCTCTCGTGTGAACCGTGATGTCAGCAGACACCAAGGAGTAACTTACCATGACTGCCACCCCAAGTCCCACCATCCCGACCAGTACCAGCCCTTCCCCGCACTCCAACCCGCCGTTGTTTCCGCTCGGCCAGCTTCTGGCGACTCCAGGTGCTATCGCCTTGCTCAACGACCTGGGAAGAACCCCCTTCGAGTTCGTTACCCGCCACAGATCAGGTGATTGGGGCGCTCTCGATGAGGAGGATGTTCAAGCCAACGTTGCAGCCTTGCACTACGGCTATCGCCTCCTTTCCTCCTACGATTTGGGTGGTGACGGCCAGAAGCTGTGGATCATCACCGAAGCCGACCGTAGCGCCACGACCTTGCTCCTTCCTGAGGAGTACTGACATGGCTGCCCTAGCTGACAAAATCCGCGAAAACCACGAACAGGCAGCAGCGACTCAACAAGCCCTGCGGAACGGGCGTCGTGTGACTCGTCGTGTCCCCGATCAAAGCGATCCCGAATACGAGGGCGTGGCCGACGCTCCAATCACCCTCGACAAGGCTACTGCTGTCATCGAGAAGCCCTTACCCGTCACCGCCACAACGGCGGCGGCTCATACCGCCATCACGGCCTCCCCCCTTGATCTTCCGGCGGAGCAGTTCCGCAGTGGTCTGGAACGTCGCAAGGAGAATCGACGGCTGTTGATGACATGGCTGCGCGAAGCCCTGGTCGATGGTATCGATTTCGGTCGTATTCACATTACAAGTCGTGATCGTTGCCAGTTCGCAAGGGCAGGTCGTGCCAAGGAATGCCCTGATTCAGCCCATTGGAGCAAACCATCCTTGTTCAAGCCCGGCGCGGAGAAAATCACCGGCATGCTGGGCATGACTGTGCACTACCCGTCCCTCCCTGCCTACGAGCAGGCTGCCCTGTCGAAAAATGATATCAGCCTGATCCTGCTTCGTTGCGAACTGCATGATGCTCAAGGCCGGGTCGTTGCCGAAGGCGTGGGAGCACGTAGCCTCAGCCAGGATTACGGGGACGTGAACAAGTCCCTGAAGATGGCCGAGAAGTCAGCTCACATCGACGCCACCTTGAGGCTGGCCGGTTTGTCCGAGGTTTTCACACAGGATCTGGAAGACCGCCCCCCGATGGTCGAAATCGGGACCGCGGAATCGTCACCGGGAGTACAGAACCAAGGGAAGGGCAAGGCTCACGACGAATCCCAGGGAAGAACAGCAGCCACTGCCTCACCTACGCGACCAGAGGCTGCAATTGAGCCTGTCAGCCGAGAACGACTTGCCTCCCTACGTGAGCACATCTACCGCTACGGTTTCACGGAGCAACGTGTGACTGCATGGCTCATGAAGAGCTCTCAAGGCGCTCTCACACAGCTGGAGCAACTGACGATGCCGCAATGCCAGTCGCTGCTGGAGAAACTTGATCAGTGGGCTGATGCCGAAATGAGCCTTCAGCAAGCTGGCAACTGGAACTAGGATCAGGAGAAAATCACCATGAATACCCCCCTATACCGTTTGGCCGACGAGTACATCGGCGTTGCCCAAGTTCTCGCTGATTACGATCTGGCAGACGAGGTGATCCAGGACACGCTGGAAGGTGCAGCAGGAGAGTTCGAAGACAAGTGCTGGAACATCGCTGCACTCATTCTCCAAGGCGATGGTGAAGTCGAAATGATGAAGGAAGCGGAGCAGCGCATCGCCAGCCGTCGCAAGAGCCTTGAAGGTCGCATTGAATGGATGCGCGATTACGCCCTGGTGCAAATGCTGCGAACCGGCATCACCGAAATCAAGTCGCCTGAGTTCATCATCAAGGTCCGAGAAAATCCTCCCAAGGTTGTATGCGAAGACGAATCAGCCATCCCTGAATCGTTCAAGCGCGTCAGCATCGTCGTCACTGTCCTCAAGAGCGAAATTCGCAAAGCCCTGCTCGACGGCCAGGAAGTCGATGGGGCTCGCCTCCAGTGCGATAAGCGACTCACCATCAAGTAGTTCTCCCCGCCAAACGCAACCTCACCCTGGCTCCTCGCTAACAGGAGCCAGGGTCTTCTATCGCCTGGAGAATCAACAATGGCACGTATCTATCGCTGGCACCCTCAGCTCAAAGCAAGCATCAACGGTCCAGTGGTGAACAAGACGCCACTGCACTTACAGCAAAGCGATCTCGACGGTGCTTGTGGCCCTCACTGCGTGCTCATGGCCTTGATGCTGTTCGGCATCCTCAGCCGGGACGAGGTGACGGCAATGTCGTCATCCAAACGGGAACCACTTGCCAACCTGTGGAAGCGTTCTTCTCGTTACTACTTCATCGGAAGCGGGCCACGCCAACTGCAATCCGTCCTGGCCCCCTACAGCGACCTGGTGACCTGCAAGGAAGCCAAGAAAGCCCCTCTGGCACAAGCCGCCAAAACCTTACTGCAGGACGGAGTGTGCATCGTCGGCATCAGCAACGACGATTTCAGCCACTGGGTGCTCGCTGTTGGCATTGGTGGCAAGGAGGACTCCGACGAGGACACCCTTCTGATCCTTGATCCGGGGCTCCCACCGCTTCCCTTGCTGCCCTGGAACAGCACGTTGTCGGTCAAGGCCAGTCGCCGAGGCAACCACCGCTACGAAACGGCTTTAGGCCAAGCCAAAGTGGTCATCGACGCCGTGCTGTTGCTGACCTCTCTTGGCGATGACCACGCAGTGCTCGAAGTGGATTTCGACATCGACCTTGGCTGAACCCGGCCTGAACCTCATTCACCCCTTGTTTCTGGAGCAACCGAGCCGACATCACGACCACCGGCTCGGTTGCTCCCCGTTTTCTGGAAACGATCATGAACAAGAAGAGTGGCATCACGCCCGAACAATTCCAGCAACTCCTGATCGCCTGTGCCGACCTACCCTTCGTGCGGAACCCTCGCGAGGAGACCGACTACATGGAAGACATTTTCATCACAGTGCTCGATTTTCACATGCAAGGCCCCGTCGTCGGCAACGCTTTGTGGCACTTCAGTGAAAGCATTCAGCGTCAGCATGGCCTGCACACACACGCTCAGTTGCACGCAGTCCTCGATCGATTCCCCGACACCAAGGAAGGCAACAAGGAGGCCAGCCGATTCCTGTGGAACAACGCCCACTGGACACGCGTTGAAATCTTGCGCCGCCTCCTGACCTTCTTGGCCTCCGTTGGCGCCACCGATCAAACCTCCTTGCACACCTGGGCACAGCAAGCCTCATTCGAGCGGGACTTCAAAGGCAAGGTGAAGGGCTTGGGGATAGCCGTTTTTCACTGGCTGCAGATTCGCTCCGGCGTTCAGACCATCAAGCCCGACGTTTGGGTCATCAAGTTTACCGAGCGCGTCACCGGCAAGCGGTTCGCCGAGGCTGCCTTGATCGAGATCTACACTGAGATCGCCCCCCCTCATCGGCGAACCGCTTGAGGTGATCGACAAAACCATCTGGTCCTACGAGAAATTGGCGATGGCGACAACGGATGAACCTGCGTTAAGGGTGGTGGCATGGCACATGCTGAAGCAGGCCCTGGAACAAAAGCTACGCGAACGAGCTGCGGTGAACAACGACACATGGGAAGTCGCCCTCGATGGCAAAGCACAACTGTGCTTCGACCAGGCTGGCCTGACACTGCAACCAATCAGATCCTTGTTCGGGGAGTCGGTGCCAGGAGTCACCACACTCACCGTCAAGCAATCAGTCTGGTACGAAGGGCTGTGGCTGGAACTCAAGGTCAAGCACGACACCCCACTGCCGCTACCGCTGTTCACTAAACTGCAGGCCCGCCTAGCAGAGTCAGAGGCGAACGGGGAAGCCTCCAACGAACCCACCTTTGAAGCGAAACTTGACTTGGAAGAAAGCCTGAGCTTCGAACATAGTCTCGACCTTCAGGAGTTCCCTGAGTGGATCGTCGAGATGGTTCGGAAGACGGTGGAAGGGGTGAGGTTGTTGCAACGGCATTAACATAATTAATTACGGCAATATTTTATAAAAATATTTCCGAGGCTCTTCAGCCTCGGAAACCAACAACAGTCCAGTCTTAAATATTAAATGTTTTTACGTTTTGCTTTAAAGATTAGATAATCCGCTTGCGGTTTTTATCTAAAAAATTTTTCTACCAAGCTTCCAAAAAAAGGCCGCACAGTTAAATCAACAATGAACTTACCCCTTGGCAATCTGACTATTAATTTCATCGTTTACGAGGGCACGTAACTTTTCATACTCCACCCTAACAGTTTTTGAAATAAAACAGTACGGCTCCAGCTCAGCCGGCACTTTAAACTGCTTAGTCCACACCAACTTTTCCTTCAGCATTGGCGATAATTTCTTGCTTTGAATTTTCCACGGAATAGACATATCAACAAACATTTTCATCTCAATTTGACGCTTAACCCTAGAAATATACTGACAACTCTTCCCACTAATATCTGGATGGGTTTTGTAGCTTTTACCTTCAAAATGCCAATCGAGAACTGAATTTTCAATTTCAGTCAGTTTTTTCTTATATTCTGGCTTAGGCATCCTTTGACGAAATTTTTTATCTAAGCGTAAATAGGTAAGCAACTCATCAAAACAATCCTTATAAATCCTCAAAGCCTCTTTAGAACTCCGCCAGCACTGAGGATTTTTTAGATTGCGAGCGCTCAACCAAGGTGATCGATTAATTTTCTCGACACGTAAAAGACAAGCGGACACCGAAAAAATCACTTTCATTACTGATGAATTCAACTCTACTGACTTTGGCGTGGGTGCATATTTTACATATGCAGAAACTGCATTACACCGCCCAACTCTTATATAAATAGTCATAATTAATTACTCGACAGTAACAACCGGTTTAGGAGCCTTAGGATTACGGTGATTGGTATTCAATATCGCCCTAGCGTGCTCCTCCAATTGGCGCTCTGCCTCCAGTGCTTCCTCATAACTATCGAAGGGAATCAAATAAGTCATCGTGATTGACTCCACGGTGACATGCTTGACTGAAATTTGCCGAACAGCCCTCGCACTAGCATCTAATTTGAGCAATGCAAACTTAAGAAGTTGAAGACTGCACATGATTGCGAGGTAGACACGGATATGTATCAGCGCATTATTTCCAATCATGCACGCAGGTGGATTAACACTAATCTCGTATCCAGCCAACTTCCCTATCAAAGAATTTTTATTATCAAAAAATGGCCTAATATAAAACTTAGCTCCAGTCAAAGGCGAAACTTCGTTAATTATCGCTGGCTTGACAGCCACAATTTCACCATGTTGATCATAAATAGAGTCAACCCGGATCGGCCAAGGCCGATTCTTCAAACCATCGTCAACGATTCCATCCACAACCACTCTAATGGTAATTGAATCACACATATGCCTACATTTCCTTTCTTACAATAGCTAGAATAAATAACAACCAACTTCCTCGCATCAGTGAACAATGCAACCATTACTAGCAAGGGGGGCTAATCATCATCGAGAATATCCTTTGCAGATCTTCACCCGCTAAATTTTTATGTCATCCTTTGCTTTTTTGTAGCGATCTAATAAATATCGGTACATTCATAACTCATTGAGCTACGGTAGGCTTTACATTTTTTGTACGAAACGGCATACGTTAAACAGCGCGGCAAAAATTCATTAACGCATCCCTAAGCTCCCCGACATTCCATGCAGAAACACGATCGCCAAACCGCTTAGGAGCTGGCAGCAATTTGTTTTTAACGCGCCTCCATACGGTGGCGCTGGAACATCCAAAGAGCCCCCTAACAACAGGTAAGCGAACGTGAGCCGACCTGGGCAATGAGTCGAACTTCGCCAACTCACCGCAGATTCCAGAAGACTTCGCTACATGGTCGAGATGGGAGTTTTGAGAGGACGAGCTGACGGTCTCAAAAGACAGGGCTGGACTAGCGTGGATACGAGGTTTCATTGTTCGTCCTTGACGTCTGCTATCAAGCCCCCACAAGTTGCAGGTTGCTCTAGCGTCTAGGATTTACAGGAAGCTGACGCACCCCGTTTTGAGCGTAAGAAGCACGGTCAACGTTTGCTCAAACCACGCAAAAGAAGCTGTTTTGAATGGCTTTAGAGCAAAACTTTGGGAGGACAAGAAATTTCCTCCCAAAGTTTTTCAGTGATGGTCGAACCCCTGAAAGCACACTCAAGGCTTTGTGGACGCGCCGGACGGCAAGAGTCCTGTGCATCTCGTTCATGTAGGGTCCCACACACTTTAGGAACCAGAATCCCCTGCAAGGCAAAGTCCTGCGCATCCCATTCGTGTGGGTCCCCACACACGCCGGCAACTAGAATCTCCTGCAAGGCGAAGTCCTCCACATCCTGTTCATGTGGGGTCCCACACACCTTGCTCTGGAAGAAAGACAGATGCGCTACCCGACGAACATCGATATCAAGCATGATCAAACCACCAAAATACCCCCATCAGAGATAGATCATCCTGAGACGACCGGCTTGCGCCTTGCTGTCCCAGATAAATTCTTTGGGAGAGCACTGCAGACATTCAAATTTAGATTTATAGTGAACGCGACACACCAAAGTAATAAAGTTTTAAGAACAGCTGCTTGTTGTCTTTTTAAAGCAAGTCAAAAAATCAAAACTTTTATCGAGCTACAACCACGCAATTAAAATCATTAATTGCAAACACCACTATAGAAAAACACGATATATTTTAATATGCTATCAATCCATGACTTCAACGACAATCTATGGGAATTCAAAATCGCCATAGTTTATATATTCTTCGCTGACTCCATCAAAGACAGAACCGCTAATGAAGAAGATATTTTGAATTACCTTACTGCATCCCTTGTCGGCCAGGAAAAAGAAGCAAACACTGGGAACCTCAGACTACTGAAAGAAAAATGTGAAAAAATAGCTACCCACCTGAAAAATATTGACCCAGAAATTCATTTAGAAAGCACATACCCCCCGATAGTCTGGACGAACATAGCTATTGATTTTTGGCTTACACACGGTGGTCGCGGCAATACTTTTATAGATGACTACATTAAATGGAGAACAGAAAACCAAACCAAATCATGGATAAAAACAGTGAACAACGATCAACAAACAGAATCCCCCAATAAAATAAATGAAAATCTACCCATAGATATATTTATCTTATCAAAAACAAAAAAACCAAGGCTATTGAATAAAAAATTCAACCTGCTCAATCCAAGCAACAACTCCATCAATAAAATCAAATCGGACAAAGACAGCATACCCCATCCAACAAATAGTAAAAAACCAGCGACAGACGAGCCAGCCCGTCAGTTTATAAAAGCTTTAATAAACCAAGCCGCAACCGAACATAAAATTAGGCATTTAACGGGGAAAAATGAAGAGGATGATAGATTTAAATACAAAGGGCGAAGAATAGATCTTCATAGAGATTTAGTTAAAAAATACCCGGACATAAAAAAATATACAAAATCTGTAATCATTAAAGAAATCAGCAAATTCGTAAAATGTAGAAAATGAATATTTATTGCAGCAAAGCTTATTCAACACATGAAAAACACAAAGCCACAATTAATCGCTCAAGAAATTTAGGCAAAAAAAATGCTCCCAAAGGAGCATTATAAAAAAACCAAATCGATTACGACACGGAACCATCCAAAGAATTCATAGCTTGCCTTCGCCTCTCGTGCAGAGGGATAACCTCGGCCCCGCCCTCCTCCAGTTGCTCGACTAAATCAGCCCATTTATTCAAAGCAGCTTTTCGTTCCTCGAAGTAGTCGTATCGATCATAACGCCCCTCGATGCCTTTCAACTTGTGATTGAGACACTTTTCAGCAATGTGTGGAGGAACTCCCAAACCTGCAAGATGGGTTCGCGCTGTTCGACGCAGGTCATGAACGGTGAAATGTTCAATTTCAGGCATGTTTAACTCGACAGCCTGAAGTGCCATATTCATGGTCGAATCACCTATGTGCGGCAGGTGACGCTTCTGAGACTTCCGGGCGGGTAGAACATAGTCTGAACTGCAAGCCAGTAC
>Ga0075163_10011772_pt1 | contig 11387 bp, 8 predicted proteins | sample JI1023141ADNA_FD_71478 | JGI IMG/M metagenome (GOLD analysis project Ga0075163, IMG submission 71478) | Wastewater effluent complex algal communities from Wisconsin, to seasonally profile nutrient transformation and Carbon sequestration -... | ecosystem: Engineered > WWTP > Effluent > Algae... | reverse complement strand
CGCTCGGCGGCCAGGCCATCCACCAGCAGCGCCAGGTCCAGCTCCTCGCCCTGCGTGCCGTGCTTGCGGGAATCGGCATTCAATGCCGCGAGCTGGTCCTCGTACACCAGCTTCGATTCGTACAGCAGGCGCCCGATCAGCGTGCTCTTGCCATCATCCACGCTGCCGCAGGTGATGAACCGCAGCAGGTCCTTGTGCTCGTGCGTCTTGAGGTAGGTCAGGATGTCCTGGCCCGAGAGGTCGATAGCGTGTGCCATCAGAAATACCCCTCCTGCTTCTTCTTCTCCATCGATGCGGCCGAGTCGTGGTCGATGACACGTCCCTGGCGCTCGGAACTGGTGGTCAGCAGCATCTCCTGGATGACTTCAGGCAGCGTATTGGCTGAGCTTTCCACGGCGCCGGTGAGCGGATAGCAGCCCAGGGTGCGGAAGCGCACGCTTTTCACCTCGGGCTTCTCTCCCGGCTTCAGCGGCATGCGTTCGTCGTCCACCATGATGAGCGCGCCGTCGCGCTCGACCACGGGCCGCGGCGCGGCGAAGTACAGCGGCACGATGGGGATCTGCTGCTGGTAGATGTACTGCCAGATGTCCAGCTCGGTCCAGTTCGACAGCGGGAACACGCGCAACGATTCGCCCTTGTGCTTGCGCGCGTTGTAGAGCTTCCACAGTTCCGGCCGCTGGCGCTTCGGGTCCCAGCGATGCTGCGCAGTGCGGAACGAGAAGATGCGCTCCTTGGCGCGGGATTTCTCCTCATCGCGGCGCGCGCCGCCGAAGGCGGCATCGAATCCGTACTGGTCCAGGGCCTGTTTCAGCCCCTGGGTCTTCATCACATCCGTATGCACGGCCGAGCCGTGGGTGAACGGACCGATGCCGCGTTCGATGCCCTCCGGATTCGTATGCACCAGCAGCTCGATGCCCAGGCGCCGCGCGGTCTCGTCGCGGAAGCTGATCATCTCGCGGAACTTCCAGGTGGTGTCCACGTGCAGGAACGGGAAGGGCGGTCGCGCCGGATAGAAGGCCTTCATCGCCAGGTGCAGCATCACCGAGCTGTCCTTGCCGATGGAGTACAGCATCACCGGCTTCTCGCACTCGGCCACCACCTCACGCATGACGTGGATGGCCTCGGCCTCGAGCCGTTGCAGGTGGGTCAGAGGGGCTGAACGGATCGTCATCTTTGCGGGTTCTGGGCGCGGCCGTGCTTATAACAGGGCGCGCAGTCTACCACTGCCTGTACATGCATCCAGAGCATGAGCTTAGCGGGCCGCGATGTGACGCCGGTCACCAGCCGGGACTTGGGGTACGGGGTGGCGGCCAGGGGGCTACTAGAATGGATTTTCCCGTGATTCTCCAAGGCAGAACCGTCCATCGCTGACCGCAACCCCTCCGACCAGCGCAATGGACGCGAGCGTCGCGAACGAACATTCCACGGCCTGTGGATGGGAAATGCCCTGCGCCGCCGCCGCGGTGGTCGCCGGAAGGGCGATGCCCATCCGGCGGGCATCGACTGGCATGACGCCCACTGGCTGGGCGCTGCGGTGCTGGTGGTGCTGCTGTGCATAGCCGACGCGCTGATGACGCTGACGCTGATGAAGCATGGCGCTCAGGAGGTCAACCCGCTGATGGCGCCCTTGGTCGTTGGCAGCGGCCACGGCTTCGCATACTGGAAACTGGGCCTGACCATTACCGGCGTCGTGGTGCTGGTGGTGCTGGCGCGCGCCCGCCTTTTCGGCATCGTGCCGGCCGGCGTGCTGCTCTACATCGTCCTGGCCATCTACGTCGTGCTGGTGGCCTACGAATGGAAACTGCTCACCGAAGGTGCGAGCCGGTTCGTTTCTTATTGGTTGGGCATTCCATTACACTATCCTGCTTAAGTTAATTCACCTGAAATCCATGAGCCAGAACAAAGGTTTGGGCACTCCGGCACTCGCGCAACTGACGGCCAGCACCGCATTGTGGGGAGGCAACTCCACCTGGGTGGAAGACCTCTACGAGCGCTATCTCGCCGGCGAAGCGGTTCCCGACGACTGGCAGAAATACTTCTCGACCCTGGCGGTCAGCCGTGGCGATGTCCCACACGGGCCGATCGTCCGCTCCCTTGCCGAACGGGCACAGCAGCCCCGCACCGTGGTGGCGACGCACTCCAGCGATACCGGCGGGGAAAAGCAGGCCGCGGTCTCGCGCCTCATCCAGATCTACACCAACCGCGGGCACCTCATCGCCAAGGTCGATCCGCTGGGACTCATGCAGCGCGCCACGCCGCGCGTGATGCAGCTGGATTACATGGGCCTGTCCGAGGCCGATTTCGACACCGAGTTCTACACCGGCACCCGGCTCGAAGCGCTTCCGCGCCGCGCCAAGCTGCGCGAGATCGTGGCCATGCTCGATCAGGTCTTCGCCGGGCCCATTGGCGCCGAGTTCGCGCATGTGTCCGACACCGACGAGCGGCTATGGCTGCAGGACCAGTTCATGCTGGGTCGCCTGCAGCAGCAGTTCAGCAAGGAAGAGAAGCTCACCATCCTGCGACAGCTCACCGCGGCCGAGGGGCTCGAGCGCTACCTGCACACGAAGTACGTGGGCCAGAAGCGCTTCTCGCTGGAAGGCGGCGATGCGCTCATCCCGATGATGTACGACCTGGTGCAGCGCGGCGGCGAGTCGGGCCTCGAAGAGATGGTCATCGGCATGGCGCACCGCGGCCGGCTCAACGTGCTGGTCAATGTGCTGGGCAAGGCCCCCTCGGACCTGTTCTCCGAATTCGAAGGCAAGTACGACACCGCGCATCTCAAGGGCTCGGGCGACGTCAAGTACCACAAGGGCTTCTCGGCCGACCTGCGCACGGCCGGCGGCAACGTGCATGTGGCGCTGGCCTTCAATCCTTCGCATCTCGAGGTCGTGAACCCGGTGGTCGAAGGTTCCGTCCGCGCGCGCCAGGAACGCCGCGGTGAATCAGGCGACAAGCGCGTGCTCCCCGTGCTCATCCATGGCGATTCGGCGTTCGCCGGCCAGGGCGTGGTCATGGAAACGCTGCAGATCTCGCAGGCCCGCGCCTTCTACACCGGCGGCACGGTGCACCTGATCATCAACAACCAGGTGGGCTTCACCACGCACGATCCGCGCGATACGCGTTCGACGATGTATTGCAGCGACGTGGCCAAGATGCTCGAGGCGCCGATCTTCCACGTGAACGCGGATGATCCGGAGGCGGTGGTGTTCGTCACGCGCCAGGCGCTGGCCTACCGCATGAAATTCCAGAAGGACGTGGTCATCGACCTCGTCTGCTATCGCCGCCTGGGCCACAACGAGGCCGACGAACCGGCCGCCACGCAGCCGGTGATGTACAAGGTCATCCGCCAGCATCCCACTGCGCGGCAGATCTATGCCGATCGCCTGGTGGGCGAGGGCGCGCTGACCGCTGCCGAAGCCACGGGATTCATGGAACAGTATCGTGCAGGCCTCGATGCCGGCACCTCGCAGGTTCCCGCTTCGTTGGGGCTCATCGGCAACCAGTACACGGTGGACTGGAGCCGGTTCCTGCGCAACGAATCCGCCGAACCGGCCGCCACGTCGGTCGACGCCGAGCGGCTGGCCAAGCTCGGCGCGCGAATCGTCGACGTGCCGAAGGGTTTTCCGCTGCATCCGCGCGTGGAGCAGGTCTACGCCAACCGGCGCAAGATGCTGGCCGGCGAGATGCCGCTGGACTGGGGTTGCGCCGAGACGCTGGCGTATGCCGCGCTCCTTGAGGATGGCTGCCCCATCCGCATCACGGGGCAGGACAGCGGCCGCGGCACGTTCTTCCATCGCCACGCGGTGCTGCATCACCAGGAAACCGGCGAAACCTACGTGCCACTGCAGCACGTGGCTGCCAAGCAGCCGCCGTTCACGGTCACCGACTCGGTGCTGTCCGAAGAGGCCGTGCTGGGTTTCGAGTATGGTTATTCGACGACCAACCCGACTGCGCTGGTGATCTGGGAAGGGCAGTTCGGCGACTTCGTCAACGGCGCGCAGGTCATCATCGACCAGTTCATCAGCTCCGGTGAATCCAAGTGGGGCCGCCTGTGCGGACTGGCGCTGTTCCTGCCCCACGGCTACGAAGGCCAGGGTCCCGAGCATTCCTCCGCGCGACTCGAACGCTTCCTGCAGCTGTGCGCCGAGAGCAACATGCAGGTGGTGGTGCCATCCACGCCGGCGCAGATGTTCCACATGATCCGGCGCCAGATGCTGCGTTCGCTGCGCAAGCCGCTCATCGTCATGACGCCGAAGAGCCTGCTGCGCCACGAGCTTTCGGTCTCGTCGCTGAAAGAGCTCACGGACGGTGGTTTCGCCACCGTGCTCGACGAGGTCGACGACATTCCCGCCGCCCAGGTGCGCCGGGTGGTGTTCTGCAGCGGCAAGGTCTACTTCGACCTGCTCAAGGCGCGCAGGGCCGCCGAGCAGAAGGATGTCGCGCTGGTGCGCATCGAGCAGCTCTATCCCTTCCCCAGCCAGGCCTATGAGGCTGCGCTGCGCCGCTATCCGCAGGCCACCGAGATCGTCTGGTGCCAGGAAGAGCCCCAGAACCAGGGCGCGTGGTACTCCATCCGGCACCGGCTGGAACAGGGCCTGCAGAAGGACCGCCACACGCTGCTGTACGCGGGCCGCGGCCATGCCGCCGCGCCGGCCACCGGCATCGCCAAGATCCACGAAGCCGAGCAGCGCGAACTTGTCGACACGGCGCTGCGTGCCCCGCAGCGTGAATCCGCGGTGAAACCGCAGACCGCGGCAAAGCCGCAAACCGCCGCTGCGCCGATGCGCAAGAGTTCCTGAAGGTTCAACCAAGAAAGAACATGAGCACAGAGATCAAAGTACCGAAGCTGCCCGAGTCCGTGGCTGACGCCACGCTGGTCACCTGGCACAAGAAGCCCGGCGATGCCGTTGCCCGCGACGAGAATCTCGCGGACCTTGAAACCGACAAGGTGGTGCTGGAAGTGCCGGCGCCGGTGGCGGGTGTGCTGAAGGAGATCAAGGTGCCGGCTGGTACCACGGTCACCAGCGATCAGTTGCTGGCCATCGTCGAGGCCGGTGCGACGGCTGCCGTCGCCGCACCCGCAGCAGCGGCTCCGGCGGCGAAATCCGCTGCGCCCACGACAGTCGCCGCTGCGGCGCCCGTTTCGACCGCCGCGAAATCCGGCCCGGCCGCGCGACGCGCGGCATCCGAGTCGGGTGCCGATGTCTCGAAGATCGCCGGCAGCGGCCTGGGTGGCGCGGTCACCAAGGCCGATGTGCTGGCGGCTCCCGCGCCGGTCACGGGGCTTGCCGCCGGTTCGCGCGTCGAGCGCCGCGTGCCCATGACGCGACTGCGCGCCCGTATTGCCGAAAGGCTGGTCACCGCGCAGGCCACGCAGGCGCTGCTGACCACCTTCAACGAGGTGGACCTGCTCGCCGTGCAGGAACTGCGCGCCCGCTACAAGGACAAATTCGAGAAGAACCATGGCGTGAAGCTCGGCTTCTCCTCGTTCTTCGTGCGCGCCACCATCGAGGCGCTGAAGCGCTTCCCTGTCATCAATGCGGCGGTGGATGGCAATGACATCGTCTACCGCGAGTTCTACGACATCGGCATGGCGGTCTCCACGGAACGCGGCCTCGTCGTGCCGGTGCTGCGTGATGCCGACCTGCTGAGCTTTGCGCAGATCGAGAAGGCAGTAGGCGATTTCGCCGGCCGCGCGCGTTCGGGTTCGCTGACCATGGAAGACCTGACCGGCGGCACCTTCAGCATCACCAACGGCGGCGTGTTCGGCTCGCTGCTGTCCACGCCCATCGTCAATGCGCCGCAGAGCGCCATCCTGGGCATGCACAAGATCCAGGAACGTCCCGTGGCCGTCGATGGCCAGGTCGTCATCCGCCCGATGATGTACCTGGCGCTCACCTACGATCACCGCATCATCGACGGCAAGGAAGCCGTTCAGTTCCTGGTGACCATCAAGGAATGCCTCGAGGATCCGGGCCGCCTGCTGCTGGGAGTCTGATTCGTGACCGACCGCTATGACGTGATTGTGATCGGTGGCGGTCCGGGCGGCTATCCCGCCGCGATTCGCGCCGCGCAGAACAAGCTTTCGGTGGCCTGCATCGACGACTGGCAGAACCACGACGGCAGTCGCGCCTTCGGTGGCACCTGCCTGAACGCGGGTTGCATACCCTCGAAGGCGCTGCTCGAATCCTCGGAACTCTTCCACCGCGCCGCGCACGAGTTCAAGGCCCATGGCATCGCCGTGGGATCACCCTCCATCGACGTGACCGCCATGCAGAAGCGCAAGGCCGGCATCGTCAAGGGCATGACTGGCGGCATCGCCTCGCTGTTCAAGTCCGGTGGTGTCGTCGGCCTGCAGGGACGTGGCAGGCTGCTCGCCGCGGGCGGGCAGGGAGATTGCCAGGTCGAGTTCACTGGCGCCGATGGCGCGAAGCAGACGCTGTCCGCAGGCTCGGTCATCCTCGCCTCGGGCTCTGTCCCCGTGGAACTGAAATCCGTGCCGCAGGACGGCAAGCGCATCGTCGATTCCTGGGGCGCGCTCGAATTCGACGCCGTGCCGGCGCGCCTGGGCGTGATTGGCGCGGGCGTGATCGGCCTTGAACTCGGCAGCGTCTGGCAGCGCCTTGGCGCCAAGGTCACCGTGCTCGAGGCGGCCGAGGATTTCCTGGCGCTGGCCGATCGCCAGCTGGCCGCCGAGGCGCTGAAGCAGCTGCGCAAGCAGGGGCTCGACATCAAGTTGGGCGCCAAGGTCAGCGCGGCCGCCATCGACAATGGCGAGGTCAGCGTGCGCTTTGCCGATGGGCAGGGCGAGCAGTCGGCGAAATTCGATCGCCTGGTGGTGGCCGTGGGCCGTCGTCCCTTCACGAAGGACCTGCTGGCCGAAGGCACCGGCGTGCAGCTTGATCAGCGCGGATTCATCGTCGTGGATGATCACTGCCGCACCGGCGCGCCCAATGTCTACGCCGTGGGCGACTGCGTGCGCGGGCCCATGCTGGCCCACAAGGCCAAGGACGAAGGCGTCATGGCGGCGGAACTCATCGCCGGACGCTACGGGCACGTGAACTACGAGGTCATCCCCTCGGTGATCTACACCGCCCCCGAGATCGCCTGGGTGGGTCGCTCCGAGGCCGAGGCCCGCGCAGCGGGCGTGAACGTGAAAGTGGGCCAGTTCCCCTTCGTGGCCAGCGGCCGGGCGCGCGCGATGGAAGCCAGCGGCGGATTCGCGAAGATCGTTGCCGACGCCGACAGCGATCGCGTGCTCGGCGTGCACATCGTAGGCCCCATGGCGGGCGAGCTCATCGGCGAGGCCTGTCTGGCGCTGGAATACCACGCCAGCTGTGAAGACCTGCAACGCACGATGCATGCGCATCCGACGCTGTCCGAAGCGGTGCACGAGGCGGCCCTCAACGCCGACAAGCGCGCCATCGATACGCTGAACCGCTGAAGTCGTTGCGGCCGGCGCGTCAGCGCAGCCGCTTCACCGCGAACACATTCGGGATCCGGGCAAGCTTGCGCTGCAGGCGCGAAAGCTCGCCCGCGTCGTGCACCGTCAGCCGAACCTCGAAGCGCGCGATGCGATCGCGCGGATCGGTGTTGCTGGTCACGCCCTCGATGCTCAGGTGCTCCTCGGCGATCACGTCCGAGATATCCCGCAGCAGTCCGCGCCGATCGAAGGCTTCGATGGAAACCCGGGCGGCGACGCGGGCGGCATCGGAGGTGCTCCAGTCCACCTGCAGCAGCCGCTGGGGCTTCTGGCGAACCATGCGCGACAGTCCGGTGCAGTCGGCGCGGTGGATGGTCACGCCGCGTCCCAGCGTCAGGTAGCCCCGGATCGGTTCGGGACGGACCGGCGCGCAGCATCGGGCAAGAGTGATTGGCAGATCGCCCACGCCCTCGATCTGCACCGGCGACTTCTTGCCGCCCGATGTCTTCGCCACTGCCGACGCGCGTGCCTTGCGGATCGCACGTGGGGGTTCCTCTGCCCGGGATGGGGGCGGGGCGGCAGCCTGCGGCGCGGCGCTACCCTGGGCTTCGTCCACACGCCGGAAGTACGCGCGCAACTTGGCCTTGCTGCGCGAGGAAGCCAGGTAGCCACTGCCGGAAGACAGCCAGTCGCGGCTGGGCGCCGCCTCCTTGCCAGTGATGATCTCGACCACATCGCCGCTGGCCACCGGCTGGTTCAGCGGCGCGATGCGGCCGTTCACCTTGGCGCCGCGGCAGCGCTCGCCCAGGTCGCTGTGGACATGGAAGGCGAAATCCAGCGGCGTGCCGCCACGGGGCAGGTCGACCACCTCGCCCTTTGGCGTCATCGCGTACACCCGATCATCGAACAATCCGGCCGAAAGCCGCGCCAGCTCATCGCCTTCGCCGGGAGCCCCATGCAGCAGTTCGCGCACCTGCTGGATCTTCACGTCGTAGTGACGATCCCCGCCGCCTTCCTTGTAGCGCCAGTGGGCCGCCACGCCGAGTTCGGCCTGGTCCTGCATCTCCTGGGTGCGTATCTGCACCTCGAGCGCGCGACCGTCCGGCCCGAGCACGGCCGTGTGGATGGAGCGGTAGGCGTTGTCCTTGGGCGTGGCGATGTAGTCATCGAATTCGCTGGGCAGGAACGGCCACAGGTTGTGCACGACGCCCAGCGCCGCATAGCAGTCGGCCACCGATCCGGCGATGATGCGCACGGCGCGCACGTCGAATACCTGCTCGAAGGCCAGGCCCTTGCGCTGCATCTTCCGGTAGATGCTGTAGATGTGCTTGGGCCTGCCCACCACGCTGGCGGTGATGCCGGCCGCCGACAGCGCCGAGGTGAGCGTCGCGACCACCTCGTTGATGTAGCGTTCCCGGTCCCGGCGCTTCTCGTTCAGCGCCGAGGCGATGCGCTGGTAGTCCTCGGCATGCAGCTCGCGGAAGGCCAGGTCTTCCAGCTCCCATTTGAGCGACCACATGCCCAGGCGATTGGCCAGCGGGGCGTACAGCTCCTGGATCTCAAGCGCGATGCGCCGGCGGGTTCCGGCGTTCTCCTTGCGCGCATGGCGGGCCCGAACCAGCTGCAGCGCAAGCCGCGCCAGCACCAGCCGCGGATCCCCCACCACGGCCAGCAGCATCTTGCGCAGCACTTCGGTCTGGTCCCGGGCCAGAGGCCGGCCCTGCGACCACTGCGAATCGAGGTTGAAATCACCCAGGCGCGAGAGACTGGCCGCCAACCGCACCGCTTCGGCCCCGAGGAGCGAGCGCACCGCAGCCGGAACAGGCGGGTCGTCTGCCTCATTGCGCGCGGCGTGCAGCAGCGTTCCGACGGCCAGCGGCAGGTCGTCGGTGAGCGAGAGCACCAGCTCGGCGGATTCGCGCGCGAGTTCGAGCTTCCGTGGCTCAAGGGGCAGCGTCGCGAGCGCGTCAACGCGCTCGCCCAGCGCAGCGTCATGCCGGGACGGACCGGATGTCGATGTGGGGTTCACGTGCAGTCACGCTATCATACCGGCATGGCCCGATCCGCAAGCCGCGCATGGCGCCAATTCGATCCCGCAGAGCACCGTTTGGTCAGCGAGCGGGCGGGCAAGGCGCGTCCGGCAAAGTCAGCGCAGCCGGCAGCAGCGCGCGTGCCGGCGCCGTTCCCGCGCCGGGTGCTGGGGCTTGATCCGGGGTCATTGCGCACCGGGTTCGGCATCATCGACTGCACGATCCGCACCGAGAAGCATGTGGCCAGCGGCTGCATCCGCGCCACCGGCGATGATTTCGCGAGCCGGCTGCGCCAGATCCACGTGGCGATCCTGGAGCTCGTTGCCGAATACCGCCCCGATGAGGTGGCCGTCGAGCAGGTGTTCATGCATCGCAATGCCGACAGCGCGCTGAAGCTGGGGCAGGCCCGGGGAGCGGCGCTGTGCGCGGCGGTGGTGAGCGGCGCCGCGGTGTATGAATACGCGCCGCGCGCGATCAAGCTTGCCGTGGTGGGCACTGGCGCGGCTGACAAAGCCCAGGTGTCGACGATGGTGCAGGCCATGCTGGCGATCTGCGAACCCGACACCGCCGATGCGTCGGATGCGCTGGCCGTGGCGCTGTGCCATGGCCAGGTGCAGCGCTCGGCGCTGCGGCTGCTGGCCGCCAGGGTGGCGCGGTGATCGGAGCGCTGCAGGGCGTGCTGGCCATGCGCGATCCGCAGCGCCTGCTCATCGACGTGCAGGGCGTGGGCTATGAAGTGGAAGTGCCGATGTCCACGTTCCTGGCGCTGCCACCGCCGGGCAGTTCCGTGCGGCTTCGCATCCATCATGTGGTGCGCGAGGATGCGTCGCTGCTCTATGGATTCATCACCGATGATGAGCGCCTGCTGTTTCGCGCGCTGCTACGCGTCAGTGGCGTGGGACCGAAGATGGCGCTGGCTGTCCTGTCGGGCATGAGCGCCGAGGCTTTCGAGATCGCCATCGCCAGCGAGGATGCCTCCACGCTCACGCGCATCCCGGGCGTGGGGCGCAAGACGGCAGAACGGCTTGTCATCGAGTTGCGGGATCATTTCAAGGGCACGCCGCGCGGCAAGGCCGCTGTCGCCGTGCTGCGCTCGCCGCGCGATGAGGCGATGGATGCGCTGCTGGCGCTGGGCTACAAACCGGCCGAGGCCACGAGGCTGCTGGAATCCGCGGGCGAGGGCGGCACCACCGAAGAGCTGCTGCGCGCCGCGCTGCAGGGGGCGGTGAAGAAGGCATGAGCGTCGAGCGCATCATCGATGCCGGCACCCAGCGTGGCGAGGAAACCCAGGATCGGGCCATCCGTCCGCGCAGCCTCGCCGAATACGTGGGCCAGGAGGCCGTCAAGAGCCAGCTCGGGCTGTTCATCGAGGCGGCGCGACACCGCGGCGAGGCACTGGACCACGTGCTGGTGTTCGGCCCCCCGGGTCTGGGAAAGACCACGCTGGCGCAGATCATCGCCGCCGAGCTGGGCGTGAACCTGAGACAAACCTCCGGCCCGGTGCTCGAGCGCACCGGCGACCTTTGGGCCATCCTCACGCAGCTTCAGCCCCGCGACCTGCTGTTCATCGATGAAATCCATCGGCTGAGCCCGGTGGTGGAAGAAGTGTTGTACCCGGCGATGGAGGATTTCCAGCTCGACATGATGATCGGCGAGGGTCCCACGGCCCGCTCCATCAAGCTCGACCTGGCGCCTTTCACGCTGGTGGGGGCCACCACGCGCGCAGGCCTTCTCACCTCGCCACTGCGCGATCGTTTCGGCATCGTGCAGCGCCTGGATTTCTATTCCGATACCGAGCTGGCGCAGATCGTCGCCCGCTCGGCGGGCATCCTGGGCGTGTCCTCCACGCCAGAAGGCTCGCAGCGCATCGCCGAGCGATCGCGTGGCACGCCGCGCATCGCCAACCGGCTGCTGCGCCGCGTGCGCGACTACGC
>Ga0075163_10011770_pt1 | contig 11388 bp, 6 predicted proteins | sample JI1023141ADNA_FD_71478 | JGI IMG/M metagenome (GOLD analysis project Ga0075163, IMG submission 71478) | Wastewater effluent complex algal communities from Wisconsin, to seasonally profile nutrient transformation and Carbon sequestration -... | ecosystem: Engineered > WWTP > Effluent > Algae... | reverse complement strand
GGTGTCCCACACCTGCGTCAGGTTGCCGGGGAGCCGACCCCAGGTCTGGTTGGGCACCACCCCGTACTTGTCGGCCATGTACTGGCAGACCTTGTGGTTGCAGTCGGAGGCATCCCACACCTGCTGGACATCGCCAGGCGTCGAGCCCCAGCTCTTGAAGGGCACGAGGTTGTATTGCTCCATCCAGGCGCCACACTGGTTGGCGTCAGCCGCCCCGGCCGACTTCGGCACCAGCAAACCCGAGCTGGAGCACCCGAGCCCGGCGAGGGCCGCGACGAGGCATGCCGCGAACAGGGGTCGGTGGCCAACCGCCACCGCCCACACAGAGGCGGGTCCGGTCGACAAAGAGCCGGCACCTCGACTGACAGACCGAAGACTCATAGGTCCTCCATTGATGGCCCCGGCGTGGGGTCGTTTTCTCGTGAAGGTGTGTGCAACGGACCGCTCGGCGACCCCCTGCCGCTCCTTCTTACGGCAAAGCGGGCCGCGTGTCTCTCCCTGGTTGGAACCGGAGAGTCTGAGGGGGGACGCCCTCTCCCGGGCCTGGTCGGCAACACCCAAGTGCGTGCTCTGCACGCCCACACCGCCCACTGCATTCGGTCGCATTGCCCAAAAAATCTATGCTGAACAGCGGGTTACGGCGTCGATGGCCCAGATTCCTCCTCCGCCGCATGGGCTCCTGCAGGGCGCGCTCGGGGGCATGTCGCGGGTCATTCAGGTCCATACGATTTTCACGGGCTGACCATCGCCAGCATGGGGATCAGGCCTGGACGAGGCCCATCCACCACTTCGAATGGAGCGCTTCGGATCTACTGCTCGCCCCGCACGCTGTAGGTGCAGCGGGTATTGACGCCGCAGATCAGCCAGAGCTGAGTATCGGGCGGCACGGTCAGGTTGGTGCACGTGACGCTGGCGTTGCCGCCATCCTCGGTCCCCACCGCCCGGCACAGGAGGTTGGTCCACCCTGCACCGGGCTTTTGGGACATGAAGAACCCCTCGGCGTGTTGGTTGAGGGGCACCTCGGTGATCTTGAGATTGGCCACAAAGCTGATGGCCTTGGGCCCATTGTGCAGCAGGCGCTTGCACCGGTGCGTCGCCGCGTCATGCCCGCCGCAACCGGCCGCTTCGGAGGGATCATCGGGCGACTGGAAGGTGCCGGACACGTCCACCGGCACCGCTGCTTCGATATCGGGCTCCCGGCCCCCCTGGGCCTCCGCTTCAGCAGGCTTCTCAACCGGCTTCTCGGGCTCCGCGGGCTTCTCCGGCTCCGCCGGCACTTCCGGCTCCGCGGGCTTCTCGGGCTCCGCGGGCTTCTCGGGCTCGGCGGGCTTCTCGGGCTCGGCGGGCTTCTCGGGCTCGGCGGGCACCTCCGGCTCCGCGGGCGGCGCCTCCGCAACCGGATCCCCCTCCTCCTGAGCCAGGACGGGCAGGGGCATGAGTGACAGAATCAAGAGTAGGCGACGCAAGGCGACCTCCAAAGACAGGACCGCTCCTCCGACCGGGCGAGAAAATATCCGAGAGGCAACCGCCGAACAAGCGGCACTGGACCGGGTCGCCATCCGCCGAGGCGCCTGCGTCCCCCTGGGGGGCGCGGGCCTCCTGGCCCTCCGGAGCGTGGCCGCCCCTGCTGGCCGGGACTACCCGACTAGCCCGGCCGTGGAGCGCAGGGCCTCCAGCCACTGCCAGTCTGTCTCAAGGACAGCTTTGAGGCCGCCGCGGGTGCGGAAGTTGGCCTCTTCCGCCAGGCGGTTTGCGAGTTGGGCTGCTGGAATCAGGGTGTCGAGGCGTTCACGCAGGCGGTTGCGCACCAGCGTTGAAACGCCAGGCTCGGCCTCCCGCGCCGCCACGCGGCGGACCTCGGCCAGCATGGCGTCTGCCACGGGCTTCAGGAAAGGCAGGTCATGCTTGGCGGTGGTCGACGAGGCCGTGTAGCGCTCCAGCAGAGCCTCCAACGCGTCGTACCGCAGGGCGGGGATGAAGGCGCGGATGAGCCGCCGCACCAGGCTCGGGCTGAGCTCGGTCCGAGGCAGCGCCTCGATCAGCACCTCGGCCAGGGGGGACAGCGGTGCCCCGGGGGCGGCGTCAGAGAGCTCGACTTCGATGAGGGTGACCCGGGCTTCGGTGCCCAGGGCGTCCATGCTGATGCCATGGTCACTGAGACTCCGCAGCGCCTCGGGCAGGCGGCCGACGCGGGCAGCGGCCTCCACCAGCAGTTCCTGAGTCACCGGGTGGCGTGGGTCCTGCTGCCAGAGCGCCTGGGCCGCGGTCCACGCGGCTTCCGCGTCGGCATCGAGCAGACGCCGGACGCGGCCAATGTCGAGCTGGGTGCGGCTGCGGGGGTGGGCCGGTAGGACGCAGACCACCCGCGCTGGCTCGGCCAGGAAGCTGGGCGCCGGTGAGCCGACCGCAGCGAGGGCCGCTCGAATGGTCTGCAGGCCCTGGCCCTGCGTCTGGGCCAGACCGAGCTCACGGAAGAACCACGCGAGGGCCCGATTGCGCCAGATGGGCGGGGCCTGGCCCGCCAGGAAGGCGGCCGGCTCCACCCCAAAGGGCAGCCCGCCGGGTGAGCTGAACTCGATGCGGTCGGCGAAGACGGTGATCCGCGTGGGCTCCGGCGAGGTGTAGTCGCGGTGCACGATGGCGTTGACCGCGGCCTCCTGCAGGGCGCGCTCGGGGTAGCGAGGCAGGTTCTGGCCCTCGGTGACCCGCTTGTCCACCAGGAGGGGGGCCTGATCCTTGAGCAGCGCCAGGGTGCGCTCCACCTGTTGAGGCAGCGGGCCGGTGATGTCGTGGAGGACGGTCGAGTCGGTGGCGCGGTCGGTGCCCGGGTAGACCGACAGATAGGTCCAGGCGCCCGGGCAGTGCAGGGTGGGCTGCCGACCGAAGAGCAGCAGCGCGAAGTGGGCGGGTCGTGGTACGCCAGCGGCGTCCTTCACCACCAGGGGCGGCACCAAGGGGCTGAGCGGTGTGCGCGGGTCGAGCCAGGTCTCGATGGGGCGATCATCCCACAGCTTGAGTCGCTGGAGACCGTCGCGCAGGGCCACCAGATCGATGTCCTCCAGGCGAGCGCCCGCCGCCGGCCGGTGGTCCCAGGGCGGCAGCGTCGACTTGCGGCTCATCAGGGCAGCGTAGAGCCCATTGCGCGCATCCCGCGTCTCGCTGCCCACCCGGATGGGATAACCCGTCTCGCCCGAGCGGACGCGGAAGGTGTGGACCAGCGACGAGGCCGGCATGAAAAACACCAAGATGCGGCGATCCGGGGTGGGCCCATCCAGCTCCTCGACCTCGGGCACGAGGGCGGGTGCGGCTCGGTCGGTCAAGGCGGTCAGGATGCGCCCGCGGATCGCCTTGATCTCGGCCGCCGCCAGGCCCACCCGCTCGGCGCGCGGGAAGTCGTGTGCATCGCGCACTTCACGGATGCCCGCCACCAGGTAGCCGCCGCCCAGGTTGCTGAAGTCGTTGGCGAAGGCCACCAGCGTGCGGGCGGCCTGATCGGGATCGGCCACACCCTCCTTCCACTCCACCTGCTCGCTCTCGTGGTACAGCAGGCTGTCGAGGTCGATACGCGTACTCATGGGGGCAGCATCGCAGAGCGGACCAGGGAGGGCAAAGTGGCGCTCGCCGTCTGCGATGGGCGGCTGGGCATCCGCCGTCGCGTCCGCCGGGTCAGGTCGGCGGCGGAGGGCCAGACAATGAGGTGTGGCTACTTCAGCTTCAGGGCAACCGCCAACGAGGCCCGCAGCGCCGCCACCGCCGCCGGATCTTCGATCCGGTACCCCATCTCCCGCCGAATACCTCGCCCGGGGGTTGGCTTGAAGGACAGCCAGTTGAAGCTGGTGACAATGGCCTGCCGCCCATCGCAGATCACGAGCTTCTCGTGGGTATTGCCAATCTCGACGGTGCGCAATCGGCCTTGAAACCGTTGACCGAGCTCGTTCAGGCGTCGGAGGGCGTCACGCTGGCCCTGAATCTTGAAGTCCCGCTTCCCAGTATCAGGCTCGATGCCGTAGCCGATGATGATCTGCAGCCCCCGGCGGCGCTGCAGGGCGTGCTCCAGCCACCCCAGGAGATCTCGGTCCACCGCAGCGGTAGTCAGCCAGGGCGAGACCACGATGAGCTCATGCTGGGCGTCCTCGATGGCCTCGCGAAGCGCCGCCCGGTGCTGGTCGGTCTCGATGATGGGTGAGGCGCTCGCGACCGCCTGCACGGCGCTTTGGACTTCCTGGCCGACCTCGGAGATGACGGACTCGCGCTGAATCTGCTCCAGGGGGAGGATCTCCTGGCCCTCCAACTGGAGGCGGCGAAGGGTCTCGGAGATCGTGCCCAACTCTCCGCCCTCGTAGAGCAGTCGCCATTGCCACTCCTCCCGGTCGGGGTGGTACCAGACCTCGACCTGGGCGATCCGCCAGGCGGGGTAGGCATGGCGGGCGCTCAGCCGCACGATGTCGCGGGCCGGCTTCTTCTCCTTCTTGCCCTTGGCGTCCTCAGTCGGCCGATCAAAGGGCAGGCCGAAGCGGTCCAGCAACGACTGGACTTCGGCATGCCGGGCATCGACGCCCAGGGGCGTGAGCTCGTGGGGGGTGGGGAGGATGTGCACGCCGCGCACGTCCTCCGCCTTCTTGTACTCGGTGACGTCGAACTTCCAGCAGAACGTGTCGGTGTAGGGGTCATAGCGAACCTCCACATCGGTGTAGCTCACCGGCTCGCGCGTGGTGTGGTGCGTCAGCGCCTCGCGCCCGAGGGGCATGACCTGGAGCGCATCTGTCTGGCCGAGTAGACCCCGCGTCAGCAAGCCCACGATGGTGGCGGGCACGATGACGCCCTCCTGGAGGCCCATCAGGCGGGTGATTTCGGCCGGCTCCTTGATGCCGTGATTGATCAGACCCAAGACCGTCTCTTCGGCAAGTGTGAGGTCCCGGTCAATCTCGATGTCGAGATCGAGCTTCCAGACCATGTGGGGCAGGGCCACTTCGCTGATCTGGACGCGCTCGAAGCCTTCGGCGGTGAGCTGGTTTTCGCGGTTGAGACTCATCGGGTGTGCTCCGGCGTGATGACGTTCATGGGGGGAATGCGCTCAAGGACCTGGGCGAGCTGGGGGCTCTGCGTCGCCGTGTCGCGGTGGCCGACGAGGATCAGCAGCCGCTTGGCGCGGGAAAAGGCCACGTTCAGGCGCCGCACGTCGGAGACGAACCGCAACTCGGCCGTGTGGGCGCGCACGTTGGAGTAGAAGATGATGTCGTCCTGCTTGCCCTGGAAGGCATCGACCGTGGCGATACGGATGTCGAGGGCTTGCCACCGCTTCGGCGAGTGGGCCTGGATCCGCTGGCGCAGGCGGTCGCGTTGCTCCACGTAGGCGGCGATGATGCCGACCGAGTACCGCGTGTCCGTGCCTCGCAACTCGCGCTCCAGGGCATTGAGGGTGCCCTCGATGGCGACCACTTCTTCGTGGTTCCACCGACTTGTGCCCTGCTGCTGCCTGCGGTCCTGCCCGTCGGCCACATCCAACCAGAACACCCGGTGGGCGCCGCCAAACTTCGAAACGGCGAGCGTCCGCGCTTCGTCCGGCACGCCGGTTTCCAGGCCGATGTCGGGGTAGTACAGCCCGCCGACCAGGTCCGCGATGCTCTGGTGCATGCGGTACTGGCGCTTGAGGGTGTGGCGGTTGCGCTCCCCGATGGCATCGAAGATTTGCTCGAAGAGGGAGTGGCGTGCCCGATCGGGATCGATGTCCGCCTGCTGCAGGTCGCTGACGGTTTCGCTGTCCAGAAAGGGCGGGAGTTGGCGCTGATCCCCAACCAGAAGGAAGCGTCGGCCGGTGACCAGGGCCACCATGAGCTCAGCCGGGGTCGCTCGCGCCGCTTCGTCGATAACGACGTAGTCGAAGCGCACCTCCTTGAGGTATTTCGACAGGGCAGGCACTCGCAAGAGGGTCATGCCCCACACCTGAACTGAGGCTGCGTAGGCGAACTTCACATCGGGAATGAAGGCCAGCTTCTCCCGCCAGCGCGCCAGGCACGCCGCCAACCCGCTCTGTGGGCCGTCCTGGGCGAGGTCGAGGGTGGTGGCCGCATCGGCACAGGCCATCTGCGTCTTTTCCGCCCAGGTGTGAAACTCCAGGTCGAAGCCGGCGGGCCGGTCCTTTTGGGAGCGCTGGTCACGGACCAGCCGCCAGTCGCCACCCCGCCCGGCATCCACCTCTTTGAGCCGATCCATGGCGTTGTTCACGGCCTCGTTGGCCTGGGAGGCGAGGAGCACCCGGGCCCCGGGCTCCCGCTCCAGAAGCTGGGTCAGCACCTCGGTGATCAGGGTGGTCTTCCCGGTCCCCGGAGGGCCTTGCACCAGGAAGAAGTCACGGGCAGCCAGGGCGCGCGCCACCAGGTCGGCCATGCTCTCCGCCGGCTCGAGGGGCTGGCTCAAGGTGATGGGCGTCACCTCGTCCAGGCCATTGTCCTCGGGGTGCAGGAGCAGGTGGGCGAGGCGCGGGTTGACCGCCGTGTCGCTGATGAAGGTGGTGAGGGCGGTGTCCTGGCGATCGAGGGCGGTCTTGCTCGCCACGTCTTCGCTCTGGATCTCGCCCTCGACCGGCAGGCTCACGCGTCGACGCAGCTTGAGCGTGAGGATCTTGGTGGCCGCGTCGTAGGCGAAGGCGTCGGCGAAGTGCTTGGTCTTGAAAGAGAATGCGGTGTCGAAGTTGAGACTCTGCTCCCAGTCGGCGGGTATGCTGTCGTCGAGCATGTCCTCGTCGCCGATGTCGGCCGTCAGGCCCTCGCGGACCGACAGCACCTCGACCTTGAGCAGCTCGCCCTCAAACACCTGGGCGGCGGGCAGTGCGCCAGCGGGCGCGCCGTCCGCGGCGCTGAGGCGGTACTTGACCCGAATGAGCGGCAGGCGCTCGCGCTGCCGAGTGAGGATGAACCGCGCCAACTCGGTGCGGGCCTCACGCTCGGAACGCTGGTTCTGGGCAGCGAGTCGCCGCTGGTGCTCCTCCCACGCGAAGTTCACCAGCGCATCACACGACCCCAGGCCTTCGATCAGGGTGACGGGGGCCGGCCAGGCCCTCTCCCGCCAGCGGGCCAGGTCCGAGGGCAGCGGCAGGGTGACGTCCACCAGCACCAGGCGACCTGGCTGCCCCGGCCGACCCAAGAGGCCAAGCTCGGCGGGCTTGAACACCAGCCGCGCCTGCAGGCGCTTGCCATAGCAGAAGATGCAGAAACCGAGGACGATGGGGTCCTTGTCGGCCTCGTAGGTGACCCGGAGACCCTCGTTCAGGTCGGCCAGGAGACCGCCAGGCGCAATCCCGAACGTCTGCAGCTTCTGGCGAGCGGTGTGCGTGAAGGTGATCGAGGCAGGTTGCCGCTCCATGGTTTCGGCCAGCGCCTCCCGCAGCGCCAACTCCACCTCGGCCACCCGGGGACGCTCTTTCGGTGCGGTGAGCAGCAGCCGCTCAACCAGGGCAGGGAGTTGATGGGAGAGGGCCGGTCGATCGGCGCCCTCCTGCGCCACAAACCAGGCCAGGAAGACCGTCACATCAGTGGCCGCGAAGCCCGGCTCCGGAATGCGCCACGCCAGCATGCTTGCCACCAACACCCCGAACGCGTGCAGGTCGGCCGGAAAAGAGGTGTCCTGTCCCATCACCTGTTCAGGCGCTGCAAAGGGCCGGCTGTAGAACTCGCGCAAGGTCGCACCGCTCGCCTGACGCCCGTAGTTCTCCAGAATGCGGGCGATGCCGAAGTCAGCCAGCTTGAGGCAGCCCTGCTCGCGGTCGAGCAACACATTGGAGGGTTTGATATCGCGGTGGATGATGCCGCGCCCGTGGGCCTTGTCGATCACCTGGAGCAGGCCGAGGAGTTGCTGCAGGCGCCAGTGCAGGCTGGCCGCGGCGGCGAGGTGGGCGGTGCCCGTGATGAGTTGCTCCAGCGTCTGTCCGCCTGGCACCAACTCCAGCACGATGTTGAGGCGCCCAGCGGACTCCTCGGCCTCATAACGGAACATCTGGACCAGGTGGGGATCGCTGAAGCCGTCCAGCGCACCCACCTCGCGCCGGTACATCTCCCGCACAATCTCGGGGTGCTTGTCGGCCACCGAGAGCACCTTGACGGCCACCCGGTCGTCGCGCTCCGGGTCGTAGCAGTCGTACACCTTCGAGTGCAGGCTTTGGCCGAGCACCTGCTTGACCTTGTAGCGTCCTTCACACAGCGTCTTGGGCTCTTGCATGGTCGCTCCCCCGGCCCCGTTGATTGGGCCGTCTACCCACCACCACGGGGAGGGACGTGGTTTGTGACAGCCTCCGGACGATTTTTTTCGAAATGCTTTTGTCGCGTGGGGTTCGGGCTTGGCACCCGGAGGCGAGCGCGCTAGAAGAGGGGGGGAGGGCGGCCATGCAGGGCGAAGAGCGAGATGCAGATTGGGCTGAACCGGCCATGCGGATCCCGGTGCCTCCCCGTCCAGTTGGGACTCCGCCTCTGCCCCCGATGGATCCGCCCGAGGTGCCGATCGATCTGCCCGATGCAAATGGCCCCACCAGTCCGCCCCAACCCACCCGCTGGATTGCGCTTGTTCTTTTCACATTGCTTTGCGTGGCGGCCTGGCTGGGTCTGTTCGTTGCCATCCTACTGGCGGCCCTGCTGATTACATCCTTGGCAGCAGCGCCGCTGTCTGAGCTGATGCAGCAGACGGGCGGTCTGGAGCCTACCCCGTTCCATCAGGCGTTCCGCAATGCTGCTGTTGTGGCTGCTGGCGTGACGATGCTGTGCGTCGGTCGGAGGGCCTTGAGAAAGCCCCATCCGTGGTGGCCCTTGCTGGCGCTTCTCTTGGCAGGCTTGGCGGGCACAGCTCTGTTGTTTGGGATCTGGATCGACGGCGAGAGCCCACCCGGGGCCCTGGCGGCCTTCACCGGCTTGATTTGTTTGGTAGGTTTTGTCGTTGTGGCGCCCGCCCTCGCTACGATCTCCGCCGGCCGTTGGATTGTGGGCCGGTTCAAGACCGACTTGCGGGCCGCGGACGCGCCAGTCACCACAACCCTGGCGCTCTCGCTCTGTGCGTTTGCACCCTTCGCGATGCTTGCTGGCATGACTTCGATGTTCACACACGGCTATCGAGACGGTACGCCAGATCCGCCCTGGACGCAGGCAGATGGACTCCGGGAGGGCCTGCGGCTGCTGTTGGCTGATTTGGCCTACGGCCAGACTGGTCCACGACCGGAACGCCCGATCTCGGGCCTGGTGCCGCGACCTGGGGCGCATTACAGCGCAACCGGGCCAGTGCGTCCGAAGACCGATCCACAATGGGCGTGTCATTTGAAGCTCAGGCAGGAGCCCGATCCGTCCAACCCCAGCCAAACCAGCGAACAAATCTGTGCGCAGCGTCTTGAGCGCGCGGGTCATCCCGATCCAGAGAATGCCGCCGCCGACCTGATCGTGAGTGTGTGCGCCAGGCAACGCGACGATCCTGTGCAGTACTACTCGAAGGCGTGCTCCAACAAGCGTACCGACATCTTCCGGCGCACAACGCTCGACAGCCGCGCATTCCCTGATTCGCCCGATGAGCCGATCGATCGGCGGGACATTCGGCGGTGCCTCAACGAAGCGGTCGAAGTCCAACTGACGCTGCGCGAGTGGCAGGCGGTGCGCTTGCGAGCGGATGATGCGAGTTCTGATGAGATCGCCGAGGCACTTGGAGTGACCAAGGACAACGCTCGCCAGATCGTCAGCCGTACGTTGGCCAAGCTGAAAGCCAGGTGCCAATACCTCTGGTACGAATAGCCGGCTCGTTCAAGCATGCGGTCTGACACTACTTTTCAAGCAGGCCCAGCCGCCTACCCGTCGGTGGAGGCCGCCCCATACGCTGGCCACGCCACACCCGCCGCGCGGATGCGCTCGCCCCAGGTGACGTTTTGCTCGAACTTGCCGCAGCGGTGGCAGCCGGGGAAGTAGTCGCCGCGGGCGAGGCGCTGGCGGAGGGCCTGCCAGGCTTCGCCCTGCCAGAGGTCGCCGAAGGTTTGGGTGTCGGAGAGGGTGCCGACCTGGACTTCGGTGTTGCAGCAATACAACACCTCCTGGTCGACGGTGATGCGGGTGTAGACGTAGCCCATGGCGCAGCCGACGTCTTCGATGGGGGTGCTGGCCTGGGGGCGGCCGAGGGCGGCGTCGACCTGGCGAGCGAAGAGGTCGAGGGTGGTGGGGACGCCCAGGTCGGCGGCGAGGGCGCGGGCGCGGGGGATGCCTTCGACAGCGAGCCACTGGAGCTGCAACGGGGTGGCGATGCAGGCTTCGGTGCCCTCGGCGAGGCTGGCCAGCTTGAAGTTGACGCGGTCGGCGCCGAAGAGGTGGCCGAAGCGCACCATGGCTTCCACTTCCAGGGCGAGGTCGCGGTTGATGACGTGCACGTGGCGGCAGCGGACGCCGGCGTGGCCAAGGACGCGTAATGAATGGCAAAGCCGGAAGAAGTGCTCTTCGGTCCAGCCGGGGTGGAAGGCGGTGTAGGTCTCGGGGGTGGCGCCCTGGACACCCACCAGCAGGTGGTCGACGCCGCTGGTGGCGAGGCGGTCGAGGTCGGCGGCCACCAGGTTGGTGATGACGGTCAGGTCCCAGCCCTGGGCCTTGATGGCGGCGATGAAGTCGTAGATGTCGGGGTGCACGAGGGGTTCGCCCATGCCCGAGAGCACCACGGCGCGCACGCTGCCCAGGTCGGCGAGCTCGGCCACCAGGGCGTGGAAGCGGTCGGCGCTGAGGCGGCGGCGCTTCCAGGCGAGGGGGCGCGGGGTGTCGAGCAGGGGGGAGTGGTCCCAGCAGGTGACGCAGGCGGCGTTGCAGGCGTTGGTGACGTCGATGTGCACGGTGCGCGGGCCGACCACGGGGCGGCCAGCGACGAGGCCGGCGATCACGGGATCGAGGCTGGCCGGGCGGCTCATGGCGCCTCCGCGGCGAGCTGGCGCAGGACCTCGGCCACCGGGCGCTGGCCGTCGTTTTCCAGGCGGGCGAAGCGGCGCAGGGCGTCGAAGAGGTCCTCTTCTTGGGCGAGCCACAGGGCCAAATCGCGTGCAAAGTCGGCCAGTTGGAAGACGCGCTGCACCGGGATGGCCCGCAGCAGGGACATCACGCCCATCCAGTCGTCGAAGCGGGCCCAGAGGGGGAAGAGGGTGTGGGCGGCGGCCAGCAGCTCGCCGGGGCCGGCGGTGGGGAACTTGCGGCGCACGGCCAGCAGCGCGGCGACGGCGTGGTCGAGGGGGAGGCCTTCGGCCAGGGCGAGGAAGCGCCGGACGGGCTCCACGGGCTCCACGGTGGGGGGCACTTCGCCTTCGTCGAGGCCGGCGTCCAGCAAGGCGGCGCGCCGGTGGGCCTGCTCGCTGGGGGGGCCGCCGGCGAGGGCGCGGGTGAGCTCGAGGAGGCG
>Ga0075163_10011769_pt1 | contig 11388 bp, 11 predicted proteins | sample JI1023141ADNA_FD_71478 | JGI IMG/M metagenome (GOLD analysis project Ga0075163, IMG submission 71478) | Wastewater effluent complex algal communities from Wisconsin, to seasonally profile nutrient transformation and Carbon sequestration -... | ecosystem: Engineered > WWTP > Effluent > Algae... | reverse complement strand
CCGTTCACCAGCACGTTTCCGCCCGTCGCGCCGAAGCCGCGCCGGTCCTCGCCATCATTGATCTCGAAGCCGGGTATGCGAATGACCATGTCCGCGGCCGACAGCGGATTGTAGCGTGCAAAGAACGCCGCATCGAAGACCTGCTGTGAAGCGTTTCCGGCTTCCGAAGCAGAAGCGGCCGCGCCATCGGCTGCACCGGTTTCGGCCGTCTGGGCGCTTGCCGGAAATGCAAAGGCGACGGCCGCGACCAGGGGACCAAGTGCTGCGCCTAGCACGACTTTCCCGCGCACGCGCTTCAAGGCGACACCGGCTAGCGCCATAAGGTCCGCTCCCCGCTTTCCCGATCCCGCGCTGCTGTAGTGGCTTGCCGGGTGGGGTCAACCGCAGGTTTCCGGTGAAGGCCGTACGACAGCCGCTACGCCTCTGTTTTATGCAATGATTGCAGGGGCAGGGGACGAACAGGGCCGGACGAGGCTTTGCGTCGCATGCGGCCGTCCAAATGCGTTAACTCTCTTGGTGGAGACTCCCGGGCTGATTCCAGTTGGGGCCGGCGAAGCGGCTATGGCGCACTACGATCTCATTGTGATCGGCTCCGGACCTGCCGGGCGGCGGGCGGCTGTGCAGGCCGCCAAGCTGCGCAAATCCGTTCTGGTGGTCGAGAAAGGCCACCGCGTGGGCGGGGTGTGCGTGCACACCGGGACCATTCCCTCCAAGACGCTTCGCGAGACGGTGCTCAACCTGTCGGGCTGGCGCGAGCGCGGCTTCTATGGCCGGGCGCATCGGGCCAAGCGGGACATTTCCGCTGCGGACCTCGGCCAGCGACTGGCCATCACGCTGGACCATGAAGTGGAGGTGCTGGAGCACCAGTTCGCGCGCAACAATGTGGCGTGGGTGACGGGCGCGGCGCAGTTTCTTGATCCGCACACGATAGAAGTCACCGGCGAGATGAAGGCGGGCGAGCGGGCGCAGCGGTTTACCGCCGACCGGTTCATCCTGGCGGTTGGCACGGCGCCGCATCGGCCGGCGCACATTCCGTTCGATGGCGAAGCCGTCCTTGATGCGGATGAAATCCTTGAATTGAAGCGCCTGCCGCGTTCGCTGGCCGTGATCGGCGGCAGCGTGATCGGCATCGAGTATGCGACGATCTTCTCGGCGCTCGACGTGAAGGTGACGGTGATCGATCCGGCTGATCGGGTGCTGCCATTCATCGACAAGGAGCTGGTCGACGAGTTTGTGCATGACATGCGCGATCGGGGCATGACGCTGCGCCTTGAGAGCAAGGTGAAGTCGGTCAAGCGCATGGGCGACCAGTCCTGCCTGATCGAGCTGGAAGACGGGCGGCAGATATGGAGCGAGATGATCCTGTTCGCCGCCGGCCGCAAAGGCGCGATTGACGGGCTGGGTCTCGAGACGTGCGGTCTGGTTGGCGATGAGCGCGGGCGCATAAAGGTGGACGGTGCAACCTTCCGCACCGCTGTGCCACACATCCAGGCTGTGGGCGACATCATCGGCTTTCCGAGCCTTGCCTCGACATCGATGGAACAGGGACGGATCGCGGCGTGTATCGCATTCGGCGAGCCGGCGCATGCGCCGCCCGAATTCTTCCCCTATGGTATTTATTCGGTGCCCGAAATCTCCACCATCGGTATGACCGAGGAGCAGGTGCGCACGAAGGGCATTCCCTATGAGTGCGGCATTGCACGGATGCGGGAAACGTCGCGCGGCCACATTATGGGGCTGCGAACCGGCTTCATGAAGATGATCTTCTCGCTGGAGACGCGGCGTCTGCTGGGCGTGCACATTGTCGGCGAGGGCGCGACGGAGCTGATCCACATCGGGCAGGCCGTGCTGAACCTTGGCGGCACCCTGGACTACTTCGTCGAGAATACGTTCAACTATCCGACGCTGGCCGAGGCCTACAAGATCGCGGCGCTGGACGCGTGGAACCGCATGCCGCGCCAGCAGCCAAGCCTGAACAGCTTCGAGGAAGCGACAGCCGCGCTGGAAAAATTCGCGCGCACTGTTCGGACGGGCTGAGATTCTCCAGCTCGCCAGTCAGTCTGCCTGTCAGCCCAGCATGTTCACGTCGCCGACGAATGCCAGCAGATGCGGCAGGGTTTCGATTGGCTCGCCGCCATCCGTGCGGAGCGGGGACGTCGAGGGGTCGAACACGGTGAGGTTGCCGGGATTGTCAGGGTCGCCGCTGAAGATGGAAATCACCGAGGCGCGGATCAGCGCGAGGAACGTCTCCATCACGATGCGCGAGCCGACAGGCCCCAGCGTTGCGCCGCCGCCATTCTCGGCTTCCTTCAGGATGTAGTACCAGAGCGGTGTTTTCATCTGGAAGTCGAAATCGGTCAGCGTCTTGCGGCCGAGATCGTCGAGGCCTTTGACGACGTCGTCCGGCGACATCGGTTTGGCGGTCTTGTCGCCCGCCGCGACGATGGCGGCCGCGACATCCTGACCGGACGGGAGGCCATTGCGCGAGCCGCGGATCAGATTTCGCGCAGCAAGGTTGCCGCCGCCCTTTGGAAGTCTTCCCAGTTCGATCGCCAGATGCGTGTCTATCTTGCGTGCGAGGTTGAGCGGGAATTGCTGGCGGGAGAAGGCCGGAAAGCCCGTGACCGTTTCCATCTCGAACATGCGGCGCCAGTCGGCGATCCAGTTCGAGGGGAAGGTGGCGAGCCCCGAACCAATAATTCCGGACAGATGCGAGAACCGGAAGAACTGGTCAAAAGTGGTGCCGGTGTTGAAGAACCGGTTCCAGCTGTAGTCATCGCGCACCATCGAATGGCCGAAGCGGTAGGCGGCGGCGGAGAACTCCAGCGGCATGGGCGGGATCTGGGCTGCGCTGACCTTGAAGACAAGTGGGTTGGGGGTGATCGACGTCGCGCCCGAGAGATCGCTGACGCCAAGCACAGAGCGGAAGGCCGGTGGTGAGACGACCCGGCGAATGAAGTCGTTCAGCACGATCCATTGATAGTGGCGGGTGACGATGTCGCGCGCCTGCGCGAAGATGACAGTGTCGGAAACGTCCGGTGCGGCGGCGCGGAAATGGTCAACCGCCTTGTTGTGGAATTTCAGGAAGGCGAGATGGAGTTGCTGGATGATGAGGTTTTCGTCGTTCCGGTCATCTCCGATGATGGCCTCGCCCGCGTTCGGACCCGAGGCCTGCCTTGGAACATCGGCGCCGACGAAGGGCACGTCTGAGGGTGGACCAAGGAACGGGGGCGCACCAGGCGTCGCCGTGGTGCTGCCAAGCAGGAAGTGGAGGCCATCGCCTGCCAGCAGCCTGGGATCTGCGCCGTCGGGAATCCCGTAGACGCTGTCGAGATCGAGACTGGGCGAGCGGGCCTGCTTGATCACATCGGGATTTACACCTGCGAGCGGCGCGGTTTGCGGCAGGCCGGGCGTGGTGTCTTTGGTGATGTCATGATCGACGAACTGGCCAAAGTAGGTGTAGCCGGCCGGCACCGGGCCGTCGCGCGTAGCGGGCGCGGGCGGCGCGAAGGCCTTGGTCATCTCCGTGCCGAGCGCGGTGAGCGAGGCGTCGGTTGGCCGGAAGGGCGGCAGGTTCTGGAAGATGCGGCCGAAGCGGAAACCGAGGCCCGGCGGCTCCTGCGTTTGGCCCGCGATGACCTGCGTTTCGCCAACGATCTCGAATGTCGATTTTGTGCCGTGTGTCATTGGATCCCCCAATCCGAATGACAGCGATATTATAGGAAATTCAGCCTCTCAAATCTCGGGGGCACCCCGGAGATTTTGTGATTCAACTGCGGATTGAAAATGCATCGCCAATAGCAGCATGACCTGACGCAATGGAGGTCAAGCCTGCTCTGACAACTCGGCCTGGTAGTTTGCGTAGGAGTGTTTGAGCGTAGCGTGGTTGAGGAGCATTTCGGCTTTCTGGGTCTTGCCGGTCTTGTCGAAGATGCGGGTGCGCACCCAGTAGCTTTCGGTGCGTTTGCTTTCAGACAGGGCGGCGATCTCGCGGCGGATGAGGTAGTCCTCGCCCACGAACAGCGGCCCATCGATCATGCGGATTTCCTGGTCGGCGAAAAGGCCGACGGCGGGGCCTTTCACCGGGAAGCGGGCTTTCGCGCTGGAGTATTCTGCGAGCACCGAGACCATCTCGAGCGGGATGATGGCGCGGCCCCAGGGCGAGCCTTCGCCGCCATAATACCAGGACGAGGTCTCGGTGATGACTTTCAGCTTCTGGGTCAGCGAAAACGGGTAAAGCGCGCCCATGTTCTGGTCGAAATCCATGCGGACAAGCTCATCCTCGGCGCCGGTCATGCCGACCTTGAGGTCTGACAGGATGACCAGCTTGCCGTGCGGGCGCATCTCGCGGAGGCGTTTTTCCAGCAGCGTTTCGCCATGGTCGGGACCGATGGTGGCGCTGGCTTCCTGCACGGGCGTGCCGTCGCCTTTCTCGACCCAGACGCGCGTGGATGTGGCGCCGGGTGCGGGCACGTCTGCGAAGGCGCGTGTCTCTTCGCCCTCCACGGTCATGTTCTGGTAGTGGGCGGAGATGCAGCCGCGCTCGAACCATTTCTCGCCGAAGATCTGGTGCAGCAGCGGCGGGTAGAGGCTGAAGTGCGTCGGACCTTCGATGGGCCCGGCGCGGAAGCCGAGCTTTTCGGCCATCGCATCGTCGTGGATCGAGGTATGGCCGCCATATTCTTGGTCGGCCAGCATCTGGTGCGGCTTGCGCAGGGGGCCGGTGAGGACGAGGTGGGTGTCGAAGGTCATGGCGGGCCCGATATCTGCTCTAGCAGCACGCTATCCGGTCGAGGCGCAGTGTTCAACGCGGCAGGCTAAGCGCGGACAATTGTCTTTCACGACATAAGCGTGTCACCTGTTTGCGGGGAATTGCCGGGGATCGAGACATGCCAGAAGGAACATCGACAGCCGCGCTCGTTGCGCCGAGCGCCAAGCTGATCGGATTCTGGCAGTGCTGGGCCTTTTCGGTTGGCACCATGATCGGAACCGGCATCTTCATGATGCCGGCGCTGCTTGCGCCCTATGGCGGGCTCAGCTTTGGCGGGTGGCTGCTGACGGCCGGCGGATCGATCGCGATTGCGCTCTCGATCGGGCGGCTGGCGTCGCGGACGACGCGGTCGGGCGGCATGCAGATCTATGTGCAGGATGCGTTCGGAAGATTACCGGGGTTCCTGGTCGGGTGGAGCAACTGGGTGGCCTGCGTGATTTCGACGGCCGCGCTGGCTGTCGGCTTCGTTGGCTATCTCAACGCCATCGTGCCGGGCCTCGCCGAAGCGCCAGTTTATCAGGCTGTATTGGCGGTTGCCGTGATCTGGACGGTGACGCTGGTGCTGGTGCGTGGCGTCAAGGATGCGGGCTTTGTCCAGCTGCTGCTCACCGTGCTGAAGCTCATCCCGCTGGCACTTGTGATTGTGTGGGGATTTGTTGCTGGCAAGGCGGAGAACCTGCCGGCATTGAATCCGACAGGCGACAATCCGCTGGCGATCCTGTCGGCGACGGCGCTGTTGACCATGTTTGCCTTCCTTGGCCTTGAGGTTGGCGCCATGCCGGCCGGCAATGTCAGCAACCCCACACGCACGCTGCCGCGCGCCGTCGTGACCGGGGCCTGTACGGCGGCGCTGGTCTATATCCTTTCGACTGCGGCGGTGATGATGCTGATCCCTTCCAGCCAGCTGGCAGCGTCGACTTCGCCTTTTGCCGACGCGGTGAGCGGGCTTGGCGCCTGGGCGCCGCCGCTGATCACGGTCGGTGCGCTGGTCTCGATCGTCGGATCGATGAACGGCAACATCTTCTGTACAGCCCAGCAATCAATGGCGGCGGCGCTGGAGGGCGTGGCGCCGAAAATTCTTGCCAAGTTGAACAGGCGTGAAGCGCCCTGGGTGTCGCTGGTGTTCAGCTCGGTGCTGGCGTCGGTGCTGCTGCTGCTCAACTATTCGCGTGGGCTGGTGGGAGCGTTCTCCTTCCTGATCATGATGACCACAGTGGCATGCCTGGTGGCCTATCTGATGTGCGCTCTGGCGGAACTCAAGCATTCCTGGCGGAGCGCGTATGCCTGGTCTGCGATTGCAGTCATCGCCGCGCTCTATTCGGCGTTCGCGGTCCTGGGTGCAGGGCAGGAGTCGCTGATCTGGGGCCTGGTGCTCGTCGCGCTCGGCGTGCCGGTGTTCTATCTGGGCCGTCAGCGCCTGGGGATTGCGGAAGCTGCTGCGGCGTGAGGCGACTGCCGGCCAAATCGGTGTATGACGTGATCGTTGGAGCTGACGCAGATCAAGCCCGTGAGCCGCCCGGCTGACAGGTTGGGGTTGTGACCGCAACGGAGGTGGACATGCGCGTGAAACTTGCCGGTCTTGCCGTGCTGATGCTTGCTGGCTGCGCTTCCGGGAATGTTCCTGAGGCGGCTGACCCTGTCATTGCGTCGCCTTCGCAGATTGCAGCGGGTCGGGTGATGGCGGAGCGGCGATGCGGCGCGTGCCATTCCATCGGCAAGACCGATCACAGCGCGGTGGCGGCGGCGCCGGCGTTTCGTGATCTGGGCAAGCGGTATCCGGTGAGCGATCTTGCCGAAACGCTGGCCGAAGGCATCGTGACAGGGCACCCGAGCATGCCGGAGTGGGTTTTCGATCCCGAAGAGATCACCCAGCTGCTCGGCTATATCGAGAGCATTCAGGCCAGGCCCCCCGCAACTTGACTGGCGGCGCGGCGACGCGGCCAATAGGCGTCGCATCGCCCCTGAAATTGCTGGCGATTTGACTCAAGCACACGCTGGGGACGAGGCTGGCGCGGTTTGCGACGGGGCGGTAGATTTCTCCGGGTCAATTGTCCGTGGGGGAGATCATGACGCGCGCATCACATCATTTGTACAGCATCGGGCGCCTGGCCGTGCTGGCGGCGGGCGCTGCGGCGTGGCCGCAAGCGGCGCAGGCATGCGAGCTGAAGCTGCTGGGCGAGATACCCATCGCCATGGAGGATGGGCGGCCAATGATCGCGGGAAAGATCAACGGACATGACGTGACCATGCTGGCCGACACCGGCGCCAGCAGCAGCACGATTGCCGGACCGACTGTGGCCGCGATGGGACTGCGCACCACGCAGGTGGACGGGGTGAGATTCGTCGGCGTGGGCGGATCGATCAAGGCGAACAAGGCCAATATCGACACCATCAAGCTCGGCACACTGTCGTTCGGCCCGCTGAGCATGTTTGTCGCCGGGAATGATGGGCCTGACGCGCTGATCGGCACGGACGTTCTCGGCCTCTCCCCCGACCTTGAAGTCGATCTGGCGCACAACGCCATCCGCCTTCTGAAGTCGAAGGACTGTGCCGAAGGCGAGGTGATCTACTGGAAGACGCCGTTCGCGATGGAAAAGCTGGAGCCGTTCACCAGCAAGGTGACCAAGGAATATCGCGTCAAGGTGACAGTCAACGGCAGACGGCTCGAAGCGCTGTTGGATACCGGCGCGCAGATGAGCGTGCTGACGCTGGATGGCGCGCGCAAGTCAGGAATTTTGCTGTCCGATGAGGCGGTTCGGAATGCGGGCCTTCTTTCCGGCGTTGGAGAGAAGACCGTGTCGACTGTGTCGGTGAAGCTCGACTTGTTCGAGTTCGACCAGGAAAAGATCATGAATACCCGTATCCACGTGGCGGACCTGTTCAGGGCCACCAAGGAGGCGCCGCTGGGGACGCGCCTGAAGCGGGCCGTGATGGATGAGCCGTCCATGATCCTGGGAGCCGACTTCTTCCTGGCGCATCGCGTGTTCATCGCGACGGAAGAGAAGAAGGTTTACATCACCTATAGCGGCGGCCCGATCTTCAGGACCGAGCCGGAGCCGGCGGCTGCTCCCGCCGCGCCGCCGCCGGAGGCCTCGCCGGCGAATTAAAGCGCGCTGGAGCTGAAGGCAAAGCACCGATAAGCTGCCCGTACACTTCAGAAGGGCCGCATCGCCATGACCTACGACTTCACAGGCAAGACCGCCGTTGTTACTGGCGCCAGCCGGGGGATTGGCGAGGCGATTGCGCGGACGCTGGCCGAAGGCGGGGCCAAGGTGGCGCTGGTTGCGCGCTCGGCCGACAAGCTGAAGGCGCTGGCGGCGAGCCTGCCCAATGGCGCCGTGGCGATTGAAGCGGACATGAGCTCGGCCGAGGGCTGGAAGGCCGGAGCGGAGCAGGCGCTGAAGGCGCTGGGCGAGGTCGATATCCTCGTGAACAATGCAGGCGTGAGCGCGGCGCAGGCGATGGGCAAGGTGACGCCGGAAGGGCTCGACGAGACGCTGAACGTCAATGTGCGCAACCTGATCCTGCTGACCGATGCGCTGTCGGCCTCGCTGATCAAGCAGAAGGGCGCCGTGGTGAACATCTCGTCGGTGTCGTCGTTCTCCGGCGCGCTGGGGCAGATTGCGTATTCGACGTCCAAGGGCGCGGTGAACTCGTTCACGCGCAATGCGTCCATCGATCTTGGTCGCGCGGGCGTGCGGGTGAATGCCGTGGCGCCGGGCGTGATCGACGACGGCATGTGGTCGACCGCGTTCGCCAAGGGGCTGGATCGCGACAAGACGCTGGAGCGGATGGGGCGGCTGGTGCCGCTCGAGAAACGCTGGGGCTCGGCGCAGAACATTGCCGATGCGGTGGCGTTCCTTGCGTCCGACAAGGCGAACTATATCACCGGGCAGGTGCTGCGCGTTGATGGCGGGATGATTGTGTGAAGAAAAAGCACGGCTTCTCGGACTACCTTGCCATCTACGGCTGCTGGGTCGGGTGCATCGGAATTGCGTATTGCTGCATGTTTGGCTGGGAAGTTCTGACACGCGGCTCCGCCTTTGCTTACGACCGGGACAATTTGCTTTTTTGGGGGAAGCAGGCGTTCTTTGGGTTGGGGGTCTCTGCGCTCTTCACCGCTGCGAGTTGGTTTGCGGACTGGCTTGACCGTCGGCCGAAGAAGTTGCGAGCCAAGAGCCGCGATGATCCCCATTGAGCCCGTTTTCTTGATCCGCGCGGGCATGGCATTCTACATCACCGGGCCGGTGCCGCGCGTGGATGGCGGAATGACTGTTTGAAGGCGGCACCTGATCCGGCGGGGGCGGGTAAGCGTAGAGTGACGGTAGAATCGGGACAGTTTCAGGAGGCGACGATGCGTATTGCGGTTTTGGGGCTGCTGGCGGGACTTGCCGTTGCGGGGACTGCTGCTTTCGCTGCGCCGCCGCCGAACGCCGAGAAGAGCCTCGCGCTGATCGAGGCGACGCGGGCGAACCAGAACCTCAAGCCGACGCCCGCGCCCAGGGGCGGCTGGCCGGCGAACACGCCCTACGCGATCACGCTGAAGGGCGTGGTCGGTGGCGAACTGCCAATGTCGGCGTTTGCTGGCAAGGCGGTGCTACTGGTGAACACGGCTTCGAAGTGCGGATACACGCCGCAATTTGAGGGGCTGGAGGCCTTGTATAATGCGAATAAGAATGAGGGCCTTGTCGTGCTCGGCGTGCCATCGGGCGACTTCATGGGGCAGGAGCTGGCGTCAGGCGAGGAGATCGCCAAATTCTGCCAGCTCAACTATGGCGTGACATTCCCGATGGCCGAGAAGGCGCATGTGAAGGGCAAGGATGCCAGCGCCCTCTACAAATGGGCCGAGGGGCAACTCGGCAAGGACGCCGTGCCGAAGTGGAATTTCCACAAGATCCTGATCGGGCGCGACGGCAAGGCGGTGGCGGCGTTCGCGACCGCGGTGAAGCCGGACGACAAAGCGTTGACGGCCGCGATCGAAGCGGCGCTGAAGAAGTAATCTGCGCCGAGGCGTTATGTTCGGGCGCTGGCTGGGATAGAAAGCGTCATGAGCACCGACAAGTTGATCCCTCCTACACCGTCCGCCGAGGACTATGCCACAAATGCGGCGGCTTCGCCGGACGATGCCGCGTGGTTCGCCAAGAACGATCCGTTCCTGCTGTTTGGCGAGTGGCTGGAAGACGCGAAGAAGAAGGAGATCAACGATGCCAATGCGATGGCGCTGGCGACGGCTGATGAGATCGGTGCGCCCGATGTACGAATGGTGCTGCTGAAGGACGTCTCGCAGGACGGGTTCGTTTTCTATTCCAACCAGCAGAGCCGGAAGGGCCGGCAGCTGACCGACAATCCCGTGGCGGCGATCTGCTTCCACTGGAAGAGCCTGCGTCGGCAGGTGCGGGCGTCTGGTCCGATTGTGGAAGTGAGTGCGGCGGAGGCCGACGCCTATTTCGCAAGCCGGGCCAAGGACAGCCAGATTGGCGCCTGGGCGTCTGACCAGTCGCGGCCGATGGAGGGACGCTTCGAGCTGGAGAAACGGATTGCCGGAGCTGCGGCGCGGTATGGCCTCGGAAAGACGCCGCGTCCGCCGCACTGGATCGGCTGGCGGCTGGTTCCCAAGCGCATCGAGTTCTGGCGCGACCGGCCTTTCCGCCTGCATGACCGCCTGGAGTTCACGCGCGGTGGCGCGGGCGAGGCGTGGTCGACGGCGCGGCTTTTTCCGTAGGCGTTTGCTGCAGGTGCTGCGCGGCAAGTCGTTAACGGATGCAATCCAGTCTTCCTGACAACTCAGACTTGTTGCGAGCGGCAGCGCTGTGGCAGGTTCGGGAAAAGACGAGTCCGCGCCGTGATGCAGCGAGCGGGGACCACAGGCTACAGGGAGACCTTGATGATCCTGCTGAAGCGGTTCGCGCTGGCGGTTGCCATGTCGTTCATGTCGGAGGGTGCGATTGCGCAGGTTACTCCGGCGCCCGCACCGGCAACGCCGCATACCGAACCGTGGTGGGATTCCAAATATGGCGAGGCCGATACAATTGGCGCGCTGAACAACCTCTCGCCTGCCATCGTGAAGAAGGCGGCGAAGCTTGTGACCACCGGCAAGACCTACGCGCTGGGCGTGCCGACAGGGCCGCAGACGCCGGCCTATGGTAATCGCACCATCACCATTGAACGCACGCCGGGGCCGGGCTCTGATTTCACGTCCGACGGCACGCAGCGCGTGACGGCCTTCGACGAGAAGGTGACGACCTCGATGGGGATCGGCACGCAGATCGACGGCCTCGCGCATCTGGGCGTCGACCATCACTACTACAACGGCATCACGGGAGCAGAGATCGCCAGCAGCTACAAGCTGGACCTTGCCTCGATCCCGCCGATCGTCACGCGCGGCGTGCTGATCGACATGACCAGGCATTTCAAGAAGCCGATGCTGGAAGTTGGCGACACGTTCAACAGCGCCGAGATCATCGCTGCTGCGAAAGCGCAGAAGATCAAGATCGGCAAGGGCGACGTCGTGATCTTCCACACCGGCTGGCTGAAGATGGCGGAGACCGACCGCGAACTGTTCCGCCGCAATGAGCCGGGCCTCGGTGAGGATGGCGCGATCTATCTCGCCGGGCTGG
>Ga0075163_10011768_pt1 | contig 11389 bp, 10 predicted proteins | sample JI1023141ADNA_FD_71478 | JGI IMG/M metagenome (GOLD analysis project Ga0075163, IMG submission 71478) | Wastewater effluent complex algal communities from Wisconsin, to seasonally profile nutrient transformation and Carbon sequestration -... | ecosystem: Engineered > WWTP > Effluent > Algae... | reverse complement strand
CGCTCGCGGTCGTGCCCGTTGCGCTCGGTCATCGCGTCGACGAGCTCGTTCATCGCGTCAACGAGGGTGGTCCCGGACAAACTCGTCTCGACGACGTCGGGCATGGCCGTCCTGAGGTCCCTGGTCAGCGCGACCGTCGTCCAGCCAACGACGTGGGCGGTGCCGAGGGCCTCGAACAGGCCGACCATGGCGAGGCGCAAGGCGCCGATCTTCGCCTGCAAGAGCGGCACCTCGCCCAGCGTCTCGCAGGCCTTCGCTATCGCCTCCTGGATCTCCTGCTGGGCCGCGGCGCAGTGGTCGACCAGCGCAGGGTCGTGATCGACGATGCGGATCGCCAGGGTCAGTACGCCGTCGAGGCGGCGCAGCATCTCGGTGGGGGTGAGCGTGTCCTTGGTGTCCATGGCGGTCATCCCGTGATGGCGATCAGGGCGAAGTGCGGCTGCAACGGCGACCCGGCGAGGACACCGTGCGTCAGGTGGAGGTGCAGAACACCGCCCGACAGGGCGCTGGTGAAGCGGTGGTCGTTGGTGTCGAACTTGAAGTAGCCGCAACCTGGGTGGACCGGCAGGCCCGAGGGGATGGCGTTGGCGGGCAGCAAGCGCGCGCCGGCCCCGGCGAGGTGGGTCGCCTCGCGGATGACCTCGGCGGAGCCGAGCTTGGCGCCGGCGAAGACCCGCTGGAGGAGTGCGTCCTGATCGTTGACAACGCGTCCCGCGGCGTTGCTGAAGTGGATGCGAAGGAAGAAGCCCTGGGCTGGTTTTCCGCGGAGGCCGGTGAGGTCGACCTGGTAGGTGGTCCGCTGCTCGTCCTTCGCCTCGAAGGTCAGGCACACGTAGTTGCGGTACAGCTCGGTGCGGACGATCTCCTGGATCTGCGCGACCAGGGAGAAGAAGGTGCCGCCGACGTCGTTCGGGGCGAACCCGACGATCTCGTGGCGACGCTCGCCCTGCGTCAAGGCCGTGAGGTGACCGGCGCAACGCGCCAGCTCAAGGTAGCCGTCGATCGGCCTGAACAGCTCGCCGTGGTTTCGCAAGGTCCGCAGCACCGGCAGGTGCTCGCCCAGCGCGGCGCGGAACATGGTGATCGCCACGTCGGTGGTCGTCAGCGCCGCCGACTTGCCGTCGCACAGCTGCACGTGCTGGGTCAGCTCGTCGACGCGGGCGGCCATCTGGTGGACGAGCGCGCCGATCCGGTCGGCGAGGCGAGGCGCGGCGCCGAGATGCAGCAGCGGGGGCAGGTAGCCGTCGTCGAGGACATAGCGGGCCGTGCCGTCACGCCGGAGGCGGGCCACACACAGGCCGTCGAACTCGAGGTCCGCCTCGCCGCCCAGCCGGATCTGCGGGCGCGGGACGGCCACCATGATCGCCGCCCGGTGCTTGCCGCCGACCCAGTCGATGGTGTCCTGGGCGACCGCGGCGTAGGGGCTGTGGCTGTGCGGCTCGGCCTGGCAATTGGCGGCGCCCTCGCGGACGCATGGCAGGCCGACCCAGACACTCAGTGATGCGGCGCCCTCGCGGGCAAGGTCGTCGAAGCGGCGCTGCGGAAGCGTCACGCCCGAGCCTGGCGTCACGCGGAGCCGCTCGCCGCCGGGGAGCACGCCGATGAACTCGGAGATTGCGACGGTGTGGTTGCGCAGAGCGTCCTCGTCGAGGACCAGTCGGGACACCCCGAACGTGCCCGACGCGACGATCCCGTTCAGGTAGCAGAGGATCCACTGGAGGTGCTGGGCCTCGACGAAGGTTCCGGGCTCAAAGATGGGGAAGCGCGGGTGCATACGTTCCTGGCGGGGTGATCGTCGGCGGGGCCGGCGGGGTGATCGCCGGCGGGGCCGGCGGGCCGGGTTGTTGCGGCGGCACGGGCCGCGTGGGCGGTTGGATCGGTCGACGACGCTCGCGGAGACGGTCCAGCCAGGGGCGCTTGCGGGTCGGCGGCTCGCCGGTAGCGACCGCGAGTCGGCGCGGCTTCACCGTCACCTGCGTCGTGCCGACGCGGACCTCGTAGGCGAACGCGTTGGGCGAGGACGGCGGCGGCAGCGTGAGCGCGACGCGCCACGCGTCGCCCACGGGGCGGTGCAGGAACGCGACGAACAGCAGGTATCGGGCTGTCGGACGCAGCTCGAGCGGCTGGTGCCACGCCTCCGCGGCGTACAGCGTGTCGTCCTCGCGGGTCCCGGCGATGAGGGTGTCCCCGAGCGCCGCCCGATCGTCCGCGAGGAGCGCGTCGTAGGTGGTTCTGTCTAGCACCCGCAGCGAGGTGAGCTGATACAGGCGGAACTCGGTAGGGTAGGTCGGAGCGCCGGGGCGTGGCGCCGCGAGCTCGGCGGTCACGTGCGAGAGGGTCGGTGTCGCCGTGGGTGGCGTCGTGCCGGGACGGCAGCCGCCGACCCCGAGGAGGAGGGCGAGGGCAAGGAGGTGCAGGCGGGTCACGAGGGCTGTTCGTTCGCGTGGCCCGTGCGGGACAGATCCGGCGTCTGTCCTGCTTTCGGAGGAGGCCGCGAACAGGCGACGAGCACCGCATGACAGTCCAGCCCGCCGCGCGCGTCACCGACCTCGATGCCTGTCCCCACCACGGTCCGAACCCGGTCGTCGGTGGTTCGCTGGACGTCTGGATCAACGGACTGGGCGCGGCCCGCCTCGGAGACCCGACGAGCTGCGGGGACCGCATCGCCCAGGGGCAGGGAACAATTCTTATCAACGGACGGCCGATCGCCCACGTCCTCTGCGTGACCGTTCACGGCGGGTCGCTGACCACCGGATCGCCCGATGTGTTCGTCGGATCGGCCACAGGTGGACCGTACAGCGCACAATTCCGGCTGCGAGACCCCATGACCGGCGAGCCGGTGCGCGGGGCATCGTACCGCATGGTCAGCGCCGACGGCGGCGAGGTGTGCGGCTGCACCGATGAGGCCGGGCTGACCCGCCGGATCATGACCGCCGAGGCCGCCCGGGTGCAGATCTTCCTGCTGCCCCACGCGCTGGCGGACGACGAACAGGACGAGGAGATGGAGGGCTGCTGATATGTGCACCACACCCGAGGCGACCACCCAGAGCTCGCAAGACCCGACGCAGGTCGAGGACGTGCAGGTCGTCCAGCGTGCGGTGACCTACGAGCTCCGCATCACCACCGACCCGAACGGAAGCTTGCGCATGCCGTATGTGCTCGTCGTCGACGGCGTCGTCGTCGACGAGCCGGCGCGGGGCGGCCCGCCGCCCCGCTTCGCGTACAACAAGCCGCGGACCTTCATGGTCCCGGCGAATCGCCGGGTCGCGCTCTACCTCAACAACACCGCCCCGAAGCGGTACCGCGAGCACCCGGTCTACGCGGTGCCCCCTGGCGCACGCGACGTCCACGTCACGATCACCGAGCAGACCGGCAGGCGGACGACCACCGCCGACCCCGTGTTCGTGGCGACGCGAACGGAGGGTACACGCCAGGTCGACGATTTTTCGGCCGAGCTCACGGGCGACATCTGGATGGCGGTCTCCCACCGCTTCACCGTGGCTGATACCGCGAGCCTGCTGCCCGCGACCACCGACCCGGGCATCCGTGCGGCGATCCTGGCGCTCTACGGCGGGCTGACCGCCAACCGCGTCGTCGCCCAGGGAACCGCTGGCGCCGGCGGGCCGGCTTGAACGATCACGCTCGCGTTCACCGGCTCGCTGAACGCGAGCAGCAACATCACGGCGTTCGACCTGCTCAGCGACGGCGTGACGCGCGTACACCCGTGGAGCTACCTCGCGCTACTCGAGGCGGCCCGCCAAGCCGGCGTCACCAGCCTGACGGTGACGTCGCCGTGGCGGCCGCTGACCGGATCGATCGCCCACCGCTGCGGCCTCGGGCTCGACGTCAGCTGGATCTCCGCCGACGCCGGGTCCATCCCGCTCAACCGCGAGGAGTTCCGCGGCGGGCCCGACGGGCCGTGGGTCACCGCTGAGGAGACCCGGCTGTTCCACGACTGGGAGATGGCCGCGGCGGACCTTGCGGCCGCGAACAAGGCGCTCGAGACGGCCCAACGGTCGCTGCGAGCCAGCGGTGAGGACCCGCAGCGCATCGCCGCCGTCGCCGCGGCGCAGCAGCAGCACGAGGCCGCCGAGACCCGCGTCGCGGCGGCGGACGCCGCGTGGAACGCCGAGCGCGAAGCGCACGAGCCGGCCGCGGTCCGCTCGCTGCGTGCGGCGCTGGCGGCTGACCCGCGGATCAGCCAGATCTTCGACCCCTGGCGCATGGACAGCAACACGCGAGACGCCACGCCGGCGCAGCCGAATCGCCAGCAGTCCAAGCTCGAGAGCGGGCACAACAACCACCTCCACATCACGATCCGCGACCCCGAGCTCCTCGGGTGACACGTTGCGTCGTCACCTGAGCGCCGACTCAGCTCAGATAAACCGAGCTCCTTGCGGAGGGGGCCGAAGACGACCCCATGCCGCCCTCGCCGAGGCCTCGATGAGTTGGTCGCGGTCGACCAGGAGCGGCAGCCGGCGGCCTCTGGGCTGAGAGATTCGGCTATCCGGCCGAGCGTAGCAAACAGAGGTTCCGTCGGAAGGGCTTACGACGCGACAGGGCGTGGGTGTCGCGGGCCGCGGCGGGGAACCGCGGTGCACACGCGCTGCAGGCTACCGACGGCGCGCGCGGCCGACGAACGGGGTCGGGAAGTTCTTTCGCGTTTCTGCGAGCGCCGGGCAATTCACCCCGCACATCGGCGTCTTGATCCTCAGAAACAGCCGAGCCGCCGCCGCGCCACGAGTCCGGGCATCCCGCCCGGCTCCGGGCGACGCCGCGGACCCGGTCTTCTCAACGAGGAGCGTCGCCCATGTCCACGAGGATCGAACTGTGCTGCACGCCGCCCGAGTCCGCCGACCCTGAGGCGCAGGCCATCTACGTGGAGACGTGTGACCGGCGGCAGGCCGCCCTGGTCTTCGCGCTCGAGCGGCTCGGCGCGCACCGGTATGGCCCGGTGTTCATCGAATACCTGCTGCACGGTAAGTCGTGGGCCGAGCTCGAGGCAATCCATGGGGTGCTCGCCGGGACGCTGCGCCGCACGTTCCACCGCGCCGTCGAGCAGCTCGTCGCCGACTGCCGGCGGCATTTTGAGGAGGATGCCCGTGGATGAGTCGCTAATGCAGGCCCTGAAGGCGCTCAAGGACGCGGCGGCCGCGGGCGACGAGAGCTCGCAGCAAGCCGCCCGCCAGCGTGTGGCCCGCCTCGCGTACCCCACGCTGGCCGCGGCGGCCGCGTCCGCGCGCCGGACGACCCGGGCCACCCTCGTCGAGGACGCGGTCCAGAACGCGGTCCTGGAGTTCATTGAGAAGAAGCCGGAGAAGCTGGTCGTCGCCACCGCCCCCGGGCTGCTGCGGACGATCTTTCGTTGCCGGCTCAAGGACCAGCGGCGGCGCGACGGGCGGTACGTGTTCCACGCGGAGTGAGAGCTGCGCAGGTGTGCAGCCTGCGGTGCATGCCCCAAAAACGCGTCGGGACGACGTTCCGACGCGAAGTTGTGGCGCCCAAGATCGCGCCGCGCTTTTTTTATTGCCGGTCAATCGGTCGGTCCGCCGGCGTCTTCCCAGACAAGCCCCCGCACCCGACCCACCGAAACCACCATGAGCTTCAAGAAATTCTCGGAAGAAGTCGCCCCCCGTGTCCACGCCACGGTGCTGACCACCCTCGCCGGGTGTCCCGAAGAGGTGGTGGTGAAGAAGCTCGAGGCCGAGGTGATGGCGGAGCTGCGGGACAACTGGTTCCGCATCCGGACCCACAAGGTCGCCGTCCGACGAGCCTACGCGGAGCGGGTAGCGGGGACGATGAGCCGCGGCCTCCGTCGCCGCCGCCTTGACGACAATTTTAAAAGGTACTACCCGACGGCGCTCGGCCTGGTCGAGACGGTGGTGGCCAGGGTCCTGAGCGACTGGCGCAGCGACGTCCCGGACGTGGTGAGCACGGCGATGCTCAACCTCTGGATCCACCGGGACTCGATCCCAGAGGATCCCGACACGCGACGCGCCTACGTGATCATCACGGCGAAGCGAACCAGCTACAGCCACATCCGTACCATGAAGCGGCGAGCCGTCCTGCTCGAGACTTACGGTGTCGCGCGTACGATGTACGACGCTGGGCACGTCGAAGCGCCGACGGTCGCGGCGAACCTGAGCTGCCGGGTGCCCGAAGAGTGCGAGGTCAAAGCGGTCGCGCTGGCGCTGGCGGGCGTCACGGTTGACGACGGGCTCGCGGCACCTCCGCGCGCGCTCGTCGAGTTCGTCGAGTGCCGGGTCCGCGAGGTCGTCGAGTGGATCGACGCGCGCGCGGCCCGGGACCGGCGCTTCCCGCGGGAGCGGATAGTGCAGACCCTCGTCATGGGGCTTCAGGCGATCCAGCAGCTAGCGATCTCCAAGCAGTTCAAATGCTCGGCGTCCATCGTCTGTCATTATGTCAAGTTCCTCATCGAGCTGTTCGAAGACGACGATCCCCCGCCCGACAAGCCATTGCGCTCCAAGCGGAAGGCCAACACGGAGACTGCGGCGCGCGAGCCCGGCCGGGACCGCGAGACGCAGAAGCCGCCGCCGCCGCCCACCAGCTCGCTCGATGTGTTCATGCTGGCGATCGAGCTCATCCACGAATGCCTCGACGCGTGCGAGCGTGAAGACGTGCTGAGCGACCTCGGTCTCGAGGTGCACGCCCCCATCCCGGGTGAACTCGTCCGGCTCGAGAGCTCGGCTGCCACCCAGGAAGCTGCACCGCCGGTCCGGCATGTTTGGGTGAACAACGAGCCCCTCGAACTCGAGAAGTGTGAGCTTTTCGAGGAGCGATTCGAGGAGTACCTCCACCATCCGTTCCTCAGGTTCTACGACGCCGAGACGGACCCGTCGTGGTGCGGCGGGTTCGTGTCGATCGAAGACCACGGAGGTCAGTGCGATTCGAGCGACGATCGCGGCGAGCGGCGGAGGTCCGCCGTCATGTCCCAAATTAGGTATGCGATGACCTTGAGGCTCCAGCCGGAGTTGTCGTCCGTCGGCACGCCTTGCGGCGACGACGGACTGGATCCTGGTTCTCTGGGCGAAAATTGCCATGGTTGGGGCTACGAGCGCCATCCCCCGGGGGTTTACGTGCGCGAGGAGGACTTCGCTGAGCATTCCCTGCCGGTTCTGGGAATGCAATTGGACTCCAGAATGCCGACCGAGGCATTCATCCACCCGAGGGCCCGCCCGTCGCAGGCCTCGCTCACGGACCTGGTTCCCTCGATGTGGGGCCGGCTGGTCGAGCGCAACCAGGAACCGGCGGTCAGCTTCAAGCCGCCGACCGGCGACTCCATGCGCCAGGCATTCGAAGAGGTCGTTGCGGATCTCAACGTCTTGCTCGAGGCACCCATAGACTACGCCTGCGACGGCCTACTCCGGTTCGGACAGAGCGAGAAGATCGACAAGCAGGGTGAGCTTGAGGACGTCAACGTCCTCTACGAGGACATCGGCGTTGACGAGGAGGAGAACCCATTCCTAACCGTCCATGGGCAGGACCGCATCGTCGCGCTCGACATCGGCCAGATGCCGGAGTCGATCACGACCGACGAGTACGGCAACATCTACCTGTCGATGGGCACCACCGTCGGCAAGATCACCCCCTCGGGTCAGCTGATCACATTCGCCCTGCCGGTGCCCGACGGCTCGTTCGTGACCGGCCTGAAGTTCGACGAGGACGGCCACCTCTGCGCCGCCACGGCCGGCTTCACCCCGGACCCGGCGGTGGCCTTGATCTGGCGGCGCATCTCGCCGAGCGGCCAGCACATCACCGAGTACGCCGAGATCGGCCCCAAGGGCTTCCCCAACGACCTCGCCTTTGACGATGACGGCAACCTCTACGTCACCGACCCGTTCCTCGGCCAGATCTGGAACGTCGACGATTGCGGCGACGCCGAGGTGTGGCTCGAGGATTCGCTGCTCGACCCCAACGTCGAGAACCCCTACCTAGTCATCTCTCCGTTCGGCGTCGATGGCATCGCCTTCGACAAGAACCTCGACGTCGGCGACCTCGACTACGACCGCATCCTGTGCGCGATCATCACGGTGGGCGGCGACGACCAGATCCCGCGCTCGCTGAGCGGACGGGACAGCGATCGGCTCGACGTCCTGCTCGAAAGCTTCGGCATGATCGGCGTCGAGCTGATGACGATGGGGGGTGAATTGCTGTCGGCCCTGATCGATACACACCAGGACCCTGACCGTGGTGAATACCGGAAGGACGGCGAGTTCATACTCTCGAAGGACGAGCACGGCCGGAATGTCGCCACGACATACACGGACGGGGATCTGTCATGGGTCACGACGGACCTCATGCTAGACAAGCCACGCTGCTACATCATCCGCGTGGTGGATGTTGCTACCCGGTCAACGGTCCAGTCGGTCGAATTTCACGCCAATGTGCCTGGAGTGGCACCCATTGGTTGTGACGAATCGAGCCACCACGTGATCTCGGGCAACTGTGGTTGCCAACTGGTGGATACCGGCGCGCCCACGCAGGAACATTGCGGCGCCAACGTGTCCGAGGGCTGCTCAAGCGCCGCCGCTGGTTGGCTTGCCTTCATGTGTGATGAGTGGAGCATCCTATGGCTTCTGGGAGGCGGCGAGTTTCTGCCGGAGTTCGAGATTGTCGATGCTGCGTGGTCGGTCGACGAAACCATTGTCATCGATTTCATTACGAGCGATGATTGCTTTGGGGGGGCCGTAGCAGAAGCGCCGACCGGAGATAGGCCGTTCGAGCGCGTTAGTTCCGCGAGGACATGCGACGTCGGCGTGACGGATCGGGGCAGGCCGCGGCATCCGTCTCTTGTGACGAATTGCGACGAATGCGTGCGTCTCCGGGCTCGTTGGAGGGAACGGACGTTCGTCGCAGGGCCACGACGGACGATGTGCGCTCGCACAACACGTGCCTGGGGACGTTGGGGCCGCCCTGAGCGGAGTGCGCGTGCGGAGCAACCATTGTACGGGCCGCTGGGCGACGGCCGGTCGCCCGCGAGTTCCCCGTGTCAGCGATACGATATGCGTACGTGTGAGCGTGCGGTTCGGGAGGTGTGGTCATGAGTGATGAGACAATGAGCAGTCTTCACGGCGGCTTGGTGACGTTCCTGATCGAACGATGCAGGACGGTGATCCTAGACTGCTACCACGCGGTACAGATCCGACGTGGCGTCCCTTCAGGAGAAACCCGGAGGTCGCGCGAAAACCCGACGACCGAACACATTTGTCGGGGATTCATCGACGGCACCGTCGACGATGGGATCGAACGCCCGCACGAGGACCCGGGCAGCCCTAGAAGGGCTGGATCGCTCCACCATTCGACCGGTCCTTATCTGCCGGGCCTCACGATACCAGCAGGTCGATCACGACGGCCCGGGCTCGTCCCAGGCTGCCGCCACGTGCGAAGGAATCATTAAAGCCGGTGTCGGTGTGGCATCGTCGTGCGACGTCCGCACGACGGTCTGTACCATCGATCGTACCTGTACAGCGGTCATGAAGAATCGTGGCGCGGACGCGTCATAGCCAGAGCACCCGTGAGAATATCGACGATGAGCGCATCGGCCTTCAAATCCACGGCACACAGTCTGCTTGCGCTCTTTGAGCAACAGTCGGAGTCGGAGCGCGTGCGCAGACTCCTCGCGGGTGACGCGCTGCTCGCATTGCGACGGCGTATGCACACGGACGCGTGGCGGTCGTTTGCGGCGGCAGCGCGCGGCGGCGCTGCCGTGCAGATCGGTGAAGACCTAGGGGTCTCGACACCCCAGGTTGAACAGTTGCTGCGCGAGGCATGGCGTGCGCTGGCGACATTGCAACACGACGGCGACGCCCGCCTGCGAATGGGCGTGATCGCGGTGCGTCAGAGCTGCGCCCGGATCACGGAGTTCCAGCGGATCGTCGATCCGCTGGAACTCCGCAGGGCCAGCGAGCTGGGCTTCTGGTCCGCGCTTGCCGGTGCGCTGCGACGGACCCGTGACGGACGGCGCGTACAGTGGCGGCGGAAGCCCCGACGAACACTCCTAGCCTAGCTAAGCTAGGCCGCGTTCGGGCCGCTGCGAGGCACCGCGGATCGGACCGGTGAGCTGATCGCCGGGGGCCGTGCCGGCGGTCCGCGGCTCACAGGCGCGGCGCGCGGAGGTCCGCGCCGATGTGCGAGGCCTACGCCGAGCAGGGCACCCGCGTCGAGGTCGAGTGCGCCGTCGAGACGCCGGTCGGGTCGCGTCCGTTCCGGAGCTTGAGGCGGCTCACGCCCGGCGGGTGTCCCACTCCGACGGCGTCGGCGAACCGTAGGCAACGAGCCGCCGGCGGCCGTGCGGCTCACCGCTCGAGGCACTCCGATGCCGATCGTCCGCGCATCTCGCGTCGTAAACCGGTCTCTTGTCCGTCTGTTCGAATCTGTTCTTTTCACCACATCATCGCCGCGGAAGAGGCTTGAGCGTATGCGCTGGGACATGTACGAGGTTATCATCGAGCGCCCGCGTGGGGGCTACCGCCTGAGGGCCCGCGACGGCCGCGAGCGCATGCGTGCCAGGACCGACCCCGAGTCCGCGCTGCTTCACGAGCGAATCAGCATGAGCCGCGGCAGTAAGTACCTCAACGAGAACCTCGCGCCGCTGCGCCGGTTCCTCCAGAGTCGCGTCGGCCGTCTGTGGAACAAGGTCCACTCGGAGATCTGCGAGCACCTACGGCTGCAGAGCGCGGTCCAAAAGCACGTGCTCGACCACCTGCGCGACATGGTCCACATCCGGGTGGTACGTCACGGCGATGTCCTACTCGAGCACGGCCGCTGGGGCGCGCGCGAGCTGCGGACCAGCCGTTGGTCGCCCTTCTACGTGTGCCCCGATACGGAGGAACTCAAGCGGATCCCGTAGCTGCCGCAGCCGCTTCGCCGCGTAAGCCTAAGCGGCTTTGTAGATCAGATCCACGTGATGGCGGCGGCCGGATCCACCAGAGCCAGCTAACCGCCGCGGGCGGATGGCGGCGAGGTGGATCCAACGGAACTTCGGAGAGGCGTCGAGGATCTGCGACGGCGGGTATGACGACCCGCCAGCATGGACGCCGGTGAGGGGTGGCCGAGGGGCGTACGTCGACCCCCTCTCCGAACTTTACGCCGGCCTGCTCCTAGGAGCGCCGCCTGCGTCGCTGGGCCGCCTACCGCCATCCTCGATCGCCTTGCCAGACCTCCGTCCCGCCTCGACATCGACGGCCCGAGCTACCGCCAGCACTTTGCTCGCCAGCGCGCCGAGTCCATCACAAGAAAGCCATCTTGACTCGCCGCTCGCCCCCCTGGCGCCCCGGGGTCCGACCCGGACCCGGCGGCCCGCGCCGACCGCAACATGGCCTCGACCGTCAACAAGGCGCTCGGCCGCCTCAAGACGATCCTCCGCTCG
>Ga0075163_10011767_pt1 | contig 11389 bp, 8 predicted proteins | sample JI1023141ADNA_FD_71478 | JGI IMG/M metagenome (GOLD analysis project Ga0075163, IMG submission 71478) | Wastewater effluent complex algal communities from Wisconsin, to seasonally profile nutrient transformation and Carbon sequestration -... | ecosystem: Engineered > WWTP > Effluent > Algae... | reverse complement strand
GTGTCGCAGCGGCGCGGCACGGCGAACGGCAAGTCGGTGAGCGTTCGCGCGCTGTTGTGGATGACGGCAGGCCACGAACTGCATCACCTCACGATCCTGCGCGAACGTTACGGCATCGGCTGAGCATCAACCGCAAAAGCCATCGGGCTTCGGGCCGAGTGGAGCCTACTCCGTGACGATGAGGCCGGAGCCGAACAGCGCCTTCTTGTCCTTCATGCCGCGCCAGCCTTCGCGCAGCACGCAGTGACCGACCGGCGCGCGCAGGGAATTGCCGGGGCCCGCGCATAGCAGCACGTCCGGCTGGAACTCGCGCATCGCCGTTCGTACGCACGCGGAGAAGTCAAACGTCTGCGTGACCTGCTGCGTCGTCGTGTAGGTCAGCAGCTCGCGCGGGTCCGCACTCCACGGCGAATGCACGTTGCCGAAACCATCGATGAGATGGCAATCGGGTGCTTTCATCGGCAGATCGGCCAGCATCTGCGTGGCCTGCTCGGATACACCGGCGCATAGCCTGGTGTGGAACGGACCGTGCCCGGCGAGGCGGAACGGGAACTCTCGTTCGCCGACCTTGACCTTGGGCAAATGCGTGAGCAGCGCCGTCATCGCAGCTTCCGTGCCGGCGATCACTTCGTGGCCACCGAGGCGGATGCTGTAGTCGCAGAAGGTCTCTTCGCCGCGGTCCTGCAGCGCGTGGATGACCGCCATCACGGCAACCTGCAGTTGCACGTTGGTCTGCCAATCGTCTTCGACGGTGGTCATGAGCACTTGACCACCCTTCGCCTGTTTCTGCAGCGCGGCCATCGTGGCGACGAGGCGCCAGCCACTCGTTGCATCGAGTGCGCCACTCGCGGGCAGTGCGGTGTACCAACCAAGCGAGTTGCCGGCGATCGCGACGATGCGGTAGCGCTCGCGCAATTGCTCGAGCTGCGCCATCGTGCCGAAGTAGATGAGTTCGGCGGCATTCTCGCCCTCGAGATGAAGGCCGGGCCGGAACTTCTCGGCGCCATCGATCTCGCTCAGCGTGGGGCGTTCTTGCGAACGACGCCAGTCGTTGCACGCGGCGAGTGCGTCGCTGACCGGGCCTGGGCGGATGGTGCGGCCGACGAAGCCGAGTTCGTCCTTCGTGTAGGACCCGCGACCGGGGCAGAACAACACGGCGGTGGGTTTGGTCACCGGACTTCCTCCGCGCAGAGTTTGAGGGCCGCGGCTTCGATGTCATCCTGTTGGATGAGCACGAGGTTGGCTGCCGCGGCGAGTGGCACAAAGCTGTCCTGGGCGGCGATGCGGCGCAGGCGACAACCGGCCAGTTCGGGGTCCTGACACAGTTCGGTGAGGATCATCGGGCTTGGGCCGGCGTGTGTGGCGCGGCATTCATCGACGACGAGCACGCGCTTCGTCGCCTTCGCGTGCGCCTTGATTTGGTCGATCGGCATCGGCGACAGCCAGCGCAGGTCGAACACGCGCACCTTGATGCCGCGTTCGCGCAGCTTCTCCTGTACTCGAAGGCTCATCCACAGGCCGTTGGCGTAGCTGACGATCGTGAGCACGTCCTCAGCGCTCGCGCCGTAGGTGTGCCCTTCGCCGAGCGGCATCAACTCGTCGGGTGGCGGGTAGCCAAACTGCCATTTGCCGTCGTTCGGCGCATGCAGGTCCTTCTGCATGTAGAGCGCGATCGGCTCCAGGAACACGCAGACCTTGCCATGCTGCGCGGCCGCCGCTGCCATCGTGCGCAGCATGGTGACAGCGTCGTCGGCGCGCGACGGCACGCCGAAGATGAGCCCCGGAATCTCGAGCAGTGCGCCAAACGAGTTGTCGTTGTGGAAGTGGCCGCCGAAACCCTTCTGGTAGGCGAGACCCGCGATGCGCACCACCATCGGGTTGCTGCAGCGCCCGTTGCTGAAGAACTGCAACGACGCCGCTTCACCACGGATCTGGTCGATCGCGTTGTGCAGGTAGGCGAGATACTGGATCTCGGGGAATGGCAGGCAACCGGCCTGCGCCATGCCCTGCGCAAGGCCGAGAATCGTCGTTTCGTCGAGGATCGTGTTGAACACGCGCCCCGCGCCAAACGTGTCGAACAGGCCCGTCGTCGCGTGGTAGACGCCGCCCTTCTTGGCCACGTCCTCGCCAAACAGCATCGCATTGGGATGCGCGGCAAACAGGTCCGTGAGGGCCTGCGGAATGCGGAAGGCGAGGTGGCGAGGGCGTGCATCCTGCTCTGGCAGCTTGCCGCCAAACACGGCGAGGCGTTGCTCGTGATCGGCGACCACCGGCTGCAGGTCCTCGGTGCGCGGCAGTTGCAGCGGGGCGATGATCTCCGCGACGGTCGTCAGCTTGCGGCGCGCATTCGCTTCGGTCGCCGCGCGGCGCAGCCGTTCGTCGGTGTCCTGGTACAGCGCCAACATCGCGTCCTTGCCAATCGCGCCCGTGCGCAGCAGAAGATCGGCGAACGCGAGCATCGGATCGCGCGCTTCGTTGCGTTCGATTTCGTCGAGCGACTTGTAGTTGGCTTCGACGTCGCTGCCGGCGTGGCCCATGAGGCGCACGGTGCGCAGATGGAAGAACGCGGGGCGACGGCGCTGACGCACGTAGTCGATGGCCTCGAGCGCTGCTGCATGCACGCCAGGAAGGTCCTGGCTGTCCGCGGCGAAGTACTTCACGCCGCAGCGCTGGTGCATCATCTGATGCACGTAGCCATCGGGGGTCTTCACCGAAATGCCAATGCCGTTGTCCTCACACAAGAACAGGATCGGGCAAGGCTGCGCATGCAGGGTCGCCGCGCCGGCGGCGTGAATGCCGGCCTGCGCGCTGCAGTGGTTCATCGACGCGTCGCCGAAGTTGCAGAACACGATGCTGTCGAACGGCACCGGTGCGGGCAGATGCAACCGTTCCATGCGTTGCAGCGCGCGCGCATAACCGACGGCCTTCGGCAGGTGGCTCGCGATCGTGCTCGTCTGCGGCGGCACAAACGTGCTGTGCGAGCCGAGCACCTTGTGGCGCCCGCCGCTGACCGGATCCTCGGCCGAGGCCATGAACGACAGCATCGCGTCGAAGAACGGCGTCTCGCCGTGGCCGTTGCGCAGGCGCGCGGCCATGAAGGCGCCGCTGCGATAGTGCAGGAACGCAGGGTCGGTCGGCCGCAGCAGCGCGCCAAACACGGAGTTCGCTTCGTGGCCGCTGCTGCCGATCGTGTAGTAGGTGAGGCCCTTGTCCTTCAGCTCGCGCGACAGCAGGTCCTGCAATCGCGATTGGATCGCCGATTCAAAGATCGCGACGGCCTCCCGTCGGGTCAGCGGCGAATGTGCCGCGATGGGCTCAAAGGGGCCGCCGGCGAGCGCCGGGTCGGTGCCCGGGTGTTCGCGCAGCAGTGTGAGCAGACGTTCGGTGACGGGACCTTCGCGGCGGATCGACATGCTGGGAGGGGCAGAGGGGGCGCGGATCTTACGTCGCGCGCCTCGCGAGACCATGGTCCGCAAGGCGGTGCCTGCCGATAGCCAGCAAAACCCCCATCCCAATGCCGTTTTGGGCGCGTTTCTGCGTCAGCGACCCACGGGCGCGATCTTCGCCTTCACGCGCTGCAGCATGCGCAATACCCGCACCGCGGCGGTTGTTCGCGCCTGCGCCATGGTGGCGCCACCGAGCAGGCGAAGGGGTGTACGTTGTGGGACCATGTCTTCGAAGTAGGCGGCATTGGCGCGGGCATAACCGTGCGCCGCGAGCGCAAACTTGGGGTCGAGGCGAACGTCCGGGCTTTCTTCGAGTTGTTCGACCGACAACCAGCGGTCGAGGCCGAGGCCAGGTTCGGCCAACAACTGGAACATCGGGCCAAGGTGCCGCGGCAACTGCACGACCGTCGCGAGTGGTTGGGTCAGCAGCAGACGCGGCGCTTTCGTATCGGTGAAGTAGTAGGTCGTATTGGCGCCCGGAACGCGCATCGACATGTCGCCAGGTTGGTCGCGCAGCAGCGAGGCAAATCGCTCCGCGTAGGCCGCCAACAGCGAACGCAGCACCGTGCCGGCATCGTCCCACAGCTCACACAGCTGGGTTTCGCGCAGCAGGCGCGGCGTCTGAAACCAGCCGGACCGCAGTCGCTCCGCGCGCAAGCAGAACTCGGCAGCACCGTTGCAGTGAAGGCGATCGCGCGTGGCGAGTTCGATGTTCTCCGCGAGTCGGCGCAGCGTGTGCAAGGCTGCGCGCGTCGTGAGGCGATGATGGGAAGTGACTTCGACGAGCAGGCTCGCACACGATTCGACGTTCCACAGCGTGCACTGCGCCCCGGTCTGCAATGGGAACCGCGATGGGCCGCCGAGCAGGTCCTGCAGTTGCATGCCGGGCGACGCAGCCGGGATCAGACTCGACAGCAGGTCGAGGTGGCGCTCGCGCATGGCGGCTGGCGCCTGCAAGAACGTGTCCGCGCAGTTGCGCAGTTGCGCCTGCAGGCTGGCCGCGGCTTTGCCCAGGTCGGCATCGTCCGCAAAGCACGCAATCAACTCTGTGTTGCGCACGCCAGGGACCCCAGGCGCCTCCGCGTGATAGACCGCGGTCGCGCCCGCCTCGCGCAGCGTGGCCGTCATGGCCTCACGCTGGGCGCTGTAGAGGTCGGGGCTGAGAGGCTGAATGGTGTCCGCGGCGATCGTGATTGGCGGCATGGGGGAGTTCCGAGCGAGAAGGTCCGGGGGCGAGCCCGAATGTGGTCTTCTTCGACGCTCGGCGGCGACGCCTTGAGTCCCATGGCATGGAATCTTCCCGGTGGTTCTTGGTCCGATCGGGTCCCGCGCTTGCAACCCCCGACCCCGGCCGGTCGCATGGGCGGGTGAGCGAACTCTCTCCAGAACTGGCGCCCGACCACCCTCCAGGGTCCCTGGCCCAGGACCTGGCGACGTTCGCCCAGTTTGGAGCCAGATCGTTGCTCGGCACTCTGGCGATCGACGGCCAGGCGCCGGTGCCGACCTTCACAAACGAGTTCTGGACCTCGGCGCAGCGCGAAGGCCACAGCCTGCACGAAGTCAGCTACCGCGCGTGCTTCAAGCCGTCGCTGCCGGCGTTCTTCCTCGAGCGGCTGTCGAAGCCCGGCGACGCGGTGCTCGACCCGTTCATGGGGCGCGGCACGACCCCACTCGAAGCTGCGCTGCGTGGGCGCTTCCCGTGCGGCAATGACGTGAACCCGCTGTCGGCGATGCTGGTGAGGCCGCGTCTCGCGCCGCCAGAGTTGCCAGCGATCCTCGCGCGACTCGCCGAACTCGATCTGCGCTACGACGGGCGGCTCGACGACGAGTTGCTCGTGTTCTTTCACCCCGACACGCTGCGTTCGATCTGCGCGCTGCGCGAGTACCTGCTGCAGCGCACTGCAAACGGCACCTTCGATGCCGTCGACGATTGGATCCGCATGGTGGCCGTAAACCGCCTCACGGGCCATTCGACGGGCTTTTTCTCGGTCTACACGCTGCCACCCAACCAGGCCACGTCGGTCGCTGCGCAGCGCAAGATCAACAGCAAGCGCAATCAGGTGCCTGAGCCGCGCGACGTGAAGGCGATTCTCGCGAAGAAGTCGAAGGCGCTGCTGCAGGACGTGGCGCCGCTGTGGCGCAAGCAGACGATGGGGCTCGCGAATCGGGCCGCGTTGACCACGGGGCCGGCCGCCAAGATCGCCTTGCCAAGCGCGAGCGTGCAGCTCGTCGTGACTTCACCGCCGTTTCTCGACATCGTGCAATACGCGGCCGACAACTGGCTGCGCTGCTGGTTCTGCGGGATCAACGCTGCCGCAGTGCCGATCACGATGGCGCGCACGGTGCCCGCCTGGCAGCAGGCGATGGGCGAGGTGTTCGTCGAGTTGTTCCGCATCGTGCGACCCGGCGGCTACGTCGCGTTCGAAGTCGGCGAAGTGCGCGGCGGCAAGGTGCGGCTCGAAGAGGCCGTGGTGCCCGTGGCGGCGGCGGCGGGGTTTGTGCCCGAACTCGTGATGATCAACGCGCAGGAGTTCACCAAGACGGCGAACTGCTGGGGCATCGACAACAACAAGGTGGGCACGAATACGAACCGGATCGTGGTGCTGCGGCGCTGAGGGCGGCGCGATTCAGCGCCGCAGCTGCACTGTGACTACTTCGTCCCCGGCCCCGACGGCGAAGTCCTCGCTGCGGTCGGGCCGATCGGGGACGAACGCGAATGCCGTGGGCTTGGCTCCCGGCCACGGCAGAAAGCGCAGGGTTGCCTCGCCGTCTGCATTGGTCGTCGGGCGCGACATCTGCTGCGCGAACATGTTCCATCCCAGTTCGTTGAGCAATGAAGCGGAGCCTTTGGCGATGGGAGGCACTCGACTGTTGCCAGCCCTGAATCTCGCGCCAGCGACCGGCTTGCCGTCGGCGTCTACCACAAGCACGCGCACGGATGGTTTGGGGCCGAGTGTCAGCGTTACCGCTTGGTCGGCGGACCACGACTCGAGGTCTTGCATGGCCCAACTTGTTGGCGTCATGGCGAACAAAGTCCAGCGGCCGCGTTGCAGCATCAGCTCCGCGCGACCGGCGCGGTCCAGCATGACGGATGGTGCGTTTTCCAGGTCGAATTCGAGGATTCTAACAGGCATCAGCAAGACCACCGCAGACGTCGCCGGGCCACCTTGTTCGTCGAGCACTTGCAGGGACATCTGCTCGAAGTCGGCGAGGTCGATCGTTGGCAGCTTGCTGTCGTGCGTCGGCATCGTGACGAAGCGCTTGCCATCCAGTGGCGGTAGTTGCACATGTACGTTCGTGACGCCGCGGGGAAGTGCAGGTCGGTCGCAGGTGCCATCCAACGCGATGGGGACGTGGTACTTGCGAGGCACGTAGTAGCTAAGGACCATGCCAGCCTTCTGCTGAACGGCATTCCCCACGGCGAACACCTCGATTGCGCGTCCTGCGAGCCCTTTAACGTGCATGGCGGGTTGTGATTGGTCCTCCTTCATGATCAACCGGATCGTGCGGTTCTCGTGCGCGGGCACGATCTCCCAATGCACGAACGGCAGCTGGCTCGCCCATCCAGACGCGCTCTCCGCGTAGCCACTCTTCGAGGCGCTCACAACCAGCGAATCAGGGGGGCTAGCGAACGGATCGCCACTGGGCAGCGATCGCAGGGTGGCGCGCCCTTCCTTGTCCGTCGTGGTGACAATGCCATCGCGAAACACGGTGCGTGAAATGCCAGATGACCAGTTCACGTCGGTTTCGACCTTCTGCACCGCAACGCGCGCACCTTCGATTGGTGCGTTGTGCGCATCGACAACCTCCACAGCAACGGCGATGGGATCGAATAGCTGCGGCGCTTGCGCGGGATCCAGAGGAACTCCGATGCGGCACAGTTCGCGGCGATCGCTCATGGTGAGAACGACATCGCAAACACCAGCGAGCGGTGGCAGTTCGAACCTCGCCTCTTCGTCGATAGGCATATCGACCGCGTAACCTGGGCAGGAGTCGAGCCGAAGTTCTAGGCGAAGGTCCTTGAGGTCACCCCAAGTGCGCAACCCTGGCAGTTCGATGCGGCGCCGGTGCGCGGCAATCGTGAGTTTCAGCTCGGCGCCATCTCCGCAACTGAGATTGCGAACCGGCGACGCAACCATCGCCAAGCCGTCGTGCTCGGGGCCGGTCGCCAGACCGGTGTAACGAACACCTCGCTGCACCTTCGCCACGAACCGCCCGAGTTCGTCGGTCTTGACCACGACCTGATCAATGGGATCGATGCCGACGAGGTTCGCATCATCTTCGACGAAAATGACTTCGGCGGCCGCGACTGGCCTGCCACTGTTGTCCGTGACCATGCCAGTCAGGGATTGCCGTTGCTGTGCAGCCACGGCTGTGGTCAGTAGCAGGGCTGCGAAGGTCTTCCCATTCCTTGGGTGCATGCGGTGAGGATAGTCAAAAGGGGCTTGGCGACTTGCTTCTTCCTGACGGAACCGTAACCAAGCTCTACCAATGAGTGAATCGCGCGTTCTGCTGGATGCCGCAGCGTTCCTGGGTTCAGCCCAAGCGCTGCGCATCGACGTTGCTACCACGGCCGACATTCGCGCCATCGCGCAGCGTTTCCTGCAGGTCAGCTACCAGGAGCTCGGCAAGCCGCCGCAATTCCTGGATGGCGACGAGATGCGAACCGCGCTGTGCGAACTGCTGCCGCGGCACTTTGGTGTGAAGGACCCGCTCGCCGAGGCGGTGCCCGCGGTGCTGGCGGCATTCCTGCAGTGGCTGGACGAGAGCGCCGTGGTGACCAATCGCTTCGAACTTCGGCTGGCGCTCGATACCCACGGCGATGCATTCCTTGCCGCCGTGAAGAGTGGTGTGGCGCACCGCGATGGGGTGGCGATCACCGAGAAGGGCAAGACCTTCGTGCACCGCGCGGACAAGACCGGACGCAACGATCCGTGCCCGTGCGGCTCGGGGAAGAAGTTCAAGAAGTGCTGCGGTAGCGCGGAATGAGGGGGAGCCTCCGTTCTGGGCCAACCGCACTCACCCTGCACTCTCGCGCAACGCCTTCTTCGTGATCTTGCCCGACCCCGTGCGCGGCAGCGCGGTGAGGAACCGCACCTCCTTCGGCGCCTTGTAGTGCGCGATGCGGTCGCGGCAGAACGAGATGAGCTCCTGCATCGTCGCCGCGCAGCCAGGCCGCAGCACGACGGCCGCCGTCACGCGTTCGCCCCACATCGAGTCGGGCATGCCGTAGACGGCGCATTCGAGCACGGCGGGATGCGCGTAGAGCACGTTCTCGACTTCGACCGAATAGACCGCTTCGCCGCCCGTCTTGATGACGTCCTTCTTGCGATCGACGATGTCGACGTAGCCGTGTTCGTCGATCGTCGCGAGGTCGCCCGTGCGCAGGAACCCCTGCGCGTCGAAGGCGGCGGCGGTGGCTTCGGGGTTCTGCCAATAACCGCGCGTGACCGTGGCGCCTTTGACGCGGATTTCGCCCACCGTGCGCGCATCGGCGGGAATCGCCTTGCCTGCATCATCGACGACTTCGAGCTGCACGCCAGAGAACGGTCGCCCTGTCTTGCACTTCCAATGCAGTTGCTGCTCAAACGGCAATTGCTGCAGCGCTGGCGTGAGCAGGCTCAGCGTGAGGTAGGGGCTCGTTTCGGTCATGCCGTACGTCTGCACGTAGTCGCAGCGGAAGACATCGAGGATGCGCCGCACGACGTCGGGTGCGATCGGCGCACCGCCGCTCAGCATCACGCGCAGAGCGAAGGGCCGATTCGCGGCGCCGGGTTCCTTCACCATGAGGTTGAGCATCACTGGCACGAGGTTGGTGATCGTGATGCGTTCGGCGGCGAGCAGGTCGAGCGCGGCGTTGGCCGTGAAGTGCGGCAGGAAGGCGTGCGTCCCAGCGACGTGCGTGATCGCAAACGTTGCCCAGGCGTCGGCGAGATGGAACATCGGCGCGATGTGGGCCCAGCGATCCGTGGCGCAAAGGCCGAGTTCTTGCACGGCGGCGAGGGCGTGCGTGCAGACGTTGCGATGCGTGAGGACCACGCCCTTCGGGGAACCGGTCGTGCCGCTCGTGTAGTACAGGTGGGCGGGTTCGTCGGCTGCGGCGAGCGATGGCGAGAACGTAATCGTGTCGCCGGCGGCGATCGCATCCGCGACCGCGACGCTGCCGCCGCGCAGATGCTCGCGGAGTTCGATTGCGCGGGCCGCATGCGCATCGTCGTGCAGCAGCAGGAACGACTCACTGTGCGCGAGGATGTTCTGTTGCTCGCCGGTGGCGAGGCGCGTGTTCAGCGAGACCAGGATCGCGCCGGTGGCGGCGGCCGCGAAGTAGGCGAGGTAGTGGTCGATGTGGTTGTGCATCAGGCAGCCGATGCGATCGCCGCGCTGCACTCCGCGTTCGCGAAGGGTCGCCGCGAGCTGGGTCGCGAGTTGCCGGGCTTCGGCATACGTGTGCACGCGGGGCCCTTGGCGAAGGGCCTCGTGGTGCGGGTAGTTGGCGGCGGCGGAGGTGAGGAAGTCCCAGACGTTCACAGCAGGTGTGTAGCGGCAGAACCCACCTCTGTCGCGGGTCTGGGTTGTGCTCGACGTTGTGCTTGAGGGGGGTGACCGCTCCAATCCTCGCCCCGATGACTGCACCGCTGCCCGACCCGACGCCCCCTGAGCCGCCCGCGGACTCCCCGCTCCCGGCTCCCGCTGAGGCGCCGGAGAGGCCGGTATCGGTGCCACATCCGCCCCTGCGCGTGATCCACCAGGAAGAAGACTTCGTGGCGGTCAGCAAGCCGAGCGGCCTGCTCGTGCACCGCGACAAGCACCATCCGGACGAAGCTGCAGCGCTGCAGGTCGTGCGCGACCAGCTCGGCAAGTTCCTGTACCCGTTCCATCGCCTCGACCGCGCGACGTCGGGCATCCTGCTGTTTGGGTTCTCGTCCGACGCCGCGGCGGCGCTGCAGGCCTCCTTGTCGGCGGAGGATGCGCACAAGGACTATCTGGCTCTGATGCGGTGGCCGGGCAGCAACCGCGAACTCGGCGACAGCTGGCTCTGCGATCGGCCGCTGCAGGACGAGAAGGACATTCCGCGCGAGGCGCGCACGCAGTTCACGCTGGTTGAGCAGTTTCGTCTGTGCGCGGTCGTGCGGTGCCGCATCTTCACGGGGCGGTACCATCAGATCCGACGTCACGCCAACCACAGCGGCCGCCACATCCTTGGCGATAGCACCCATGGCAAGGGTAGGATCAACGCCGCGTTCCGCGACAAGTTTGGCCTGCCGCGCCTGTTCCTGCACCTGGAGCGGGTCTCAATGCGGCACCCGACCCTTGGCACGCATCTAGAACTCTTCGACCCTTTGCCGATGGACCTCACGTCGGTTCTCGATCGGTTACGCGCCGATCCATCGTTCGGTTGCCCTCCTTCGCCCTCGTAACCCTGGTCAACGACCGCGCCCAGTTCGATGCCTGCCAGGCATCGTTGCGGGCCGATGCGGCGGCATTCCCGCAGTGGCTCGCGGTCGAGCCCAACGTGAAGGGCTGGAACGCCGCGCAGGGGCTCAACCACGGCATCGAGCAGGTTGATGCCGATTGGGTGCTCTGTGTGCATCAGGACGTCGTGTTCCCAAAGGGCTTCTGGGCGCGAATCACCGCCGCGCTGGCGGCTTTGCCGCCCGAGGTCGCGCTGGCGGGGCTCGTTGGTTGCGAGCGTTCCGGGCGGTTTCACGGGCACATCGTCGATCCCAACGGCCACTGTTTCTGGGGCGACCTGCCGCACGATGTGGTGGCGCTCGACGAAGTGCTGATCGCGGTGCGGAAGTCGTCGGGCTTGCGGTTCTGCGTCGAGGTGCCGGGTTTCCACTGCTACGGCGCGGATCTGTGTTTTGAAGCGGATCGCCGCGGTCTGCGCATCGTGGCGATCGATGCACCGTTGCTGCACCTGTCGACCGGCAAGCTCGATG
>Ga0075163_10011765_pt1 | contig 11390 bp, 4 predicted proteins | sample JI1023141ADNA_FD_71478 | JGI IMG/M metagenome (GOLD analysis project Ga0075163, IMG submission 71478) | Wastewater effluent complex algal communities from Wisconsin, to seasonally profile nutrient transformation and Carbon sequestration -... | ecosystem: Engineered > WWTP > Effluent > Algae... | reverse complement strand
TGGCGAAACTGATGATCGATTCGGCGGTGCTGTGGGCGAAGCACTACCGGATCGATTCGTTCCGCTTCGATCTGATGGGCCATCAGCCGCGCGCGGCGATGCTGCGTCTGCAGCGCGCGGTCGATCTCGCCGCAGACCGGCATGTCGACCTGATCGGCGAGGGCTGGAACTTCGGCGAGATCGCCAACGGCGCGCGGTTCGTGCAGGCCTCGCAGCTCTCGCTCAACGACAGCGGCATCGCGACCTTCAGCGATCGCGCCCGCGATGCCCTGCGCGGCGGCGGCTGTTGCGACAGCGGCGAAGCATTGATGACACAGGGCCTGCTCAGCGGTCTGCACTACGCAGCCAATGCGCTGGCGGCAGGCAAAGACCAGCGCGCAGCGCTGCTGCGCGCGGCGGACATGGCGCGGGTCGGGTTGGCAGGCACGCTGCGCGATGTGCGCATGACCACGCACGACGGCTCAACCCGGCGGCTCGCGGAGATCGATTACGCCGGACAGCCCGCCGGCTATGTCGCGCAACCCGGCGAAGTGGTGAACTACGTCGAGAACCACGACAACCCGACTCTGTTCGATATCCTCGCGCTGAAACTGCCGCGGGAGACATCGCGCGAAGATCGCGCGCGAGTCCAGATCCTTGGCGCCGCCTTCGTGAGTTTCAGCCAGGGCATCGCCTACCATCACGCCGGCGTGGAGGTGTTGCGCTCGAAATCGCTGGACCGCAACAGCTTCGATTCGGGGGACTGGTTCAACCGGCTCGACTGGAGCTACACCGACAACGGCTTCGGCGCGGGACTGCCGCCATCGGCCGACAACGGCAAGGACTGGGCGCTGCTCGGGCCGGTGCTGGCGGATGCATCGATCAAGCCGCGACCGCAGGACATCGTCTGGATGCGCGATGCCTTCAACGATCTGCTGCGGATCCGTCGCAGTTCGACGCTGTTCCGCATGAGAAGCGCGGACGACGTGACAGCGCGGCTGGCGTTCCGCAACGTCGGGCCGGCGCAGAATCCGGTCGTCATCGCAGCGCACCTCGATGGCGAAGGCTATGCCGGCGCGCGCTTCCGCGAGGTGCTCTACTTCATCAATGTCTCGCCACAGGCGCAGACCCTGACCTTGCGCGAAGAATCCGGAAAAGACTATGTGCTGCATCCGGTGCAGCGCGCCATGCGGGCCGCAGACGACCGCCCGAAGGCTGCGCGCCACGTTTCGCGCAGCGGGCGCTTCACCATTCCGCCGCGGACTGCGGTGGTGTATGTCGTCGAATGATGCCGTGCCAAGTGAATCCGAGCAGTGAACGCCCACGAGGAATGCCCATGATCCGCAACCGGCGATTGAAGACAACATTCATCGCGCTTTCGATGCTTGCACTGTGCGTTGCATTGCCCCTGCAGGCCGCGACCGTGGCCGAAGTGGCATCGCCCGACGGCACGCTGAAGGTGGAGCTGGAGGTCACCGACGAAGGTCGGCTGGCGTATCGCGTGGCGCAGAAAGGCAAGCCGCTGATCGGCGATTCGCGGCTCGGTTTCATCCTGCGCAACGGCCGCCAGTTCCTGCGCGGCCTCGCGCTGGAGACGACGTCGGCGCGCAGCTTCGACGAGACCTGGGAACTGCCCTGGGGCGAGCGCCGCTTCGTGCGCAACCATTACAACGAACTGCGCGCGCGCTTCGTCGAGCGCGATCGCGACCGTCGCCGCTTCGACGTGGTGGTGCGCGTGTTCGACGACGGTCTGGGTTTCCGCTACGAATTTCCGAAACAGCCGGCGCTGGACGAAGTGCAGATCCAGGAAGAACTGACCGAGTTCGCGATCGCGCGACCGGCGACCGCCTGGTGGATCCCGGCGTTCGAATGGAATCGCGAGGAATATCTCTACAGCCGCACGCCGCTGGCGGAAGTGGGCATGGCGCAGACGCCGATCACGCTGCGCACCGGAGACGGTACGCATCTGTCGATCCATGAAGCTGCGCTCGTGGACTATGCCGGCATGAATCTGGCGAAGGGTGATGGCGGCGTGTTGCGTGCCGCGCTCACGTCCGGCAGTCCGGCCAGGGTCGTGCGCCGCACGCCGTTCACGACGCCATGGCGCACGGTGCAGATCGCCGATCGCGCCGGTGGGCTGGTCGAGTCCAGTCTCATCCTCAACCTCAACGAACCGAACAGACTCGGCGACGTGAGCTGGTTCAAACCGTCCAAGTACGTCGGCGTGTGGTGGTCGCTGCATCTGGACAAGGAGAGCTGGGCCACCGGGCCGAAGCATGGTGCGACCACCGCGAACACGAAGCGCTACATCGATTTCGCCGCGAAACACGGCTTCCGCGGCGTGCTGGTGGAGGGTTGGAACACCGGCTGGGACGGCGACTGGTTCGCCAACGGCTGGGATTTCGATTTCGCCAGACCGACGCCCGACTACGATCTGGAAGGCTTGGCCGCGTATGCGAAATCAAAAGGCGTGCATCTGATCGGCCACCACGAAACCGGCTGCGCGGTCTCCCACTACGAGCGGCAGATGGATCGGGCGTTCGCCCTGTTCGCACGCCTCGGCATCGATGCGGTGAAGACCGGCTACGTCTGCGATGCCGGCCAGATCGAGCGCCAGGATGCGGTGGGCGGCCCGGTGGTGCGCGAGTGGCACGAAGGCCAGTTCATGAGCAATCATCATCAACGCGTGCTGGAAACGGCGGCGAAGCATCGCATCGCGATCAATGCGCATGAGCCGATCAAGGACACCGGTCTGCGCCGCACCTATCCGAACTGGATCTCGCGCGAAGGCGCGCGCGGCCAGGAGTTCAATGCCTGGGGCAATCCGCCCAACCCGCCCGAGCACGAGCCGAACCTGATCTTCACGCGCATGCTCGCTGGGCCGATGGATTTCACCCCGGGCGTGCTGAGCCTGGAGGGTCGCGGCCAGCCGCTGCAGAGCACGCTGGCCCGCCAGCTCGCGCTGTACGTCGTGCTCTACAGTCCGATCCACATGGCGGCCGATCTGCCGGAAAATTACGAGCGGCACATGGATGCATTCCAGTTCATCCGCGACGTACCCGTGGATTGGCAGGACACGCGCGTCGTCGACGGCGAAGTCGGCGATTTCGCGACGATCGTGCGCAAGGATCGCAACAGCAAGGACTGGTATCTGGGCAGTGTGACCGACGAAAACGCGCGCACGCTGCTGGTGCCGCTGTCGTTCCTCGACGCCGGTCGTACTTATGTCGCGCAGATCTATCGCGATGGCGATGGCGCGGATTACAAGTCCAACCGTTTCGCGTTCGCGCGCGAGACCCGCGAGGTCACCCGCGCCGACACGCTAACCCTGCACCTCGCTGCCGGAGGTGGGCAGGCGATCCGGTTCGTGGCGAAGCGCTGAGGCCTGCGCCGGTCGCGACTTGCGTCGCCCCAGCGCTTGTTCGACAGCCTGCTAGACTTTCATCCGATGTTCAATCCGAACCCGCGCATTCAAACCATCCCCATCGCCGGACGTCACGTCTGCCACGTGATCGACGATGCGCTGCTCGATCCGGACGGTCTGGTCGAATACGCCGCGCAGCATCTCGATCGCTTCGAGGAAACCGCGCACAACGCCTATCCTGGCCCCGAGCTGCGGATGCCGGATGATTTTTCTGCGCAGCTGGATGCGTTCTTCACCCGGCATCTGCGACGCGCCTTCGACGCGCGCCGCACCGAACGCATGTACAGCCGGCTGGCGATCACCGCGACCCCGCCCGGGCGGCTGACGCCATCGCAGTCGATCTGTCATGTCGACCGGCTCAGCGTCGATCCGCGGCATCGGATCGTCGCTTCGGTGCTGTATCTGTTCCGCGACGAACGGCTCGGCGGGACGTCCTTTTATGCACCGAAACACCCGCCGGACACGATCATGCCGCTGATCGCCGATGCCGGACGCATGGATGCAGAGGCGTTCCACGCGCGCTATGGCGTCGAAACGGGTTACATCGCCGCCTCCAACGCATGGTTCGAAAAAATCACGACCGTGCCCGCGCGCTACAACCGCATCATCTTCTACGAAGGCACGCTGTTCCACAGCGGCGAGATCGCGCATCCGCAGCTGTTGTCGCGAGATCCGCGTGCGGGGCGGCTCAGCCTCAACGGTTTTTTCACCTGCCGCCGCAGTCTGGCGCCGATCTGATCCGTTCACGGGAGAATCGTTCGATGACCGTCAGCCGTTTCTGTCGCCGCATGTCGGTGTCGATGCTGTTGTCGCTGTTCGCAGCGAACGCATCGTACGCGCAGGACGCGGCAGTGCGGATCGACCGCTCCCGCGTCGACGTGCTGACGATTCCCGTGCCCGGACTTGCGCCCGACGGCCTGCGCGTGCGCGTGTTCCTGCCCGGCGACTACGATCCCGAGTCGCAAACCGGATATCCGGTGCTCTACCTCAACGACGGTCAGGATGCCGAAGCGGTCGCGCTGCAGGCGACGTTGAAAGCGCTGATCGACGATGGCGGAATCAGGCCTCTGATCGCGGTCGCGATCGACATGCCGAAGGATCGTATGGCCGCATACGGCTTTTCCGACCGCGAACGGAAGCGCAGCCTGGTGTCGCCATTGCGCGTTGGCGCCGTCGGTGCGGATGCGCATGCGTATTCGGAGTGGGTGGCGACGCGGCTGATACCCGAGATCGACGCGAAATACCGGACGCGCGCCCGCGCAGATGCGCGCACGGTGCTGGGCTGGTCGCTGGGCGCCGCGAATGCGCTCAATCTCGGCTGGCGGTATCCGGAAGTCTTCGCCAATGTCGGCGCGTTCTCGCCATCGCTGTGGCTCTCGCCGAATCCAGACGATATCGCCGGGGTCCAGGCCGGCAGGTTCGCGCAGTCGATGATCGCAGCCGGCACGTATCGCGCCGGCAGCAGGTTCTTCTTCGCAGTGGGCGATGCCGAAGAAACCGACGACCGCGACGGCGATGGCGTGATCGACGTGCTCGACGACGCGCGCGATCTGATCGACGGCTGGCGCGTGGTCGGCGATGCGGAGCCGCGTGCGAAAGGCCTGCGCCAGCTCGGTCACTCGGTGAATCTCGATCACGCCGCAAAAGCGACGCGCGCCGATGCGTCCCTGTTCGTTCTCGCCGGCGGCAGGCACGAGCAGGCGTCATGGGCGGCGATGTTGCCGGTATTCCTGCGCTGGGCCTACGCCGTGCATGCGCCGCCGTTGAATGCGACCGGCAACACAGAAAGCTGGCAGCGGATGCCGTCGCGGCATGTCGATGCACGCGATGTCGATGTCTGGCTTCCGCCGGGTTATGGCAAAGAGCCGGACAAGCGCTATCCGGTGCTGTACATGCACGATGGCCAGAATCTGTTCGACCCGGCGCAGAGTTACGCCGGCGTCGATTGGGATATCGACGGCGCAATGACGCGGCTGATCGAAGCGGGCGGGATCCGCGAAGCCATCGTCGTCGGTATCTGGAACACGCCATCGCGCTTCGCCGAATACATGCCGAAGGCGCCGGTGCGCACCAGGACGGTCGGCAGCGGGATCATCGGTCGCCCCATGGGACGGGCCAGCGACATCCGTTCCGACGACTATCTGCGCTTCCTCGTCGAGGAGCTCAAACCCTTCGTCGATGCGCATTACCGCACACTGCCCGGCCGCGACGACACCGTGGTGATGGGCTCCAGCATGGGCGGACTGATTTCGCTGTACGCGGCCGCGCGCCATCCGCAGATCTTCGGTGGCGTCGGTGCGGTATCCACCCATTTTCCGGCCTGCGGCGGCTGCGTGATCGACTGGTTCGGCGCGCATCTGCCCGATCCGCAGACGCATCGACTGTATTTCGATCACGGCACGGCGACGCTCGATGCGAAGTACCCGCCCTACCAGGCGAAGATGGATGCGGTGCTGCGCGCGGGCGGTTATCGCGAGACAGACAACTGGATCACGCGCAGATTCGAAGGTGCCGAACACAACGAAGTCGCGTGGCGGGCGCGGATGGAGATTCCGCTACGGTTCCTGCTTGCGCCAAAGGCCAAGGCCGGCAAAGCCGCGCCGTGACCTTCGGCGCTGGTTCGCACGCGGTCGTCCATTGAGGATGCATGGGCGCCGGACCGGCGCACCGTGAGGCTGTGCCGATGACGACCATCCCGATGGCCACCGCCGATCCGCGTTTCGCACGGCAGCGGCTTGCGCCGATTCTGCTGGTGCTGCTGGCGATCGGTTGCGCATGGGTGTCGACGCGCTGGTGGCTGTATCCGGCACTGGATCTTCCCGATTACGCGCCGATGATTCTGCGGCCGATCCTCGGTTTCGCGATGGCGTGGTGGTTGATCGCGCGCGCCGGCGAGCGCTGGCGCGATTACGGGCTGGCCAAACCTGCGTCATGGTGGACGTTGCTCGTGCAATGCGCGGCGTTGTATGCGGCGATGGCGCTGTCCTCTCGCTTTCTGGTGCCACTGCTCGCGCAAACCTTCGGTGCGACCGCATCGCCGAGCGTGCTCTCCTCGATCGGCGGCAATGAAGCCGCTTTGTTCGCTTGGCTTGTCGTTGCTTGGGGTGTGGGTGGTTTCATCGAGGAATTGTTGTTCCGCGGATTTCTGCTCAATCGCATCGAAGCGTTCCTCGGCACCGGTGCCGGGGCCAACGTCGCCGCGGCGGCGGCGGTGTGCGCGCAAGCGGCGCTCTTCGGTGCGCTGCATCTGTATCAGGGCAGCTTCGGATTCGTGTTCGCGGGCCTGTTCGCGTTGATTTACGGTGCGGCGTATCGGCTCTTCGGGCGCAACCTGTGGCCGTTGATCCTGGTACACGGCGTCTGGAACAGTTTCGCGATCTGGGGCGCTTACGCCCGGTGAGCCGCGCACTCTCTGGAACGGCTGTCGCGTTCAGTTACGCGTCGGATTCCCGGTTTTTGCCCCGAAAAGTTCACAAGTCCCGGCGTGGAACGATAGAATCCGGGCGGGGATTTCGGCCTGAACAGGCCGGTAGGCGTTCAGGCAACGCAAGCGGATAAGGAATGCGGCGGTGGAGAGTCATGCGCTCTCGCCGGCGAGGCACCCCGTCGATATTTCAGCAAAGCTTTTTCGGACGACAGGGGTTCTCGATGAAACAGACGTCGCGCGGCGCGCGAAACGGTGCGCGGTGGTTCTGCGCGCTTGCGGGCATGCTGGTGTGGCTGGCGTTGCCGGTATCGGCCGCGGAACCGGGGTCGACAGCTGCCCGGGGTGCCGGGGGAGTCCTGGATACCGGCGAATATCATGCCTGCATTCTGCTCGAGAGCGATCCGAACGGCGGCGTGTTCGAGGGCGGCGGCCTGTACTGCTGGGGCGAGAATGCTGCCGGCCAAGTGCGCGCCCCCCAAGGGCGTTACCTGTCAGTGAGTTCCGGTGTCGACCACAGCTGCGCCCTGCGCGGCGACGGCCAACCGATCTGTTGGGGCAACCCGGCCGCAATCGCGTCGCAGCCGCCAGCGGGGCCTTTCGTGGCCTTGAGCGCAGGCGAGATCGAGAACTGCGGGCTGCGCAGCGACGGCCAATTGCGATGCTGGGGCGGTGCGATGTCGGCTGCGGCGCCGACCACCGGCACCTTCATCGCAGTCGGCGTTTCGCCGGGACGCGGTTGCGCGATCCGCACCGACGGCACGCTGCACTGTTGGCAGGCGGCGGGCGTCTCCAGTCTGGGCGCCGTACCGGCCGGGCGCTATCTCGGGTTGAGCCTGGGGACCAGCCATGCCTGCGCGCTGCGCAGCGACGGCAAGGTCCAGTGCTGGGGGTCCAATGCCCAAGGCCAGACCAATGCGCCGACCGCGCCCGACTTCATCGCGGTCGCGTCTGGGCATCAGCATTCCTGTGGCCTCCAGGACAACGGCAGCATCGTCTGCTGGGGCGGGAACCCGTCCGGGCAGCTCAATGCGCCGACGGGCCGGTTCGATGCGATCAGCGCGGGCCGTCTGCACACCTGCGCGCGGAATGAGGAGGGCTCGGTCCAGTGCTGGGGCGGCAGCGGCAGTCGCGGCGAACTCGCCCCACCGACCTACAACTACCACACGCTGGCGGTCGGCTCAGATCAGGCCTGTGGTCTGGTTTATCTGGGCAACTACGGATGCGCAGGCGCCGCGTCGGCGTTGACGCCCCCGGTGCGGCACTACAACGCATTGAGTTTCGGTGCGGCAAGCGCATGCGGGATCACGATCGATGGTCGAGCGCAATGCTGGGGCGAGCCTTTGGGCACGCCGCCGAATGAAGCGCTCACCGCGATCAGCGTTGGCGACACGCACGCCTGCGCCTTGCGCCTCGATGGCGGTGCGGTGTGCTGGGGCGACAACAGCTTTGGCCAAGGGACGCCTCCGCCGCAAGTCGACTATATGGCGTTCAACACGATCGCCAGCGGCGACAAGTTCACCTGTGGATTGAGCGACTACGCCGGTCTGGTGTGCTGGGGACAAGGTCCAGGTGTGACCGATAAGCCGCTAAGTGGCCCGTCCGACTACCTCAGCGTGCACGGAGCTAACGCCTGCATTGTTCATTTCAACAGCGGCCAGGCCGAATGTTGGGGCGAAGATGCCATTGCACTGCAGCCTCCTGCACAGACTTTCAGCAAAATTGCGGTGGGCGCCCGTCACGCCTGTGCGATCAGCGCAAGCGGTCTTCACTGCTGGGGCGACGATACCCAGTCGCAGCTGCAGGCGCCCACCGGCGAGGTCTACTACAGCATCGCCGCTTTCGGCGACACCACCTGTGCCGCCGACCTCCAATACATGCGGTGCTGGGGTTCGCAAACCCTGATCAAGGCCGGCCCGACCGTGCTGGTCCAGGCCGACGAGATTGCGGCTGGCGAGGCGCACAACTGCACCGTGCGCAACCATCGCGGTGTGGGCTGTTGGGGCGATGCGGTACTCGGTCAGCGCAATGTGCCGGTCCATCGTTCGCGCACGGTGTCCGCCAATGGCGATCACAGCTGCAGCCTGCGCGGCGATGGCCGGATCGCGTGCTGGGGCGACGACCTTCATGGCGCTTCGACGCCTGCCGCAGGCACCGCGCGCGCACTGGATGTCGGTCAGCTCAATGGCTGTGCCGTCGGTACGAACGGTGCAGCCAGCTGCTGGGGATGGAATGTCAACGGCCAGGGCACACCGCCGGCCGGTCTGTTTCGCAGCATCGCCACCGGGCTCAACCACAGTTGCGGCGTGCGCGACGATGGCAGTCTCGCTTGTTGGGGCTACAACGCCGACGGGCAGGCCACCGCGCCGGCCGGTCTTTTCCGCGGAGTCGATGTCGGCGAACGCCACAGTTGCGCCATCACGGGCGATGGTGGCCTGCAGTGCTGGGGCCTGGGCAGCGAAGGTCAGACCACGTTGCCCGATCTGCCGGGCGCGACCTATCGCGCGCTCGCGGTCGGTGCGTTCCACAACTGCGCGATCCTGAGTCTCGGCAACATCGTGTGCTGGGGCCGCAACGATCGCGGTCAGGCCACGCCGCCGGAAGAAGGCGCGTTCGTGTCGATCGCGGCCGGCGCCGCGCACACCTGCGCGGTGCGCGACGACGGCATGAGTCAATGCTGGGGCGCGAACGACCAGGGCCAGGCACCGCAGATGTCGCTCGGCCCGACGGTGCTGCCGCAGGCCGTCGTCGGCGACCCCTACCGTGTCGACCTGGCATTGGAGGGAACGGGCGGCTACGTGGCTGAGACACCGCAGTATCTGTTCGTCAACGGCGAGTTGCCGTGGGGGATCGACTTCAACGCATACGGCCAGTTGATCGGAATCCCCAGCACCGAGGGCACCTACGAGATGACGTTGCGCGCGCGCGACGCAAACGGCCTGCAGGCCGAGCGCGACATCCAGATCACCGTGATGCCGCCGAGGCCGCAGATCGAAGTGTTCCTGGACGGAATTCACCGCAATGGCAGCGGCTGGTATTCCAGCGATGTCCACGTGACCTGGGACATCACGCCGCTCGGCAACGGTCTGACCACCAGCGGCTGCGGCCCGGTGACCGTGGATTACGACACCCCCGGCGTCGAATTCCGCTGTGTCGCGACCAGCAACAGCGGCACGACCGAACGCACGGTCGAACTGCGACGCGACGCCACGCCGCCTGAAACGGTCTTTGTGCAGACGCCGCCCGTCGCCGACAACTACGGCACCGTGCCGATGACTTTCGCGTTCGAATCCACCGGTTCCGATCTTTCGGGGCATGCCGGTTTCGAGTGCAACCTGAGCCAGGTGGAATCGGACCTCAATTACTTCGACTGCTCCTCGCCGTTTGTGCTGGGCGCCCAGTCCTATCCCGGCTTTCCCGGCACCTACACCCTGCGCGTACGCGCAAAGGATGCCGCCGGCAATGTCGACGCCACCCCGGCCACGCACACGTGGACGATCCTGCGAGACACCACTTTTCCGGTGATTTCACCGAACATCGTCGGAACGCCCGGCGACAACGGCTGGTATCGCAGCGATGTGAGTCTGACCTGGTCCATCAGCGATCCGGAGACGCCGCTGTTCGGCATCGAGGGATGTACGCCGGTCGCGCTTGCGACGGACAGCATCGGCATCGGTGCGTATTGCGAAGCGCGGAGTTGGGCAGGCAAGCAAATCGCGCAGCGGGTGCTCAGACGCGATACGGTCGCGCCTTCCGTTTCGGCGACCCCGACCAGCGCGCCGAATGCGGCGGGCTGGTATAGGAACAACGTCACCGTCGCCTTCGCCTGTTCCGACGCCACGTCCGGTCTGGCGGCCGGTTGCCCGCAGAACGAGGTGCTGAGCCAGGAAGGCACAACGGTGTCGAGCATCGCGCGAACGGTGCGCGACATGGCCGGCAATGTCGGCACGTCGAATGTGGTGACGATCAATCTGGACAAGACCCCCCCCGTCACTTCGGTGACGCCCACCACGCAGCCGAATGCCGCCGGCTGGTATCGCAACGATATCGTCGTCAACTTCACCTGCACCGACGCGCTTTCGGGCATGGCCGCGCCGTGCACGCCACAGATGACCGTCAGCACCGAGGGCTCGAACAATCCGGGTGAACTGGTGCATGACCGCGCCGGCAACACGGCCTTCACCGGAGGTACTGGATTTTTTCTCGACAAGACCGCGCCGACGATTGCGGCGGTCGCGAGCAGCGCGCCCAATGCGAACGGCTGGTATCGCAACGACGTGTCGGTGTTCTTCAATTGCGGCGACGCGCTGTCCGGTCTGGCGCAGCCGTGCCCGACGGCGCAGCTGCTGAGCCAGGAAGGCACGGCGGTGTCCTCGATCGCGCAGACGGTGAGCGATGTTGCGGGCAATCTCAGCGCAGCGAGCAACGTGGTGACGGTGAAGATCGACAAGACCGCGCCGGTGCTGTCGGTGACGATGCCGCCTGCGCAGGTGTTCCTCAACGCGAGCCACAACTTCAATCTGAGCTCGAGCGACGCGCTGTCGGGTGTCGTCAGCCAGAGCT
>Ga0075163_10011764_pt1 | contig 11392 bp, 8 predicted proteins | sample JI1023141ADNA_FD_71478 | JGI IMG/M metagenome (GOLD analysis project Ga0075163, IMG submission 71478) | Wastewater effluent complex algal communities from Wisconsin, to seasonally profile nutrient transformation and Carbon sequestration -... | ecosystem: Engineered > WWTP > Effluent > Algae... | reverse complement strand
GACGCTGGCCTGGCTGGCCGTGGGCATCCCCTTGCTGTGGGGAATCTGGATGACGCTCACCAAGGCCCTGCCGCTGTTCCGCCTCGGCTAGACCAGGCGCTGGATCTTCTGCTTGCGCCAGAACAGCCGGTAATACGAAGACTGCAGCACCAGCATCGCGATGAAGGTGATCGGGTAGGCCATCCACACGCCGTTGATGCCGAAGCCCAGGCGCTGGCTCAGCAGCCATGCCGCGGGAATCTCCACCAGCAGGATGGCGCCGATGGACAGCATCACCGGCACCATCACGGTGCCGCTGGATCGCATCACGCCCGAGACCACGGCCGAGCAGCCGAACACCAGCGCGCTCCACAGCACGATGTACAGCAGGTCGAGCGCGATGCGCGTGGCCTCCGGGCTCTGCGTGAACAGGCCCACCAGCGGCCGCGCGAACAGATAGCAGACGGCCAGCAGCGTGCCGGTGAAGGCGAAGTTGATGAGGATGCCCGAGCGCGTGATGGCGCCCAGCTTCTCCGGGTGCCCGGCGCCGATGGCCTGCGCGCCGAGGATGGACGCTGCGATGGCGATGGACATGGCGGGGAACTGCACATAGCCCAGCACCTGGTTGCCCACGCCGTAGGCGGCAGTGGCATCGGAGCCGAAATCATTCACCAGCCGCAGCAGCACGATCTCGGCCAGCGACATGACCACCATCTGCATTGCCGTGGGAATGCCGATGCGCAGCACTGATTTCAGGATGGCGCCGTCGATGCGCATGTGCTTCATGAGTTCGCGGTTCGGCGCCAGCGCATGGCCCTTGATGCGCATGTAGAAGCCGAGCCACACCAGCGTGACCAGGAACGAAGTGACGAAGCCCACGGCAGCGCTGGCCACGCCCAATCGCGGCAATCCTATCCAGCCATTGATCAGCGCGGGCGTCACGACAAGGCCGACGATGGTCGAGACCACCAGCGCGAACAACGGCGTGAGCGTGTCGCCCACGCCGCGCATGATCGAGGTGAGCAGCAGGAAGGCGAAGAACCCGGGCATCGCGAACAGGCAGATGCGCGAGTAGTGCGTAGCCTCGGCCATGATGTCCGCCGGCGTGTGCAGCTTCTCGAGCATCAGGTGCGCGAAGCTGCCGCCGAACAGCGCGACGATCACGCCCCCGAGCAGGCCCACGGTGAGCGTGGTACCCGCCACCGCGCGGACGCGCTCGGGCTGCCGGGCGCCCCAGGCCTGGCCGATGAGCACCGAGGAGCCTGATCCCAGGCCCATCACGAAGGACATCAGGAAGAACATCACCGGGAAGAACGACGAGGCGGCTGCCAGCGCCTGCACGCCGATCATCTGGCCCAGGTAGATGTTATTGATGGTGCCGGACAACGATTGCAGGACATTCGCCAGCATCATCGGCACCAGGAACATCAAAAAGACCTTCCAGGTGGGGGTGTCTGGATTGAATGCTGGGCGCATGCGCATTGCTCCTGGGGCGCGGTATGATGCCAGTTCGCACTGCCACCGGTGGCCCCAAAGCGGGGCTCTAGATAATTCGATGCGCGAAGCCGCGGTCATCCTCGGCCTGATCATCCTGAACGGGTTGTTTGCCTCTGCCGAGCTGGCACTGGTTTCGGCGCGCCGGGCGAGACTCAAGGCACTGGCAGACGATGGCCATCGGGGCGCCCGTGCGGCCCTGGCGCTGCTCGATGACCCCACCCGGCTGCTGTCCTCGGTGCAGGTCGGCATCACGCTGGTGGGCATCCTGACGGGCGTATACAGCGGCGCGGCCTATTCGGCAGGACTGGCTGCATGGACCACCGGGATGTATCCGGAAGCTGCCCCGTACGCCCAGGAAATCGCCTATGCCGCCATCGTGGTGGTGATGACTTATTTCTCCATCGTGCTGGGCGAGCTGGTGCCCAAGCGCCTGGCCATGGTCTACGCGGACCGCTGGGCCACGGTGGTGGCCATTCCGATGCAGTTTCTGTCCAAGATCGGCGCGCCCGTGGTGTGGCTGCTGCAGCGATCCACCAACGCGCTGCTGCGCATCCTGCCCACCGGGGGCGTGAGCCAGTCAGAAGTCACCGACGATGACGTGCGGGCGCTCGCCACCGAGGGCATGCAGACCGGCGCGCTGCACCGGCACGAGGCCGAGATGATCGACTCGGTGCTGCGCCTCGCGGACCGCAGCATCGGCGCCATCATGGTTCCCCGCGGCGACATCCTCTGGCTGGACGTGAACGAACCGGTTGCCACGCTGTGGGACGAAGCGCGCCGCAGCGGCCATGCGCGCTTCCTGCTCTGCCGCGGCGAACTCGAGCAGCTCATCGGCGTGATCTCGCTGGCGAACCTGGGGGAAGCCCTGCGTCGCGGCGCAATCGAACCGGAACTGGACGTGCAGCAGCCGCTGCATGTGCCGGAGAGCATTTCCATCTTCAAGCTGCTCGAGACCTTCCGCCGCTCCAGTGTGCACCTGGGCGTGGTCACCAATGAATACGGCGGCATCGAGGGGCTGGTGACGCCCGCCGACATCCTCAAGGCGATCGCCGGCGACCTTCCCGAGATGGGCAGTCGCGATTCCGCGGGCGCGCAGCAGCGCGAGGACGGCAGCTGGCTGATCGACGGGCACCTGCCCATCCACGAAGCCGAGCGCGTTTTGTCGCGCCGCGATCTGTCGCGTGGCGAGAACTACAACACCATGGCCGGCTTCGTGCTCTGGCACCTGGGCCGCATGCCGGTGCCCGGCGAAAAGCTCGCCTGGCGCGACCTGTCCATCGAAGTGGTGGACATGGATGGCCTGGTCATCGACAAGCTGCTGGTCCAGCCGCGCGCTGCCCAGGGCCTGCGGTCGGGCGAACCTGCAAGAACCTGAGAAGCATTCGCGTCGCCATCGGGCAGACGCGGGCATTGCACGATCTGTGGCGATGCTCGACAAAAAAACACTGAAGAAATCGCAGTGCCGGCCACTGTGATCCAGCGCACATTTGCCGCGAGCGGCATCAAACATTTGCCGCGAGCGGCATCAATGATGTTGGCGGTTGCGGCACAACCGTTGCCTCGCCGCTGGAATCCGCTCTTGCGTCTGACACTGTCTTTCAAGGTCCTGGGCATCGTGGGCGCCGTGATGCTCGCCTATGCCGTGGGCAACTACACGCTGCAGCGTCACTTCGTGCTGCAGGAATTCCACAAGCTCGAAGCCGAGACCGCGCAGCGCGATCACGAGCGCGCCGACGAGGCCGTGGAGCGAGAGCTGGAAGCCGTGGGAACCATGGCGTCGGACTGGGGCAACTGGAACGAGATCCACGAGTACATGCAGTCGCGCGATCCGGGGCTGCCTGAGCGGGACTTCTCGGTTTCGGCGATGGACGGGCTTGGTGCGGACTATGTCGCGCTGGTGGATACCGGCGGGCAGATCATCTGGACGCGAAGCCTGCATCCGGATACCCGCACCCCGATCGGGCAGCCGCCGGTGGATCGGACCGTGCTCGTGTCGTGGGCTGAAGCGATGCGCGCCGGCGAGCAGCGCAGCGGCATGATCCGCAGCGAGCGCGGTGCAATGATGATAGCGGTCGCGCCCGTGCTGAACGGCGAGGGTGGCGGCCCGGTGCGCGGTTCGCTGGTGCTGGGTCGCTACATCACGCCCAAGGTGGCCGCGGAGCTGGCCCACCGCACCAAGCTCGACCTGAGTTTCAGCCTGCTGCCGGAAGGCGCCGCGATGCCCGTCGGGCCGGATTCCGCGGTGCTCGAGACACCCGATACGCTGGAACTGGCGCATACGTTTACCGATCTTGCCGGCGCCCCGCTGCTGCAGCAGACGGTGCGCGTACCGCGCGATCTGATCGCCCGCGGCAAGGATACCGTGAAGCTCGCCGCCGTCTCGATTCTGCTGGCCGCGCTGGTTTCGCTGCTGGTGCTGGTGGGGCTGCTGCGCAGGCTGGTGCTGCAGCCGCTGAAGCTGCTGTCGGACCATGTGCAGCACATCGGCAGCACCTCAGACCTCGGCAAGCGGTTGCGCCTGCGTTCCCATGACGAGATCGGCCAGCTCGGCGCGGGCATCGATTCCATGGTCGGCCAGCTGCAGGATGCCCGCAGTCGACTGGTCGAGCGTTCCTATGAAGCCGGCGCCGCCGAGATGGTGCGCGGCACTCTGCACAACGTGGGCAATGCGCTCACGCCCATGTCGGTGCACAGCGCGAACATCGCCGCCGCGCTGAAGGCGGCGCCGTTGCCGGATATCGATCTGGCACTGCAGGAAATCGGCAGGTCGGAAGACGATCCCCTCCGGTGCGCCGAACTTCGCCGTTTCGCAAGCCTGGCGGTGGGTGAAGCCACGACCCACCTGGGCGAGGCGGCGCGCTGCGCGCAGGACCTGCAGCGCAGTGTCGACAGCCTGCAGGACCTGCTGCGACTGCAGATGGGCGCAAGCCGCCAGGACCAGGTGACCGATCGGGCCAGCATCGCGACGATGCTGGATGAAACCACGCAGCTGTGCCCGCCGGACCGCATCCAGCGCATCCGCATCGCGGTTGATCCGGCGCTGCGCGCGCTGCAGCCGGAGCGCCTGCCGGTGATGCTGCTGAAGCAGGTGTTCCAGAACCTGATCATCAACGCGGCCGAGGCGCTGCCCGCCGGTGAGAGCGGCGTGATCCTGGTAGATGGCAGTCGCATCGAGGATTCCCGCGGCGCGTGGCTGCAGATCGCCTTCACCGACAACGGCTCCGGCATCGCCCCCGAGGCGCTCGGGCGCGTGTTCGAGAAGGGATTCTCCACCAAGAGCGCCAAGCGCAATTCCGGCATTGGACTGCACTGGTGCGCCAATGCCCTGGCCTCGATCGGCGGATCCATCGAGGTGTCGAGCAAGGGCCTCGGGCACGGGGCGATCTTCACATTGCGCGTGCCCGTTGAATTCGCGAAGGAGCAGGCTGCATGAGTGCGCTGGCGCAGGAAAACAGACCGGTCGCGGAGACCGAGTCCCTTCACGTGCTGGTCGTCGATGACGAGGCAGCCGTGCGCGAGGCCTATCGCGATACGCTCGTGACCCGGGCGCCCTCGGGCGCTGCCACCGAAATGGCCAATCTGCGCGCGCAGCTCTTTGGCGCGAAGACGGGCGCCCGCGCGCTGCCGGGCCTCGGAAAGCCGGTGGCGCCGGCGGCCTCGCCCGAGCCGCGCTTCGAGCCGCAGTTTGCCGCCAATGCGCGCGAAGCCGTGGATCTGGTCGCCGCGAACCTGGCGCGCGGCGTGCGCTTCTCGACCATCTTCCTCGACATGCGCATGCCGCCGGGCGAGAACGGCCTGTGGGCGGCAGAGCATATCCGCCACCTGGATCCCGAGGTGGACATCGTCATCTGCTCGGCCTATTCCGATGTGGAGCCGGCGACGGTGATCGAGCGCGTGCCACCGGCGGACCGGCTGTTCTTCCTGCAGAAGCCGTTTCATCCGCACGAGGTGCGGCAGCTGGCGCGCGCGCTGGGCGCCAAGCGCAGCGCGCAGGCCCATGTGCACAACCTCGCTTATTTCGATCCGCTGACTGGCCTGGCCAATCGCGCCAACTTCCGCGAAGCGGTAGGCAAGGACCTGCGGCGCGAACCGCTGCCCGATGGTGGCGCGGCCGTGCTGTTCATCGACCTGGACCACTTCAAGCGCATCAACGACACGCTGGGGCACCGTGCCGGCGATGGACTGCTGCGCGAGGTGGCCTTCAGGCTCAACAGCGCCGTGCGTAGCACCGATACCGTCGTGCTGGCATCCCCGGGACATCACGACAACAGCATGCTTGCCCGCCAGGGGGGCGATGAATTCATTGTGTACCTGTCTGATGTCACGACTGCCGAGGAAGCGCGAGTCGTGGCCCGCCGCATGCTCGAACGCCTGACGCGGCCGGTGGAGGTTGATGGTCATGAGCTGCTGGTGGGTGCATCCATCGGCATCGCGCTGTGGCCGGAACACGGCGCCACCATCGACGAGCTGCTGAAGCACGCCGACATCGCCATGTACTGCGCGAAGCGCGACCGCGGCGATCGCATCGTCGTGTATGACCGCGCCATGTCGGAGGCCACCAACCGGCGCCTGGCCATCGAGTCGGGCCTGCGCCAGGCGATTCCCGGCGGGGCGCTGACGGTTTCCTACCAGCCCATCGTCGAGCAGATGGGGCAGGGCATCTGCAGCATGGAGGCGCTGGTGCGCTGGATCTGCCCGGGCATCGGCAACATCGCGCCCGTGGAGTTCCTGCCCGTGGCCGAGGAATCCGGGCTGATGTGGGACATCGGTGAATTCGTGTTGCGCCGGGCGTGCCGCGATGCCATGCATTGGCTCAAGGAAGACCTGCCGCTGGCGCGCGTGGCCGTGAACGTGGCGCCTTCGCAGCTGCTGCGACCAGAATTCCCCGCGCTGGTGGCCGAGGTGCTGCACGAGTCGGGGCTGCCGCCGCATCACCTGGAGATCGAGATCACCGAGGATGCGCTGTCGGGCGACGAGGCTGGCGCCGAACGCGCCGTGCGCGAGCTCAAGGCGCTGGGCGTGCTGATCGCCATCGATGATTTCGGCGCGGGCTACTCGAGCCTGGGCCGCCTGAAGAACATGGCGGTGGACCGGCTGAAGATCGACCGCCAGTTCATCTCGCAGATCGCGAACAACGGTCGCGATGCAGCGCTGTCGCGCGCCATCATCGACATGGCGACCGCGCTGGGCATGCACGTCACCGCCGAAGGCGTGGAGTATGCCGAGCAGATCCAGAAGCTGCAGCCGCGCAACCGCGTGGAGGTGCAGGGCTTCCTGTTCAGCAAACCCCTGCCCGAGAACGATGCGGCGGCATTCCTGCGCCGACTGCACGAGAACACCGCCGTGCAGCGCATGAATACCGCAATCCGCGAAAAGGGTTAGCCGGGCGCCATCGAGTGCTGGCTGACCGAAACGGCTTTCACCAGCACCCAGATCTCGCGGCCCGGCACGAGCTTCAGTTCACGCGTGGCCGCGGTCGTCACGCGCGACAGCACGCGATGGCCGTCGATGTCGATTTCCACCAGGTCGGCCGGGCCCTCCGACAGCACCGAGACCACGCGACCGCGAAGCTGATTGCGCACGGAGAGCCCCTGAGGCTCGGTCGTTGCCAGGATCAGGTCGCGCGCCAGCAGTTGCAGCCGCACGCTCTGTCCCATCACCAGTCCTTCGGCCGTCACGCGCACGCTGCTGGTCGGGCCCACATCCACCGTGGCCAGGTCCTCGCCATCCACGCGCGCCACGCGCCCCTGGATGACGGCGCCCACGGCCTCGGGACCGACGATCGCGCGCAGCGCGGGATGCAGGCTCACCGCACCCACTTCACCGGCCGCGGCCACGCGTCCCTCATCCATCACCACCAGGTGCGTGGCCAGGCGCAGCACCTCGTCGAACTGATGGCTGACATAGACCATCGGCAGCGCGAAGTGGTCGCGCAGCCGCTCGAGGAAGGGCAGCACTTCATCGCGGCGCGACTGGTCGAGCGAAGCCAACGGCTCGTCGAGCAGCAGCAGGCGCGGTTCGGCCAGCAGAGCGCGCCCGAGCGCGACGCGCTGGCGTTCACCGCCGGACAGCGCGGTCGGTCGCCGCTGCAGCAGCGCGGCAAGCCCCAGCAGCGACACCACGTCGTCGAACAGTCCGGCGCGGGGAGCGCGCGGCGCGCCATACAGCAGGTTGCCGCGGACGCTGTAATGCGGGAACAGCCGCGCCTCCTGAAACACATAGCCGATGCGCCGGCGTTCGGCCGCCACGCGAATGCCCCTGGCACTGTCGAGCCAGCATTCCCCGTCGAGCTCGATGCGGCCCGCGCCATTGCCGATGAGGCCGGCGACCAGGTTCACCAGCGTGCTCTTGCCGCAGCCGGATCGGCCGAACAGCGCGATGACGCCGGGTGTGGGCGCGTCGAATCGCGCCTCCAGTCGAAAGCCCAGGCGCTGCAGGCTGACGTCGATCTGCAGCATCAGCGCCCCAGCCAGCGACGCAAGGCCCGCGACAATGCTTCCGCCACCAACAGGCCGCCGAAGCCCAGCAGCAGCGACATGCCGGCCAGCCGCGCCGCGAGCCCCTCGCCATCGGGCGACTGCAGCGCCGTGTAGAGGGCCAGCGGCAGCGTGCGGGTTTCGCCGGGAATATTGGAAACGAAGGTGATGACGGCGCCGAATTCACCGAGGCCCGCGGCAAACGCGGTGACGCTTCCCGCCAGCACGCCGGGCAGCATCAGCGGCAGCGTGATGGTGGCAAAACGCCGCCAGGGGCCGGCGCCCAGCGTGCGCGCCGCGTCTTCAAGGCCCCGGTCCACGCTTTCCAGAGATATGCGGATGGCGCGCACCATCAGCGGGAAAGACATCACCGCGGTGGCCACCGCCGCACCCAGCGTGGTGAACACCAGCTGCACGCCGAAAGTGCGATCGAGCCAGCCCCCAAGCGGCCCGCGCGTGCCCAGCAGCACCAGCAGCAGGTAGCCCACCACCACGGGTGGCAAAACCAGCGGTAGATGCACGGCCGCATCCACCAGCATGCGTCCCGGAAAGCGGCGACGGGTCAGCAGCCAGGCCAGGAATACTGCCGGCAGCAGGCTTATCAGCACGCTTCGCCCCGCCACCGCGAGGCTCAGGCGCAGCGCGGCGATTTCCGCATCTCCCAGGTGCCACATGGCTGCGAGGATAAACTTTGCTCGGCGTCATTGCTGCGGCAGCGGCAGTGGCGATAATTCCAGCCATGAATGACGCTTCCACCCCCGGCCTTCCGGGCACCCGCCCCCTGGTCACCATCCAGTCCCACATCCTGCAGCAGCAGGCCCGTTACCCGGAGGCCACCGGGGATTTCTCGTGGATCCTGTCGGCCATCTCCATCTCCGCCAAGATGATCTCGGCGCAGGTGCGGCGCGCGCGGCTCGAGGATGTGCTGGGGCATGTGGGCAGCCAGAACGTGCAGGGCGAAACACAGCAGAAGCTGGATGTGATCGCCAATGACATCCTGATGCGCAACCTCGCCGGCCGGCAGGGCGTGGCCGTGGTGGCCTCCGAGGAGAACGAACAGCCGGTCATCCTGCACGACCAGAACGATGGCGAGACGCGCTACTGCGTGATGTTCGATCCGCTCGATGGATCATCGAACCTCGACATCGCCGGTGGCGTGGGCACCATTTTCAGCATCCTGCGCAAGGATCGCCGTTCCACGAACATCGCCGATTCGCTGCTGCAGCCAGGCACGCGGCAGGTGGCCGCGGGCTATGTGCTGTATGGATCTTCCACGGTGATGGCGCTGACCATCGGCAACGGCGTGGACCTGTTCGTGCTCGATCCCTCGATCGGCGCGTTCATCCGCGTGGGCGAGAGCCTGAGGATTCCGCCGAAGCAGAAATGCTATTCGCTGAACGAGGGCAATCGCCTGACGCTGCCCGAGGGCTACCAGCGCTACCTGCACTGGGCGCAGGACAGCGGCTACTCCAGCCGCTATGTGGGCGCTATGGTGGCCGACGTGCACCGCATCCTGATCCAGGGCGGCGTGTTCCTGTATCCGCCGACGAAGAAAGCGCCCAAGGGAAAGCTCAGGCTGATGTACGAGGCCAACCCTATGGCCATGCTGGTCGAGCAGGCCGGCGGCAAGGCGCTGGTCGCGCCGGGCGAGCGCATCCTCGATGTGAAGCCCACGGAGATCCATCAGCGCACTACGGTGGTGCTCGGCAGTGCCGATGAAGTGGACCAGGTGATGTCCCACCTGTGACGGGATCGCGCTTTCATCCTTTAGAATCAAGAAGTTGACATTCCATGTACTGGCGGGGGTGGTTCGGATGGGGTATTCTTATTGAGAGTGATTCTCATTAGTATGCTGCCGTGAACGCATTGCCCGAACAAATCGCATCGATGACTCCCGCCGTTTCGCTGGCCAGCCTGCGCGCGGGCGCGCGCGGCGTGGTGCAGGGCGTGATCGACGACGATTCCACGCTGGGCGAGGAAACCGGCGCCACCATCGTGATGCGCCTGATCGAGATCGGCTTCGTGCCCGGCGAGCGCTTCGAGATCATCGCCGAGTCGCGGCCCAGCGGTGATCCGCTGGCCGTGCGCATCGGCGGCACCTGCTTCGCGCTGCGCAGGCGCGAGGCCGCCGCCGTGCTGGTCAGCGTGACGCCATGAACGCCGTCGCGGCCACGCACGCCGCGCCACTGCGCGTGGCGCTGGTGGGCGTGCCCAACTGCGGCAAGACGGCGCTGTTCAACCGCCTGACCGGCAGCCGCCAGCGCGTGGCCAATTACGCCGGCGTCACCGTCGAGCGCAAGGAAGGTTTCTGCCACGACGCCAGCAGCGGCCGCCACTACCGCGTGCTCGACCTGCCCGGCAGCTACAGCCTGGGCGCCACCACGCTCGATGAGGCCATCACGCGCGATGCGGTGCTCGGCCGGCTGGCGGGCGAGGAGCTGCCCGAAGTCCTCATCAATGTCGTCGATGCCACCAACCTGCGTCTCGGCCTGCGGCTGTCGCTCGAGCTGATGAAGCTGGGCCGGCCGATGATTGTCGCGCTGAACATGAGCGACATCGCGCGCAAGCGCGGCATGAACGTCGATCCCGAGAAGCTGGCCGTCGAACTTGGTTGCCCGGTGGTGGAGACGGTTGCCGTGCAGCCTGGCGGCGAGCACCAGCTGCTGGCCGCGCTGGCGCATGCGAAGGCCGGCGATGCCACGCGGTTCACCGAGTGGAAATCTCCGCCGCGCGCCGAGGTCGAGGACACGCAGCGCCAGGTGCGCCGCATCCTCGATGGCATCGGCTACCGCGAGCCGCTGCGCGGTCGCGCGCTCGCGCGCCTGGATGCGGTGGTGATGCATCCGGTTGCAGGCCCCGTGCTGCTGGCGGTGCTGCTGTTCCTGATGTTCCAGGCCGTGTTCAGCTGGGCCGCGCTGCCGATGGAATGGATCGACGGCGGCGTGGGCGCGCTGGGCGGGCTGGTCCAGGATTCCCTGGCAGCCGGCCCGCTGCGCAGCCTGCTGGTCGATGGCGTCATCGCCGGCATCGGCAGCGTGCTGGTGTTCCTGCCGCAGATCCTGATCCTGTTCTTCTTCATCCTGATGCTCGAAGACAGCGGCTACCTGCCGCGCGCGGCCTTCCTGCTCGACCGCCTGATGGGCCGCGTGGGCCTTTCAGGACGCGCCTTCATTCCGCTGCTGTCGTCGTTCGCCTGCGCCATTCCCGGCATCATGGCGGCGCGCACCATCCCCAATGTGCGCGACCGGCTCGCCACCATCCTGCTGGCGCCGCTGATGACCTGCTCGGCGCGCCTGCCGGTGTACGCGCTGCTGATCGGCGCCTTCATTCCGGCAAGCAAGGTGGGCGTGTTCAACCTGCAGGGGCTGGTGCTCTTCGGGTTGTATGCCTTGGGGGTGGCCGCCGCGCTGCTGGTGGCGCTGGTGATGAAGTTCCTGACC
>Ga0075163_10011763_pt1 | contig 11392 bp, 2 predicted proteins | sample JI1023141ADNA_FD_71478 | JGI IMG/M metagenome (GOLD analysis project Ga0075163, IMG submission 71478) | Wastewater effluent complex algal communities from Wisconsin, to seasonally profile nutrient transformation and Carbon sequestration -... | ecosystem: Engineered > WWTP > Effluent > Algae... | reverse complement strand
GTAAGCAGAGCTACACGGCGATGGCCGGCTGTGAGTACCCGGCGGCCTTTGTGGAGCCCTACCCGGTGGTCTATCGCAAGCTGGCCGGGCTGGCCGACGCCCTCGGCAAGCACCTGGCCGCCAGCAAGCTCGCCGCCCCCGGGCGCGATGAGCTGGCCAACCTGATCGCCGGGCAGGTGCAGTACTTCGGCACCTTGAAGGGCCACCTGGAGCACCTCGCTCGCCTCGCCGATCTGGAGCTGGCCGGCAAGCCCTTCCCCGCCGCCGATACGGAATGGCTCAAGAAAACCGCGGACATCCGCGGCGGGGGCTCCGGCCCACCCCGCTACGATGGGTGGTACACCGAGCTGTTCTACGGCGTGGCACCCAATGAGTGGGCCCCCACCGTGGCCGACGTCCACACCGATCCCAACAGCCAGTCGGTGCTGGAAGTGGCCGTGGGCGACGCCCGGCCGATGGTGGTGGTGGTGGACAACGACGGCGATCTGCAGGCCTACGTCGGCCCCACCTACAGCTACTACGAGTTCCTGTCCGCGGGGGGCGTGCGCCTCACCGACGAGGCGTGGCAGCAGCAGATCTACGACGGCAAGCTGCCCGCGCCGCCGGCCTGGACCGGCAGCTTCGTCGGCCCCGGCCAGCCGTAGGCTGCGACCGAGCAGCGGCCTCCCCCGCCCCTGTCGGGCCTGCCCACGCGACACCGACCGCAACCTGCTAGACTGCGCGCCGCTCTCGAGGAGGCCAATCATGCGCTCGTCAATGCTGGCGGTGCTCGCCGCGCTGTTCATCCTGGGCTGCGACGATGGGGGTGGCAGCGACCCAGGTGCCGAGCAGCAAGTCCCCATGCCCACCGACGACATGGGTGTGGTGGTGGTGCCCGGCAGCGACGCCGAGCTGCCGCCCCCACCCGCCGAGCCGCCGGTGGCCCGCTACCACGTGGAGGCCGATCCCGCCACCACCCACCTGGGGCTCATCCCCTTCCCCAGCGACCTGTACCGCAAGGCCGACGGCACGCTGGACCTGCGCGGGTTCCCCAACCCGCTGCCCGGCGGCATCCTCTCCAAGGTCATCCAATCGCTGGAAGAAGAGGTGAAGGGCTTCGGCACCTCCGCCACCCTCTTCCTGGCCTTCGAGTCGCGGGTGGATGTGGCCGCGTTGCCCCGCAACGCCGCCGCCTCGCTGGAGGACGACGCCTCGCTCTTCCTGGTGGATGTGGATCCCGCCTCGCCCGAGCGCGGCCGCCGGTGGCCCATCGTCTGGCGCTACGATGAGCCGGAAACCCAATACTTACCGTCATTTGCGCTGCGCGTGCGCCTCGTGGAGGGCATCGCGCTGCGGCCCCTGCGCCAGTATGCCCTGGTGGCGACAACGGCCATCGCCAAGGTGGCCCCCGAGTTTGCGCAGACCATGGCCGCCACCGCCCCGGCCGGGGTGTTGGGTCAGGCGTGGACGGTGCACGCACCGCTGCGCACCTGGCTGGCCGAGAATGGCATCGAGGCGGCGACGGCTTCGGTCTTCACCACCCAGGATCCCGTGGGCGAGATGTTTAAGGCCCGCGACTTCATCCACGGCCTGCCGCCGCCCGAGATGTTGATGGTGCGCAGCCTGGGCGAAAAACAGCAGCGTTTTGAGCTGTTTGAGGGCCTGTACCGGGCGCCGCGCTTCCAGGAGGGCACCATCCCCTACCAGCGCGAGGGCGAGGGGGCCATCCGCTTTGATGCCGACGGCAACCCCATCATCCAGGGCTATGAGGATCTGCGCTTCTCCATGTCGATCCCGCTCGGCGAGCCTCCGCCCGACGGGTGGCCGCTGGTGCTCTACGGCCACGGCACGGGCGGGGACTACTCCAGCTATGTGAGCGGCCGCGTGGCGTCCATCCTGGCCCGCAGCGGCCTGGCGGTCATCTCCATCGACCAGATCCACCACGGCACCCGCGACAACGGCGCGTGCGATGGCCAGGCCGATACCTGCGTGCAGCTCTTGTACTTCAACTTCCTGGTGCCCAAGGCGGGCCGCGACAACACCCGGCAGGCCGCCCTGGACTTCGTGTCGCTGCTGCGCTTCGCCCAGACCATCGATCTGCCCGCCGAGATGAGCCGCCAGGGCTTCCCGGTGCGCTTCGATCCCGATCGGTACATGTATATGGGTCATAGCCAGGGGGGCCTGAATGGTCCGCTGTTTATGGCCATCGAGCCCGAGGTGCGCGGCGGCATGCTCTCGGGCGCCGGCTCCACCATCGCCATCTCCATCGAGCAGAAGACGAAGCCGATCAACATCAACACCATTGTGCGCGCCGCCCTGCGCCTGAGCACCACCGACGTCCTCGATCGCTGGCACCCCACCTTGTCGGTGCTGCAGACGTTCATCGACGCCAGCGACGCGGTGAACTACGGCCGCTTCTGGTTCGCCGAGCCCGCCGAGGGCAACCCGCCCAAGAGTGTTTTTATGACGGTGGGCCTGGAGGACGAATACACCCCGCCCGATGCCACCTTCGCCCTGGCCGCCTCCGGCCGGGTGCCCATCGTGGAGCCCGTCTCCACCCCCATCGAAGCGCTGGATCTGCTGGGCATCGCGCCCGCCGGTATCCCGCCCTACCGCGGCAACGTAGCCGGCGGTGAGGCGAGCGCCGGTCTGGCGGAGTTCCCGGGCGAAGGCCACTTCGTGATCTACGACGTGGCCAGCGCCCAGCAGCGCTATACGCGCTTTCTCGAAGAGCTCTCCAAGAGCCGCGTGCCCCAGATCTTCTGATCGACTCATCTCGCCACTCTTCTCAGCTCTTCCGGGCGGCGAGTGGGCCGCTGGCGACGCCATCCCTGCAACGTCGCGGTTGACAGGTGCACCGTGCGGGGGCGATACTCCCGGTCAACCTGTTGGAATTACTACGGAAACCAGCCATGGCGGGCGACCTCGACGGCGGCTTTGAGGTGGGTCAGGGGCAAGCCCAGGCCGAAGCGGCGGTTGAAGGCACCTGCCTGCCCCTGCCCACGCTCGACTTTTCGGGGCTGGCCGACCTGCCAGTGCTCGGGATCATCCCGGCGTTTCTGCCCGCCGATCCAGTGGCCTGGTACCCCGATGGGGTGGTGCCGGCGCCCCGCCAATTGGCCGACGGCTTGCCCGCCCTCCGTCCGCGCCTGGGTCGCCAGCCGGTGGTGGGGGGTGCCGGCGCCGCCTTCCAGCCCGTGGTGGATGCCCTCGTGGACGAGGTGGCCACCGCCTGGGATCGCCGCCGCCTGGCCGCGCGCCTGTTTGCGCTCGCCACCCTGCTCCGAGAGGGCGAGGGCGGCGACGATGTGGCGCTGGAGGCCCTGCGGTGTGCGGTGGCCGACGATGAGCAGCACGTCCTGGCGCGCTTCGCCCTGGAGCGCCTGCTGATCGATCTGGGATCCACCGTCGAGCTGGTGACGTTGCTGGAGCGCCCGGGCGCCCCCGCCTCGGACACCCACCGCGCCGGCCACGTGGCGCGCGCCCAGGTGGATGACCTCCCGTGGGCCCTCGACATCTGGTGGCAGGCCGCCGAGCAGCACCCCAAGAGCCTCGAACCGCGGCTGGCGAGCTACCTGGTACACCTCGAGAACGGGGACGCCCAGGCCGCCGCCACCCTGGCCGAGATGATGTTCCAGGCGACGCCCGATCGCCGCTTCTGGGGCGTGTTGGCCGCCGACCGGCTGGCGCGGGCGCGTCCGTATTGGTCGGCTGAAGACCTCAAGACCGCCCTGCTCGACGCCCTCAAGCGCCGCGGGGCCACCCCGGCCCTGATGGCCGTGGGTGAGGAGCTGGCGTTCCACAGTGGCGATCGTGGGCTGAGCCGCGCGCTGGTGGAGGCCCGCATCGTCGAGGCCGAGGCGGCGGGGGACGGCGCCGAGCTGGCGGTGCTCTGGGCGCGCCTGGGCTGGTTGCTGGAGCAGACGGGTGACGAAGAGGCTGCCCGGGAGGCCTGCGAGCGCGCGCTGGCCCAGGGCGGAGGCGGCTATGCCCGCCGGCTGGCCCTGGCGCTGGCGCGGCGTGAGGGCAGCCACACCCTGATCCACCGCCTGCAAGGCGCCCGCAGCAACGACGAGAGCCTGCCCGTGGGTGAGCGCGCCGCCGCCCTGGTGGAGCGCGCCGCGGCCGATTTCGCTCACGATCGCGGCCCCGAAGGCCGCACGGCGCTGGCCCGCGCGGTGGAGCTCGATCGCACGTACCGGCCGGCGCTGGCCGCCCTCGGGCGTGCGGCCGCCGAGCTCGGTGATGGATCGGGCCAACTGCAGCTCTTCTCCGCCGAGCTCACCACGCTGGAGGCCCAGGCCTCGGCCCGCGGCGCCACCCGCATCGCCGATCGTGCGGTGCGCCTGGCCTTGCTGCGGCTGCGCGTCAACCAGGATGTCCCCTCGGCGCTCGATGCCTGCCGGCGGGCCCTGGCGGCTGTCCCAGGCGATCGCGACGCGTTCCTGGTCGCGGCCTCCATCCTGGCCACTTTGGGCCAGTGGGCGGCCCTGGCGGCCCTCTACGCACGCCGCGCGGGCCTCCCGGGGGTCGAGCCGGGTGAGGCGGTGGAGTACTTCACGCTGGCCGCGGATCTCCTGCGCACGCGCCAGGGCGATGCAGCGGGCGCGGCGCGCCTGCTGGCCCAGGCGATGAAGCTGGCGCCGCTGCACCCCTACGCGCTGCGGCGGGCGGCGGATGCGTTTGCGCTCACCGGCCAGCGCCGCGCGTGGGCCGAGGCCGAAGCGCGCCTGGGGGCGGCGGCGCCCAGCCACGCGGTGCGGGCCGGTCGCCTGTATGAGATGGGCGATGCCTCGGAAGAAGGCCACGCCGCGGAGGCCTTCCGCGATGGCACCTCGCTGGCAGCCCTGGATGGGCTGGTGCGTGCGTGTGTGCGGGCCCGCGACGTGGGGCCGCTGGCGGAAATCCCCGAAGCGCGCCTGCACAACGCGCCGCTCTTGCGCCTGACGGTGGCCGAGGCCCTGCTGGCCCACGGGCGGGCCGCTGAGGCCCTCGCCCTCCTGCCCGAGGGTGCCATGGGGGCTTCCGATGCCCCGCTCTTCCGCGGCTTCTTGGATCTGCGCGGTGTGGCGGCCGCCCAGGCCGGCCGGTGGAGTGAGCTGGCCAGCGTGTTGGTGGCCCGCGCCCACCTGGCCCGCGGGCAGGCGCGCGCCCTGCTCCTGGTGCGCGCCGGCGAAGTGCGGGCGCTGCGAGCGGACGACCTGCCGGGTGCCCTGGACGCCTTCCAGCAAGCCCTGGCGGCCGATCCCACCGCCCCGGCCGCTCGCCAGGCGCTCGCGCGCTGGCAATCCGCAGAACCCACCGGCGATGACGGCCCCCTGGCCGGCGCCGCCACCGCGCGCCGTGCGGGGGACTGGGCACGCCACGATGCCCTGCTGCGCCGCGCCGCTGAGCGGGAGACGCGCACCCTCGAGGCCGCCGGTCTGCGCAGCGCCGCGGGCCTGGGCGACGAGAGCGCGCCGGCCTACCGACCCGACCTCTTCGCCACCGCCCTCGCCCGCGCCTCAACGGAAGCCGGCCTGCTCGGCCAGCGGGTGCAGCAGCACGCCCACACGCCCGGCCGCGAGGCCCGCGAGCTCCTGCGGCGCCAGATCACAACGTGTTTGCGCGCCCACGATTGGACCGGGGCACGCGCCGCTGCCGAGGCCCTCCTGGCCCAGCAGCCCGACTCCTTGCCTGCCAGCCTGGCGCTGTGCCGTGTGGGTGCACTCACCGGCCAACCGGCCCTGGCTCAGGCCGGGCTCGAAGTGCTGGCGCGGACCACCCGGACGCCCGCCAGCCGCGAGCTCTTCCAGCAGGCGGCCGCTGCCGTGCGCACCGATCCCCTGAGCCGCGCTCGGGCCCTGATGGCGGCTGGGCAGCTCGCCGAAGCGCAGGCGTTGGTGGAGGCCGGCTCGGGACCGGAGGCCGATCGGCTGCTGGCCGAGTTGGCCGCCCGCGCGGGTGACAAGGCCGCCGAGCGCGCCGCACGCCTGCGCCTGTTTGCCCAACTCACCGGGGCCGAGGCGGCCGACCAGGCGCTGCACATCGCGCGGTTGCTGGCCGACGATCCCGAAGCGGAGCAGTGGCTCCAGCGCGCGGTGGCGCTCGATCCGCGGCGCTCCGCGGCTCGCCTGGAGGCGTTGGAGGCTTCGCCCACGCTGGTGGCCGATGCCCTGGATCAGGTGGCGGCGGCGCTGGGCGATCGGCTGCTGCTGGGCCACCAGGTGACCGAGGATCTCGCCGAGCTGGTGGCGCTCCACCAGCGGCGCGGGGACCGAGTGGCCACGGTGCTGGCGCTGGAGGCCGCCCACTATGTGGGCCAGGCCACCGAGCACGCCGCCGAGGTGCTGCCCCCAGCGGTGCTCCAGGCGAGCGATTGGGCGGCCCACGTACGCGACTCGGGTGAGGCGGGCGCCACTGCGACGCTGTTGGCGCTGCTGGCCGATCCGCTGGCGGCGGCGCTGGCCGAAGCCCGCCCCGCGCCCCTGGCCGGAGCGGAGCGTTGGCAAGCCGAAGTGGCTGATTTGTTTGGCCGTTTGGCCCTGCCCCGCCCGGGCATCGGCCTGGCGACGGACGCGCGCTGGGGCGGCCGACTGGTGCCCGATCCGGTGGTGCTGGTGCCCGCCCGCGAAGCCCCACTCGACGGCCACGCCCGCTTCATCCTGGGCACCGTGGCCGCCGGCTTTGGCCAGGGTCGGCAGTTGGTGCTCAGCACCGGTCCCGACCTCATCGCTGGGTGTCTGGCGGTCCTCCGCCGGGGCGCCTCGGGCAATAAGAGCTTGATTTCGCTGGAAAACTCGGTGCCGCCCGATCGCCGCGCTCGCCTGCTGGCCGCCGCGCCGGCGCTGTCGCCCGAAGAGCAGGCGGCGTTGGCGGCCGCGCCCGAGAGCGCCTTCCTGCCCACGGCCGTCGAGGCGTTGGTGGAGCCCTTTGGGTCCACCCAGCGGCGCGCGGGCCTCCTGGCCTGTGGGGCACTCGCGGTGGCGCTGGATGTGGTGCTGGGCCGCGGGGGCGGCTCGCCCCGGGCCCGCCAACAGGCGCTGGCCGCTTCGCCCCCGGCCCTCGCACTCCTGGCCTGGGCCCTGGGACCCGATCACCGCGCGCTGCGCGCTGGAGGTGCAGCATGAGCCTGGCGCTGCTGCTGGACGCGGGCACCGATGATGCCGGGTGGTGGCACGCCGCCGCCGAGTTCTACCGCCAAGAGGCGGAGCTGGCCGACGATGAGGAGGCCGCCGATCTGTTGGTGGAGTCCGGTCGCATCCTGGCCGAGCATGGCGCGGTGCACGAGGCCCAGGCGGCCTTCGACGCCGCGGAGGCCCGCGCCCCCCACTCGGCCCAACCCCTCATCGCTCGGGCCGATTTGGCGGAGATCGAGGCGGATTGGCTGGAGGCCGCGGAGAGCCTGCGGGCCGCCTTGCAGCGCGTGGAAGGTCAGGCTCGGGTGCCCTTGCTGGCACGCCTGGCCACGATTCATGAGCGCGCGCTGGGCCGCCTGGAGGACGCCTACGAGCTCCTGCGCGAAGCCGCTCGGCTGGCCCCGCAGGACCGGGATCTGCTGATTCGACTTGACATTGCGCGCCCGGCCGCCGCGGGGGATGCCCGCCAGGAAGTGTTGGAGCGCCGCCTGGCGGTGACCACCTCGTTGAGCGAGCGGGGTACGCTGCTGGCCGAGTTGGGGGGCCTGCTGGAGTCCACGGACGCGGCGCGCGCCGCCCGCGTCTTCGCTGACGCCGTGGCCGCCAACCCCGACGTGGAGGCGGCGGTACACGGGCTCGTGCGCACCCACCTGGCCCAGGGGCGCTTCCGCCCGCTGGTGCGTGTGTTGTCGACCCACGCCGATCGCGTGCGCGATCCGAGCCTGCGCGCCTGGATGCTGGTGGTCTGTGGCGTGGTGCGCGACGCCCGCCTGGAAGAACCCGAGGGCGCCATCCCCTACTTCGAGCGCGCCCTCGCCGCCCAGCCGCACCCTGAAGCGGCGCGGGCGTTGGCGCTGGCCTGCGAGCGGGCCCACCGGCCCGTGGACGCTGGGCGTTGGCTGGAGTCCGAGGCGGCCGTTGCCCCGCCCCTGCGCAGCCTGCGGGCATGGCGCACAGCGCGGGCCGTGGCGCTGGCCGGCGGCACCGCCCGCGAGGTCGCGGATCGTCTGCAGGTGGGGCTGGACGCTGATCCCACCGATCTGCCGGTGCGGTTGGCCCTGCGCCGCGCCGCCTGGCAGGCCCGGGATGCTGAGGCGCTGCTGGGGCACCTGGATGTGCTGCTGACGGCGGTGGGCTCGGAGGATGAAGCCGAGCTGCTGCGCCTGCACCAGGGCGACGTGGCGCTGTGGTGGAGCGGCCAACGCGACCGTGCGCGGCAGGCCTACAGCGAGGCGCTGGAGCACTGGCAGGGTCGGGCCGAAGTGGGGGCCGAAATTCCCGATGCGCTGGTGGCGTGTCGGCCCTTGTTGGTGGCCACCCAGGCCTGGTCGGTGCTCGCCGGCAGCATCCGAGCGGCGCTGGCGCGGGTCACCGATCCCCAGGCCCGCGCGGAGCTGCGCGGGTGGCTGGCCGCCCTGGACGCCGGCCCGCTGGCCCAGAGCGCGGCGGCCGATGAGGCCTACCAAGAGCTCGCCATCGCCGATCCCACCGATCTGGCGGCGGTGGAGGCGCTGCGCCAGGCCGATGCCGATCGTGCGGCGGGGCGGGGCGATGGGCCCGATCCCAGCGCCCTCAAGCGCGTGCTGCTGGCCGCAGTGGAGGCCGGGGGCAGCACCACGCGCCGGCTCGAGTTGTTGGATCACCTCGCACGGCTGGAAGGCACCGGGCCCGCCGCCGTGGCCCATTGGCGTGCCGCACTGGCCCTCGAGCCCCTCAGCTTGCCGGCGCGTATCGGCCTCGGACGGGCCCTGGACACCGCCGGGGACCTCGCCGGGTTGGTGGCGTTGTGCCGTGCCGAGCTGGATGCGCTGCCCGTGGGCGACGAGCGTCGGGTGGACGCAGCGCTGCGCCTCGCGCGTATCCTCTCGGAAAGATTGAGTGATCCGGCCGGCGCTGCCGAAGTGCTGGGGCAACGCTTCGGCGAGGATCCCGAGCACGAAGAAGTGGCCGCCCGCGAAGAGCGCGAGAAGCTGGCCGACCGCCTGGGCGATCGCGACGCGCGGCGCCGCATCCTCGAGGCGCGCGTGGTGGCCGGGGGCGCCCGAGCCGAAGACCGCCTGGAGTTGGCCGGGCTGGCCCACGACGAGGCCGCCCGCGCGCACCTGGAGGCGGCCTTTGCGCTCGCCCCCACCGACGGGCTGGTGGCCTGGGCCCTGGAAGGGGCGGCGGTCGCGGCCGGCGACTATGGCCGCGCACTGGAGCTCTACCGGGTGCAACTGGAGCAGCCTCTGCCGGCGGGCCTCACCCGGGCAGCCGCTCTCAAGTTGGCCGCGCTGGCCCCCGCCGATCAGGTGGTGGGGGTGTTGGCACGGTTTGTGGCCACCGATCCCGACGCCGCCTGGTACATGGTGGGCGAGGCCGCCCGCCGCCGGGACGGTGAGGTGGTAGTGGCGCGCATGCTCCAGCTCGCCCACCTGCTGGGCGACAGCGACGCTGCCCGGGCGATGCTGCGTGAAGCGGGCGAGCGGGCCGAAATCGCCGGGATGCCCGACCGCGATCGCGCCCTGATCTGGGATCGCCTCCGGGGCCTGGCCCACCAGCCCGAGCGCGCCCACGCGGCGCTGCTGGCCTGGTACCGCCGCATGGGGGACAACGACGCCCAGGCCATCGTGCTGACCGAGTGGGCACGCCTGACCCGGCGGCCCGACCAGCAGGCCGGCGCCCTGTGGCTCGCTGGCCTCGCGCTGGAGAAGACGGTGCCCGCCGAGGCCGGGATCCTCTACCTGCAGGCCGCCGAGCTGGAGCTCGACGATCCCACGCCGCTGCTGTTGGGTCTGCGCATCGGGCCCGACGGGGCGCCGCTGGTGGGCGCGGAGCGCGCCGCCCGCTTGGAGGCCATCGCCAGCCGCCTGTGCCACGACGGTCGAGCGGCCCAGTTGCTGGCCACGGCCGCGCGGCTGCGGGAGGCCGAGGGGGACGACGAGCTGGGCGCCCACGACTGGTTGCAGGCCGCCTTCCGCTTCCCCGAGCGCGACGCGCTGACCCGGCGGGCCGAGCAACTGCTCATCGAATCGGGCGAAGTGGACGCCCTCATTACACTTTTGGAGCGCCGCATCCAGCGGCTGGCCGAGCCCGGCGAGCGCCTCAACACCCTGCGGCGGCTGGCGCAGGTCCACATCGATTTGGCCGGCGACCGCCCGGCCGCCGTGCACACCTGGGAGACCATCGTCGCCGCGGAGCCCCGGGATCCCGAGGCGCGCAAGAGCCTGGCCCACCTCTTGGTGGGCATGGAGCGCTACCGCGAGGCGGTGGAGCACTATCGCCAGGCCGCGGCGCTGGCCGAAGACCGCGACGAGCGCATCAGCCTGCACACCCGGGCGGGTGAGCTGCTCTCGCGCTACCTGCACGACTACGACGGGGCCATCGACGAGCTGCGCAAAGCCGTGGGCCTGTTCGACGCCTCGGGCCGGGCCCTCGAAGTGCTGGCCGAGGTGTACCTGCTGGCCCACCAGGCCGATTTGGCCTTGTTGGCCTACCAGCGCCTCGAGCGCATGACCACCCCGGGCAACCGCCAGAGCCTGGCCCGAGCGGGCCAGATCCGCGCGCTGATGGACGCCGGCCGCGCCGACGACGCCCGCGAGCGCCTGCAGCTCTTCCTCACCACCGACACCGATCCCCAACTCGTGATGTTGGCCGGTGGCCTGGGGGTTGAGGTCGCACTCGCCGAAGAGCCCGAGGACGCCCAAGCCTGGCCGGACGAGAGCGCCCTGCCGCCCGCGCCCCCGGCCCCGCCGGCCCCCAGCGCGCCGGCCCCCGATCCCGTGCTCTCCACGTCCCAGATGCGCGCGCTGGATCGCGAGGCCCTCCAGGCCATCCAGGCCGCTCTGGCCAGCCGCCGGGCCGCCGATGCAGCCGCGGCCGCCCAACGCGCGGCCGATGAAGCGGCCCCAGCCGAGGCGGAGGTGCCCGCGGCGGCCAACGCCTCGGTGGACGCAGAAATCGCCCCCGACGCGCCAGAAAACCTGACAGCCGAGCCGGCGCAACTCTCTGAAATTCAAGCTGAATCCGTCGATACGCCTGCACCCGAGGTGGACGCATCGGCGAACGCCGCGGCCGACGAGGACGCCATCGCCGCGCCGGGTGACGAGGCCGCTGCCGAAGCTGATGGGGCGGCCTTCTTCGACGCTTTTGACGACCAGGCGGCCTTCGACGACGAGGCCGCTGACGGCGGCTTGTTGGCACTGGCCGAAGCGGCCGAAGCGGAAGAAGCCGGAGTAGTGCTGGCCGAGGACGCCGAAGCTGAGCTGGCCGAGGACGCCGAAGCTGAGCTGGCCGAGGACGCCGAAGCTGAGCTG
>Ga0075163_10011761_pt1 | contig 11394 bp, 8 predicted proteins | sample JI1023141ADNA_FD_71478 | JGI IMG/M metagenome (GOLD analysis project Ga0075163, IMG submission 71478) | Wastewater effluent complex algal communities from Wisconsin, to seasonally profile nutrient transformation and Carbon sequestration -... | ecosystem: Engineered > WWTP > Effluent > Algae... | reverse complement strand
GTACATGATCCGGCGCATCGCGCACCCCCTTCGTTGCGAAATGGGTAGCACGAGGGCCGGGCGTGGGCCAGTCGAGGCGAGTCGCGCTTTCCCTCGGCGGAACCTTCGCGCATGGAGTATTGCCAGCGGGCTTTGAAGTCGAACGGCGCGCTTCGTGGGTACGTGATGGTCTGCCTCGCAGCCATGGGGTGGGGCCTCTGGCCCTACTTCTTGCGCCACGCCGAGGCCGAAGGGCCCATCGATCCGGCCATCGAGAGCGTGTTCCCGCTGGCGGTCATGAGCCTGGTGACGCTGCCGTTCTCGTTTCGCACGCGGCTGCCCCGAACCCTGGGACCGTGGATCCTCATGGCCTGGCTCGGCGTCAGCGACGCCGGCAACGTGCTCTGCTTCTTCGGCGCCTACCAGAAGACCTCGGTGGCGGTGGCGGTGCTCACCCACTATCTCACCCCGCTGCTGGTGGCGCTGGCGTCGCCCTTGGTGCTGCGCGAGGCCTTCGAGAAACGCACCCTGGGGGCCGCCGCGGTGGCGTTCTCCGGGCTCTTCGTGTTGCTGGCTCCGTGGCGCACTTCGGTGCAGCATGCAGATATTCTCGGCGCGCTCCTGGGCTCCGCCAGCGCGCTCTTCTACGCCTCCAACGTCTTCACCAACAAGTACCTGGGAAAGTGGTTCTCGCCGGCCCAGGTGCTCTGCTTTCATGGAGCGGTGGCCATTCCCATCGCCTACCTGCGCGTTCCCGCGCATGCGCCTGCGTTGGGCGCGAACGCCATCGTGTGGCTCCTCGCGGGCTCGCTGCTCCTCGGGGCGGTGGCGGGGCTGCTGTTTCTCCGGGGCCTGGCCCTCATCCGCGCCTCGCACGCTTCGTTGCTCACGCTTCTCGAGCCGGTGGTCGCGGTGCTCCTCGCTGCGTGGCTCTTCGGTCAGAAGCTCGGTCTCAACACGGTGGTGGGCGGCTTGCTGGTGCTCGGAGGCGCCGCCTCGGTGATGCTGCGGGCCAAGGCCAGCGCGCCACCGGCCACGGACGTGCCGTGACCAGCGCACCCTACGCGGAGGAAGAGGCCGCCTCGCCCGCGCGAACCCTCGGGGCCCGCGTGGGCGAGTTTCTCTTGGCCGGCGGCATCACGCCGCTCCTGTATCCGCTGTCGTGGATCATGCGACGCACGCTCGGCGAAGGCGCGGCGGACTACGCGGTGGGCTTCACCATGTTCCACGCGGCCCACCTCATCAACGATCCGCACTTCACGGTGACCTACAGCCTCTTCTACGAGGACGCCCGGGCGCGCGCGTTCGGGACCGCATTTCCGCCGGCGCTCCGCATCCGCTACCTGCTGGTGGGCGTGCTGGCGCCGCTGGTGCTCGTGGGCTGGGCCGCCGTCGCGCTGGCCATGAAGTCCGCGCCGCTCCTGGGCGCGGAGATCCAGCTGATGTTCCTGCTGGTGGGCTGGCACTACGTCAAGCAAGGCTTCGGCGTGATGACGGTGCTCTCGGCGCGTCGCGGTGTGTTCTATTCGGCGCGCGAACGCTGGGCCATTCTCGCCCACTGCTACGCGGGCTGGGCCTACGCCTGGGCGAGCCCGGCGGACCCGGGCACCGAGGTGGAAGAGAAGGGCGTGGTGTTCACCACCTGGGCGCGCTCGCTGCTCCTCGAGCGCATCGCCTTCGGCGTGCTCCTGGCCACCAGCGCGCTGCTCCTGGTGGTGCTCGCGATGAAGTGGCGACGCGAAGGGCGCCTGCCCATTGCCACGCCGCTCCTGGCGCTCCTCTCCAGCGTGTGGGCCTGGAGCATCTACTCGAGCATCGATCCGCTGGTGCGCTACGTGACGCCGGCGCTCCACTCGATCCAGTACCTGTTCATGGTGCGCCTCTTGAAAGGCAACGAAGCGAAGGAGAAGGAGGGGCCGCCGCACTTCGAGATGTCGCGGGCGGCGCGGCTGGGCATCCTCGCCGCCACCGCGCTCGTGCTGGGGCTCGTGGTGTTCCACGGCTTGCCGCAGGCGCTCGATGCGCTGCTGGTGGACCGCAAAAAGGCGCGCTTCACCGATCTCGGCGCCACCCCGTACTTTGCCGCCATCTACGTGGTGGTGAACCTTCACCACTACCTGATGGACACGGTCATCTGGCGCCGCGACAACCCGAAGACACGCTACCTGCGGGAATAGTCGGGCCTGTCCCTGGAGCTCTACGCTCCGCGACGCTCCGCGAGACGAGAGCGGGCACGGGCACGGGCACGGGCACGGGCACGTGCCGACCATGTCGACGAAGTTGCGATTGTCCTTCGCCGGGCCGGCTGCTCGTCGCTCGGACGCGAGCACCACTTCGATGTTCGCTCACTGCTGCCCATTCGGTGTTCGCTCACTGCTGCTCATCGAGTTGACGTCGACACATCGTGGCGACCGATGGAACGCAGATTCGAGACCATGGACGGTGCGTGCAGTGTGCACAGCAGTCTCCGCCCGCCAGAGAACGTTCGGATCCGCGCGACAGACAGCCTCGACCCCTCTCGCCCGTGCCCGTGCCCGTGCCCGTGCCCGTTCCCGGTCTCCCTCTTCGGGGGCCGGAAAACTAGGGACACCCCTACCTCAGAAGCCCTTCTTGATGCCCAGCTCTTTCATCTTGTGGGCGAGCGTGCGGACCGGGATCTTGAGGGCGGCGGCGGCGGCGGTCTGGTTGCCGTCGTGGCGGCGCAAGGCATCGAGGATGAGCGCGGTCTCGTAGCGCTGCATCTCGACCCGGACCCGCTCCTTGTAGGCGAGGTTGGGGTCGCCGCCGGGGCTCGCGTCGGCGCCCGGGGGCGGCATGCTGCCCGAGATGGGCTCTTCCGCGGGTGCCGGCGACGACTTGCGAACGCGCTCCGGCAAGTCGACCAGCTCGATGCGATCGCCGCTGGCGATGACCGCGGCGCGGAACACCGCGTTCTTCAGCTCGCGGACGTTGCCGGGCCAGCCGTGCCGCTGCAGCGCCGCGCCCGCCTCTTCGGTGAAGCCGAGGATGGAGCGGCCGTTGGTGGCGTTGGCCTCTTCCAGGAACAGGTGCGCCAGGCCGGCGATCTCCGAGGTGCGCGCGCGCAGCGGCGGCACGCGCACGGCGACCGTCTCGAGGCGGAACAGGAGATCCTGACGGAACTGCCCGCTGCCCACCATGCTCTCGAGATCCCGGTGGGTGGCGGCCACGATGCGCACGTCGACCTCGATCTCGCGCTCGCTGCCCACCTTGGTGAAGCGCTTGGTCTCGAGCACGCGCAAGAGCGCGGCCTGGGTAGGAAGCCCCAGCTCGCCCACTTCGTCCAGGAAGAGCGTGCCCCCATGGGCCAGCTCGAAGACGCCGCGGGTGGTCTTGTCGGCGCCGGTGAACGCGCCGCGCTCGTGCCCGAACAGGACCGACTCCACCAACGTGGGGGGAACCGACGCGCAGTTGAAGGCGAAGAAGGGGCCGGCCTTGCGCGGGCTCTTCTCGTGCACCTCACGCGCCAGTAGCTCCTTGCCCACGCCGGTTTCGCCGAGGATGAGAATGGGGAGCACCGAAGCGGCGACCCGCGTGACCTCGGAGCGCACCCGGCGCATCTCTTCGCTCTCGACGATGCGGGCGGGAACGGGGGCTGCGCCGCCGCGGCGACCGTCGCGGGCGTTGGCGAGGAGCTCCTCCAGGGTCACGCCGTCCTCGGGAAAAACCGTGAGGTTTACACGCATCGACGGGTTCTCCGCCTGGATGCGGGCGGCGAGCCCTTCGGCGGCCGGACGCGGCGTCTCCGGCAGACCCACGAGGATCTCCGCCGACGAGTACAGGCCGGTGCGATCGACCGGACGCAAGAGCGCGGTGATGCGCGACCAGGCGCTCACCTGCGCGCCCATGGTCGAAGTGCCCTTCACTTGTTGCCGCGCGCCGACGCTCAGGAGCGCCAGCGGCCGACCGAAGGTCTTGGCGCGCACGATCTCCTGCTCCAGCCAGCCGGCGAAGCGATCGTAGCCGTCGATGCCGGGCACCGCCGCCACCGTCGACTGCAGCACCAAGGTGACGTCACCCAGACGAACCGGCTCGCCGGCGCGTACCCGGGCTTGCGCCACGCGCCGCCCATCGAGCCAGGTTCCGTTGGTCGAGCCGAGGTCTTCCACCCGCAGCTCGAGCCGCGACACGTGCACACGGGCGTGCGTCCGCGACAGGCTGGGATCGGCGATCACCATGTCGGCCGGATACGCGCGCCCCACCACCAGCTCGGTGCCTTCCACCACCCGCAGCGTCTTGGCGCCGTCGCGGTGCACCGCCACCAGGGAGAGATCCGACGGGGGTCCGCCTTCGCCACGAATCGTAGTGCCGTCCCGAGTCACCCACGGAGCATGCGTAGATATTGCCTCTTTGCGCAACCCCTTGCCGGCAAGAATCCCGACCGAGCCGGTGTAAGTGCTGGAAAAGCGTGCCCAATGTGGTGGCCCCTCCTTTGCGTAGAAGCCTCCGCCGGCACCACTTCGGGCCGCGCCAAAGAGCTACGAGGACAAAATCATGAGCGCAATCGTCGGTGGAGCAATCACGTGTGCGGGCGGAATTCTGGCGGCTTCGAGCGTCATCGCGAAGATGAAGGCGAACGCCAAGGATCTCATCGACAAGCTGGTGCCCTACCAGGGCTGGATCGGCGCGGTCATGTTCGTGTGGGGCATCTGGGAGACCATCGCCGTCGTGCGCGGCCTGCCGCACATGGCGGAGATCGGCGTCCTCACCTTCGTGTTCGAGGCGCTGGTCGCCGTGGCCGACCTCCTGGTGGGCTTCCTGCTCGCTTTCGGTCTCATCACCAAGTACGCGATGGGCGGCAACCAGATGGCCATCGAGAAGGGCCAAGCCCTCCGCGGCAAGCTCGCGACGGTGCAGATCCCCCTGGGGTTCCTCGCCATCGTGATGGGCGTCCTCTACATCGTCGTCAGCTTCCTCTGAGCCAGCGAATGCCCGCTCTCGGTGCTACCCTGAGGGAGCCATGGCTCCCTCGCACGCGCCTTCCGTATCTCGCGAGCCCGCGAGATGAGCGCCCATGACACGGGGACGGGCATGGTGACTCCGCACGCCATCGATCGCTACTGGGTCGAGAGCATCATCGGTCGCGGTGGCTTCGGCGCCGTGTATCGGGCCCGCCACATGCACACGCGGCAGGTGGTGGCGCTCAAGATGCTTCGCGCTTCGGCGACGGTGGCCGGGCAGACGCCCGGTCATTTGGTACGGGAGGCGCAGATCCTCGCGACCCTGCGCCATCGCAACATCGTCCAGGTGTTCGACGCGGGCGTGGTGGACGGCGCCGCATTCATCGCCATGGAGCTGGTGGAGGGTGCCTCCATCGAGCAACTGCTGACGCAAACGCCGGTGCTGCCGCTGCCCACGGTGCTCGCCCTCGCAGGCCAGCTCCTCGAAGGACTCGGCGCTGCGCACGCGGTGGGCGTGGTGCACCGCGACATCAAGCCGGGCAACCTGCTGGTACTGCCGGACGGCACCCTCAAGATTCTCGACTTCGGTATCAGCAAGTCGAGCATGGTGCAGGTCAGCGCCTCGTCGCAAGGGAGCTGGGTGGGAACACCCGGGTACATGGCGCCGGAGCAATACGGCGCCGGGCCGGTGGACCTCCGCGCGGACCTGTACGCCGCGGCGGTGACCATCTACCGCATGGCGGCGGGGGAGAGACCGTTTCCGGAATCGGACTTCGCGGAGCTCCTGAGTCGCGTCATGCGCGAACGAGCCCCCTCGCTCTCGCTGCGCGTGCCCCACGCGCCGCCGGCCCTGGTGCACGCGCTCGATCGCGCGCTGCTGCGCGATCCCGACGCACGCTTCGCTTCCGCGGAGGCGTTCCGCGCGGCCATGTCGACCATGGGCGGCAATAGCCTGGCGGAAGGCGCCACCCAGAGCGCTCCCTACTCGCCGCGCACCGAGCTCCTGCCGCGCATCTCGTCGCGGCCGCCGCCGCCCGTTGCCCCCCATTCCCTCGGCGTCGTGACGCCGTCGCCGCTCTCGCCCGCGCCCGCGATGTACCCGAGCGCTCCGTCCGCCCCGCTCACCGGGCACGCGGCCAATGTCACTCCGCAGGGCTTCGGGCCCGCGGCCACCCTCCGCGGCGCACCGACCACCGGCCCGCGCTGGGGCCTCGCCGTCGGTCTGCTGGGCGCGTTCGCGGTGATGGCCGGGGTCGCGCTCTTCTTCGCGCTCCGTCATCGCGCGCAGCCGCCCGCGGAGGCGGAACGACCGTCTTCTTCTTCGACCTCACGCGCGGGCGTGACGATCCCTCCGGTGGCCACCGTCACCCGCACCGGGACCTTCACCACCACCCAGGTGTGCAAGGACAACGACAGCATTCGTTTCGAGAAGGCTACCTTCGACGTGAAGGATGGCCCGGCGATCAGCATCGACGACAACTGCGATCTGTTTCTCGTCGACACGACGATTCGCGGCCCCATCGGCGTCCGCGGGAACACCGGCCACGTGGTCATGCGCGGCGGCAGCATCGTCGCAGACAACGTCGCGTTCGACTTTGCCAATTCGGTCAACCTCACGCTGGATGGCGCCACCGTGCAGGCGCCCGACGGGGTTCGCGCAGGGGGCCCCGGCACCATGACCTTTCGCAAGTCGAAGGTCACCTCCAGCGCAACGGCCCTCGCGCTCGCCAACGTCAATATCACGATGACCGACACCGACGTGGGCGGTGGCATCACCGGCCTTCGCACCGTGCTCACGGGTTCCACCACACTCCACGGCGGAAGCCTCGGCGGCTCGCGTTGGGCCCTGGACCTCGGCGGTACGAACGAGCTCACGGTCGACGGCACGCGCATCGACGGCCCGACCCGACGCGATCCGCTGGCGACGATCCACGGCCTCCCGGGCATGGCCTCGAGCAGCATGCCGGTGGCCGCCCAGACGGCGATCCCGGCGCAGCCCACCGGCGTCCCCGCGTCGAGCGGCGCGCCCCCGGGCCCCACCGCCGGTGCAGCCGTGGTGAAGCCTGGCATCTCCATCTTCTACCCGAGCACGGTGCCGGAGGGCCTCGACCCCAACGCCTTCGTCAAGGTCGCCTCCGCTGCTGCTCCCGCTGCCCGCGCTTGCTTGCCGGCCGGTCAGGCCACCACCGTACGCATCCAGATCATGGTCGATGGACCGGAGATCCCGGCGAACGACCACAAGATCGCGCTCCTCGGGCCGAGCGCCGACAACACCGGCGAGCCCGCGGTGGCGCGCTGTGTGGCCGAAGCCTTCCGGCGCGTGGTACCGAACCCGTGGCACGCCACCCACGACACCCGCATCATCCACTTCGACGTGCGGCTCGGCCCCTGACGGAGTATCGTGGCCCCATGCTTCGCGTGGGCCGCGCACTGCTCCTCGCTTCGGTGGTGGTCGCCTGCGGGACGGCCCAGGAGGCTCGACCTTCGCCCCGCGTCGCCTCGAGCCTCGAGTCGCAGAACTTGCTGGCCGACGTGCAGCGCGACTGGGCGGCGCGCGGTCACGAAGACGTGACGAGCCGGCTCACCAAGAACGTCGAGCTGTTCCTCGCGACCTATCCCAACGACGCAGCCACGCCGCTGGTGCGTGCTTATGCCGCGGTGCTGGCCATCGGTCGCAACGATATCGCGGCCGCGGAGCGCCTGCTCGACGCCAACGTCGTCGAGGGGGAGGGCACCACGAGCGATCTCATGGTCACCGTGCGCGCGCACATTCTTCGAACGAAGAAGCAGCCGGAGGCGGCGCTCGACCTGCTGCGCCCGCTGGTGGGCAAGCTCGTCGACCCGGTGGGCCGCGATCTGTTCCTGGAGGAGCTGACGCTGGCGGCCATGGAGTCGCATCTGGAGTTCGAGGCCATCGCGTACATGGACGCCTGGCTCACCGAGGCGAGCGGCGAGGAGCACGAGCGGGTGCGCGCGCGGGTCGACGAGCTGCTGAAGGCGACCCCCAGCACGGTGCTCGAGGCCACCTATCGTTCGATGCGCGAACGCGGAAAGAGCTCGGGCTACAGCAAGGAGCTGCGCGGCGCCCTCGCCGACCGGCTGGGCGTCATCGCGGTGGAGAAGAACGACTCCGCGCTGGCGCGGTGGCTCCTCGAGCCGGCCAACGGCACGGCACCGGCGCGATCCGGATCCGAGGCGCTGCAGGACCTGGCCTCTTCGACCCGTGGGCTCCGCACCGTGCAGGGGCGGACCATCGGGGTTCTGCTCCCGGGTGACAACGTGGCGCACAACGGCGAAGCCGCCGAGGTCATTCGCGGTGTCTCCTGGGCGCTGGGGTTGCCGCAGCCGGATCCGCGCAAGCGCGACGGCATCCGTCTCGTCACCCGCGACGCTGGCGAGAACCTCGAGCGTTTCGACGCTGCGCTCGAGGAGCTGGCCGGTGAGGGCGCAGCGGTGATCATCGGTGGCTTCGACGCGGCGACCGCAGCGCGGGCCATGGCCTGGGGCGATGCCCTGCGTCTGACCGTGATGGCCCTGGCGGCGCCCACCAAAGGGACGCCGGTGGCGCACGGCGTGGTGCTCGGAGAGACCATCGAGGACCAGCTCACGGCGCTCGCGGAGGCCGTGACCCGCGAGGGCGCGACCCGCCTCTCGATGCTCGAAGAGCACCCGCCCGAAGCTACCAAGGTGCTGGCGCAGGTGGCCCCCTCGCTACCGCTGGTGAGCCCGGCAATCTCCTGCGACGCGCCCGACCAGGGTGTTGGCCTGCCGCGATTTCCCGTGAAGGCACAGGATCGCGAGAACGGCAGCTGGCTGGTGGCCGCGCCCTCCGAGTGCCTTCGCGATCTCGCGCTCGAGTACGCGCGCACCCTGCAACCCGGCGCGACCAAGAAGCGCTTCCTCGCCACCACCCTCGAGGCCGGCATTCCCCACGGCGATCCGCGCATCGCCAAGGTGCGCGTGCTCACCGTGGGCGCCGGCATCGTGCCGGTGCTCGCGGCGCGTCCGGACGACGTCGCCGACGTCGACGTGCGCGGCTACATGATGCAGTTCGGGGCCCGCCCCAGCTATTGGGCGGCCATCGGTCGCGACGCGGGGGCCCTGGCGCGCCGCGCCGTCACGCCATTGCCGCTCGACACGGCCAGCGACGAAGCGGGCGTCCTCCAGCGGCGGGCCATCGTGGAGGCGGGGGTGCTCGCGGCCCGGGTGCGCTTCTGGTCCTCGGAGATGAACCGCGTGGAGGCCAATCGCTACTTCGGTCGCAAGCTCCGGGTAGTGGACGTCCTCGGCGGTATCTGAACGCAGCCCTCAGGAGCGCGCTGCCGCCGGCGCCGGGCGGAGCTTCATGACGGGTAGCTCCAAGAAAAGGTGCACCACGGTGGCCGCGGCGAAGCTCACGAGGAACGAGGCGGAGACGGAGCGCGCGAACGAGAGGTAGGGCGACCCGAGGTCGAACCCGAGCCGCGGCAAGAGCGGGGCGATGCAGAGCGGGTGAAACAGGTAGATCGCGTACGATAGCTGCGCGATGGGGTGGAGGACGCGCATCCCGAGCGCCGCCCCGATGGTGCGCCCGACCAGGGAGTGAGCGCGGGAGACCAGCACCAGGTATCCGACCGCCGCCGCGAACATGTAGCTGTTCAGCGCGAGACCCAGGCTGCCCAGCAGCAGCTTCTCGCCGCTGGGACTGCGGGTCTCCGGAAACACGAAGGCCACCAGCGCCATGACCACCAAAGCGAGCACCGCGGCGGCGCCCGAGAGCAGCGGCCGCCGCTCGAGGGTCTTTACCGCCGCCGTGGCGCGCTCCAGGTGCACCACCAGCACGCCCACGAAGAGCGCCCCGAAGCGTGCGTAGGGCTTCACGAAGAACACGTCCATGTAGCGCCAGAACTCGGTGACGTTGGGGCGCACCAGCGAGACCTCGAGGCCGTAGTGGAGCACCAGCGCCACCGCCACCGCGCCGAAGCCCAGCACCGTCGCGACGAGAAACGCCGTGCGCATCCTCGGGCGCACGGCGTAGAGCCCGAGGAGCCACAGGGGGAACAGCGCGTAGAACTGCTCTTCGATGGCGAGCGACCAGGTGTGCGCCATGAATTGCTGCGTGAACGGCAGGAAGTTGTTCACGAAGAGGACGTTGGCCCAGGCGCTCCGGGGGTTGGGAGAGCCGAGCGCGAGATTGAGGGCTATGGCGAGCCCGTACGCGGGCAAGATGCGCATCGCCCGCCGCAGGTAGAAGGAGCGGAACGAGATGCGCCCGGTCTCCTCCCGTTCGCGCATGAGCAAGCCGCCGATGAGGTAGCCGCTGATGACGAAGAACACGTCGACGCCCAGGTTGCCGGCCCAGCCCAGGCGTAAGAGTGGCCGGCTCAAGAAATAGGCGCCGGCCGGGGTCATCCCCAGCGGGCGCAGTCCCTGCTGCACGTGCTGGAGCAGCACCCACATGACGGCGAGGGCGCGGAGGCCGGTGATGGCGGGTACTTCGTCGCCACGCGGCGAAAAGAGGCGCCTGGCATTGTCGGCCGCCGAGAACGCCGCGGCGATACGGCTGCGGGCCTGCACGCTCTCCGTTCTATCATCGATGCCGCAGGCCCCCTCCGCGATTTATGCCGGCGCGCGCTTGCGGCCGAGCAGCAGCGCCAGGACGAAGCCCACGATGCCGAGCACCGTCAGGAGCGCGCTGCCCGCGGCAACCTGCTTCAAGGGCGTAGGAAAGATGGGGTTCTCGTCGGCGATCTGGATCTCGGCATCGGGCGCGGACGACGTGGCCGCGAAGGACCACGTCTCGCCGGGGTGGCCCGTGAGATCCACAAGGCAGAGCCCGCCGGTCCTTCGCCCGAGGACCTTCCCTCCCGCGTCGCGGACCTCCAGCGTGCAGGTGCCGGTGCTCGGATACACCGAGATCGACAGATCACGGTCGCCCCCGGGCGGGACTTCGTAGCGTGCGCGCTCCGGATGAGCCGTCGTATCGGTCACCGGAATCATGTGATGCGGGTGCGGGGGCTCGAAGTTGAGCACCGACAGGCACGACGCGCCGCCGCAGGTGACGAAGCCGACGCAGACCGCCGCGATGGAGAGGACGAGGCCTACGCGCATGATTTCTAGGCTAGCACCGGGTAGCATCGGCAGCGATGGCGGAGCCCTTGCGCATGGAGGTCGGTCGCGTCGCCCCCAAGGCGCTTTACATGGGCTTGGGGCTCGCCCTGTGGGGGCTCGTGCTTCCGCTCCTCCTGGCCGGCATCCTGGTCGCGCCGCCCATCGCGTTCGGCATCGTTCACTGCGTGCTCTTCGGCGCCATGGCCCGCCGCTACGGGCAGCGCTCGACGCGCGGGGCCAAGGTCACGCCCGGCACCCTGGTGATCACCGACACCGCGGTGGAGCACGCCGGAGAGCAACTCGCGCTCCGGAGCGAGCTCCGGCAGGGCGCCGTGGTTCCGGGGGCGGACGGCATCCTCGTGCGCCTCGACCGACGCGGCCGCCGCTCGACGCCAATTCACCTCCG
>Ga0075163_10011760_pt1 | contig 11394 bp, 9 predicted proteins | sample JI1023141ADNA_FD_71478 | JGI IMG/M metagenome (GOLD analysis project Ga0075163, IMG submission 71478) | Wastewater effluent complex algal communities from Wisconsin, to seasonally profile nutrient transformation and Carbon sequestration -... | ecosystem: Engineered > WWTP > Effluent > Algae... | reverse complement strand
ATGGTCGCGAAAAAAATATCCGCAACCCGAAAGGTTACCCTCTCGGGGGTAGGCGGCGACGAAATGTTCGGCGGCTACGTTCGGTATTTGTTGGCTTATTTCGAACAATGCATCCGCGGAGCGATCGACGGCGATCTGTGGTCGGGTAATTTCGTCGTCACCTACGACCGAATCCTTCCGCACCTGGGGCTGCTGAAAAATTACAAACCCCTCATCCAAGATTTCTGGGCGGAAGGATTATTCGAAGAAATGCCCAAGCGCTATTGCAAGCTCATCGACCGATCGAGGGAGTTGCGGGAGATCCTTCATCCAGAGCAGGTCGAGGGAATCAAGAAGGAACATTCACACTTCGTCGATCATTTCGAATCTTCTTCCCCCAACAGTTCATCCTACTTAGACAAGATGACGAGCTTCGATTCTAAAACGTTCCTGCGGGGATTATTGCACGTGGAAGACCGAATGACCATGGCGCATGGCCTAGAATCTCGCGTGCCTTTTTTGGACAAACCTCTCGTCGATATCGTTCGGAAAACCCCCTCCAATATCCGTATGCCCAACGGTGAACTGAAATCGTTTTTGATCAAATCGATGGCCGATAGCCTTCCCAAATCCATCTTGGAAAGAAAAAATAAGATGGGGTTCCCGGTCCCTATCCACGAATGGATGGAGGAGAAGGGAAGGTTTTACGAGTACGTCCGGGAAACCCTGTTGAGTAAAAAAGCCCTCAACCGGGGTCTTTGGAAACGAAAAGAATTAGAGTATACGTTAGAGTCCGACAAACAATTTGGTAGGAAAGTCTGGGTGCTTTTGTGCACGGAACTTTGGTTCAGCACGTTCATCGACAAAGCCCAGACTTTTCAAAATATGAGGGAGCGCAGCGCATGAAAATTTTAATCACCGGTGGAGCAGGATTTCTAGGTTCGCACCTGGCCGAAACGCTTTTGGACCGAGGAGACACCGTCTGGGTGATCGACAACCTAGCTACTGGTCGAAAGAAAAACCTGAAACATGCGCTGGAAAATCCGAAGTTCAAATTCATCGAGGACGACATTTCCAAGCCCGGAACGATCCAAACTCTCGTCACCGAATTTTCGCCGGAGGTGGTCATCCACGCGGCGGCTTCCTACAAAAATCCCCAAGATTGGCAGGAAGATATTCGCTCCAACGTCTTGGGTACCGGGCTTTTGGTCCAAGCACTCATGAGCCATCCCGGCGGCTTGAAGCGCCTCATTTATTTTCAGACCTCGCTTTGCTACGGTCTCAAGCCCATCGAGCAGCCCATCACGTTGAAACACCCTTACTTCGGCGGAACCTTCGCCGGTGGCAGCAGCTACGCGATCACGAAAACCGCCGCCGAGCAGTTCATCGACATGAGCGGGTTGCCCTTCATTTCTTTCCGTCTGGCGAATATGTTCGGACCGCGGAATATTTCTGGACCGCTTCCGACCTTTTTTAAAAAAATCAAAAATAACGAAGCATGCACGATCTTCGATTCCCGGAGAGACTTCGTCTACGTGAGCGATTTGGTAGAAGTGGTCGTCAAGGCCGTCGACGGTGTGGGAGCGAACGGTTTTTACCACATTTCGTCGGGGGAAGATTTTTCCATCAAGGAGATGTTCCAACATTGCCTGCAGTCCATGGGAATTTCGGATTACGCGAACGTGACCTACAAACCCCGGACATCGGACGATACCGCGACCATCCTGCTTGACCCTAGCGTTACACAAAAGCAGTTCGACTGGAAGATCCGACATACGTTGGCCGATGGCGTGAAGAAAGCCGTCGCGTGGTATGAAGAGAACGGCATCGACGAAACCTATACGCATCTCAAACTGGACCCATCGAAAAAAACCTCTTGATCTCGCAGGCGAAAATCTTGGTGACCGGCGGCGCGGGATTCGTCGGTAGTACCTTGGTCAAAAAACTCCTGGAAAACCCGGGGAATTCGATCACCGTCATCGACAACCTTCTGTCGTCGGAAAGAATTTCGGTACCGGACCACGCTTCCGTTCGCTTCATTCTCGGCAGTGCCGCCGATCCCGCGACGCTGTCCCAGGCGGGAAGCGATTTCGACTACGTTTTTCACCTGGCTACGTTTCATGGCAACCAAAGCTCGATCGCCCGACCCTTGGACGACTTCGAGAACAACTTGAAGCCGACCCTCGTTCTCTTGAATACTTTTTCTGGAAATTCCCGGTTAAAAAAATTCGTATACTCCGCGGCCGGATGCGGAATCGCTGAGAAAAAATCCACCGACCCCGTGGCAACGACCGAGCTGGAAACCACGGCTATTCTGCACGACTCCCCCTATTCTATTTCTAAAGTCGTGGGTGAAATGTATGTGGCCTTTTTTTTCAAGCAGTTCGGCGTCCCCGCCGTTCGCGCCCGGTTCCAGAACGTGTACGGCCCGGGAGAGATCCTCGGCGCCGGTGCATGGAGAGGAACGATTCACACCATTTGGCGAAACGTCATTCCCACGTTCGTATACAAGGCTTTGCACTTCGAGGCCCTCCCCTTAGAAAATGCCGGGAAAAATTCCCGGGACTTTATTTTCGTCGACGACGTCTGCGAAGGCTTGATCCGCTGCGCGACCTTAGGTGAACCGGGAGAAAGCTACAACATCGCATCGGGCAAAGAAGTTTTCATTGATGACATCGCTCGGCTCATCAACGCCGAATGCGGGAATACGACCCCACCCACGCTTCTTCCCGGTCGTCCTTGGGACCGGTCGATCCGAAGGTATGGAAGCACCGCCAAGTCTAGCACCGCGCTGCAATTTAACCCCGCCACCGATATCGCGGAAGGCATTCAGAAAACCGTGGCGTGGTCCAAGGCCAACCTCGACTTCATCCGCGCATGCATGGAGAAACATCGAGATGCTACGTAAATTATCCTGGTTCCGTAACATGTCTCTTTCCGAAGCATCCAAGGCCTATTGGACGAGCCATAACGTTACCAACCACCGAAAATTCACCTCCCGAGAGGCCTCGCTCGATCATCTCGACTGGAGGAACAATCATTGCCTCTTCTACGATCAGCTGATGCCGAATGCCGGATGGGACGGGTGCGTGATATTGGATTACGGATGCGGACCCGGTAACGATTTGGTTGGGTTTTCGGAGCATTCCAAACCGAAAAAGATTATCGCGGCCGACGTATCACCGGCTTCGCTACAAGAGGCCCGCGATCGCTACGAATGGCACAAAGAGACCGGCGTTCCCGTCGACTTCCTGCAGATGCCTCCGAACGTGGCCAACATTCCCGTTGCCGGCGAATCCGTCGACTATGTCCACTGCAGCGGAGTCCTTCATCATATGGAAGACCCTAGCCCCGTCATGAAGGAATTTTTTCGCGTGCTCAAGCCGGGCGGCGTCGTCCGGGCGATGGTGTATAACTATGAGAGCATTTGGGTCCATCTCTACGTCCCCTTCGTACGGCAAATTTTACGATCGATTGATGCGAACCTACCTTTAGCCGAAGCTTTTCGCCGAAGCACCGACGGCGAGGCCTGCCCGATTTCGCGATGGTACACCCAGGAAGAGTTTTTACATCTCGCCAAGGCCTCGGGTTTTGCAAAGCGGGAGTTTTCCGGAAGCTCGATCTCTCTCATCGAGTTAAACCTGATGACCCACCGATTCTCCGCGCTCGAACACCCCGATTTGCGTAAAATTCATCGAGACTACTTAAAACAATTGACGTTGGATGCCTACGGCCGCCCCCTGTACCGCGGCGAGGTTTTCGGAATCAACGGGCATTATGAATTGAAAAAATAGCTCGGTTCAGTCCGCCCTTGATCGACCGCCAAAAAAGCGTCAACAAAACAGCCATCGCTGCTGCGTACATGCCCACTCGATTCATCCACGACGCCTCTTCGATTTTCTGGAAGAGCGTAATATACAGTCCCCCGGCCAGCAGGCAAATAGCCACCCCCATTTTTGCATAGTGGTAGTTGTAGTCTGGAAGGTTTAGCCGCTTGTTTACATAAATTTGCCAGAGCAATGCGATGAAGTTGCTCGCCGCTACTGCGATGCAGGCGCCGGTAATTCCGTAGGCGTAGGCGAGAGAAAAACTGAGCAGGGCACCCACGATCGACGGGAACAACATCCACCGTGGCAAGCTCTCGGCTTGTCGACGGAAATAGAACCCCGCCTGGAAAAAAATACATAAGGTCGCAAGGAACAATTGAATAAGCGTGGCGACCATCGGAGCGTGGGAGCTGGCGTACGACGCCCCGAAGAAAAAACGCAGGAATTCGGCCCCGAACAAGACCGCCACCAAAATAAGGGCTGCCGATACAACGATGAATACGTGGGTGAAGACTCCCAACCGTTCTTGGTCGGCTCGCGGTGCATCCGCGAATTGCATGCAGAAAGGCAACCAAGCCAATTCGATGGAATAGGAAAAAATCGAGAAGGCCGAAGCGAGTTGGTTTCCGATCATGAATTCGGCGGCCGCTTCCGGTCGGTACATTTTGAACAAAACGTTCCGCGTGATGTAAACGGAGGAAATAGAGAGAACGGACAGAATCACCATTTTATAGCCCACGGCAAAATATTTTTTGATATCCGCGAAACTCGGTTTCACATTCTTGAATACCTTGGCGTATAGGACGATATAAAAACATACCGAAGCGACGCTTCCGGCGAAGACGCCATAAAAATAGCTCTCGACATTTACCGAACGCAGGAACATGCATAGCAGGCCCGAGCCCACCGGAACCAGGGAAGGTAGCAAGGTCACGGATCCGAACGCCAAAAGGGAAGATCGGAATTGAAAAATGCGCGCCAAGGGGATCTGGAAAATATCCACCAGGCCGACGAAGAATGCGATCATGAGCAAATACCGATAATCGATCGGCAAAGCCACCAACCCGGGCAACTGGGATCGTAGGAAAATCGTGGCCATGAACCAGCACACCGCGTGCAGGATCGCGCCGATGAAACAGGAATAGAGGGCGGTCTCGCGGTCGCTAACCTCGGAGCGCGAGTAGTACATGATCGTAACTACCGAACTTAAGCCCAGGGATGCAAAGGTAGTGAACAGGAGCGACTGCGTTTGTAAGACCGACATGATGCCGATTTCGCTCTTCAAGAGCAGTCGGGTCAACACCAGCACCGAGAGAAAATTCAACACCTTCACCATGACTTGTATCGACATGTGCGCCAGGCTGCTGGAAAAAAGGGTGAGCTTCATTATGTCCAATCCTTAAGTTATGATAGCAACGGAATCGGTGCTTTCGTGAAGAACATATTGATCGTCCACTCCTACCACTACGAGTTTCCTTTGCGAAAAACGACTTCCGCGTACTTATTCTCGTTTAAGCGTTATGCAAACGCCAGATGTTTCTACTGGAACGCCTTCCTTTGGTCCATGCCTTCGTTCTTGAAAAAGGTCCCCTGGGATGCGGTCATTTTCACCGATTTGTTCGCCATGGAACGGTGGCTTCCCACCACCTGGCCGAACGTGGTGAAAAACGTCGATTGGATCAAGGATCTTTCGTGCCCAAAGGCCCTCATACCCCAGGACGAGTACATCCATACCGATCAATTGAATCAGCTCATACGCACGCTAGGAATCTCGCACTTGTTCTCCTGTGCAAATGCCCAAGACGTTCGGAAAATTTACGCGGAGATCGATTGGACGAAGGTTTCCTACAAACAAGTCCTGACCGGCTATATCGACGAACGGTTCGTGGACGAACTGGAAAAACATCAAGGTCCCCAGCCACCCCGAGACCTGGATATCACCTACCGAACCAAACGCATTAGCCCCTCCTTAGGCAGGAAAGGGGTCATTAAGTCCAACATTGCCGGGGTCGTAGAAACCGCCGCGCGGGAACGAGGCTTGAACACGGATATCTCCTTGGATAAAAACAAAGTCATCTTAGGGAAAAAATGGTTCGCCTTTCTTCAACGATCACGGTGGACGATAGGGACGGAAGGCGGATCCGGCATCTTGGACCACGATGGCTCGCTCCTACCGCGCGTGGAGGCGTACGTCGCGCGATATCCTTCCGCCTCTTTCGAAGAAATCGAAGCCATTTTTTTTCCTTCTCGGGATGGTGAAATTAATCTTTTCGCAATTACCCCCCGAAATTTTGAAGCATGCGTCGCCAAAACTGGGCAAATTCTGATTCGCGGCGACTACAACGGGATCTTGCGGGCCGGAGAGCATTACCTACCCATCGAGCCCGATTTTTCTAATTTAAGTGAAGTTCTAGAGCAATCGAAAGACGAAAATTTACGGCTACGCATGGTAGATAATACTTACCGGGATATCGTTATGTCGGGTAAGTATGGTTACGACGGTTTCGTGCGCACAGTACTGGGTGAACTTCCTCTCAATAACACCTCACGACAAAATTCTGCCTATGAATATCTGGCCTGGTATCTTGTCCGTACGTTGGAGAACCTTTGTTGGTTCGTCATCGCCTTATACAGAAGTCTAGGGGTACTAGTTGCCCGGGCAACTAGACGCACCCGCTAAGCCCATCGATGTCGGTCGGACCGGCTGATGCGGGAAAGCAGGTAGGAGATCTTTCCGAAGATTCTCTCCACGCGGAGCGAATTAGGGTAATCCGCGATGGACTTGACCGGTGCTTCCCATATTTCGCGGTACTCAGCGTCGCTGAGCGAAAGTTTTTTCTTCACGTAGGCGATGTCATTTTCTAACGTCCCGGGATCTATCGCCGGATGCGAAATTTCGCGCAAGGCCTCTTCGCGGGAGATCTGTCCTGAAACAATCAGAGAAGATACGTGGGCTCGGCGTTTGTCGATATAGAACTTCGTGGGTAACACGTGCCCTTGGAAAAATTTCGTATACGTCGATTCATTGTGCTTCCCGTCGTAGGGAACGAATCCGTACCGCTCTTCCAAGATTTTCAGGGCTTCCGCACGGTTGTACTCGACTCCGTTAAAGGCCTTCATCGGCGTGATTTTCCGTACAAAACGGTAGTATAGTTTCCTGGGATACGACAACCGAGGGAAACTTTTCAGCGGCACGTTGGAAAATTTTTGATGGACGCGGCGAATGTATTTCCAATCGAAGTGACCCCGGCTCCATTCCGGTGGGTGGATCGATTCGGTCTGCACGTTATGTCCCATGATCACCAGCGGTATCCCGAACTTGTCTGCGGTCTGGTACAAGGCCGCGATGATCGCATGATCCGTCGGAATTTCTCCGTCCGGCACCGAGGCCTTGAGAAACGACACCTGTAACGCGCTGAATTCCCGCCAATCCAACACGTGGGTGTAGAGATCGAGTTTAAGGCGCTTCACCAGCCTTTCGATGTTCTGCACCGCGAGGTTACTGTTCCAGCCGTTGTCCAGGTGAACGACCAGTGGTGACAACCCGGCCTCCACGAGCTTCACCAACAAGAAACTAGAATCGATTCCACCGCTCAAACCGAAAACCGCGTCGTATTCGGATTTTTTCTTTTTCCGCCGTAATCGCAAGACGGCTTCGAATGCCTTGGCCTGAGTTTCGACGGAGCTCGCCAAATGATCGAGGACTTCGCGGGCCTCGGTGCAAAAGTGGCAGATGCCTTCCTCATCAAAACGGATCGAAGACGCAGTGGTATCCATCACGCAACGACGGCATATTTGGTAGTCTCGCGTCAGCATCATGGTCCGTTGGCTATACCCGAAAGAACGTAATAAGGCGCATAGAACAAGGATGGTCCCGGAAAAATTTTTGCTACCCTGTTCAAGACAGACTTCAGGGGTATTTTCCACGCATCCCCACAAGCATCGAAATAGCCGGGCAACATGCTCGATGTAATATTCAGTTCGCGAAGCATATTTTCGAGCTCCTTCAGATCGATAAGATTTTCGCAACCATTTCCCGTGATGGGGTCACAGGTATTGGTAGGATCGGTCATTCCTCGCGGAAACATGCCCTTGCGCAAATACGCTTGCACGCATCCCTCAATGTCACCCTTGATCAACCCCCTGGTCTTCGAGGCCAATAGTTCTACCTCACCTTCGGACAACGTTGATCGGTTTTTTTGAAGGAACTCCCGGATGATGCGTTGGCGTATGCTCAAATAGGATTCCAGAGAATCTCGTTCTTTGTGGCCCGGCACCAACGCACGATCTTGCTCTTCCACTTCCCGCTGCAGCTTTCTTCGCGCACGTGCGATCCAAGGGTTATATTTGTTCGCGGACGAGCCCATCGTAAAGTGGACCGCTGCCTCCACTTTTTTTAACTCCGTGAAAAAGGCCTTCAAGTCGTAGATATGCTCTAGCACGTCGAACGAGCACATCATCACGGGTTTTCCCCGAACGTCCTTGTCCTCTTTCAGGTAGGCCGTCAAACATTCGATGTCTCCGGTCAGGTACGCGTCTGCGGACAGGTTAGTCACCTTTCCAAATTGTATCGCGTCCCTCGTCGACACGTCGAAGATGTCGACGTAAACGATCTTATGAAAAGGCATTGTCTTGGCGAGCGCCGACATCGCCCCGATGCCGCCACCGAAGTCGACGAACACCGTTTCTTCGATGGGCATTGGCTTTATTGCCAGGAGCAAATAGGAATAAATGTGCATGCTTTGCTCTAAGAACTGCTTCTTCCTATAGAAGTAATGCTGATTGTATTCGGAGATATCCATCGCGAAGGGATCAATGGCGTGAAGCTTCTGTAATACGGTGGTGGCTCCGGCGGCCACCATCTGAAAGTGCGGGTGGTTTTCTAATCCCACGCCTGCGTAGGTCACCCGATGTTTACTTTTCATGGCCGAATCCAACGGTAAATTCCCATACGATCTACCAGATACATGGCGGCCTCCGCCCAAAAGAACAGCGGCTTCGTAAACAGATATTTACGGTAGCGGAAGGCGTCGCTAAAATTATTGAACGTGACGCTCCTGCCTAATAGGGCCACAGTGTAGTTCAGACAGACGATCAAAACTTTTTTCTCCTCGCTGGTCTTATCCAAACCTGAACCGAGAGACCACTCCAGCAGTCTTCGAAGCTTTTTTCGTTCCTCCAACCAACCGCGAAGCATGGATGGTTTCAGGTACCGAAAGATTCTTCGCAGCATGCTGTCGTTATTGATGAAACTCGAAACATTTCCTCGGTGCCGGGTGTACTTGGTCAACACTTCGGGCGTGTACCCAATGCCTCCCATTCTGACGGCGGTATGGGCGATCCACCAGTCGTGCCCTTCTATTCCTGGTGGAAACGGCAGGCTTTTATTTTTCACCTCTACGGTGAACAAACTGCTGTTCCCGGTCGCGGTCAACCTGAAGTGGAGGGCTATCCGGTGAGTTTCATCGCCGAACCAATCCAGCAAGCCGTTATTTTTTTTCATCGATTCCACTAAAACGCGACCGTCTTCGTCTACTGCCGCAAGGTCCGAGGTAATCAGCGAATGTCGTCCGATATGCTTCAACAGGCTTTCCACGTGCCTTTTATCCCAAACGTCGTCTTGGTCCGAAAAGGCCACGTATGCTCCGTTGGCCGCCTTTAGACCTCGTTCGAAATTTTTCACAAAACCGACCCGATCCCGGTGGGCCAACAATCGAACGCGGGGGTCTTTCGCATATTCCGCCACGATATCTACGGTCGTGTCGGAGGATGCATCGTCGGCGACGATGACCTCCAAGTTCGCATGCGTTTGTGCTAAAATAGATTCCAGTTGTCGACGGATAAATTTTTCACCGTTGTACGTCGCCATGACGACCGAGACCAAATTAGTCATGTTTCATTTTCAATCAGTTGTAGGATCTCGAGACCGTTGTATTCGCGCTCAAACCTCGAAGAGAGCGTTGCCGCCGATTCCGTCGCACGCATCCAAAATTCCTTACTTTGAAATCCGTCGGGTGAAAATCGTGCATCATCCAGCGAAACGGAAACCCCGCAGGTATTTTTTCGGACAAATTCGGACAAGCCCGATATTCGCTCGTTGACGATCAATGGTTGGCTGCAGTTGAGTCCCTCCGCGGCTTTCGTCGAGAACATGTTCTGTTCATACTGCATTCGGATATATTTGTCTTCCATCGTGGAACTACCGGGAATGATCATCGCCAAGCATTCGTTCAACAGATTGGGAACCTCCCGGTATTTTGCCGTCACGACCGAACCGGTTCGTGAGGTTAAAGAAGCATTGTTCGACAAAATTTTTAACCTAGCATCCGGAAAGTACCTTTTGATCCCCTCGAAAATTTTTTCCAGCGCGTCTAAATGATGCCAATCACCCAGGTACCCCACGTATACAAAATACTTATTTTTCCATCTCTCTTCAAAATCTACCCCCGGTATCGTGTCTTTCTGGAATCCAGATAACCGAATTAGGTGCACTTTTTGATTAAAATTTTTCCCGTAGGAGATGAACCGGTCTTTGGCCGACCCCGTCATCGCGAGGGATTTATCCGACAACGAAACCAGCTCCTTCTCCCAGGCGATAGACCGGGCATAGAACCAATCTTTGAATGCTGGGGCTTTGATCGCTAACTCGATGGAAAGCAAGCTTCGGGAATCGAATACCACGGAAGAACCCGCGAGGGATCGCCCGAGGTATGTACGAAACGAAAGGCAGATCGCCGTGGCATAATAACTCCGGGCCAAAAAAATAGCGCCGTCATAGTGGCTGAATTCTTTCTTCAACCTATTGCCAGCTCTACGCACCAAGACATTCTTGCAGAGAAAAACGATCCAACTGTGGACGGCAATGAACGAAAAGAAACAATGAAAATCAATTCCATGTAGTGCATATTTTTCTCTGAAAAATTGAAGTGGACTCCGGCGGTGCCGGGCAAAGAAGAGAAGAAAGGGGACGATTGGCACGAAGGAAACGACGCTGACTTCCCTTCCTAGTTTTTTGTACAAAAGGGCGGTTTCCAGGACTTGCGATTCCTGTAGGGTATTCTCGAAAGGTAACTCTCCGGCCGTTACGAAAACGATTCTACGAAGCGTGACCGTCTTGCTCATCGAAGTTTCATCGTGGGTCAACGGTAGCTCCTCCGTGTTTTCGAATGCGCGCGATCAGATAACTTCCAAAACAATCGTTGAGCCATGTTTTTTCAACAATCTGCAGCATACGAGCATAGAGCTTTCCCGGGGCCCATCCGCCGACGAAGGGCAACCTTATCGGCGTGGTCTTGACGATTTCCACCTGATAGCGGCTATCGTCAAAAATTTTCCGGATCAACCGCGGCGCCAGGTACGATTCATAAGGGCTGCCGTAGTAGTGCAAATATTTTTTCAAACCCGCGGCTCCGGTCATCAAAAACACCGCGCGTTTTAATAGATAGTAAATGAGGGCGACGCTCCACTTCGCCGGTTCGATCACGATCGCCGACCCTCCCGGTTTCAGGACCCGGTCGATCTCCCGTAATGCGCACGCTTGTCGCGGCACATGATGGAGAACACCATTGATCACCACTAGGTCAAAACT
>Ga0075163_10011759_pt1 | contig 11394 bp, 10 predicted proteins | sample JI1023141ADNA_FD_71478 | JGI IMG/M metagenome (GOLD analysis project Ga0075163, IMG submission 71478) | Wastewater effluent complex algal communities from Wisconsin, to seasonally profile nutrient transformation and Carbon sequestration -... | ecosystem: Engineered > WWTP > Effluent > Algae... | reverse complement strand
ACCTCGAGGTCGGGGGCGTGCGGATCCACGTGAGCCATGGGCATGAGCTCGGTCGTCCGGGGGCCGCGACCGTCGCCGCGGCGTATGACGCGGACGTCTGCGTCTACGGGCACACGCACCGGCAGCTGATCGAGCGCGTCGGGGAGCGGCTGGTGATCAACCCCGGCGCGGCCGGGCCGCGGCGCTTCGACCTGCTCCCGAGCGTGGCGGTGCTCACGATCGCCGCTGGACGCGCCGATGCGGAGCTGATCGCGCTCGAGCCATGACCGTCAGCGCGGGAGCCGGCGGAGCTTGAGTTCCGCCGTCGCGATGGGCGGCGCGCCCTCGCGCAGGAACTCGCCGACCTCATGCCATGCATCGTTCCCGAAGGCGATCGTGTAGCGCACGCGGCCGCCGGGGACCGGAAAGCCCCAGATCAGCGAATCCGGCCGGATCTCGACGGTGGGCTCCACCGCCTGACCGTCGCGGTGCGTCATCATGCGCACCCGGCCCGCCTCGGCGTCGAACCAGATGATCCCCGCCGCCTCGAACACGACCTGTCCGGCGGTCGGTCCTTCGACGCCGCGACCGGTCCCCTTGATCAGGATGACGGTCCCCGCCGCGCCCCAGGTGATGTCCTCCGACTGTCGCACGCGGAGCGTCCGGCCCGGCCCCATCATCGCGCTGGCGTCGCCCTCCCACTGGCCGACGAGTGGGGCGAGCGGGGCGAGGGCCGACTTGGCCCTGGCGATGTTCGCGGCCGCGCGGGGGTCCTGCGCGCGCAGCGGCGAGGCGAGGGCGAGCAGGAGCAGTGAACGGGTGAGGTTGAGGCGCATCGAGGTCTCCGGTCGGGTCGAGCGTAACCTGCGCGGCGCGGGACCGACGCGCTTGTATCTGCGCGACTTCGTACGGGGTGCTCGATCCGACGGATCGCGGGCATGCGTGCGCGACTCGCGCCGCGGGCGCGCTATGGCGTCACGGTGTCGTGCTGTGTCGCGTCCAGGCGGCGGCTCGCGTGGCGGGGCGTCGCACCCGTGAGCGCGACGAACTCGCGGGTGAGGTGCGCCTGGTCGACGAACCCCGTCTCCGCCGCGACACGGGACCAGCCTTCGCTCCCGTCGGCGAGACGGCGCGCGAGCGCCTCGCGCAGGCGCCTGACCCGGGCGTACTCCCGTAGCGTGAGTCCGGTGGCGTCCGGGAACCGGCGCTGGAGGTGTCGCAGTCCCACATTGGCGGCACGCGCGATGTCGGACATCGAGACCTCGCCTCGCGCGGCGACGATGGCACGGACCGCTGCGCGGATCCGGGGATCGGGGGCCGGGCAATCGGTCAAGCGCTCGACGAGCCACTCGTTGAGGACGCGCAGCCCGCGATCGACGTCGTCCGTCCGGGGGATGGTCGAGTGGAGGTCGCCCAGTCGCGCCGAGATCCCGGGTGATGCGACGTCGATCCGGTCGCGGAACGGCCGTGCGGGGATACCCAGCACGGCCGTGATCGCATCCGGCCAGAGGCGGACTCCCCAGAGCCGCAGTCCGGCCGTGACCGGCGGCCGCATCGCGGTCAGTCGCGGACCGATGCCGAGCTGACGAGCTCCCTCCGCGTCGCGCGCCAACGCGATCGACGCGCAGCCGTCGGGCCAGACGGTGTACGGTTCGTCGGCGGGGGGCGTCGCGTCCGCCTGGAATGACCAGAGCGACAGCACCCACGGGGCGATCGCCGTGGTCGGAGGACGCTCGGCATAGAGGTACGGCGCGCGCGTCGAGCGGGGGGTGCTCACGCACTCCTCGCCGCAGTGTCCGAATCGAATGGCGTGGTCCGCTTCAACTCCTTCGGATGCTTCTTGAACCAGGCGGCGACGAGCAGCACCTCGTCCACCTCGTGCCCCGGCACGGTCGCGGGCGCGCGTTCGACGGGCGCCAGGATCTCGGCGATGCACCCTTCGAAGGCACGCCGCTCAGCGGCCGTGCGGGGCGCCGGCCCCTCGTGCCGGACGCGACCGCGGCGCACCACGTAGGCGCGCGCGTCCTCCGGTCGCTCGCCCGTCACCGTGTAGGTGAACGACAATGATTCGAGTGCGAACCGGATGCGACCGAACTGCTCCTGGAGCGACTCCAATCGGCGGATCTTGTCGCGCATCGTCGCCGCGCGCTCGAAGTCGAGCGCGTCGCTCGAGGCCTCCATCTGCGCGCGCAACGGCGCGAGCGGCGCATCATGCTTGCCCTCGAGGAACTCCCTGGCGGCCCGGAAACGGTCGAGGTACTCGTCCTCGCGGACCGCGCCGATGCAGGGGCCGAGGCACTTCCCGATCTCGTGGCGGATGCAGCCGGGCGTGCGCGAGGGCAGGGGGAGGAGGTCGGGCTGGTCGGCGAAGACCATCGGCTGGTCGAGCCGACAGTCTCGGAGGCCGAGGACATCGTTGAGTTCGCGAAGGGCCTCCTCCAGCTGCAGCGCGCCGCGGAAGGGGCCATAGTAGGTCCCTGTCTCGTCGGTGCCGGCCCCGCGCACCACGTGAAAGCGCGGCGCGGGTCCGCGCGAGACGCGCACGAACGCATGGTACCGCGCATCGCGCTTCATCATGACGTTGTATCGCGGCCGCAGTTGCTTGATGAGGCGGAGCTCGCGGAGCAGGGCCGCGAACTCGTTCGGCTGCGGCTCCCACTCGAGGGTCGCCGCCTCGCGGAGGATGCGCGCGCCCTTGTCCTTGGGGTAGGACGCACGGAAGTAGCTGAGCAGTCGTGTGCGCAGCGCCTTCGACTTGCCGACGTAGATCACCTCGCCGTCCGCCGAGGTCATGCGATACACGCCGGGGACGTCGCGCGCGCCGTCCTTCACCAGCGCGAGCATGTTGTCGATCCGCATCTCGACATCCTTCGGCGGAGCGAGGGGTCCGCGGCGCCGTCGTCGACGCGGGCTCATCGCTGGCACTCCGGGCACCACACCGACTGCCGACCCTCGATGGCATGCGAGGCGACGAGCGGCGTGTGGCATCGCGCGCACGGCTCGCCAGCGCGGCCGTAGGCCCGGAGTCGAGCCGCGAATCCGCCGCGACCGCCGAACGCGTCTCGGTAGTCGCGAAAGGTCGTCCCGCGGAGGGCGATCGACTCCTCGAGTACCGTGCGGAGTTCGTGAAAGAGGCTCGCGCATGCTGCACGCGTCACCGCGCGCCCCCGTCGACTGGGCCGAATGCTGGCACGCCAGAGGGCCTCATTGGCGTAGATGTTCCCCACGCCGGCCAGTCGCTTCTGGTCCATCAGGATGCTCTTCACGGCGCGCGACGACCCCCGAATGATTCCCGAAAATCGCTCGACGGAGAGGGTCGGGTCAAGCGGCTCGGGTCCGAGGCTAGCATCCCAGGCGGCGAAGGCGGACGCGTCCAGGAGGGCGACCGTCCCGAGACGGCGGACATCGTGGTAGCGGAGTGTGCGGCCATCCGCGAGGGCGACCCGCACGCAGGTGTAGGCCTCGTCGGGCGTACCGTCGATCAGGAGCGCGCCGGTGAAGCGTGGCGTGACCACCATCCGGCCGGCGGGACCGAAGTCGAGCACCACGCTCTTCGCGCGCCGGTGCACGCCGAGAATGCGGGCGCCCGGCGGTGGGAGGGCGGGGCCGCGCAGCACGTCCCGGCGCACGACCGTCACCGAACGCACGACGGCGCCGCGGAGGGCGCCGTCGAGGTCCCGCGCGATCGTCTCCGTCTCCGGGAGTTCAGGCACGTGCGAGTTCGCGCCAGCCGATGTCGCGGCGGAATTGCGCCCCTTCGAAGCGCACCTGCGCTGCCACCTCGGCGCTCCGACGCTGCGCCTCGGCGATGCTCGGGGCAAGCGCGGTGACCGCGACGACCCGCCCGCCACTCGTGACCAGGCGGCCATCGGCGAGTCCCTTGGTCCCGGCGTGGAAGACGGTGACGTCACTCGTGTCGTCGGGCAGGGCGATCGTATCGCCGGTGGCGATGGTGCCCGGATATCCCCCGGCCGCGACGACGGTGGTCACCGACGCGCCAGCGTGCCAGGTGATCGGCCCGAAGGACTCGAGAGAACGCCGCTCGGCGATGGCGCGCATCGGCTCGAGGAGGCTCGATGCCATGAGCGGGAGGAGCGCCTGCGTCTCCGGATCGCCGAAGCGGCAGTTGAACTCGACGACGCGCGGACCGTCCCTGGTGAGCATGAGGCCCGCATAGAGCAGGCCGGTGAATGGGCAGCCGGCCTCGCGCATGGCGCGGAGCGTCGGCTGGAACACCTTCTGCACGGCCTCACGCTGGACGGCGGCAGTGGAGACCGCGACCGGGGCGTAGGCGCCCATGCCGCCGGTGTTCGGACCGGTATCGCCTTCGCCGATGCGCTTGTGGTCCTGCGCGGCGAGGAACGGGAGCACGTGCGTCCCGTCGGTCAGGGCGAAGAGCGAGAGCTCCTCGCCCTCCATGAACTCCTCGACGAGGACTTCCGCGCCTGCGGCGCCGAAGGCGTTCTCGACGAGCATCGCGTCGATCGCGGTCTCGGCCTCCGCGAGCGTCATCGCCACGATCACGCCCTTGCCGGCGGCGATGCCGGAGGCCTTGATGACGACCGGCGCGCCAAGATGGCGCGCCTGCGCCTTGGCGGCCGCCGCGTCGGTGAAGGTGCGCGCACTGGCGGTCGGCACGTGCGCCCGCATCATGAGTTCCTTCGCGAACCGCTTGGACGTCTCGATGCGCGCCGCGAGCGCCGTGGGGCCGAAGATCGCGCGGCCCTCGTTGCGGAAGCGGTCCACGATGCCGAGTTCGAGCGGTGCCTCGGGACCGACGACGGTGAAGTCGACCCGCTCGGTGCGGGCGAGCGTCAGGAGGCCGTTGATGTCGGTCGCCGCGATGTTCACGCACCGGCCGAGTGCCGCGATCCCGGGATTGCCCGGGGCGGCGATGATCTCGCACGACGGGTCGTCGCGGCGGAGCTTCCAGGCGAGTGCGTGCTCCCGGCCTCCGCCGCCGACGACGAGGATCCTCATCGCGCTCCGCCCTTGAAGGCGTCGGTGAACGCGCTGCGCGCGCGGCCGAGGGAGTCGGTCACCTTCGACGCGGCGGCCTTGGCCTGGTCGGCGTAGTAGGTCGACGCCTCCTTCATGTCGGCGCCCAGGTTCTCGCCCGGCTTCACGTCGGCGCGGCGCTTGTAGTCGCCGGCCAGCGCGCGAGCGTAGGCACCCGACTCGACCCAGCGCTGCAGCTCGCCGGCACGGACGGTGAAGAACGGGTGCGCCTGGAAGGCGGTGTTGAGGGCCTTGAGGAGCGTGTCCCAGGCCGAGCCGTCGGTCTCGTATTCCTTGGCCTGCTCCTTGAACGCGGCGAGGTCGAGTCGGTCGCCGAACTCACGACCGCCGGCGAGCTTCATGAAGGTGGTGAGCACCACGTCGGGGTCCTGCACGCCGAGCAAGGAGGCGCGGTCGCACGAGAGCTCGCTCTTCCGGTACCACTCGAGGAGCGCCATCTGGAACGGCAGGAGGGCGATCCCGGCGAGGAACGGGAGGTTGCCGATGCCGAAGATCAGGATGAGCTGCGCCATCGTCCGGTACGTGACGTGCCCGCTCATGATGTGCCCGAGCTCGTGCGCGAGGAGGACGCGCAACTCGTCACGGTTGAGGTGCTCGATCGCCGCCGAGTTGATCACGACGAACGGGTCGCCGAACCCGACGGCACCGGCGTTCAACTGCGGCGTCTGCGTGACGTAGAGCTGGGGCCGCGTGGGCCAGTCGAGGGTCTGGAGCACCTCGGTCCAGAGCGCATCGAGATCCGGGCGCTGGGTCGGGCCGACGCGGACGGCATTCGCCGTGAAGAGGTGCCGGATGCCGCGCTCGCCGAAGACGCTGGCCGCCTTGTTGACGACGGTCTGGAACCCCGGGATGGCGCGCAGGGCATTGAGCGCGGCGCGGTCCGCGGGATGCTCCCACGAGAGGGAGGAGATGTCGGTCAGGATGGTACGGGCCATCGGAGGCTCCTGTGGAGGGTCGTGCTACCTACGGCCGGAGGCGGGCGGGAGTGTCGGCAGCAGCAGGACCGAGGCGGAAGGGGGAAGGAAGAAGGTCCCGTCCCGCCGCTAGAGCCCTTGGAACGCCTGCTCCAGGTCCGCGATCAGGTCCTCGACATCCTCGACGCCGCAGGAGAAGCGGATCAGGCCGTCGGTGATGCCGATCTCGAGGCGGCGGGCGGGCTCGACGGAGGCATGCGTCATGCCGGCCGGCTGGCAGACCAGCGACTCGACGCCACCGAGGGACTCGGCGAGCGTGAAGATCCGAACGCGACTCACGACCTTGTTCGCGTTCTCCTTCGACCCGGTCTCGACCGAGACCATCCCGCCGAAGCCGCGCATCTGCCGCTTCGCGAGCTCGTGCTGCGGGTGCGTGGCGAGCCCCGGATAGAAGACGTGGGTCTCGCCCACGCGGTTGGCGAGCCAGCTCGAGATCGCGCGCCCGTTGGCGTCATGCTGCCGCATGCGGAGTGCGAGCGTCTTCGTGCCGCGCAGCGTGAGCCACGAGTCCATCGGCCCGGGGACGGCACCGGCCGAGTTGAGGTTGAACTGGAGTCGCTTGGCGAGCTCGTCGTCGTTCAGGGCAGCGACGCCGCCGATGATGTCCGAGTGCCCGTTCAGGTACTTGGTGCTCGAGTGCCAGACGATGTCGGCGCCGAGCTGGAGCGGGTTCTGGAAGTACGGGGTGGCGAAGGTGTTGTCGACGATCGTGAGTGCGCCATGCCGCTTGGCGATCTCGGCCGCCGCGGCGAGGTCCGTGAGCTGCATCAACGGATTGGTCGGCGTCTCGAGCATCACCGCCCGCGTGTTCGGCCGCAGGGCGTCGGCGATGCGCTGCGGGTCACGCGTGTCGACCCACGAGAACTGCATCCCGAAGTTCTGCAGGATCTTGTCGAAGAGGCGGTAGGTGCCGCCGTAGACGTTCGACCCGACGACGATGTGGTCACCCGAACGGAAGAGCTTCATGATGGAATCGACGCATCCCATCCCGGACGAGAAGGCGAAGCCATGCTGCGCGCCCTCGAGCGCCGCGATGTTCCGCTCGAGGCACTCGCGCGTGGGGTTCTTCCCGCGCGCGTACTCGTACCCCTTGTTGACCCCGAGCGCTTCCTGCGCATAGGTCGAGGTCTGGTAGATCGGCGGCATGATCGCGCCGGAAGTGGGGTCGGGGCGCTGGCCGGCGTGGATCGCGCGGGTGGAGAAGCCGCCGCCGTGCTCGTCGGGGAGGATCTTGGTCATGGGGGGAATCTACGGCAGAAGGGAGAAGGGAGAAGGGAGCAGGCAGAAGGGCGTCCCTAGTGCCGCGTGGTGCCGGGATTGAACGTGCGCCAGCTGTGCCAGAACTCCTGGCTCGCGACGAGGGACTCGAGCGTCCCCGTCGGGCCCCTCCCGTTGAACGCGACGGTCGAGCCCCTAGTGCGCAGCGAATCGTCGACGACGGAGTACCGGGTCGCGGTATCGGGGCGAACGAACGCGAAGAAGCTCGCGCTGTCCGCCGCGACGGCGACGACGATCGGGCGACCGCCGAGGGTGTCGTTGATCGCCCGCTCGCGGAGCAGCCGGTTCCAGTCGTACGCGCGCGTCGCACCACCGACGCGGATACCGACCACCCAGGACTTCTCCTCCCACGAGCGCGGGTCGGTGCCGGTGAGCCGACTGCGGCTCGTGCCGCGCTCGAAGGCGAAGTCCTGCGCGTACTCCGCAGTGAAGGCGGGATCGCCCTGCATGATGCGGCTCGTCGGGTGGAGGGCGAGCCACTGGCGCAACGTCACCTGCCGGCTCGGCAGTTCCTCGAGCGTCGTCCCTCGCAGGGGACCGGTCACCGCCTCGCCGTTGGCCTGCCGCCACCAGCTCCCGGTCGTCTCGTCCTCCAGCATGGCGTTGAAGTGATCCATGCCGACGAGCCGGAAATGCTCGACCTGCCCCGCGAGGCGCGGGTCGAACACCCGGCCAGTGCGACAGACGGTGCAGTAGGTGACGAGGATCTCGCGTCCGGCGACCGAATCGCGGACCTGGTGGTGGTACCCGATGAACTGCAACGGGTAGGCGCGTGCCTCGCCGTCGACCTCGATGCCCACCACGAGGCGGTCCATCTCCACGCGATTCTCGGCGGCCCCCGCCATCACCACGACGGTCGGCTGCTTGAACATCGCGTCGGCGGCCATCACGAAGTTGAAAGCGTAGGCCATCGCCGCGACCGCGAGCACGCCGAGCCCCATCGCGACCCGCGCGACCCGGCCGTGACGCCAGGCCGAGCGCGCGCCGACGACGACGAAGGCCACCGCGAGCCCGCGGACGACCCAGCGCCAGGTGTGGAGCTGGTAGGCGAGCTCCAGACTGCGCATCCGCTGCGCACCCGGGAGCGGCATGATGAACCAGACGTTCGCGGCCTCGAAGACACCGAGGGCCACGAGTCCGATCAGGACGCCGTAACGCACGCTCTCATCTCCTCGAGTGGATGGTGATCCGCGACGGCCGCTTGTAGGCCGAGAGGTGCGCCTCGGCGAAGACCTTCACCTCGGCCTCGCCGACCGTGCCGACGATCTCCACGGCGACCTCGTGCTCGCTCGCGGCATCGGGTACGCCGAAGGCGCGCACCGACTCCACGCCGGGCATCCCCCCGAGCACCCGCTCGACCTCGCGCGGGTAGACGTTGAACCCGTTGCGGGTGAACATCGGCTTGAGCAGTCCGCGGAACTCGAAGGTCCCGTCCGCGCGCGCTCGGCCGAGATCCCCCGTGCGCAGCCAGCCGTCTCGCATGGCGAGTCCGTCCGCGCCGCCCGAGACATAGCCGCGGAAGACGGTCTCCCCCGCGATGCAGAGCTCCCCCTCATCGCCCACCGGGAGGGTGGCGCCGGTATCGGGATCGCGGACGCTCACCTGCACGCCGGGGAAGGGGAGCCCGAGCGTCCCGCGCGCGTTGGGTCGGTCGATGCGATTGAAGAGCGCGACCGGCGAGGCTTCGGTCAGGCCGTACCCCTGTCGCAGCTCCACGCCGGTGACCTCGGTCCAGCGCGCCTGCAACGCGGGATCGAGGGGCGCCCCGCCGCAGATGGAGAGCGTCAGGCTCGGCATCGCGATGCCGCCGCGGCGCTCGATGGCCGTGAGCATCGCCGAGAAGATCGCCGGGACGCCGACGATCGCGGTGATCCCGTCGGTGACGATGCGGTCCACCGCGGTGATGGGATTGAAGCGCGCCATCGTCGAGACGCGCGCCCCGGCGAGCAGTGGCGCGATGCCGGAGACCGTGAGGCCGAAGAGGTGCGAGAAGGGCAGCACCGCGAGGAGGTGCGATCCCGGGGTGAAGGCCGCCGCCTGCACCGCCGCGCGCGCGTTGGTGATGAGGTTGCGGTGCGTGAGGATCGCGCCGAGCGCGCGACCGGCCATGCCGGAGGTATAGACGATGGCGCACTCCTCGTCGCGACCGGGCGCTTCGGCGTCACCCTCGACCTCGAGGCCGAAGTGCGAACCGAGGTCGATGCGCGTGGCCGTGCCGTCGGGTGCGACGACAGTGGCGGTGGCCGGCGCGTCGTCGAGCAGTACCGTGACCATCCCCGGCGGGACGCGCGACGCGAAGGCGGAGAGCGTGAGGATCGCGCCAACCGCCGCGTCCGCGCATTGGTCAGCGATCTCGCTCGGCGCCGCGAGGGGATTGACGAGCACCGCTCCCCGGCCGTCCGACGCCGCGAGCGCGACGAGGAACTGAGGCGACGTGGGAAGGAGGATCCCGGCGCGCCTGCCCGCGAGCGCGCGCACGAGCACGGGGCTCCGCTGGAGCAGCGTGAAGCCGGCGGCGACGAGACTCGTGGCCGATCGACCGTCGATCGACCCGCCGCCGGCGGCCGCGCGAAGGGTGAGGAGATCCACGCGAGGGAGGCTGAAGGATGTCCCCGAAACATAAACGTGACGTGGCGCACACATCCGGGGTCCTCTTGCTGCGGGTCGCGCGCCACGCCTTGAACCCGTCGTCACACCCTCTAGCTTCCGCGCATGACAGACCCCCGCCTCATGATCAGCGTCTCCGGTATCCGGGGACGCGTCGGCTTCGGGCTCACGCCCGAGGTCGTCGCGCGTTACGCCGCCGCGTTCGGGGCCTGGGCCATCGCCAAGGGAGGTTCCAGGGCGATCGTCCTCGGCCGAGACAGCCGCGTGACCGGACCGCTCTTTCATGCCGTCACCCGCGCCGCCCTCGAAAGCGTCGGTGCCGACGTGATCGACATCGGGCTCACCACGACCCCGACGCTGCAGCTCGCGGTGGAGCACCACCATGCGGCCGGCGGACTCGGGATCACGGCGAGTCACAATCCGATCGAGTGGAACGCCCTGAAGTTCATCGGGCCTGACGGGCTGTTCCTGAGCGCTGCGCAGGGGGCGGAGATGCGCGCGCTGGTGGAGCAGGGCATCCCGTACGCGACGTACGACCGGATGGGCGTGACGCGCTTCGACGGCGACGCGATCGCGCGGCATCTGGACCAGGTACTGGCGTTGCCCTTCCTCGACATCGAGGGGATCCGTCGAAGGAAGTTCAAGGTCGCGTTCGATGCCTGTCGTGGGGCGGGCGGGGCCGTCATCCCCCGCCTCCTGGAGCTCCTGGGCTGCGAGGTGCACGCGATCGAGCTCGAACCGGACGGGCGCTTCCCGCGCCCGCCGGAGCCCGTGGCGGAGAACCTCGGCGCGCTCGAGCGACTGGTACGGCAGACGGGGGCGGACATCGGGTTCGCGACCGACCCGGACGTCGACCGCCTCGCCCTGGTCTCGGACGCGGGCACCGCGATCGGCGAGGACTACACGCTCGCGCTCGCCACACGTGTCGTGCTGCGACATCGGACCGGTCCGGTCGTCACGAATCTTTCCACCTCCCGGATCGTCGATGACATGGCGGCCGAGGGGGGGGCGCGGGTCATCCGGGCCCCGGTCGGCGAGGTCAATGTGGCGCTTCGGATGCGGCAGGAGGGGGCCGTGATCGGCGGCGAGGGGAACGGCGGGGTGATCCTGCCGGAACTCCATCTGGGCCGCGATGCACCGCTCGGGGTGGCACTGCTCTTGCAACTGCTCCATGAGGATGGGGAGTCCCTGTCGAAGATCGTCGGGCGGTTCCCGAGGTACGCGATCATCAAGGACAAGTTGGACCGCCCGGCCAAGCCGTTGGACGCCGTCTACGGTGCGCTGACGGCGGCCTTCCCGGACGCCGAGGCGGACACGCAGGACGGACTCCGGCTCGGCTGGACGGACCGCTGGGTGCATGTGCGGCCGTCGGGCACCGAACCGATCGTGCGCGTGATCGCCGAGGCGCCGACGCTCGACGCGGCGAGGGCGCTGGTCGAACGTGGGCGTGAACTGTTGGCGAAGCTGGCGTGAGCGGGACCCGGACGAAAGGCGGCGGTCGAGGCTGAAGGCAGCCCCTCGGCGTCATCCTTCGTCC
>Ga0075163_10011758_pt1 | contig 11394 bp, 7 predicted proteins | sample JI1023141ADNA_FD_71478 | JGI IMG/M metagenome (GOLD analysis project Ga0075163, IMG submission 71478) | Wastewater effluent complex algal communities from Wisconsin, to seasonally profile nutrient transformation and Carbon sequestration -... | ecosystem: Engineered > WWTP > Effluent > Algae... | reverse complement strand
CTTTACAAATGTTTTTAACTCCAATTCCAGATCTAAACTTCTGGATAAAAAACATAGACTTAAGACTTGAGATGTATAAACATTTTAACACAATGTATACTAATCTTCTTTTTTGGGTAGACCAGCCAACTTTTAAAGGTTACCCTTTTAGTGGATTATTAATGCCAGAATCATTTTATCGAAATGAAGCAACGGTTTGGTTCGGAGTAACGCCTTATTTTTTGGTTATTGCTTTTATTGTTTTTAGAAAAAGCGAAAAGTGGAAAGATACTTTCTGTAGTTATTTCTTAGCTTCTTTTCTTTTATGGGTATTAGGTTTATCTCTTGTAGTCCTTTTTGCTTACACAATACAATCTTATATCACTTACCCATTTCTATTTCTTGCACCTATTTGGGCTATACTATGGAATGAATCAAAAACCCTTTCTTATAAGAAAAAGATAGTCATGCATTTTCTTGTTTTTATTTTGATAATCACTAGTTTGATTCAGATTCATAATATTCTTAGAGATAATGTTAGTAGAAGCTTACGCACTATAATTCATAAAAAGTTCCACCCATTTTCACTCGATGAAATGAATGAAGAACTAATCAATCTAATAAAGAAAGAAGAAAGAATACAACTTCTTTTCACTCATTGGGAAATGCCTTTTCTTAACATAATTGCAAGAAATCCATTGGCAAGTTATTCTACGATTAGAGGATTAGAAACTAATCCAAATTTTTTAAGTTTAGTGATTATCCAAGCTCGAAGTGATTATGGCTTATTTCCGATTAAAATTAAAAATAAAAAAACAGTTGGGCTTACTCTTGTCGGGAGTTTAAACGATTGGTATGGGAAAGAATTGGTTTTTGCTCATGCTAAAGAAGTAACTGGTTTTACTGATAACTCTACTATAATTCTCTCTTCTGAAAAATCCTTTGATATTGATGCAGAAAAAAATAAAACAATTCATATAAAAATAAGTAGTCCTCATTTTAGTGCTGAAAATTCAGAAGATAATCTAGAATTTAAGTTTATATTAAAAAATGAGAACGAAAAATTACTCACTGAATCTAATTGGGAAAGTTTATATCAAAAATATGAAGTGCGTAAAAAAATCAAAGAGGTTTCTTTAAAGTCTGCGTATGAGGAAAATATTAATTTAGAAATTTTAGTGAAAGAAAAAAACAGCAAAGAGATTAATTACTATTATTTCCCTTTGCGAGATGGACTTGAGAATAATGTAACTGCACCAAATGATTACTTGCTTAAAAAAACTTTCGAAAAGAAGACTACTCTATGATTTTATTTGCGACACATACACTTTTACTTTCTTGCCTCTCTTATCTTATAATTAAGTTGCTTATACCTGAAAGGAAAAGTTTCGAAGGAATAATTTTTGCTTATTTGATATTTTGGTCTAATATTTTACTTACTAGTTTTATACTTTCTTTTTTGCATAGTTTAAATTCTAGGAGTCTTTACTTTTCTCTTTCGATACTAATTCAGTTTATTATTTTTATAATTTTATTTAAAAAGAATTCGGGACTTAAGTTTGTAATTCCAAGGATTCGATTTCCAAATTTTAGATTCGATTTATTTTCAATTTCTTTTGCTTTTTTATGCATTGTTTTTCTATTTCAAATTATCATTTGTATTTGCTATATACCTCTGACACCAGATACCTTATCTAATAAATTAGTTAAAATCTATGCCTATTTACAAAATAATACTCTATTACCGAATCCTGATTTTGATGGGGGATTATTATTTATCTCCCCTTTAAATACAGCAGTTACTTGGATGTATTTTGTTGTATACCGAGTTCCCTATAAGATTTTGCATTTTTTCTCCTTGTTCAACTGGGTGATAGTTGGATTTTCTTCGTATGCTCTTTGTCGGAAATTAAAGATTAGCAATCTTGGCGCCTTAATCGCTACTGTTTTTTTATTGTGCTCCGACTCTTTTCTATTGAATTCAACGGGGGATAATGATGATTTAATCGGAGCTTCTAGTTTTATAATGGCAGTTCTCGCATTTTTATATTGGTATATGGACAGACGAATCTCTTTCATTATTTTCTCAGGGCTTGCCCTTGGAATTAATTTGGGCATAAAGCCATTTGCCGTAATGTATTATTCGTTGATCCTTTTACTTATTCTATTTCTTATACTCAAGTATAAATTAAAGCCTTCCTTCTTATTTTTTAAGAAATATTTCCTTCATGGATTGTTTTTTATAATCACAGTTTTAACAATGTTATCCGGTGTTTTTTATGAAAACTATAAAGTTAGGGAAAACCCATTAGCATTTTCGAAAGTATTAAATTCTTTACGGAATTCTCCTTTCGATATCAAGACAGCAGGAATTAATCTTACGACTCAGAATATGGAACTTTTTTTATCTCCGCTTTTAGTTCCCACTGGAATTAACAGTAGAGAAGTTTTATCTGAGAAAGCGAATGCACTTGCCAAAAATTTTATTAACAAGGTTTTTAAAACAGATCAGGCAGAGGTTAATAGTAAGTATTCGGCTCACGCAAACATGACAACAATAGCCAGCGGTCTTTTCTATGATCATTCAGTGAATTTTGGTTTTTATCCGCATTTATTAATCCTTTTTGGTTTATCAGGATTTCTTTTTTTTAGAAGTGATAAGTTGAATCCAATTGTTTTTATTTTGGGTTTATCTTTTCTTTTTGCTGACCTTGGTTATTGTATGCACAATAAATATATTGCTACAATTATGCGCTATTGGATGATCATATTTACAATAACAACACCGCTCATCGGATATACATTTGATATTAGAAGGAAGTTTTCAAGTATCCTTGTTCGACAGACTATTTCCTTTATTTTTTTAATTCATTTTTCCTATTTAATTTTTACTTCTATTTATAGTCTTTTCAATAATTATTATAGGTCTATCGGAGCTATTTTGACTGATAATTATATCAAGTCATATTCTGATTTTGTTAGTGTCAGAGTTAGTAACACTCTTCCAAAAATAAAAAAGTTTAACCTAGTATATATTCACAATTATGGAAATGCTTTAATCCACAATATAGCACCTGATTCTATAATACTTTCGAAACATCAGATTCAAGAATCTATTCCAAATGGAAAAATTTCGCTTACAGCAAGGCTAGGCATTGAAGAGTATTCAAGGACCAATCGAATATTAAATGTTTCTGTGGAAGAATTAACAGAAGACTACTTTGTTTATTTGGGAGATGTATTTGGAGCTAAGTTTTTTATGAATCGTCTTCCAAAAGAATTGGAGATTTCAACAGATAAGAAAGATGTCCTTTTTTATATTTCTCAACCTAGCAGCGTGAACGATAAAGAAAGCGGAGCTTATTCTGGTCTTGTTGCCAATTTTAAGGAAATGGATTCTTATGAGTGCAGTTACTATAGAGTAACCGCAGAAGATAAAGAGGAGCAAATTACTCCTTGGTCCAACTTTGCAGATAATAGTTTTAAATTTTTGAAATCGGATAAATCAATCAGAATAAAAGTTAGAAATAAAAAGACTCAAAAGATATTTTATGGAAGTTATGACATTTGAAATGTAACAGGAGGAGGTCATTATGGTTCGGCAGTGTGTAGCTTGTGACTCGGAAAAAATAGTTAAGTCATTTGAAAATAAATATATGTCTGTATTTAAATGTAAATCTTGCAGTCATTTGCAAGGCGTCCATAAAGAGAAGTTTGTAAATGAAGACTATCATCACCAAGAATTAGATGATCCCTTTATTCAGAGCTTAAAAAAAACAAGGAAATTTCAAGCCAATATAATAATTGAGGAAATAAAAAAAATGGGCTCCGATATTTCAATGTTAGACTTTGGTTGCGGTAGAGGATGGTTCGTTGAGGAATGTTTTAATTCAGGATTTAAGGATTTAGTTGGTGCAGACTACTCCAAAGTAGCCGTTCAGAATCTGATTTCAAAGTCAATTCATGCCTACCAAGTAACCGATGAAGATTTTACATCCAAGTTTCAGAATTTTACTGAGAACTTAAACCGCAGAGTTAATATGGTTAGTTTTTTAGATGTGATAGAGCATTTTGATTCTGAAAACATCCAAGAGATGATTCAAAATATTATTTCTGGCAAAGAAATTCGGCATGTAATTATTAAAGTGCCTGATTCAAATGGCTTCTTTTTTATCATTGCTAGTCTTCTTTCAAAAATGGGGCTTGATAAACCCTTGAATCAACTTTTTCAGGTGTTCTCTTTTCCGCCCCATTATCAATACTTCAATAGAAAATCTTTTTTAAAATTTTCTGAAAAATTGAATTTGGAAGTGGTTAAAGAAATTCCAGAAAAAGATTTTACATTAGATGAAAGCTTTACTGATCGATTACAATTTAGTTTTTTCTTACCTAAAAAAATTATACTACTAATAGTTAAGAGCCTTTTCTATTTTGTAAATTTATTTGGATTACTTGATTCTAGAATCTATTTTTGTATCAAAAAGGATAAATAATGATACCGAATAAAATAGCCGTTGTAATTCCCTCATATAAAGTAAAGAATCAAATTTTATCGGTGATTTCTAGGATTGGAAAAGAAATTCATAAAATTTATGTAGTGGATGATAAATGCCCAGAACTCTCTGGAGAATTTGTAAGAAAAAATTGCAATGATAAGAGAGTGGAGGTTTTATTTAATGAAGTGAATCAAGGAGTTGGCGGAGCGATGATCACTGGCTATAAGAAGGCTATTGAAGATGAAGTGTCAATCGTTGTAAAAATTGACGGGGATGGTCAAATGGATCCACACTTGATACAATATTTTATTAAACCAATCGTCGAGGGTAACGCAGATTATACCAAAGGAAATCGTTTTTTCAATTTAGAGTTTCTAAAAAAAATGCCAAAGGTACGGCTTTTCGGCAATGCTGGTTTGTCTTTTGTGACTAAAATTTCTTCCGGTTACTGGGATATTATGGATCCTACGAATGGATATACGGCAATACATACAAATATTTTACGAGTTCTTCCTTTGGACAAAATTGATAAGCGATATTTTTTTGAAAGCGATATGCTATTTAGATTAAATACTATTCGAGCAGTTGTATTTGATATTCCAATGATCGCAAAATATGAAGATGAAAAAAGTAATTTAAAAGTTGGAAAAATTCTTTTTGAGTTTCCATTAAAGCATTTAATTCGATTTTCAAAGAGAATTTTTTATAATTTTGTTTTAAGGGATTTTAATTTTGGTTCTTTAAATTTAATTGCAGGAATGATTCTTCTTTTGTTTGGCGGAAGTTTTGGTTTATACCATTGGTTATTTAATTATACTTCTGGTCAACCAACCCCAACGGGCACTATAATGCTTTCCATTGTGCCAATCATACTCGGCTTTCAAATGCTACTTTTTTTTGTGAATTATGATATGATGAATGTTCCTAAAAAACCTATTCATATTTCGCTCGATGAGGTATAAAATGAGTGAACGTGAATTAGCTTCAAATGCCTCTCCGTTTTTCTCTATCATTTCAGTTAGCTTTAATAACATTGCAGGGTTGAAAAAAACTCTTACAAGTTTAGAGAAACAGGAGTTTAAAAATTTTGAAGTAATCATTGTAGATGGAGGTTCATCTGACGGCACACAGGATTTTGTAAAGAAAGTAAATCATTCAAGTATAAAGTTTATTTCTGAGAAAGATAAAGGTATTTATGATGCTCAGAACAAAGGAATTAAGTTAGCTTCAGGCAAATACCTATTATTCTTAAATGCTGGCGATTCTTTTCAGAATGATCAAGTGCTTCAAAAGATAAAAGATTCTGCTAAAATGTCTGAAGATATTTTATATGGCGATATCTTGATGATTGATAGAGAGAAAAGACAGATTCCCGTGAAGTATCCTGACACAATAGTATATAAATACTGGTACCGTCAAAAGTATCTTTGTCATCAGGCGATTTTTTTCCATAGGCGCATTTTTGATACATATGGAATGTATAATTTAACTTATCGTTTTGCGGCTGATTTTGATTTACTGCAAAGAATTTGGTATCAGCCTGAGACAACCAAAAAACATGTTGATACTCTTGTTGTAATTTACGACCTCGAAGGTGTAAGCGCTAAAAAAGAAAATGAAATTCTTATCCATAAAGAATACGATTCAATTAAGAAAAACAATCATCCATTCTTCACTTATCTCTGGTATTCAACTTTGTATGAAACTGTTTTTTTCTATAAGGTTCGACACTCTATTCATCTTACTCTAAATTTATTAATTTTAATTAAAACAAAGTTGTTTAATTTTCCTCGCCAATTCAAAAATCGATTTCTTTACCTAACAACCAAATCAATTACCATATCTTCATATATTATTAAAAGAGTTTTGAATCGAGCAGACAAAAAATTTTATAAAAGTTTATCCATCGATAGAAAAAAAAAGCCGCTCATAATTCATTTTTCGACTACTGATCAAACAGGTGGGGCAGCTAAGGCAGCTTTTAATATTCACAAAGGCTTGCTTGCTAATAATCAAAACTCACTCATGTTTGTTTCCAGACGTGACTCTAACGAAGAGAGTGTAATACTAGCGAAGGAGCGCACTGGATTCAGTTGGATTTTTGATTTAGTTATTAATTTTAATAAGAATAGAAAGTATAAGAAAATGAAAATTAAAAAAGAAGTAATGCATTCTTTTCAGAACCAATCTTTCTTAGATTTAAAATTAATATTAAAAATTTTTAAGCCGGACATTGTCCATTTGCATTGGATTGGTTTTAATTTCATAAGTATTGAGTTGCTGTCCGAGATTCAAGTGCCTATTATTTGGACGATGCATGATATGTGGCCTTTTTCGGGAGCTGAGCATGTATGCTTTGATGAAGCGTATAAGCTTGGTTATCCGCCTGAAAATGAAGCAAATTTTTCTGTTTGGGAGAGAAAAAAGAAAGCCTATGCTGATTTGAAAATCTATCCTGTAGGTGTTAGTCGGTGGATTTCAAACATTGCGAAAGAAAGTGTATTGTTTTCTAAATATGAAATTCAAGTGATACCTAATATTCTGAACACCGAGAAATTTTATCCAAGAGATTTAGCATCTGCACAATCATCATGGAATTTTCCTACTTCCGGCAAATTGCTATTATTCGGATCGGACTATAAAGATGAGAACAAAGGGTATTTCATTATTGAGGAATTAGTAAAAAAATATGAAGAAGAAAAGCGAAGTGATATTGTTTTTGTTGTATTTGGACATGCACCTATTGAATTAATTACTCAATATGTAAAAATTATGCATTTGGGTTATATTAAATCGGGAGAAGATCTCACTCTTTTATATTCGGCTGCGGACGTTACATTGGTTCCTTCTAAGATCGAGTCTTTTTGTTTGACGGCGGCAGAATCTATTGCCTGTGGAACTCCAGTTGTTTCTTTTGATACATCCGGACTAAAAGACATAGTCCAAGATGGAGTTTCTGGTTACAGAAGCATTTGTTTTGATGTGAATGATTTCAAAAAAAATATCGATAAGACTTTGATTGAAAAAGAAAATAATCAATTTAAAAGAAACGAATTGCATCAATTCATTAAGGAAAATTTTTCGGAAGAAAAAGTTGTTTCCAGTTACCTTGAGCTTTATAAATCTGTTTACAGTGATAGGTAGAAATATTTTTATTTCGTAGTTTAATTATGGTCTTCAGTTCAATTACATTTCTTCTTTTTTTTCTGCCTCTCTTAGTTTCTTTTTACTTTTTCGTAAGGAAAGAATATCGAAATTTTACTCTTATCTTTTTTAGTTTACTTTTTTATTTTTGGGGCGAGTCCTATTATTTATCTGTTTTGCTTCTTTCGGTAGCTTTTAATTTCTTCTTTGGAATTTTATTAGATGAAAAGAAATCAAAACTAATTCTTTTCCTGGGTGTATTTGCAAATCTCGCAGTCATAGCTTATTTTAAATACTATAATTTTTTCTTAAAAAACTATTCAATTCTTTCCGGGGTAAATATTAATTTGACTGAGATTCATTTGCCAATAGGAATTTCTTTTTTTACCTTTCAAATGGTTTCTTATCTCGTAGATGTTTATAGAGGGCAGATTTTACCGCAGTATAAATTTTCTCGTTTCCTATTGTATATTAGTTTTTTTCCGCAACTCATCGCGGGACCGATCGTTCGATACATTGATATTAGAAGAGACTTAATCTCTACTAATATAGGCTGGGAAGATATTGATATTGGACTAAAGCGATTTATTCTTGGACTTTCTAAGAAAGTGCTCATTGCAAATCCAATGGCTCTTGTAGCAGATAAAATCTTTGCAATTCCTTCTGATGATTTAAACACTCCTTTAGCATGGCTGGCTATTCTATCTTATACTTTGCAAATTTATTATGATTTTTCTGGATATTCTGATATGGCCATTGGTCTTGGTCGATTGTTCGGATTTCACTTTATGGAAAACTTTAATCTTCCATATTCAGCATCTTCTCTACAAGATTTTTGGAGAAGATGGCATATTTCACTTTCGTCTTGGTTTAGGGATTACGTGTATATTCCTCTCGGTGGAAATAGAGTCTCCGAACGCCGGATAATAGGTAACTTACTCCTTGTATTTTTTCTGACCGGTCTATGGCATGGAGCAAGTTGGAATTTTATTATATGGGGTATGATGCATGGATTTTTTCTTTTAATGGAAAGGTATTTTTTAAATAGCATTCTCCAACGAATCCCTTTTGTAATAAGAAATATTTATACCATGCTTGTAGTTATGATTGCATGGGTTTTTTTCCGAGTGGATGGTCTTGACGCAGCACTTGGAGTAGTCAAATTATTATTTAGTTTTAATTTTGCGGATAAAGTATATTATCCTGAAATGTATATTAATTCTTTGTATCTTAGTTCCTTATTTTTTGGAATATTATTTTCTTATCCAGTGATGCAATTACTCAATCGATTCTTTGAAAAAATCTTTGCTAATAAAAAAATGCCAAATACACATTACATTTTAAATTCGTTCGCAGTTTTTTTCCTATTCATTTTTTCAATTTTGAATCTTGCGGCAAACACATATAATCCATTCATTTACTTTCGATTTTAGAAAAATTATAAGGAGATAAAAATTATGACAGATGTATATACAAAATGGAAAAACACGGTATCGGTAGAAGATGGAATTTTTCAAATTTCTGCTGATAGAAAATTTACACATGATGAGTCCGAATATGGGGCTGATATGGACTTTTCAGAAATGAAGCATGGTAATGGGGTAATTAATCTAATGACTTCTCTTAATTGCGATTTTCATGGTCCTGCAATTGAAATAGGTGCTGGGAATGGGTTAATTTCTGTAAGTCTAGCTGAATCTCATCGCTTTTCTGATTTATTAATAACGGATGCATCTTCAAGCTTTGTTAAAATATGTCGTGCAAATATAGATAAGTTTTCAAAATCGCAGAATAATGTGAGCTACGGTGTTTTTAACGGTGATGACCTTTCTGCATTACCGGATGATTCATTTTCTCTGATCTGTATGGCTAATGCATTACATCATATTGAATTCTTTGAAGACTTCGTGATGTTAGCTGCAAAGAAACTTAAAACATCAGGGGCATTTATTTGCCAGGAACCAATTTCTGATGGGTTTTTAATGCTAGGTGTGATTGCAAAAGCATATCTATTATTTTCAAAACAACTCAGTCAAGAGCTAGTTGAAAAACTAGAGGAACTGGCATTAACAATGTCTAATTCCAATCGTCGAGATATGAGTAAGTCCCATTTAGAGGATAAACATATTTTTAATATATACGAATTACAGCAAATAGCCTCAAAAGCTAATATGAAGTTGCATGTATTTCCTAGTGTTAGTCTCGATACTCTTGCAGGGGGTATTAAAGAATCGAAGAATAAGCAAGAAAAATTTTCTGAACTTTGCAAAGGATATATTCAATACTGTCTGAATTGGAAACAGGAATTAAAGAATGAAATGTTTTCAAAATTTGATCCTCTTTTGAATTTCATTGATACAGCATGTGGTGGTGCATATTATCCGCCTGTGACTGGAGTTTTTTGTATGATTAAGGAAAAAGGGTAAGGCAAGTTAGTATGAAAGATTTTTTAATAAGAAAAATCTTCCCAGTATTAATACTTTCAATTTTACTCATACCGTTCTATTTATTTCTGGCAAACTATTCTGACAATGCTATCAATGAGAATAGAGTGCTTGCCAAGAAACCGTCTTTAGAGAGTGTCTTCGAATTTCCTAAATACTTAAATCAATTCGATTCTTATTTTGCTGATAACTTTCCTTTTCGCGCAAAAGCAATTTTTGCTTTAAGCTATATAAAATTTTTTATATTTGGAGTTTCTGCTCATGAAAATGTTTTAATTGGAAAGGAAAATATGATGTATCTCTTTACTAAAAATAGTGGGGACACAATTGGAGATTATCGAGGCATTAATTACTTTAACGCAGAAGAATTGAATCAAATTGAAGCGAATATTCTGACCCGAATGGAGTTACTCAAAAAAAAGAATATAAAGTTTTATTTGGTATTCGCCCCTAATAAAGAATCGATTTATCCGGAGAATATTCCGAATAGTATGAAAAAGTATAAGAATAGAAATCGATTCGATCAACTAGTCGAGCATCTAAAAAAGAATAAAGAAATTCCATTCGTTTCGCTGAAAGATAATCTTCTAAAAGAAAAAGTGGTTCATCCATATTTGTTTTACCATTATGATACTCACTGGAATAAATTAGGAGCTTATTTTGGATATCAGGGAATACTCGATATTATGCGATCAGATTTCAAAGAAATATTGATTCACCCCCTTTCAGATTTTGAAGTGAAAGAAGAGTTTAGGAATCTAAATGGAGACTTAATTAGACAAATTGGGATAGGTGATTTTTTGTCAGATCGATACATTGAAGTAAATCCAAAATTTAAAAGGAAAGCAATCCAAGAAACAGAAACAAATTTGGAAGCGCATAATTATAAGTATACGACCTCAGAGAAAAATCTTCCAAGTGCATATTTTTGGTGCGACTCTTTTCTTATGTATGGACCGAGAGATTTATTGGCTGAAACTTTTAACGATTCCTATTTTGTTTGGCTTGGAATGCCACATGATCCTGAAAGAATTCCATTTTCAAAAATTAACATTATTGTTTTTGAAATGGCAGAGAGATATATTGATTTACTAAGTAATCCAGTTAAAGATTCATCTAAGCCTTGGATCTTTTAAACACAGACTTTTTATTATTCATGCCTAAGCTTTCCATTATAACTATTAATCTCAATAATTCAGCAGGATTAGAAAAAACAATTTATTCTGTTCGAAATCAAACCTATCGAGATTTTGAACACATCATAGTAGATGGTGGGTCTACGGATGAGAGTCTGCGGATAATAGATAAATACCGTGATGGATTTTCTTACT
>Ga0075163_10011757_pt1 | contig 11395 bp, 16 predicted proteins | sample JI1023141ADNA_FD_71478 | JGI IMG/M metagenome (GOLD analysis project Ga0075163, IMG submission 71478) | Wastewater effluent complex algal communities from Wisconsin, to seasonally profile nutrient transformation and Carbon sequestration -... | ecosystem: Engineered > WWTP > Effluent > Algae... | reverse complement strand
GCCAGGCGCCGAGGGCATCCGGGATCATATCGCCTTCTGGAAAGGCGTGGAGGTTGCGTAGCAGGCGGACAGGTGGCGGCCTCAGCGCCATGTGCAAGCGCCCGCGGGACGGCTTTTCCGTCCATCCCGGGCCGGGTCGGCTACAGAGTTCCGCCCCGGACCTTCTCCGCGGACTGGCGCCGAGGGCCTCGGACCCTTGGGCTTCTGTCGGATCAAGACGAGTGGATTGAGATGGAGCATGCCGAGTTCGATGCCGCCTTCGCGCAGCTACCCGAGGGATACAGCGAGGGCGCCTACGAAGGCCGGCGTTTCGGCATGACTGTCCGGCGATCCGAAGATGGACGCCGCAACAGCCTGTTCGCCAGGGAGTTGGCCGGAACCGACATTGTCAGCTTCAACCTCTATCGCATTGCATCAGATCGAACCTTGCTGAAGCCGTGCGAGATGTCCGCCGAAAAGGTCGTCGCGTTCGTGCTGGATTTCCGACCGGACCCCTGACGGACTGGTAGAGGTCCCGGTCGACCGGTCCGCCTGCGACGCCCGCCCCCTACGATTGCGCATGTCGCTCAAAGGCATCGAAACTATAGCCGCTGATCATTGGACTTCGTCTGGCGATGAATTCATCTTCCATAAATCGCCATCCGTGGGGGAATCGGTGCCGGCTCCCGTGTAATCAAGATTAAGAAAGTCTAAGCGATGACGAACAACAGTGCCTTCGCCCTTCCGACACCTTCTGATCTCGACGAATGCGCGACAATGACTGTCGCCGACGCTCTGAAGATCATTCTGGCGAACAGCTACGCGATTTACCTGAAGACAAAAAATTTCCATTGGCACGTCTCCGGACCCTACTTCAGGGACTATCACCTGCTTCTTGATGAGCAGGCCGCAGAGATCCTCGCCGCCACCGATGCGATCGCCGAGCGCGCGCGAAAGACGGGCAACACCACCATTCGATCGATCGGCGATATCGCGCGCCACCAGACCATCAAGGACAACGATGTGGAGTTCGTGACGCCGCAGGACATGCTGGCCGAACTCCGGGCGGACAATCTCCACATGGTCGAGTCGTTTCGTCGCGCAAAAGACGTCGCGGACAAGGCGAAAGATAATGCGACCTCCGGCCTGATCGACGCCTGGACGGACGAGGTTGAGCGTCGTGCGTGGTTCCTCTTCGAAATCAGCCGCTAGGGCTTCGCCGAGCAAACCTGCGTCAGGAATGACGCCTGGGCGTGGGAGGCGATGATGGCGAAGGCCGGCTTTGGAGGGGGATGCCATTGGTGCACAGAAGGCGTGTTCCAGGCGTTGCACGGGGTCGCTCAGGTCGACCAGGGCTTTGTCCAGTCGGACGCGCCGGCGGATACCTGGTCGGAAGGGGTGATCGTCACCTTCGATCCATCGGTTGTTCCGTTGGCGACGCTGTCCGAGGTGCATCTCAGTACGCATTCCGCTGCCAGGGCCCGCTCACCTCGCAGCAAGTACCGCAGCGCGATCTACATATTTGAAGAGAGCCAGCGGCCGGAGGCCGAACTGGCGATCGTTCGCTTCGCCGACGCGTCTGGCAAGGCGGTGCACACTCTGATCCTCCCGTTTAAAGGTTTCAGGGCGTCGGACGAGCGTTACCAGAACTACTATCGAACCGACCCGAGCAGGCCCTTCTGCCGCCGCTACATCGATCCCAAGCTGGATCATATACGACGGCACTTTTCGGAACTGGCGCTCCCTGAAGCGAAACCGACTGTCGGGGAGATCGACATGAAGTCGGAGCCGGGGCCTGTCAGGGCTTCACGAACCGATAGGCGAAGCGATCGGTTTTGCCCTTGATCGAGGGATCGAACACCTTGATCGAGTGCAAATCGTCCTTGTTCGCGAGGACGGTGCTTTCCGCCTCCAGCACGAAGCCGGCCGCTTCCACCTCTTCGCGAACGGAGGCGGGGTCGATCCGATGCAGCGACTGGGTGTCGCTCAAGCCCGTGCCAGCAGCGGCCGCGTGGTCGACGATGACGTAGGAGCCACCGGGTTTCAGCCGCTCGTAGACGGCCCGATTGAAGTCGGCCGCCGTCGCACCCTTCTTCTGGATCAGGGCGGTGTGGAGATCGTGGTAGAATAGGTGCAGCCACACGACATCCGCCGGTTGCGTGGCCTCGGGCATCGCGACGAGGTCAGCCGAGACGGCTTCGACGTTCTCTCGGCCGGGTTCCTTCGCAAGCTTCTGCATGCGGCCGACCGGTTCGTTCTTGAAATCGGCGACTTCGCCCGGCACGAAGCTGTAGACCCGTCCTTCGGGTCCCACGACGTCGGAGAAGAGACGGGTCCAGTCGCCGTCGCCTGGGTAAACGTCGATGACGGTGGAGCCCGCATCGACGCGTGCAAACCGGATCAATTCGGTTAGCTTGGATTGGTCGTACATCGGGATCTCCTTTACGTTTGAACAGTCGACGAGCACGCGGCGTGCGAGGGAGCGATCCACGGCTAATCCACGGTCTATCTGACCCGATGGCCGCAGACGGCCAGCGCTAGGCCGATCCGGACGCGTCCATCTGCGAGGCCCGCGCCAGTGCCTGCGTATCGACGTATTCCCGGATGTTGGTCAGCCTGCCGTCCCGGACCGTAATGGCGAAGATCCAGTCGTCCTCGAACATCTTGTTCGTGGCTTTGATCTTCCCGCTGGCGAAGCCGAGGACCAGGACCCGGTCCCCCTGCGCCACGAATTCCCGGGGTTCGGTGGACGTTTCTATCGACTTGGATGCCGTCTCAAGCAAATCCGTTAGCCCCGCGTGACCGCGGTGCGTACCGGCCAGCGGCCAGTCTTTGCCGGGGATGATCCACTCGATGTCTTCGGCGACCAGCGCCAGCAGAGCCTCCCTGTCGCCGCGGCCGATGGCGGCGAAGAAGTCCTTCACGGTCTGGATGTTCTTCTCAATACTCATGGGAATTTCTCCATTTCCCCAGATCGGATCGCGCTCGATCCGATCGTACGCGCCGTGTCCCCGCCGGTGGGGACGTCGTGCTCATCAATCGAACTTGACTAGGTCCTTGAAGATCAGCCAGCCCCAGCTATTTCCGTGCGCCTGAACGAGCAGCCCACCTTCCGAAAGCCCGCCCAGCTTGATCGGCGCGAAGCCGAGATTTTCCGCGAGCGCGCCGATCTGCGTTGCGGCATCGTCATCGTCGCTCGCCAGGAACACGACCCTCCTGCCACCATGTACGGCCGGGGACTGGTCGAGGACGGCCGCAGCCAAATGGTTGAAGCCCTTGACCACTCTTGCGCCGCTGAAGGCCCGCGCGACGACCGTTGCGGACGGCTGTCCGCCGAGATTCTCATCTGGCACGCCGTAGGCATTGGTCACGTCGACGATGATCTTCCCCTGCCAGGAGGGGAGCGCCTTCGCGACATCCGGGTGCGACTGGAAACGGACTGCCAGAAAGATGATGTCCGCCTTGGCCGCTTCCGCCAGCGTCGTGGGGGTAATCCCGGGTCCGATCGCCGCCGCTTCGGATGCGAAGCTTTCGGGGTCGCGCGTGGTGGCGACGGATACGGCGATGCCCTTCCGGGCAAACGCCCTGGCGAGGGTCTGGCCGATCTCGCCGAAGCCGATGATTGCGTAGCTCATGTCATTTTCCTTGGGTTGTTTGGGGCAGTCAGAGCCTGTAGCCGCCACTCGCCTCGATCGTTTGTCCGGTCACCCAGTGACCGTTGTCGGAAGCCAGGAACGCCACGACCGCGGCGATTTCCGAAGGCTCGCCGAAGCGTCCCAGCGCGATTTGGGCCTCGATTGCCTTTACGAGTTCGGGATTCTCCCGGAAGGCCGCGTTCGCGTCGGTTCGCGTGAATCCCGGCGCGACGGCGTTCGCGGTAATTCCGCGCGGCCCCAGCTCGGACGCGAGTGCATGGGTCAGGTTGTTGATGGCCGCTTTGGCCATCGAGTAGATCGGCGCGGCTGTCACGGGCTTCGTGGCGGCGGCGGAAGAGATGTTGATGATGCGTCCGCCATCGGCGAGACGACTCAGGGCGGCCTGAACGATGAAGAAGGGCGCCCGGGCGTAGACCGCCATCAGGGTGTCCCAACTATCCGGCGTCGCGTCTTTGAAGCCGACCCAGCCGGCATTGCCAGCGTTGTTGACCAGAATGTCGAGGGCCTTGCTTCCGTTCCGCTTGGTGAACTCGTCGTCGAGTCTCTCGAACAAGGCCGGGACAGTCGCCGGTTCAACGAGGTCCGCCTGGATCGCGAACGCAGTCCCTCCAGCTTTCTCGATAGCCACGATCGCCTCGTCTGCGCCGGACTTGCTGGCGTTGTAGGTCAGCCCGACCGTCGCACCGTCCTTTGCAAGACGTTCGGCGATGGCGCGGCCAATGCCCCGTGATGCCCCGGTAACGAGAGCTGTTTTGCCCTTTAGTGATTGTGTCATTTTATTTTTCTCCTCAGAGCTGGGCCAGGCCGCCGTCGACGGCGACCTCACTGGCGGTCATGAAGCTGCTGTCCGACGATGCGAGGAAGGCTGCCGCCGCCCCGAGTTCTGCCGGAGCGCCCATGCGCTGAAACGCAGTCATCGAGCCGTAGGCCTTCAGGCCGTCCTCGCCGAGCGCTTCGGTCGCGAGTTCAGTCGCGATGGCCCCGGGCGACAAGACGTTTACCCGGATGCCGGTGCCCTTCAGATCCTCCGCCCAGGTCCGGGCCAGGTTGCGCACGGCCGCCTTGCTTGCGCTGTAGGCGGTGAACGCCGGGGCGCCCGTGGTGCCGGCGCTCGATCCGGTCAGGATGATTGAACCGCCCTCGCCCATCAGCGGCAACGCCTTCTGGACCGTGAAGATCGTACCCTTCACATTGACGTCGAAGGTTTCGTCAATGTGCTTGGCGGTGATCTCGCCGAGCTTAAGCTGGCTGCCCACCCCGGCATTGGCGAAGACGATGTCGAGGGTTCCGCGCTCGGCCTTCACCGCCGCGTAGAGCCGGTCGAGGTCGGCCTCATCGGAGACCGAGCCCATCACTGCGCGGGCATTGGGCCCGAGCTCGGCCACTGCCGCGTCGAGCGCTTCCTGCCGGCGACCGAAGATGAAGACGAACGCGCCCTCGTCGATGAAGCGCTTTGCTGCGGCGCGGCCGATGCCGGTCGCGCCCCCGGTTATCACGGCGGTCTTTCCATTCAATCTGTTCATGTCATGCATCCTTCGTTTCGCCGTGTCGCGTCTATGACTGCGCGGGGAGGTTCCCCGAGACCCACAACATGGGTTCGCCGGAGGCAGGCGATGAGTGCGGAATCGCGCACATCGGTGGTGCGAAAACGATCCGGTTAGCCCATAAAGCGCCACGACGATCGCGCGCCCGCTAGCTTGCTGTGTTAGAATGAACTTCGGAAGCCGCACCACGCGGCGCGGAAATGCACCATGATCGACTGGGATGACGTTCGCTACTTTCTTGCCGCCGCGCGCGAAGGCTCAGTGCGGGCCGCCGCCAAGCACCTGGGGGTGAACCACGCGACGGTGTTGCGACGCATCGCCCAGCTTGAGGGACGCCTGGGGGCGCAGATGTTCGAAAAGCTGCCTTCGGGCTACCGGCTGACGGAAGCGGGCGAGGAGGTCCTCGAACTCGCGGAGCAGATGGAAGCGTCGTCGAACCGGCTGGAGACGCGCGTCTTCGGTCGTGACCAGAGCGCGCGCGGGCTTCTGCGGGTGACACTTCCACCGTTCCTCGCCACACACCTGCTCATGCCGGATCTCGCCGACTTCGCGCGTCTGCATCCCGACATCGAGATGGAAATCTCGTCATCGGGCGAGGTGGCAAACCTGACCAACCGCGAGGCCGACGTCGCTATCCGCATCGTCTCCGACCGCAAGACCCTGCCGCTCAATCTTCACGGCCTGAAGGGACCGGAGCTGTTCAGTGGCGTCTACATGTCTCGCGATCGACTGGCCGCGTGGCGTGCGGGCGCGCCTGATCCCATGCGGTGCATCGTCATAGACAATCATGGACTCCCGGTCTGGGCGCGCGAGGGAGAGGTTCACACCACGGGAGTTCCGTTCAGGACCCCGGACGCCGAGACGCAGATCGTAGCGGCGCAGCAAGGGATCGGGATGACGAAACTGCCGTGCTTCGTCGGAGATGCCGACCCTCTGTTGGTGAGGGTGCCGGGCACCGACCTGCCCATGCATGGGACGCTCTGGTTTCTCACGCAGGGGGAGACACGCAAGACGAAGCGCGTGCGGCTCTTCACGGAGTTCGTTTCCCGCAGGCTCGCCGCGTACGCGCCGCTTCTCGCGGGGCTCATATCGCACGATTGATACCCGGCAGGTCTCCGTCGAACGCGGACGACCCGCCGCCGCCGGTCCGCCGCGCTAGCCTGCTGAGTTTTGACCTGATTTAAGAATGGTGCGGGTGGTCGGAATCGAACCGACACTCCTTTCGGAACCGGATTTTGAAGGGAGTCGCGTCTTCCCCCCCCCCGCCTGCAACCGCCCCGCAGTGACCTCGAAAAACGCCTCATTCGTCGACGTAGCGACACCTATGCCGCACCTGACCGCTGCCGCGGTCACCTGGCAGAGAGCGCAACCCCGCCGATGTGGCGTCGCCTGTATCCATTTTCCCGACACTCACCTGAAAGCGCTTTTGCGGAAGAAAATTGCACAGCATTGATGTCGGTGCAGAAGCGTGAGCGCCCGGGCCTGGGTGATGAAAGTGGTGATCCGGAGGGACGGCCTTCGGCCTCATCGCCTACACGCGATCGTCAACCTAGAATCGGCGACACGACCTCAGTCGTTGCGGCGGACGGAGGCAGAAATGGCAGAAAGCAAATTCCTTACTCCGGAAGAGGTGGCGGAGCGCTACCGCGGTGGCATCTCCGTTGGGACCCTCCGAAATTGGCGCGCCATGCGTCATGGTCCTTCGTTCGTCAAAGTTGGCAAGGCGGTGCTCTATCCAGTTGACGAGCTTGATGAGTGGGACGAAAAGAATAAAGTGCAGTGCCGTGCATCCAAACGACTTGTCGAACACACGGGTGATCAGGCGTGATTATCACGGTCGGGCACGAACAACCGATCCCAATGCGCGGCACCATCATCTCCAAACTTCCAGAATAATACTGCAAAATCAGCAGGTTGGAAATCTCGTTGGCGTGGTCCACAACCACCCGTCGGGCGACCCGACCCCGAGCCAGGCCGACATCGCGATGACCGGGCAGATCGACCTCGCCTGCCAGGCGATCGGCGTCGCCGTCCACGACCACGTCATCGTCGGCAAGGGCGAGGAGCTGTCGTTCCGCAGCCACGGCCTGCTGCGCTGAGGGGCGGCCGGCTATCGCCGCTGCCGCAGCCGGTCGAACGCCACCGCGACGATGATGAAGCCGCCGATGAAGGTCCCCTGCCAGAAGGCGTTGATCCCGAGGAGCCCGAGCGAGTTGCGGATGATCTCGATCAGCGCCGCGCCAACCAGCGCCCCGAAGGCGGTGCCGACGCCGCCCTCGAGGTTGGCGCCGCCGATCACCGCCGCGGCGATCACCTGCAGCTCCATGCCGGTGCCGAGGTTCGTCGTCACCGCCCCGAGCCAGCCGGTCTGCACGATCCCGGCGACCCCGGCCGAGAGCGCCGAGATCACGTAGACGGCGACCTTGATGAGCTCGACCGGCACGCCGGTCAGCCGCGCCGCCTTCTCGTTGCCGCCGATCGCGTAGACATAGCGCCCGAACCGGGTCCAGCGCAGCACGAACCCGGTGACGAGCGCCAGCACGATCATGTAGAGGACCGGGTTCGCGATCCCGAACATCGACCCGCCGCCGAGCGCCAGCAGCTTGTCGTGGTCCGGCCCGAACTGGTAGACCACCGTGTTGTTCGAGAGCACCATCGCGAGGCTGCGGGCGATCGACAGCATGCCGAGCGTCACCACGAACGGCGGAAACCCGAAGTAGGCGATCAGCACGCCGTTGAACCCGCCGACGATCACCGCCACCAGCAGCGACGCCGCGATGCCGACATAGATGCTGTAGCCCGCATGCATCGTCACCGCGACGACCATCGAGCAGAGGCAGAGCACCGAGCCGACCGAAAGGTCGATCCCCCCGGTGATGATGACGAGCGTCATCCCGAGCGCGATGATCGCGGTGAAGGTGACGTTCCGGGTGATGTTGTAGAGGTTCTTCGAGGTCGCGAAGCTGTCGGTCGCGAACGACAGGAACACGCAGGCGGCGAGGATCGCCATCAGCACCCAGAAGGTCTGGCTCGACAGCATCCGCGAGACCGCGGTGTGCTCCTTGTGGGCGATCGCCTCGTCGAGGGAAACGGCCATCTCTCTATCCTCCCTCAGACGGTCTCGATCGCGCCGGTGATGAGCCCGGTGATCTCTTCCGGCGAGCTCGCCCCGGTGGGCTTGTCGGCGACCTTGCGGCCGCGGCGCAGCACGATGATCCGGTCGGTCACCTCGAAGACATCGGGCATGCGGTGGCTGATCAGCACCACGGAGATCCCTTGCGCCTTCAGGTGGTTGATGTGGTTCAGCACCTCGGCGACCTGGCGCACGCTGATCGCCGCCGTCGGCTCGTCCATGAGCACGAGCTTCGCGTCGGCGAGCATGGTGCGCGCGATCGCCACCGCCTGGCGCTGGCCGCCCGACATCTGCCTGATGAGGTCGCGCGGCCGGGTCTCGGACTTCAGGTCGCGGAAGAGCTCGCCCGCCCGCTTCGCCATCGCCCCATGGTCGAGGACGCTGATCGGCCCCACCCGGCGCCGCCGCTCGCGCCCGAGGAACACGTTCGCCGCCGCCGTCAGGTTGTCGCAGAGCGCCAGATCCTGGTGTACGATCTCGATGCCGTGCCGCCGCGCCTCCACCGGCTTGTGCAGGACGACCTCCCGGTCGTCGATGCGGATCGTGCCGGAGCTCGGCAGGAAGTTCCCGGCGATCATCTTGACGAGGGTCGACTTGCCGGCGCCGTTGTCGCCCATGAGCCCGACCGCCTCGCCGCGGGCGATGGTGAGCGAGACGTCGCTGACCGCCTGGATGGCGCCGAAATGCTTGGAGATATTGGCGAGCTCGAGTACGGCCACCGTCGTTCGTCCTCCCCTGGGCGACGGCTCCGCTGGCGCGGACGTGGGCGTTTTCGCCTCTCGCGACCGTCTGCCACAGCGGCATATCGGATTCGTGGCCGCAAGGCAATCGCGCACGTGCAGTCAGAATCGATCATGGTTTACCATGACAAACGTTGACGCAGCGCGGCTTTGGCGGTTAGCTGGCTGGCATGGGGGTCCGCGAAAGAGGCCCCCGCGACATCAGGGAGGATACATTGCGGAAGTCCGTTCTGCTCGCCGCGGGTGCGGCGATCGCGTTTGCCGCCGGCCCGGCGTTCGCCGCCAAGCAGCAGCTCGTCATCGTGGTCAAGGGCCTCGACAACCCGTTCTTCGAGGCCATCCATCAGGGCTGCGAGAAGTGGAACGCGGAGAACGCCGACAGCGAGTACGAGTGCTTCTACACCGGCCCGGCCTCGACCTCCGACGAGGCGGGCGAGGCGCAGATCGTGCAGGACATGCTGTCGAAGCCGACGACGGTCGCCATGGCGATCTCGCCGTCGAACGCGCCGCTGATCGCCCAGACCATCCGCTCGGCGAACCCGTCGATCCCGATCATGACCATCGACGCCGACCTTACGAAGGAGGATGCGGCCCTCCGCAAGACCTATCTCGGCACCGACAACTACCAGATGGGATTCCGGATCGGCGAGTACATCAAGGAGAAGAAGCCCGACGGCGGCAAGATCTGCACGATCGAGGGCAACGCCGCCGCCGACAACATCCTGCGCCGCGCCCAGGGCATGCGCGACGCGCTCTCCGGCAAGGAGGGCCTCGCCGCCCTCGACGGCGGCGCGGATTCCGGCGGCTGGACCGAGGTGGCGGGCTGCCCGGTGTTCACCAACGACGACGGCGCCCGCGGCGTGCAGGCGATGACCGACATCCTCGCGGCGAACCCCGACCTCGACGCCTTCGGCATCATGGGCGGCTGGCCGCTCTTCGGCGCGCCGCAGCCCTACCGCGACCTGTTCAGGCCGCTCGCCGACAGGATCGCGTCGGGAGACTTCGTGATCGGCGCCGCCGACACCATCGGCGACGAGGTGGCGATCGCCAAGGAGGGCCTCGTCACCGCGCTCGTCGGCCAGCGGCCGTTCGAGATGGGCTACAAGGCCCCAGCGGTGATGCTTCAGCTCATCAAGGGCGAGGCGGTGGAGGATCCGGTCTACACCGGCCTCGACGAATGCACCAAGGACAACGCCGACACCTGCATCCAGATGTGAGCGGCTCCGGGCCTCGCGGCCCGGCCGGCGCCGGCCGGCGGCAAGCCCGGCGGCGCCCCTCGACTTGGCCGCATCGCCAGGCCAGCCCTGTGCGGCCTACCTGACAGGTCTACCACCGGTGCCGACATCGGTGGTAGTCTGCTGGACTACTGTTGTTCAAGGAGCGCCCAGATGGCCGCCCGCAAGCAAACCGTGAGCTTCACCGAGCCGGCTTTTGCCTACGCCCAGACTCTCGTCGAGGCCGGCGAGTATCCCAACATCAGCGCGGCCGTATCGGGCGAGATGGTCTGCGCCAAGGCCGCACGGGAAGCGCGCGCGAGGTTGCTTGCTGCCGAGGTCGAGCGTCGGCTCGCCCTGCCGCTCGACCAATGGGAGCCGGTGGGCGAGCTTTCCGAGGTCACCGGTGAGGCTCGGGCTCGCTTGGTCGAGCTTCGCGGGGTGCAAGCGCGCAAGCAGCGGTGACGATGCGCCAAATTCGCCATCCACTCGTTCGGCGCGACGTGATGGGAATATTCGAGCACGTCCTCGCCACCACCGGAGGCAATCTCGGGGCGGCCGAACGGCGGCTCGACGAAATCGACGACCTGCTCCGGTCGATCGCCGAAAACCCCGCCTCAGGCGTTCGGCTGGCCGGGCACCTGTCGGGATGGCTGGCCAGGCACGGAGGCCGCGGGCAACTGATCACGGTGGTATTTCGGTCCGATATCGCGACGCGGGTCATCTATATTGCCCTCATTGCCTTCGGCGGACGCAACTGGCTCGCCGAGGCCGTCGATCGGCGCGGCTTTTCGGACTGAGCAGTCGTCGGCACGTCGACATTCAGGGTGAGGGGCCGGGTTGTCGGCGGCGGTGGCGTCAACGCGCCACCGTCAGATGTCGGAGATAGCGCCCCTCCAGCCACCGGAAGACCAGCACCAGCAGGAAGGTGATCGCCATGTAGAGCAGCGCCGCGGTCACGAAGCCCTCGTAGGCGAGATAGAACTTGGCGTTGAGCGTCCGGCCGGCCCCGAGGATGTCCTGGATGGTGATGACGCTCGCCACCGCCGAGCCGTGCAGCATGAACACCACCTCGTTGCCGTACTGCGGCAGCGCCCGGCGCAGCGACGACGGCACGAGGACGAGCCAG